>LAZR01000019.1_pt1 | contig 317991 bp, 303 predicted proteins | sample 329461 | NCBI WGS metagenome assembly LAZR01 (sample SAMN03002196, study PRJNA259156) | marine sediment metagenome | biome: sea floor; feature: Hydrothermal impacted sediments; material: marine sediment; isolation source: Loki non-amplified sample from Loki's castle hydrothermal vent sediment ... | reverse complement strand
GTTGAGCGGGCCCCCGTCAATTCCTTTGAGTTTTAATCTTGCGACCGTACTCCCCAGGCGGAATGCTTAATCCGTTAAGTGTGACACCGAACAGTATACTGCCCGACGTCTGGCATTCATCGTTTACGGCGTGGACTACCAGGGTATCTAATCCTGTTTGCTCCCCACGCTTTCGCACCTCAGCGTCAGTATCGATCCAGGGGGCCGCCTTCGCCACCGGTATTCCTCCACATCTCTACGCATTTCACCGCTACACGTGGAATTCTACCCCCCTCTCCCGTACTCTAGCCTGACAGTATTGGATGCAGTTCCAAGGTTGAGCCCTGGGCTTTCACATCCAACTAATCAAACCGCCTACGCGCGCTTTACGCCCAGTAATTCCGATTAACGCTTGCACCCTTCGTATTACCGCGGCTGCTGGCACGAAGTTAGCCGGTGCTTATTCTGCAGGTAACGTCAACTGACAAGATTATTAGTCTTGCCCCTTTCCTCCCTGCTTAAAGTGCTTTACAACCCGAAGGCCTTCTTCACACACGCGGCATGGCTGGATCAGGGTTTCCCCCATTGTCCAATATTCCCCACTGCTGCCTCCCGTAGGAGTCCGGACCGTGTCTCAGTTCCGGTGTGACTGATCATCCTCTCAGACCAGTTACGGATCGTCGCCTTGGTGGGCCTTTACCCCACCAACTAGCTAATCCGACGCAGGCTCATCTGATAGTGCAAGGTCCGAAGATCCCCTGCTTTCCCCCGTAGGGCGTATGCGGTATTAATTCGAGTTTCCCCGAGCTATCCCCCTCTACCAGGCAGATTCCTACGCGTTACTCACCCGTCCGCCGCTCGACGCCTGGGAGCAAGCTCCCATCGTTTCCGCTCGACTTGCATGTGTTAAGCCTGCCGCCAGCGTTCAATCTGAGCCATGATCAAACTCTTCAGTTTAAGGTTTTACACTCAAGCTTACCTGCCGTACTACTTAACCGACAATTCACTCAAGTTAAAATCATGCTCAAAGTTTACAACTACTGTCTATTGACTTAGATCTTCAACCCTTGGGAGGGCTGAGGATCAACGCGGTTGCTTCCCTTTGATATCTTTACGATTGCGCAAAAATACCTCGGCAAGCACCCACCTCTATTACTTAATCTCTGTCTTTTAAAGAACTTTTCCGCCTCAGCCTTCGTGGCTAAGAGGCCGCGTATTATACGCGTTTCAAGCAATCTGGCAAGCACTTTTTTTCACTTTCTTTGCCAGCTTGTCACCGGCAAATAACTCTGAAAAAACTGCTGCTGTCTTCCCTTGACCAGAGCGTTATCTCGTCAAGGGCGCGCATTATGCCACAGTATTAATTTGCTGCAAGTGTTTTGTCAAAATTTCGCTGAAAAATTGCGACTATCTTGTGAACATCATCTGTCGTTTACGGCTACAGCCTATGCCGTTTGCCGACGACCGGATTTGACGCGCCGTTTAAGACGGGTCACCAGACGATATCCCAAAAGCAGGAGGAGAAGTGTACCATAAAAAACTGCATCAAAAAGATCTGTGCGCAGAATCCACAACAAGTGCAGCAACGCCAGCAATGACGCCAGATACACCAGCTGATGCAGGCGTTTCCAGCGTCGTCCCAGACGGCGCATCATGGCCTTGGTTGAGGTGACGCCCATGGCGACAAGAATCAGCAGCGCAGTAAACCCGACAGTAATATAGGGGCGCTCAACAATGTCGCTGCCGATTTCGGACCAGCGCAGCTCCAGCAGAAACACCATATAGATGATGAAGTGCAGCACCGCATAGAACAGGGCAAACAACCCCAGTGTCCGGCGCAGCGGGAACAGACCGGCCAGCCCGGTCTGTTCCCGCAAGGGCGTTATGGCCAGACTCATCAGCAGAAATCGCAGTGCCCAACGACCGGTCTCCAGCGCCAGCTCCCGAGCCGGGTCCGCGCCCAGGGTATTCAGCACCGCGCCCTGCAACAGATAAGCAAACGGCAACAACGCCAGACAAAAGATCACAGCACGCACAATCCGCCAGAATCGCGGATTGCGCAGAGCCTTTACCTGTGACAACGATCTCAAAAGACAACCACCAAGAGAAACCCGCTGGCTTAATAGTATCGCGCCAGATCCATGTCCTGATACAGATGCGCTACCTGATCTGCGTAGCCGTTAAACATCCGCGTTTCTATACGCCCGGAGCTGAACAGCGTCGTGGGCAGACGCGTTTCCATGTCCTGGCGCCAGCGCGGATGATGCACTTCGGGGTTCACATTGGCATAAAAACCGTATTCACTGGGCTGCAACATATTCCACGAGGTCTCGGGTTCTGCTTCAGTGAAATGAATACGGACAATGGACTTGATGCTCTTGAAGCCATACTTCCATGGAATCACCAACCGGATCGGCGCACCGTTCTGCGGCGGCATGTAATTGCCATACAAACCAACGGCGAGGAAACTCAGCGGGTTCATCGCCTCGTCCATACGCAGCCCTTCACGGTAAGGCCATTCAATCACACTGAAGCGCCCACGCTGCCCCGGCATCTGCTCCGGATCCAGTAGTGTTTCAAACGCAACGTATTTGGCTTTGGACGTGGGCCCGACCCGCTTGATCAAATCCGCCAGCGGAAAACCGATCCAAGGAATCACCATAGACCATCGCTCCACACAGCGCAGACGGTAGATGCGCTCTTCCAGCTGGTGCGGCTTCATGAAGTCTTCCAGATCATACGACCCCGGATTGTCCACTTCGCCGGTAATCTCGATCGACCACGGATCGACGTTGAAACTTTGCGAGTTCTGGAAAGGATCTGACTTGTCAGTACCAAATTCGTAAAAGTTGTTATAGCTCACGACATCGCGATAGGGCGTCAGATCCTCATCCGTCCAGAACTTGCCGCCTCGTTCAGCAGCCTCAATGCCGGCAAACTTCTCCTGCCACCAGGCTGCCGGCGCCGAACGCTCCATGTCAGCAGGTGCGCGGGCACGCAAGCTATCGCCGGAAGCGCCAAACGCAGATATCGGCATCGCCGCCAGGCCACCGGCCGCAGCTCCAAACTTGAGCGCATCACCCATGAATTGCCGCCGGTTGCGGTACACCGACTCCGGCGTAATCTCAGAAGGCAGGATATCGGGGGCTGATTTGATCAACATAACTACACCTCTCACGCCCTCAGGCGGGCATCGGATACAGGGCCTGTGCGGCCCGGCGTTTCACGAGTTCATGGCACTTATTACGCTGCCGGATCGCTCTCGGTTTTACGCTTGCGGGCCGAAATTTTTCTATACAAAGAAATAACCGGACCGGAAATAGCGTACACAACACACATTAACAATAAAACTTCATGTGGACGCTGGGCAATCACCACCAGCAGCACCACCGCCATCAGGAATACCACGTAAGGCACCGTGCCCTTGAAGTGGATCTCCTTGAAGCTGTAATAACGATAATTCGACACCATCAGCAGACCGACAAAGGCCGTCAGCACTGCAGTGGCACCCGACAACCAGACACCCGGCTCAATACCATACTTGTAGGCAACCCACACCACAAAGGTGACCAGGCCTGCCGCGACGGGACTTTGCAGGCCCATGAAAAACCGCTTGTCGACAGTACCAAGCTGGACGTTGAATCGCGCCAGCCGCAGCGCAGCGCACGACATAAAGATGAAACTCGCCGCCCAGCCCGCGTTACCAATAGACGACAGCGTCCAACTGAACACGATCAGCGCCGGTGCCACACCAAACGACACCATATCAGCCAGGCTATCGAACTGAGCCCCGAATGCGCTCTGGGTATTGGTCATGCGCGCAACCCGCCCGTCCAGACCGTCAAGCACCGCCGCAATCAGTATCGCCCAACCGGCCGCGTTAAAGTTACCGTTCATGCCCGCAATGATGGCGTAGAAACCCGCAAATAATGCGCCCAGCGTCAGCAAATTGGGTAACAGATAAATCCCTTTGCGACTTATTTTCTTGCCATCCTGAGAGACAAACTCCTCATGTTCATCAATCGGAATAAAGCTGTCTTCCAGCTCCTGGGCATCATCGCCTGGTGGATTTTTCTCCGTCTCCATACACTACCCCTGGCCAGTTAAAGTGTTGATTATACACGTCCGACAGTGGCTTGCGAGGCCCGACATGCATCGCGCTACTACTGGCCTGCAGCGGCAACCTGCCACAATGCATTCACCAGCGGATTGGCAAATTTGCGACGCCGGGCGCACAGCCCGACTGTGAACGGACGCAACTCATGCATCACCGGCAATATCTCGATCCGGTCACTGACCGGGCTATTGTCCACCACCACTCTGGGCACCACCGCGACACCGCAGCCCAGACTGACCATACTGACCATGGCCTCATGGCCACTGACCTGGGCGTACACCCGCGGCTTCTGACCGCGCTGCGCAAACCAATGTTCCAGCCGCGACCGCGCCAGGCCTGTCTCCGGAAGGATCACCGGCAGCGCCTGCCAGTCATAATCACCGCTGTCCCTGCCCTGCTCCAATAACTGCCGCACCGGGCATGACAGCACCGGCCCGATGCACACCAGCGGGGACTCACCCAGTGGCAGGAATGCCAACGAGGCCGGCAGCCGATCGGGCATGGCAGCAATCGCGATATCGTCCTGCCCCGCGATGACCCGCTCCAGAGCCAATGCTGAGTCGCCGGTATGCAACTGCAGCTCCACCTGCGGGTAGACGGCACGAAACTGTTGCAGCAACTCATGCAGAAAACTGTAGCTGGCCGTCACCGAGCAGAACAGGCTCAGCGTGCCATGCAGGCCGTCGCCGCGACGCTGCAGGTCGGACTTGAGCTGCAGCAACTGGTCCAGCGTCTGCACGGCATAGTCGCGCACTTGCAAGCCGGCGGTGGTCAAACGCACGGTTCGGTTGTCCCGCTCGAACAGGGCGACGCCGAATTCGTGCTCCAGCCGCTGTATGGCGCGCGTCAGACCCGACGCACTGATATGTAATTCCTTGCTACTTCTGGCAAAATGCAGGGTTTTACTGAGATGAAGGAACAGCCGGAGGTCTTTGAGGTCCATTTTTAACGTCCAGTTTAAGAGCCGACAAGGCTTTACGTTGCGCGAATCGAAACAGTTGATTGCAAATATATCATTTTACGCAATCCGACCAAACCTTTATCATCCACCCCGACTTTTAATTGCCAGATAAACGGCCCAGAGGAATACCAACATGAACTACTTCAACACCCTGCCCTTGCGCCTGCAATTGCAGCAACTGGGCAAATGCCGCTTTATGGATCGCGCTGAATTTGCTGACGGCGTTAACCGCCTGTTAGGCAAAAAGGTTGTCATCGTCGGTTGTGGCGCCCAGGGCCTGAACCAGGGTCTGAACATGCGCGACAGCGGCCTGGATATCAGCTACGCACTGCGTGCGGAAGCGATCGCCGAAAAGCGTCAGTCCTGGAAAAATGCGTCGGAGAACGGCTTTAATGTCGGCACTTACGAAGACCTGATCCCCCAGGCAGACCTGGTACTGAACCTGACCCCGGACAAACAGCACACCGCCGTGGTCAAGCAGGTCATGCCGCTGATGAAAAAAGGCGCTTGCCTGGCCTATTCCCATGGTTTCAACATCGTTGAAGAAGGCATGCAGATTCGTGACGACCTGACCGTCGTTATGGTGGCACCAAAGTGCCCGGGCACTGAAGTACGTGAAGAGTACAAGCGCGGTTTTGGCGTACCGACACTGATCGCCGTACACGCGGAAAACGATCCCAATGGTGACGGCCTGGACATTGCCAAGGCTTACGCGGCCGCCACCGGTGGTCACCGCGCGGGCGTGCTGGAATCGTCCTTCATCGCCGAAGTCAAATCCGACCTGATGGGTGAGCAGACCATTCTTTGCGGCATGCTGCAGGCCGGTTCCATCCTGTGCTACAACCGCATGATTGAAAAAGGCGTCGAAGCCGGTTATGCCTCCAAACTGATCCAGCACGGCTGGGAAGTGGTATCGGAAGGCCTCAAGCACGGCGGCATCACCAACATGATGGATCGCCTGTCCAACCCGGCCAAACTCGTTGCCAACTCATTGGCACAGGAACTCAAGGATATCATGGCGCCGTTGTTCCAGAAGCACATGGACAACATCATTGCGGGCGAGTTCTCTCGTGACATGATGGAAGACTGGGCCAATGACGACAAGAAGCTGCTGACCTGGCGTGAACAGACTGCCGAAACCGCGTTCGAGAAATCCACCCCGGGCAACATGGACATCTCCGAGCAGGAATACTATGACAATGGCATCCTGATGGCCGCCATGTTGAAAGCCGGCGTTGAGCTGGCCTTCGAAACCATGACCGCTGCCGGTATCATCGAAGAGTCTGCCTACTACGAGTCACTGCATGAAACCCCACTGATTGCGAACCTGATCGGCCGCAAAAAGCTGTATGAAATGAACAAGGTAATCTCCGACACGGCAGAGTACGGCTGCTACCTGTTCTCACACGAATGTGTACCGCTGCTGAAAGACTTCATGCAGAAAATTGACACCGACGTCATCGGCAAAGGTCTCAACGTCAAGGACAACAGCGTCGACAATGCGGAGCTGATCGCGGTCAACCAGGGCCTGCGCAATCACCCGATCGAAGTTGTCGGTCGTCGTCTGCGCTCCTACATGACCGCCATGAAAAAGGCCATCTAAGCCCTTTTCCGGCGCTCAATAAAAAAGGGCCGGAGCCACTGAATTATCAGTAAGCTCCGGCCCTTTTTATTTTCAACAATTATCAATGCTGCCCGACGGCGCTGGCTGAGGAGCAAGTGGCAACGAGCGACCAATCAGGCCGCGCTTTTCCGCAGCAAATCCGCCCGATAAAGCGCGAGGATTGTCCGAGTCCCGAGCGCAAGCGAGGTCGAGTTCCGCAGCGCCGGGCGGATTTGCGGAGGAAGCGGTCGGTCGCGACTGCTACTTGCTCCTCAGCCAGCGCTGCCACTGAACTCATACAGGAGGACTCGCATAGTCCCTCAGAGACTAAGCACCTTCTCCCCCCGAGAGATACCCGTCACCCCGGTCCGCGCAACCTCCAGCACAGAAGCATTGCCAATGGCCGCCAGAAAACTGTCCAGCTTATCCGACGCACCCGTCAGCTGAATGCTGTACACCGTGCTCGTCACATCCACAATCTGACCCCGGAAAATATCCGTCGTGCGCTTGATCTCCGCCCGCTGTGCCCCCGTCGCCTTCACCTTCAGCAACATCAGCTCACGTTCAATGTGCGAACCTTCGGTCAGGTCAACCAGCTTCACCACATCAATCAGCTTGTTCAGATGTTTGGTGATCTGCTCGATCTTGCGATCATCGCCAATGGTCGTGATCGTCAGCCGTGACAGGGTATGATCCTCCGTCGGCGCTACCGTCAGTGATTCAATATTGTAATTACGCTGAGAAAACAAGCCCACCACACGAGACAAAGCGCCAGGTTCATTCTCCAACAGAATGGATATAATGTGCCTCATCTTATGTTCGCTCCGTTTTGCTCAGATACATATCCTTCATCGAACCACCCTTGATCGCCATCGGATACACATGTTCCGAAGGGTCAACTGCCACATCAATGAATACCAACCGGTCTTTCAGGGCAAACGCCTCTGTCATTTTCTGGTCCAGCTCCGACAACTTCTCGATGCGAACCCCAACATGACCATACGCCTCCACCAGTTTGACAAAATCAGGCAGCGACTCCGAGTAGGTGCTATTGGAATAACGGCCGCCATACTGCATATCCTGCCACTGCCTGACCATACCCAGCGACTCATTGTTAAGACACACAATCTTCACCGGTAATCCGTATTGCAGACAGGTAGCCAGTTCCTGGATACACATCTGAATACTACCCTCACCGGTAATACATACCGAGATCGCATCCGGAAACGCCAGTTGCACACCCATGGCGGCCGGAAAACCGAAACCCATGGTGCCCAGACCGCCGGAATTGATCCAGCGACGTGGCTTGTCAAAATGATAGTACTGCGCAGCAAACATCTGATGCTGGCCGACATCAGATGACACGTAGGCTTCGCCCCCGGTTACCCGATAAACACTTTCAACCACCTGCTGCGGCTTGATCACATCGTTTTCAGCCGGGGTCACTTTCAGGCACTGCTTGGCGCGCCAGCCCTCTATCTGCTGCCACCACAAATCCAGCGACTTGCGATCCACTTTCGCGTCAGCCTGTGCGACCAGTTCCAGCATTTCTTCCAGTACGCTGGTGACCGAGCCCACAATAGGCACATCCGCCGCTACCGTTTTTGAAATCGAGGCCGGATCAATATCCACATGCAGAATCTTGGCACCCGGGCAGAACTTGGAAACCGCATTGGTCACGCGGTCATCAAAGCGGACACCGATACCCAGCACCACATCACTGAAATGCATGGCGTTATTGGCTTCATAGGTACCGTGCATGCCCAGCATGCCGAGGAACTGTTTGTCCGGCGCCGGGAACGCGCCCAAGCCCATCAGGGTATTGGTGACCGGGTAACCCAGCTTGCGTGCAAACTGTGTCAGCAACTCGGACGCGTTGCCCTGGATGACCCCGCCACCGGCGTAGATAATCGGGCGCTTGGCGGCCAGCAGAATCTCCACTGCTTTCTTTATCTGCCCGGTATGGCCTTTGGACGGTACCGAATAGGAACGCATCTTCACCGTCGACGGGTACTGGTACTCGAACTTGCGCGCCGGATCCGTGGCATCCTTGGGCACGTCGATAACGACCGGGCCGGGTCGGCCGGTCGTCGCAATATGAAATGCCTTTTTCACCACCATGGGAATATCTTCGGCGTTCTGCACCATAAAACTGTGCTTTACGATGGGCCGGGACACACCCACCATGTCGGTCTCCTGGAACGCATCGGAACCGATCAGGGAGCTGTCCACCTGACCCGAGATGACTACCATGGGAACGGAATCCATAAATGCTGTCGCAATGCCGGTAATGGCATTGGTTGCGCCCGGGCCGGACGTTACCAGCACCACACCAGGCTTGCCGGTGGCTCTGGCATACCCGTCAGCAGCATGCGTTGCCGCCTGCTCGTGACGGACCAGAATATGAGCCACCTTGTCCTGGTTGAATATCGCATCGTAAATATGCAGCGCGGCGCCGCCCGGATATCCGAACAACAGCTCAACGCCCTCGTCGTGCAGCGCACGAATCAGCATTTCACCACCAGAAAGCAATTCCACAGTTATAGCCTCTCAAATAAAAATGTGACACCAGCAATGGCATCAATAAGACACTGTCCGGGGACAGAATCTTCGCAGATAAAGTTAATCTTTTTAAAACCAGGACCAATCAACAAGATCAATCAACAAGGATATCGGAGCAATATGGCAGCCTTGAGCCACATAAGCAGCCTTGAGCCACATAAGCAGCCTTGAGCCACATAAGCAGCCTTGAGCCACATAAAAAGCTCTGAAACATGACGGTTCCGGACGTCGGTAACGTACTGGAACCTAGGTGGATGTTGTCTGACACCTAAGCAAGCCCCGGGGCTGACATTTTTCGACGCAACCCGGCCAGAGCAGATTGGGGGAGGGGATTACCTTCTCAGTCTGCGTGCGGCGGGGAACCCGGTAAGAGTGCCTCGCCAGCAACACGCAATTTTCCCACGATTTGACGTATTGTCAAGCGCGAGGCCCTTGTTGTGAGCGTTTATCGAAAATAAAGCCATTCTCGTCAACATCAACAAGAATACAGTCACCGGGCTCGTACTCTCCCTGGATGACACGCTGCGCCAGCGGGTTCTCGATCCAGTTCTGCACCGCGCGGCGCAGGGGCCTGGCGCCATATACCGGGTCGTAGCCCAACTCGGCCACTTTATCCAGCACCGCATCCGAAACCTCAATGGCCAGGTCATTGTAATTCAGGCGCTTGTTGAGCGAAGCAATCTGAATATCAGCAATACCCCGGATCTGGCTGGCTGCCAGCGGATGGAACACAACAGTCTCGTCGATACGGTTGACGAATTCGGGACGGAAATGCCGCGTTACCACCGACATCACATCCTGTTTCACGCGCTCGTACGCCGCCTCGTCGGTAGGGTTGTCACCCAGCATTTCCTGGATACGGTCAGAGCCCAGGTTGGACGTCATCACAATCACGGTATTGCGGAAGTCCACGGTGCGGCCGTGACCATCGGTCAGTCGACCATCATCCAATACCTGCAACAGAATGTTAAAGACATCCGGGTGCGCTTTTTCCACCTCGTCCAGCAACAGCACCGAATATGGCCGGCGGCGCACGGCCTCGGTCAGATAGCCACCCTCTTCATAACCGACGTAGCCGGGAGGCGCCCCGATCAGGCGAGCCACAGAGTGCTGCTCCATAAACTCGGACATATCGATACGCACCATGGCTTCTTCGGTATCGAACAGAAACTCGGCCAGAGCTTTGCACAGTTCAGTCTTGCCGACACCGGTTGGCCCCAGGAACAGGAAGGAACCGTTGGGACGGTTCGGGTCGGACAGGCCGGAACGCGAACGACGCACGGCGTTGGCCACGGCAGTGATCGCCTCGTGCTGGCCAATCACACGTTTGTGCAGTGCATCTTCCATCTGCAACAACTTGTGCCGGTCGCTTTGCAACATTTTGGATACCGGTATCCCGGTCCAGCGCGAAACCACATCAGCGATCTCTTCCTCGGTCACCCGGCTGCGCAACAACTGCATGTCCATCATCTCGGCCTGGGTAGACATATCCAGGGTTTTTTCCAGATTGGGAATCACACCGTATTGCAACTCGGACATTCGCGCCAGGTCGCCGGCTCGGCGAGCGGACTCCAGATCAGCACGGGCTTTTTCCAGATTACTCTTGATAGACTGGGTGCCATGCACCGAGGCTTTTTCTGCCTTCCAGATTTCGTCGAGGTCGGCAAACTCTTTTTCCACGCGCTGAATGTCTTCCGCCAGTTTCTCCAGACGTTTACGCGAAGCGTCATCTTCCTCTTTTTTCAGCGCCTCCCGCTCGATTTTCAACTGAATCAGGCGACGCTCGAGCTTGTCCATCTCTTCCGGCTTGGAATCGATTTCCATGCGAATCATGCTGGCTGCTTCGTCAATCAGGTCGATGGCCTTGTCCGGTAACTGACGATCGGGGATATAGCGCTGTGACAACCGCGCCGCCGCGATAATCGCCGCGTCTGCAATCTGCACGCCGTGGTGAACTTCGTAGCGCTCTTTCAGGCCACGCAAAATCGCAATGGTGTCCTCCTCCGAGGGTTCATCCACCAGCACCTTCTGAAACCGGCGTTCCAGTGCAGCATCTTTCTCGATGTATTTGCGGTACTCATCCAGCGTCGTGGCGCCGACACAATGCAGCTCGCCGCGGGCCAGCGCCGGCTTCAGCATATTGCCGGCGTCCATGGAGCCTTCTGCCTTGCCGGCACCCACCATGGTGTGAATTTCATCAATAAACAGAATGACCGAACCTTCCTGTTTGGAAAGCTCTTTCAGCACGCCCTTCAAGCGCTCCTCAAATTCCCCACGAAACTTGGCGCCGGCGATCAAGGCGCCCATATCCAGGGCCAGGATTTTTTTGTCTTTTAAACCCTCTGGTACTTCGCCGTTGACGATACGCTGAGCCAGACCTTCAATGATGGCAGTTTTACCGACACCCGGCTCCCCGATAAGCACCGGGTTGTTTTTGGTCCGGCGCTGCAGTACCTGAATGGTGCGGCGAATCTCACTGTCACGGCCAATCACCGGATCCAGGCCGCCTTTGCCGGCACGCTCGGTCAGATCGATACAGTATTTGGACAGCGCCTGCCAGGATTCTTCCGCCTCGGCATCGGTGACTTTCTCGCCGCCGCGCAAATTATTGATCGCTGTCTGCAGAGCTTTTTCGGAAATACCAAAGCTGATCAGCAGACGGCCCAGCTCACCCTTGTCAGCCATCGCCGCCAACATGACGGATTCGCTGGAGATGAATTTGTCACCGTTTTTCTGAGAGGTCTTGTCAGCCTGATTCAGCAACCGTCCCAGCTCGTTGGACATTGCCACATCAGCACCATTACCTTCCACCTTGGGCAGGCGCTGGAGGATGTCGTTGAGTCCTGTGCGCAAAGCCGTCAGGTCGAACCCGGTTTGCGACAGTAAGGGACGTACCGAGCCACCCTTCTGATCGAGCAGGCTGATCATCAAATGCACAGGCTCGATAAAATTGTTGTCATTGCCCAGCGCCAGCGATTGCGCATCAGCCAGCGCGGCTTGGAGCTTGCTTGTCAGTTGATCCATTCTCATCATTCACCTCAGCGAACCAGTTTCCGCACCGGACAGCGGCCCGGTCGTCATTTGTCTATGATGTATAGATTGAGGTTAAACCGGACAAATTCAAGCGTGCGAGGGGATTTGGCAGCAGATAATGACCGCTGTCTAAACAATTGTTGCGCTGGATCAAGCCTTCAAACAGCCTGCCTCTTTAAATAGATCAGACTGGCCATGCGCCCGGTCACACCATCGCGCCGGTATGAGTAGAAATGCCGGTGATCACAGACAGTGCATTGCCCGCCGCCATGAACATCCGAAACGCCGACAGCCAACAGACGTTGCCGTGCCACCGCATAGATATCCATCAGGCTCTTGCCCGGTTTGCCGGGCACCGGCACAAAACCATCCGCGGTGGCCGCAGCCGCCATAAACGCGGCCTTCACCTCATCACCGATTTCAAAACAGCAGGGCCCGATTGCCGGTCCCAGCCAGGCCATCAGCTCAGAGCCCCGACACCCGGTAGCAGAAACAGTATTTTCCAGCACGCCTTGCACCAGCCCCCGCCAGCCAGCGTGCGCCGCTGCGGCAATGCGGCCATCGCGCGAACAGATCAGCACCGGCAAACAGTCAGCGGTCAACACTGCGATACCGTCACCCGGCTGCATGACGCAGCCGGCATCCGCCTGCCGCCTGCGCAAGGGGTTATTGCCAGCCACCACGGTGATGGCACGGGTGCCGTGGACCTGGTGTAACCATTGCAGACGTTTGAGGTCAGGGACGGCATTCCGCAGCAGACGCCGGTTACGCGCTACCGAAGAGGCCTTGTCACCCACATGTGTTCCCAGGTTCAGGCTGTCATACGGCGGCGCACTGTATCCGTCCAGCCGGGTAGTCACCATCGCGCCGATGCTGGCAGGCGCCGGCCAGTCCGGCGTCTGCCAGCGCAACCTGGCAGGAATCAGGTCCCGCACACCGGCTGCGCCCGACATCAGTCTGAATCCCGCTTCAGAATATCCAGTAGCTGCAACATGTCCTCCGGAGCTGGCACTTCCCAGCTCACCTCTTCCCCGCTATCAGGGTGGACAAACCCCAGCCGGGCAGCGTGCAGCGCCTGCCGCTTGAACTGCCTCAGCTGTTCAGCCAGTTCGGGGCTGCAGCCGGCGGGGATATGCAACCGCCCGCCGTAAACCGGGTCTCCGATCAGCGGGTGCCTGATATGACTCATATGGACACGAATCTGGTGCGTGCGGCCGGTTTCCAGTTTTAACTGGACGTGAGTATGCGCCCGGAAGCGCTTGATCACCCGGTAATGGGTGACCGACGGTTTGCCACTTTGGACCACAGCACGTTTTTTGCGCTGCACCGGATGTCGCCCCAGCGGCTCGTCCACCATGCCGCCCGCGGTCAGTACACCCTGAACCACCGCTTCGTACTGGCGGGTAACCGTGCGTTTCTGCAATTGACGAACCAGCCGGTGATGGGCGGGCAGAGTCTTGGCGACCACCATCAATCCTGTCGTATCCTTGTCCAGCCGGTGCACAATACCCGCCCGCGGCAGGTGTTGCAGTGCGGGACAATGATGCAGCAAACCGTTCATCAGGGTGCCACTGCGATTGCCGGCGGCCGGATGCACAACAGTGCCAGCGGCCTTGTTGAGCACCAGCACAGCGTCGTCTTCGTAGACGATATCCAGATCCAGCGCTTCCGCCTGCCAGCCATTGTCAGGCGCCTCGTCCATTTCGGCTCTCAGCTCCAGCCTGTCACCGGCACTGAGACGATCCTTGGCCCGCTTGTGACCGGTGTTGACGAGCAGAAACCCGTCTTTTATCCACTGCTGTAATCGTCCGCGCGAATAATCTGCGAACAAACTGGCCGCAGCCTGGTCTAATCTGGCGCCATCAAGATCGTCGGGGACAATGGCGGATAGGGAAATTCGTTCTGACATATTTGGGTATAGACCGGATGGTGTGGTTAAATAAACGATTAACGACAGGCATTATAGTCTGTTTTGCCAGTCAAGAGGTGTATTGAGCGTGCGAGTACTGCTAATCCTTGCGTTATTCATAACTGTTGTTTCCTGTTCTTCGTTCGGCGAGGACCGCGATGAATTTGCTTCCATGTCAACGGAAGAGCAATTCTACCGGACTGCCAATCAGCAGTTGAATGCATCAAACTTCACCGGTGCGGTGCGAACCTATCAGGCACTTGAGTCACGGTTTCCGTTCGGTCAGTACGCCGCCCAGGCACAACTGGAACTGATCTACGCTCACTATCGTGCTTCCAATGTGGAGGGTGCGCGTGCCGCTGCGGACCGTTTTATCCGCTTGCACCCTGACCATGAGAGTATCGACTACGCTTACTACATGAAAGGGGTGGCAACCTTTTCCGAGAACACGGGTTTCATGAGCCGCTTTTTGCCCACCGATCCTTCCAAGCGGGACATCAGCCGGGCGCGCGATGCTTTTAATGAATTCTCCCTGCTCATGACCCTGTATCCCGACAGCGATTACACTGCCGATGCACGCGCCCGTATGGTGTTCCTGCGCAACAATCTGGCCGCCTACGAAATCCACGTCGCCAACTATTATCTGGAGCGACGCGCTTATATTGCAGCGCTGAACCGGGGCCGTTATGTGGTGGAGAACTTCCAGGGCAGCCCCGTGGTTGCCGATGCCGTGGCCATCATGGTGGAGTGTTATCTGCGCCTGGGTCTGAACGACCTGGCAGATACGTCACTGGCGCTATTGCGCACCAACTACGCCGATCATGAGACGCTGGACAACAATGGCGACTTTATCGTGCGTAATCACGTCACCAACCCGTCATTGTTGTACACGGTCACCTTCGGCCTGCTGGGCAGCAACGAAGATAACACACCACTGGCACCAACCAGCCGGCCCCAGCGTTCTGTCGCGCCCGACAATGCAGTACCGGAACGCGGCCGATCACTACTCAATATCCTGACCCTGGGTCGCTTCGGTCGTGATGCAGCCTCGGCGCCGTTGCCCAGCGAACCCCCGCCCGGCTCTCCCAACCCGATCTGACTGACTGCCGCCGGGCGCCAAAGATGCCCGGCGGCGCTATAACTCAGACCGGATAATTCTCCGGGAAGAAGTCCCGCTCAATCAGCTCAATCAAAATGTGTATCACCTTGATATGCACTTCCTGCACGCGGTCAGCGTAGCGACTCGCACCGGCACTGATATCAACCGTGGCCAGCTGGCCCAGAGCTGATCCGGCAGTGCCTGTCAGGCTGACGACATGAATGCCGTTATCACGGGCATATTCCGCCGCCTTGATCACATTTTTGCTGGTACCACTGGTACTGATGGCGAACAGACAGTCTCCCGCTCTGCCCCGTGCCTGCAAGTAGCGCGAAAAAATATGCTCGTAGCCAAAATCATTGGCAACACAACTGATATGCCCCGGATCACTGATGGCGGTGGCTGAAAGCCCCGGGCGGTTGTCGCGATAGCGCCCCGTTAGCTCCTCGGCAAAATGCATGGCATCGCTCATCGAGCCGCCGTTGCCACAGCTATATACAGCGCCGCCATTGCGCAGGGCTGCGATCAGCGCCGCCGCCGCCGCCGCAATAGCATGGGTACTGTTTTCATCTGCTAGAAACCGCTCGAGATAATCCCGTGCTTCCGTCAACGTGCCAGTTATGATCTGTTTAGTGTCGTTCAAACCCACCTCCTTGCCGGGTGCCGGGCCGGGCTATTGATTGCACGCAGCTCATTCACCTGCGGCCCACCCCTGCGTAATCGGGTAGCGGCGGTCGCGGCCAAAGGCCCGCTCTGTCAGGCGCACGCCGATGGGTGCCTGACGCCGTTTATATTCGTTGATATCCACCAGGCGAATGACCCGACGCACCTCGTCGTCTGCGAAACCTCTGGCAACAATCGCCTCCGCGCTCAGATCAGCTTCAATATACAAGGCCAGAATCTGATCCAGACGATCATAAGGCGGCAGATTGTCGTCATCCTGCTGTCCCGGAGCCAGTTCAGCCGACGGTGGGCGGTCGATAACCTCCGGCGGGATCACATCCGCCTCGCCGCCTTCCGCAGCAGCGGCATTACGGTATCTGGCCAGACGATACACCAGCGTTTTGCTGGCGTCTTTCAGCACATTAAAACCACCAGCCATGTCACCGTACAACGTGGAGTAACCAACAGCAATCTCGCTCTTGTTACCGGTGGTCAGCACCAGAGCGCCTTTTTTATTGGAAATGGCCATCAGCATCACGCCCCGGCAACGAGCCTGAATATTCTGTTCGGTCAGGTCTGTTGGCAGGCCGGCGAACTGGCCCGCGAGGGCGCCCGCAAAAGCCTGGTAACAGTCGGTAATCGGAATCACATCATAATTCACCCGCAGTCGTTCCGCCTGCGCGGCTGCCAGCCGCACGCTCAATTCGGACGTATAGGTAAAGGGCATCATGATTGCTGTTACCTGGTCGGCACCCAATGCATCGACGGCAATCGCCAACGTCAATGCTGAATCAATACCACCTGACAAGCCCAGAATGACAGAGCTGAAGCGGTTTTTGCGCACGTAATCCTGCAGGCCCAGCATCATGGCCTGGTAACAACGTTGTTCGACGTCTCTGTCTGTTGGTGTCATCAGCACCGAGTCCGGGCCTATGGCGGCCCCCGGGTCAGCAAGCTCGGGCCAGGCCAGCGAATTTTCAATCCGGAATACAACCGGTATCAGCGCTTCGGTGAATGCCGGCCCCACAACGGTGACGTTACCTTCCGCGTCCGCAATCATGGAGTTGCCATCGAAGACCAGCTCATCCTGCCCGCCTACCTGATTGACGTAAAGGATTGGTGTACCCGACTCCAGACCACGTCGCGCCAGCAAACGCTGGCGTCGCTCCTGCTTGTCGGCATGAAACGGCGATGCATTGATGTTGATCAGCAAACCCGCACCGGCCTGTGACGCCTGCCGGATGGGCAGTGGCTCCCACAGGTCTTCGCAGATTGTCAGTGCTACCGGCAAGCCTTTGATGTTGATGATGCAGGGAGCACTGCCAGCCTGAAAATAGCGGCGCTCGTCAAACACCTGGTAATTGGGCAGGCTCTGTTTGCGGTAGGTCGCTTTTATCTGACCGTCGTGGATAACCGACAACGCATTGTAGAGCTGTCCGTTTTCCAGCAATGGATAACCAACGACCAGGTGGGCGGAGACGCCGGCCTCGCAGAGCTGTTGCAATGCGGCCGAGATCCGCGGCGCCAGACTGGGTCGCAAAAGCAGGTCCTCAGCCGGATAGCTGATCAGACTCAGCTCCGGGTAAACCACCACATCGGCATTGTGAACACTGACGGCTTCGCGCGCGGCCTGCAGGATTGCCGCGGTATTACCGGGAATATCTCCCACCATCAGATTCAATTGCGCCATTACTATCGTCAACTGGCTGCTCATACGATCCTCTATTGTTCCGGTCTTCCTGATCCTGCGGAGAAAAGCTGCGGTATTGTCGGTCAAACGTGCAGCAGAAGTAAAACGCCAAATACGCGCTTTCCAAGGTATACGCCGGTTACGGCCAAACCGGGCAACCGACAACAAACATCATCACCATGCCACCGGTTTTATGCCCCGCATCCCGGGATCGTAAGGCTCAGGGTCCAGTCCCGCAGAGGTGCCGGTCAACAGTGCCACCAGTAGATCAGCGGATGCGGGCGCCAACACCAGACCATTACGATAGTGGCCCGCATTGACATAAACATTGCTGAACCCGGGTATTTTGCCGATAAACGGAATACCGTCCGGCGACCCCGGCCGCAATCCGGCCCACTGCTGCAAGACCGGCAGTGACGACAGCACCGGCAACATCTGCTCCGCCGATGCCCGCAGGCTGTCGCAAGCCTGAGCGGTAACAGACTTGTCAAACTCGCTATGCTCCAGGGTACTGCCCACCAGAATATGGTGGTCACGCCGGGGAATCAGGTATCGCCCCTGGCTAAGCACGATACCACTCAGTAAAGGCCTGTCCGCCTTGTACAACAGCATTTGACCTTTAACCGGCGTCACCGGAAGTGTCTGCCCTAGCATGGCCAGCAGCAAGCCGGTCCAGGCACCGGCGGCCAGTACAAACGCATCTGCCTGCACTTTGACTTCCTGGTTCTGATGTCGCAGCCACACCGCTGTCAGGCGTTCGCCGTCAGTTTCAAAACGCAGAATTTCGGACTGTTCGCGCACATCAACAGACGCCTGCAAACGCAAACTGGCCGCCAGCGCCCTGACCAGTCGTGGGTTCCGGACATTCGCTACGGTTGGCATATACAGGGCACGTTCGCTGCCACTGGCGAGCCCGGGTTCGCGTGCATAAATCTGCGGTGCCTGCCAGGTTTGCATGGGCCGCCCATGTCGCTGTGCCCATTGCAAGGCATCAACATGATCCTCGGCGTCCAGCATCAACAGGCCACAAATGCTCAGCTCCGGATCAATGCCGGTTTCATCAGCCAACGCCTGCGCCAGTTCGGGATAGGCATCCTGGGCCCGGTTGGCCAGCGCTGTTACCGGTTCGGAGTACCGCCACGGATACAGTGGCGATACGATGCCACCGCCCGCCCAGGAAGCTTCGCGACCGCACTCACCCCGTTCCACGAGCTGCACACTGGCGCCACCATGACTCAGGCCGCGGGCGACAAGCATTCCGGAAACGCCGCCGCCAATTATCAGAAAATCACTCAATATCCTTTTCCTTTCAACCTTTCAACCTTTCAACCTTTCAACCTTTTATTCTGCCAGCCCGACGACCCGACATGCCGCGCCTGGCGGCCGGACCCTTAAAAGTCGGCGCTGGGTGGCGGCCAGCGACTATACTCTGCACAAGGAGGTTCCCCATGTCCGGCTCATTCAATTTGTATACTCAACAGGGTGTGAGTTTGCTGGAACTGTTCGCGACGCTGGCAATTATAGCAACACTGACCTCTCTTGCCCTGCCTGCATTCACCGTGCTGGAGCGGGAGGAGTCGTCCAGAGTGCTGCGCCAATTCCTGACTCTGGTGGAAACGGGGCGCAGCGCTGCCATCCGGCGTCGTCACACGATCACCTTGTGTCCTGTTGATGAGCAGCGCAGGTGCACCGCAAACTGGCAAACCGGCGCCATGCTTTTTTTTGATAACGATGACAACCGGCAACGCAGCATGGATGAAGAACCGGTCGCAATTGTACGTTGGCCGGAGCTCAGGGGCCAACTTGACTGGCGCGCCTTCGGCAATCGGCAGCGCCTGCTGATTGATCATTACGGCGGATTGAGCGGCCAGAATGGCAACTTTACCTGGTGCCCGCCCGCTCACAGCAGCGAGCCTGCCCATCAGCTTGTACTCAACGGCAGTGGACGCTTTCGTTTTGCCCGTGATAACGACGGAGACGGCTATCGGGAAGACAGCCGGGGTCAGCCACTGCGCTGCTCATGACCGGCAGCACACAGCCGTTGCCAGTGACATCAGTGCAGCCGGCGCCATTGCCGGTTTGTCGAGGCAAAATCGCCGGCCTCGCAGGCAAGCGCGTCAACACAGCAGACCCGGCGCTCCAGACCCAGACCGACATCTGTGCCCGGACGCACCCCTGATGCCCGGACTGCCAACTGATACAGCGGCCCGCAAGTAACCGCAGGCGCACCGGGCGCGGAAAAGTAAAAATCATGTCCGGCACTGACTGCCTGATAAGACATTTTTGTGGCACCCGAGTTTTCCATCATCCCGGGCGACATCACGATACTGACCTCGACATCCGACAAAGTGCTCAGTGTCACCTGCAAGCCATCGGACTGCACGCGCGCCAGCAATGACGAATCCAGCGCAAACAACAAGGCTTCAGCGGCATGGAAGACACGATCGTGATCCCGGTAGTTCAGCGCCAGCGACGTACCCAGCAACGCCGCATCCACCGCCGATAACGCCATCCTCGCCAATACCGCCATGAAAATCAGCGTCAACAGGAGCGCCGAGCCGCGTTGTCGCTGACGCCACTGACAGCACCAAAAAACAGACTTCATATCGTCCTCTGACCACGCCCATGCAACTCAGACTGCCGCAATGCTGTGCTGAATGTCATCGTCAAGCCACCGCTGCCCGCCTCCCCGCTTATCATCACCTGCTGCACTGACAAAGTGAGATTCACGCTGAACACCCGGGACCAATCGCCGACCTGATCGACACTGACATAGGCAACCCTGGGCTTATCGACAGGTTTATGGTCAGCTCCACGGGCTAATTCAGAGGCAGGTTCGGGCGCTACCGGCAACAGCTCGATACCGACCGTTGCGGTCATTGCTGTCACACCCTCGATCAGTTCTTCCGCTGCGCTCAAGGTACCGTCGCTACGTAGCCGACGTCGGTACAGCCCTGCCGGCTGGCCGGCGCTGCTGCGTCGTGCGATATAAAGAAAGTGAACCGGCTCCTCACAGTCACTGGTACGCAAACGCAATACATGACTTCCGGCAAGAGCACTCACCGATCCGGTGTTGGCCGCCAGTATTTCAATCCCGGGGCCAGCCCCGGTAGTCGGTACCGCGTCGCCAGCCGCACACGGCGCCGCCGATTCAAGGATACTGGCTCGCAAGATAAACTGGGCATAGGCCGCCCGCTGTTGCAGGTCCTGCTCCGAACGCTGCACCGATTGCAGGCGCATGCTACCCGTGAAAAGCTGCATGATGACAGCACTCAGACCGGCACCAAGAGCCAATGCGATCAACAACTCCAGCAGTGTCATACCCTGACAGCGCAACCACGACAGCCGCATCACAACACCACGACCCCGCTGCTGAGCGGCATCGAGGCGAACTGTTCGTCATCCTCGCTACCGTGCCAGCGCACCAGCACGCGATACACGCGGGCAGCATCGGGGTAGCCTGCCATGGGGGTCGGCACGATCTCGCCACGACCGGAGGGCAGCAAAGATTGCAGTTGCCAATGCCACTGCGCGAGATCATGTGCCGCCAGTTCGATATACCAGCAGCCGGTGCGGGACTCGCAATCGACATTGACCTGACCCTGCGGCATGTTCGCCAGCGACGCAGCAAAACCCGCCGGGTTGGCTTTCATGCGCTCGATCATATCGTACAGCAACCACTCAGCCTGCAGAAAATGGCGGTTAGCTTGCACCGTGCCCACGCCCAGGGCCTGCATGGACAGAACGGCAGCAATGCCCGTGGCGATGATAAAACTGCTCAACAGCACTTCCAGTAGCGCCATGCCACAGTGCTTTTGCGGTGCGTTGACAGAACTGGTTTTCATCGCATGCTGCTTCCATCACTGGTGCTTTTCCCGTACATGTATCTGAATAGTAGTCAATCAGAGGGCGCCGGGCCGATCCAGTTGCTCAAGTGTGCGGCGCGACACACTATCGCAAATCTGGCCTCACCCCGCGCGTTTTGGCATTACCTGAAGTTTTTACCTATAATCCGCGCTTCACTTCTTCAGCGCCTCAGCGCCGTGCGGTCCCCTCATGGAATATGATCCGTTGTTACTCGCTTTGCTGGCATTCCTGGGGCTTATTGCGGGCTGGATAAACACCCTGGCAGGCGGCGGTTCAAACCTGACCCTGCCCATGCTGATGGTGCTCGGCCTGCCACCGGACGTGGCCAACGGTACCAATCGGGTAGGCGTGATTCTGCAGGGCATGGTGGCGGTGAAAGGCTTTCATCATTACGGCAAACTGGACACCCCCTCGATCCGGTCCATTCTGGTACCCAGTATGATCGGCGGCGCCCTTGGCGCGCTGACCGCTGCACTGATGCCCAATGTCGCGCTGAAACCACTGCTGCTGGGTACCGTACTTACCATGTCTGCCGTCATCCTGATGCGTCCGGGCTTTATCGCGCCGCCGCCGGGAACACCGGTGAAATCAGTCAGCGAAAGTCGGGCTGCCTGGTGGAGTCTGTTGCTCGCGGGAGTTTACGGTGGGTTTGTTCAGGCCGGGGTGGGGTTTATTCTGCTCGCCGCACTGGCCGGGGTTTTGCGTTACGATCTGGTGCGTGCCAATGCGCTCAAGATGGTCTGCACTCTGGCTTTCACCGCCATATCATTGCTGATTTTCATCTGGTTTGACCAGGTGGCATGGGTGCCCGGCCTGATTCTGGCGCTGGGCACCATGCTGGGCAGTTTTCTCAGTGTGCGTTTTGCCATCAGTGTGCAACAAAGTACCATCAAGTGGTTTCTGTTTGCCATGACATTGGTGTCATGCGCGGCTGCGGTCCTGTTCTGAACAGGCATACGAACACGTCGGTGTCATAACCTGTCAGTCCGCAACCCGGATATTATCAAACACTATCACAATGGCAGCGCCGCCCAGTCTGCTATCAGCCACACTGACGCTGGCACCGTAGCCGGTCGCAATGTCGGCCACGACGGCCAGGCCAATACCCTGCCCCTGTGCCAGCGTGTCGAGCCGAACGCCGCGTTGCAATACCCGATCACGATCATCAGCTGATATACCGGGACCATTGTCTTCAATTTGCAGGCGCATGCTGGGCGGCGCATCAGACAACAGCACCGCCGATACTGCCACCTTGCCACGTCCATATTTGCAGGCATTGTCCAGCAGGTTGCCGAGCATCTCCATCAGATCGCGTTCATCACCCAGAAAATTGAGTGCAGGATCGATATTAAGCTCTATGTTTACCGCTTTGTCGGCATACACTTTCTGCAGTGTACGCGACACCCTTGCGACCACGTCGGCAACGTTTACCTGTCGGGCCAGCGTGCTGGCGTTACCCGCGCTGACCGCGCGCTGCAATTGATAGGTCACAATCTGATTCATCCGATCAAGCTGTTCCTGCACCAATGATTCCTGACTGTTGCCGGCAGCGTCACGGCCAAGCTCGCCCTGAATCACCGCCAGCGGAGTTTTCAGGCTATGCGCCAGATCCGCCAACGTGGTGCGATATCGAGACTGCTGTTTGCGTTCAGACTGAATCAGCAAATTCAGGTTCCGGGTAACGGCACTCAACTCCCGCGGGTATGAAGTATCAAGTGCCTCACTTTGCCCGGCTTCAATCTGTTGCAGGTCCGTTGCCAGCCGCCGCAACGGCGCCAGCCCCCAACGTAGCAGCAGCACCTGTAGCACCAGCAACAGTACTGCCAGCCCTCCAAGCCAGGACCATAAACTGTTTCTGAAACCTGCCGCTTCAGCCTTGAAAGTGTCGGTTGACTCCAGCACCGAGAACAGGATTGGCGAACGCCGGTTTTCCCAGGTCACCGCATAACTGCTGACAAAAAATTCGCTACCCGATGTCGTTTGCAAACGACCAAAGCTGGTATTACCAATGCCCAGGTCATAGTCCAGACTCAGCGTTTCATAATCAATATCAAGCGCCGACGACGTTCGCAACAATTCGCCTTCGCTAGCGCTGCTGATAAAACCATAGAGATTGGAATTAAGTTGTGAAAACCGTGGCTCGCGGAGATTTTCACTGAAATAGAAATTACCATCTGTTTCATCGACGGCGGCCAACAGCACATAGATCTGCACTTGCAGCTGCTCAGCCACGCCCGTCTCCAGGCTATTACGGAAAGCCCGGTCAAGTACCACACCGGTCAATCCCAGAAATACCGTCAGCAATACACTGACCGCAACCAGCAGCCGATTCTGCAGGGAATACCCACCGATGCGGGTCGTCACCATGTCAATCCATTGCCCGCATGCGATAGCCCTGGCCTCGCACGGTTTCGATGGGCTGCAGAGTCTGTTCAGGATCCAGTTTCTGTCGCAGTCGACGCACAAAAACTTCCAGTACATTACTGTCCCGGTCGAAGTCCTGGGCGTACAGGTGCTCGGTCAGTTCGGCCTTCGAGATGACCTGGTCGGGGTGCAGCATGAGGTACTCCAGCGTTTTGTACTCATAGGCGGTGAGTTCGACACTGGCACCATGAACCGTCACACGTTTGGCAGAGGTGTCCAGCTGTACCGGACCACTGACGATGGCAGGGCTGGCGAATCCGGCGGCGCGGCGTAACAGTGCGTTCAGGCGCGCCTGAATCTCTTCCAGCCGGAACGGTTTCACCACATAGTCATCAGCCCCGGCATCCAGACCCGCCACTTTGTCCTGCCAGTCACCGCGAGCCGTCAGAATCAGCACGGGGTATTTCTTGCCGGCCTCCCTCAGCTTGGTGATAACGCTGATACCGTCAAGCTGCGGCAGTCCGAGATCTATGATGGCGGCGTCGTAGTCATATTCGGTGGCCTGATACAGACCAGTGACACCGTCGGCCGCATCATCTACGACGTAGCCGGCCCGCTCGAGTCCCATTTTCAGTTGCTGCCGCAACAGGCTTTCATCTTCCACGACCAACAACCGCATGCTCTACTCCCTGCTCAACTCACCTGTCGCCTGATCCACAAATACCGTGTAGATGTTACCCTCGTTATCAAGCCGGACCCGATAACGCAGGCGGCCGTTCTGTCTCACTTCATTGATACTTATGACGGTGCCGGGAAAATTGGCCCGCACTCTCTCCAGCGCCTGTTCCTGATTTACCGGGCCGACCTGTTCAGAAGCCTGCCCGCCCTGCGGCTGCGCCAGGGATGTCGCGGGCAAGCCGGCCATCAGGCCAGACACCAGCACCGCCATGACACCCGACAGCACCAAATGCCGGGCGCGTTGCTGATGATCCTGTATCCAAACTGGCAATTTCATATATCCCCACTGAAAATGACTATTGACTGTAAAACCGGCGCCGCGAGCCAGGCAGCCAATCCGCCATCGGGGCTCTCACTGCACTGGCTCGACCTGCACCCGCAAGCGAATGCGCTCACCGGGGTTGTCATCCATGCGCACCGAGAAGTCTTCACCATTGTATCGATACCTGACCTGATACCCCATCAGCCGCTCTTCATCGTAGTATTCATCCACGACTTCGCAATGCTGCACGGTCTGATACCGGGCCGGCTCGTGCCGGTTATTGGCGTTCACTATATCACGGCCGACAGAGTGCCCCAACACGGCACCCACCACAGTACCGACTTTGCGGCTGGAGCTGTTGGTGCCGACTGCATTGCCGATCGCTCCCCCCACAATGGCGCTGAGCAGCGCCGGTGTGCGGCTGCCCGATCGATGCGAATCCCTGACTCTGACCTGCTCCTGCCAGCACTCTTCCCGCGGCGCGGAGACAGTTACCGACTGGTAAATCGGTCGTGACTCCAATACGTCAGCATAAACATACCGGGTCTGGGCCAGTGCTGGTGACGACATACACAGTGCGCTGACACTGAGGGTCAGCACGCCGGCTGGCTTTAACACGGGCGCTAATGGCTTTAACACCTTCGCTAATGGCTTTGACAGCTGAGCTAATGGCTTTAACATCCGGGCTAATGGCTTTTTCATATCACACCTCACTATTATTCTGTTTCGGCTGACAGATTAAGGCGCAGGAGCTGAATCCAGACTTAACGACATGACGGTTTCGCCTTCAGCTGTGCGAAAACTGCCGACACCTGACAAAGGAGGCAACATAGACTATTGATTTGACGGGGAATACGGGTACAATCCGGACTGCTTCACATAACAACAATTACAATTCACCAGGCTTTCTCGTTTTTGCTCGTTTTGCTCGTTTTAGCCTACGCACCATCAAGAGACAACACATGTTCCGCAAAACCCTTGTTTCCGCCATTATTGTTACTCTGATCAGCATTCCCGTCGTTTTTTTCCTGCACCCGCTGATCAACACGCCGATTTTCTACGTTGGCCTGATCTTTCTGGCCTGTCTGGCAACGGCGACACTGGCCCAGATGGGAGCCACCAAGCCAGCCAAAAAACGCAAGTCCGCACCTCGCCGCCGGACCAGCAACGCGCCACGCGAGCTCGGTAACGTCAAATGGTTTAATGCCAGCAAAGGCTTCGGCTTCATTACCCGCGACAGCGGTGATGATGTCTTTGTCCACTTCCGCTCAATACAGGGAGAAGGCCACCGGGTCCTGAAAGACGGCCAGCGTGTCGAATTCAGCGTCAGCCAGGGCGATAAAGGTCTGCAGGCCGACGATGTGGCTGCTGCCCAGGACTGAGTAGCGGAACGATTGCCCCCAAAAACAGCGGTCCTTATCAATAATGTGGGGGCCTGTCGTCAATGGCGCCGCCCTGCACCATCCGTTCGGACTGCGCCTCCATCAGTTCCGCCAGCTTTTCGCGGTGCAGGCCCAGCTCCCGGGTCAGGGTTTCAATCTGCTGCTGCTGCCGGGTGACAACATCATTCAACGCCTGAATACTATCCTCCTGAAAGGCAAACCGGGTTTGCAGATCGACCAGTGTTGCTTCTGTAGACATAATCCACCCCCTGTTAGTGATTGTTAACACCACTGCATAGCACGATGGTCAGATCATGATACCGCGTGGCAGATCACCACTCCAACCGGTTTCGTGATTCGCCAGACTGACTGATGGCAGCCATCTTTTTATTATTCGCCAAGTCATGCAATAATCACGGTTGAATAACTGTCTTATCAAACGTGGAAAGTGGCAATGTCGGTCCCGTACTTCGGCCCCGATCGCGCCCTGCGGCACCCGCCGTCCGTCACAAAGTCATATCAGGAGGCACTTCGTCTTGACCGGTCAATCCTCACCACAACACACGTCAGAGTCGCCGAGCACTGCGTCGTCGAGCACTGCGTCGTCGAGCACTGCGTCGCCGAGCACTGCGCCGCCGAGCATAGCCGACTGGGATCACGCGCCCATCAACTGGACCAACATGATCCTGTTTACCCTGACCCCGCTGTTTGCGGTGACCCTGGTACCGCTGTACGGCTTTGTCTACGGTTACAGTGCCTACGACTGGACTGTATTTGTCCTGCTGATGGGGTTCTGCGGCATATCGATTACCGCCGGGTATCATCGGCTCTGGTCTCACAAGGCGTACAAAGCGCATCCGGCGCTGCGGTTTATCTTCGCCCTGGGTGGCGCCTGCGCGCTGCAGAACGATGTTTTCAACTGGGCTTCAGATCATCGCAGGCACCACGCGTTTGTCGACAACAATGATAAGGACCCCTACTCTGCCGGTCGCGGCTTCTGGTTCTCCCATATTGGCTGGATACTTCGTCATTATCCCAGCAGCACCGAGGACTTTTCCAATATCAAGGATCTGCAAAAGGACCCGATCCTGCGATGGCAGCACAAGCACTACCTGGCGCTGGTCCTGTTCATGAATATCGCTGTACCTGCGTTCCTGGGATATCTGGGGGGTAGCATTATCGCAGGCTTGCTGCTGGGCGGGCTGCTCCGCCTGGTGCTCAGCCAGCATGTGACCTACCTGATCAACTCACTGGCGCACATGTGGGGCAAACAGACATTCAGTGAAAAAAGTTCGGCCCGGGATAATCCCCTGATAGCATTGCTAACCTACGGTGAGGGTTATCATAATTACCACCACACCTTTCAGTGGGATTACCGCAACGGCATCCGCTGGTGGCACTACGATCCCACCAAATGGCTGATCCGTAGCTGTGAATGGGTCGGTCTGACCAGTGATCTGAAGCGGGTAACACCCCTGAGCATCGAAACCGCTCGCCTGGAAATGCAATACCGCAAAGCCAGCGAACGCTGTGAAGCCCTGGCCAACGCCGACACCTTGCGCACACGACTGGAAGACGAATACGAGCAGTTAAAACATACTCTTGATCTGTGGGCGCAACATCGTCAGCAATGGTATGCCGCCAAGTCATCGCAGATCCACGACCAGCTCCACGAAAAGTGGGAGAAAATCGCGCTGCGTGACAGCTACCGGGAAGTGCGCTTCCAGCTCAAACTGCGACGTCAACGCTGGCGCGAACTGCTGCATAGCTTCTCCGATGTACCATCAGCCACCGCGTAACGACAACAGCGAAAGGACAACCATGACCGTTTTTTGTAAGTCTTTCTGGCGCTCCCTGTTTGCAGGCGGTGCTGTCACCCTGGCCTTGCTGGGCGCAATGCCGGCCACTGCCGTTGAGGAAGGTGAACCGGCGCCTGACTTTACCCTGCCGGGTGTGCGCGCCTCCGACGCAGCAGTGCAACTTAGCGAACTGCAGGGCAAGGTGGTTTACGTCGATTTCTGGGCCTCCTGGTGCCTGCCCTGTCTGCGCTCTCTGCCGCAGATCAACGGTCTGTATGAGCAGTATCGCGACCAGGGTTTTGAGGTGGTGGCGATCACCATCGATGACCCGGTTGAAGATGCCACTGAGTTTCTCGAAGACCTGGAAGTACCGCTGGCCTACTCCGTGGTGCTGGATGCGACTGCGGATGTCATGGATCAGTATCGCGTCGTCGGCATGCCGACCTCATTTCTGATTGACCGCGATGGTGTGATTCGTAAAGTTCACAAAGGCTTCCGCGAAGGTGACACCGAGCTGCTTGAGCAGGCATTAATTCCGCTGCTGGCTGAGTGACGCCCACCCCCGTCCGACTCAGGGTTAAGGGTATAACCGCAACAGAGGCTCGTTCAGCGCCGACATTTGTTCGCGCAGCTCAAGTATGTGTTCTGCCCAGTAGCGCTCCGTGTTGAACCACGGAAAACTGTGCGGGAACGCCGGATCCTGCCAGCGCCGCGCCAGCCAGGCGCTGTAGTGCATGATACGCAAGGTACGCAGTGGCTCGATTAACGCCAGTTCGCGTGCATCGAATTCAAAAAATTCCTCATAACCTTCGACGATCTCCAGCAATTGCCCTTGCTGCTGATCACGATCGCCCGCCAGCATCATCCATAAGTCCTGAATAGCCGGCCCGCTCATGGCATCGTCAAAATCAACAAAATGCGGTCGGTCGTCCCGCCACAGAATATTGCCGGGATGACAATCGCCGTGAAGTCTCAGGATTCGGCAATTTTTCGCCTGAGCAAACACCGGCAGCAACCGGTCGATCAGATCCCGACTCAGACTTTCATAAGCCGGCACCAGGGAAGGCGGAATAAAATCATTGGCCAGCAAAAACTCGCGGCTGGCAATGGCAAAGCGTTCAGTACTCAGCGTGACCCGATGCTCAAACTGCCGCTGCGCGCCGGCCAGATGCACTCGCCCCAGGAAACGTCCCATGACCAGCAGATTATCGGGATTGTCGAGTTCCGGGGCGCGCCCCGCCAGGCGCGGAAACAGGGCGAAACGAAAATTCTGCTCGCCACAGGCAAAATTGTGCAGGGTTTGCTCAGGCAGCCCGTCACCCGGACTGATCCACATTGGCGGCACTACCGGTATATCAAGGTCGGCCAATTCCTGGGCAAAACTGTGCTCTTCCAGAATTTGCTCGTTGCTCCAGCGCTCGGGGCGATAGAATTTGGCTACAATATAGTCGCCGGATGCCAGGCCAATCTGATAGACCCGGTTCTCGTAACTGTTCAACCCGAAAACGCGCGCTGTGGTTTCCAGCCCGAGACTTTCCACCGCGTCCAGCACCTGGTCGGGCCCCAGCAGCTCATAGGGATGCGTCAGCGAGGACGAAGACAATGGCGTATCGTGCATGTGGTTGGCCTGTAGATCGAGTTTGGCGCGAGTATACTGTAAAATACCCTCCGTAAGCCGAAAACTTCAACCCGTCCACATCTCAGCGCCAATCTTCCGCCAGCGCAATATTGCGCAGCGAGAGTCAGTAAGGAGTTATTCTTGAGCAGCAACGACGCACAGGCCCATCATCAGAATCTGTTAGACCGATATCAACAAATTCAGGCAAAAAAGCTCAACCTGGACCTGACCCGGGGCAAACCCGCCACGGCACAACTGGCCCTGAGTGACGCCCTGGATGGTATTTTGCAAGGTAACTATGCCTGCGCCGATGGCAGCGATGCCCGCAACTACGGGGGTGCCCTGGGTATTCCGGAAGCACGTGAGTTTGCCGCGCAGTACCTGGGTGCCAGACCGTCCCAGGTACTGGTGGGCGGCAACAGTTCGCTGCAGCTGATGTATCAGATTGTCACCAACGCCTATTATCATGGCGTGAAGGCCGGTGCAGCACCGTGGAGCGAAGAAGCCGGCACTACCGGCACCATCAAGTTTCTGTGCCCGGCCCCGGGTTACGACCGTCACTTCAGTATCTGCGAAACCCTGGGCATCAAGATGATCCCGGTGACCATGGACCAGAACGGTCCCGACATGGATCAGGTGGAATCCCTGCTGCGTGCCGACCCGCTAATCAAGGGCATCTGGTGTGTGCCCAAGTACGCCAACCCCAACGGTGTGGTTTATTCCGACGAGGTCGTGGACCGATTCGCACAACTGGGAAAAATTGCCGGCGCCAACTTCCGCATCATCTGGGACAACGCCTACGCTGAACACCACCTGGTGGAAAACCCGCCGGAGCTGGCTAACCTGCTGGCACTGAGTGAGAAATACGGCACGCTGGATAATGCTGTGGTGATCGGTTCAACATCCAAGATAACCTTTGCCGGCGCGGGCATCTCTTTTATGGCCAGCTCAGAGGCCAATATAGCGGGTTTTGTCGACCTCCTGGGCATCGCCACCATCGGCCCGGACAAAGTCAACCAGTTGCGTCATATGCGCTTCCTGAAAGACATGCCGACCCTGCGCAAGCTAATGCAGGGCCACCGGGAGATTCTGCAACCCAAGTTTGAGCTGGTGCTCAGGCACCTGGATGAAGGTTTGTCTGCCAAAACCCACAACGGCCAGCCGCTGGGCAGCTGGACAAAACCCGCCGGTGGTTATTTTGTGCTGTTTGATACCCAGCCGGGGCTGGCAGACAAGGTGGTTAAATTGTGCGCCGGCGCCGGCGTCAAGCTGACCCCGGCCGGTTCGACCTGGCCGTACAAAAAGGACCCGGCCAACACCAACATCCGGCTGGCTCCGTCGTTCCCCGGTCTGAGCGAAATCGACGAAGCCATGCAGGTGTTTGTGCTGTGTGTTGAACTCGCGACACTGGAACAGTAACACCACCCCCGCAAGTCAGATCCGGGAGATGTCGTCAGCCTTATCGGCGGCGTTCCCGGATTACCACACTGTTGCGTTCGACACGGCGATAGTTCGAGTGTCTGCGCGCATCCTTGTTGACGTAGATCACTTCCCGGCGGTCGCGCGACCAGCTGCCGCGGGAGGGCGCATGATCACGATAGTAGCCGCCATGGTAGCCGCCGTGATAGTCACGCTCGGACCCGCCATAATGCCGCTTGTTGTCGTATCGGTCGTATTTCCGGTGGTCGTCTCTGCCTTTTCGCCCATAGTAGCCGTAGGCCTTGCCGTGCGGCGCATGGCCGAAACCGGATACTTTATGACCATATCTGTGGCCATGGGAATCATGGCGCTGCGACGTGGTGATGACGCGGGTGGAATGCGAGGGGACAACATACACGGACACGGGGCCACTATGATACGTCAGTATTGGCGCTGAATAATGTGTTTCACGAACCACGGTCCGGCGGTCGTGATCAGCGAATACATGGCTTGCACCCAGCGCCGCGACCAATGTAACTGCCATCATCAGGGGTTGCTTTATTCTCATGAGCTGTTCCTCCACAATGCGAATTTCTCAACACTGTTTATAAAACAACCCCGCTGAACACAGACTTAACGGCAGCCATCCGGGACCAGAAACGTCGGCAAAGCGCTTCCAGAACAATGGCGGCACCGGGAGCGTCTCTCAGGTATCACTTAAATTTCGTGTGCCAAAGCCGGGCATGGGAAACGGCATGATATTGTCACCGCTGGAGATTTTCGCCACGCCAGTTTTCTCGACCTCATCAATGCGCAGGATCGCCTGTAACGGGATAAAACTGCGTTTGACGTCCTGAAACTCCATTTTCAGCTTCTCTTCACTGGGATCCACCACCATCTGACTGCGCTCATCGAACAGGAACTCCTCTACCTCAATGAAGCCATACAGCTCACTTTGATAGACCTGACGGGCAAAGAGTTCATAGACTTTGCCCTTATTGAGAAAGGTAATGCGGTAGATTTCCTGGCGGCTGGCCATGCGGCTGAGTACTCTTGCGTCGTGGGCGGTCTGGACGATTGCGTTGCTGGCGTTTGATGACCTGCCATTGTAGCCTAAACAGCCCCCGCAGATACAGCATCTGCATAAATTTGCTGTTATAATCCGCGGCTTTTCGACGTTTTCCGGAACCGATATGAGACCCATTGATCAGATCGCACCACGCAAGAAAGTCTATATCAAGACCCATGGCTGCCAGATGAACGAATATGATTCGTCGCGCATGCTGGACCTGTTGCGTGAGTCGCAGCAGGCTGATCTGGTTGATACGCCTGAAGAAGCCGATATTCTGCTGCTCAACACCTGCTCGATTCGCGAAAAAGCGCAGGAGAAGGTTTTTCACCAGTTGGGCCGCTGGCGAGCGCTGAAAGAGGCACGTCCGGGTGTCAAGATCGCCGTCGGTGGTTGCGTGGCCAGCCAGGAAGGCGCTGCCATTGGCAAACGCGCGCCTTATGTCGACGTGGTGTTCGGTCCGCAGACCCTGCACAAACTGCCCGAAATGCTTAATGCCTCGGGCGGCAAAGGTCCGGTGGTAGACATCAGCTTCCCGGAAATCGAGAAATTCGATCGTCTGCCCGAGCCCAGAGCGTCAAGCTGCGAGGCCTTCCTCACCATCATGGAAGGTTGCAGCAAATACTGCTCATTCTGCGTGGTGCCGTATACCCGCGGCGAAGAAGTCAGTCGTCCGCTGGACGATGTGCTTGCCGAAGCCGTGCACCTGGCCGGCCAGGGCGTGCGCGAAATCAATCTGCTGGGACAAAACGTCAATGCTTACCGCGGTCTCAGTCACGATGGCGGGATTGTGAATATGGCAACCCTGGTGCAGTACATAGCAGCCATCGAAGGCATTGATCGCATTCGCTTTACCACATCACACCCGGTCGAGTTCAATACGCCGCTGATCGAGATGTACCGCCAGGTGCCCGAGCTGGTCAGCCATCTGCACTTACCTGTGCAAAGCGGCTCTGATCGCATTCTGGCCGCGATGAAGCGCGGTCATACGGTGCTGGAGTACAAATCCATCATCCGCAAGCTGAAGGCGATACGACCGGACATCAGCATGTCATCTGACTTCATCATAGGGTTTCCCGGCGAGACCCAGAAAGATTTTGAAGACACCATGAACCTTATCATCGAGGTGGGCTACGACCACTCCTTCAGCTTCATCTACAGCCCGCGCCCCGGCACCCCGGCGGCAGACCTGCCCGACCACACCAGCGAGCAGGAAAAGAAACATCGGCTGGCGGTGCTGCAGGCCCAGATCCTGCGCCAGGCGGCCGCTATCAGTGAATCCATGGTGGGCAGCACGCAGCGCATCCTGGTAAGCGGCGCCTCCAAACGTGGCGACGCCATGATGCAGGGACGCACCGGGAACAATCGTGTGGTCAATTTCCACTGTGACGACCTGTCACTGACCGGCTCATTTGTCGATGTGAAAATTGTGGAAGCATTCCCCAACTCACTGGCGGGCGAACTTTAACTTGCACTATACTGACCTGACCGGCCGGCGCGTATGCACTGGCTGGCAGCATTCCATTCTGACGCACTGTCAGGTCTGCATTGCGCACTGAAGCGCCAGACTGACCGGAGGTATGACCCCAGCTACATGGCTACTGAACAACAGACGCAACAGTTCACACTGGAACCGGAGAACGCACTTCGCCTGGCCAACCTGTGTGGACACCTGAACGAACATATTCATCAGATTGCCAAATCGCTGACCCTGGAAATACGTCAACGTGGCAATGTCTTCCAGCTTTCCGGCAATGCACCAGCGGTCAGGGAGGGCGCGCGCGTGCTTGATTCCCTGTACCAGGCCACGGCAGACGGCTCAGTTATCAGTCCGGACATGGTGCACCTGACATTAAAGGAATCCGGCTTTCAGCCTGACGCGGCCGGACATTCTGACGAGGCGCCGGCGCAGGAAGTTGAAGACAACTTCAAAGCGGTGCTGATCAAGACCCCACAAAGCTCCGTCAAGCCCCGTGGCAAGCACCAGCGCCAGTATGTCGAAGCCATCCGTCAGCTTGATATTAATTTTGGTATCGGTCCCGCCGGCACCGGCAAAACCTATCTCGCGGTGGCCTGCGCCGTGGAAGCCTTGCTACAGGACAAGGTCAAACGCGTCCTGCTGGTGCGACCGGCGGTCGAAGCCGGCGAAAAGCTGGGCTTCCTGCCCGGTGACCTGTCGCAGAAAATTGACCCGTATTTGCGTCCGCTATACGATGCGCTGTACGAGATGCTGGGTTTTGAGAAAGTGACCCGCCTGATCGAAAAGAACGTCATCGAGGTTGCGCCGCTGGCCTATATGCGTGGCCGCACGCTCAATGGCGCATTTATTATTCTGGACGAAAGTCAGAATACAACCGTGTCGCAAATGAAAATGTTTCTGACCCGGATCGGCTTTGGCTCAACCGCAGTCATCACCGGCGATGTTACCCAGATCGACCTGCCCAAGGGCACCCGTTCGGGGCTGGTTCATGGCCTGAAGGTATTGCACAACGTGCAGGGCATTGGCTTCAGCTTTTTTGACTCCAAAGACGTGGTACGGCATTCATTGGTGCAAAAAATCGTTGAAGCCTACGATGAGTATGAGCGCAAAAACACCATCACACCCCTGAACCAGGACAGCGGCTCAAGCCATGACCGTGATAACTGACCTGATCAATGACAGTGATGAGGCCGACATACCCGGGCCTGCCCACTTTCAGCAATGGGCTGAAACCACAGTGCAACGGGCACGCACATCCGGTCAGACTGACAAACCGGTGTCATTGAGTATTCGTATTGTGAACAGCGAAGAGTCGGCGATGCTCAATCAGACCTATCGCGGCAAAACCAATGCCACCAACGTCCTGTCCTTTGGCTGCGAACTACCCGGAGTGACGTTGAGGCAACTGGATGAAACGCCACTGGGCGACCTGGTGATTTGCGCGACGGTAGTTATCCGGGAGGCTCAGGAACAAAACAAAGCCGTACTGGCACACTGGGCGCACATGGTTGTGCATGGCATCCTGCATCTGAGTGGCTACGACCACATTGATGAACGCGACGCTGAACAGATGGAAGCACAGGAAATCCGTATTCTGGATCAACTGGGTTTTTCTGACCCTTACATTACACACTAGCGCAGTCTGACAGCGACACACACTTTCAAGAACCGGAGATCATTTCAGGCATGACTGAAGAACCACCGAGTACAGAGCCAAAGCAGCGTTCCTGGCTGGAACGCATCGTCCAGGTTTTTTCTGACGAACCCACTGACACCAAAAGTCTGTTGACCCTGCTGCGCAACGCTGAACAGGACCAGGTGCTGGACGCCGAGGCGCTCAGCATCATCGAAGGCGCCCTGCAGGTATCCCAGATGCAGGTGCGCGAGATCATGATCCCGCGCTCGCAGATGGTGACGGTATCGGTGCGCCAGTCCTTGCAGGAAATTCTCGACATCGTGGTTGAGGCTGCCCATTCGCGCTTCCCGGTGACCGGCGAGAACCCCGATCAGGTTATCGGCATCCTGTTGGCCAAGGACCTGCTGCCGCTGGCATTGGGCGATAACGCTGAGCGCTTTAATCTGAAAGACATCATGCGACCGGCCACCTGCGTGCCGGAAAGCAAGCGACTCAATGTGTTGCTGAAGGAGTTCCGCGAAACCCGCAATCACATGGCAGTGGTGATTGACGAGTACGGTGTGGCCTGCGGCCTGGTAACAATCGAGGACATTCTTGAGCAGATTGTCGGTGAAATTGATGACGAGTATGATGTCGACGACGAAAACTACATCAAAAAGTTCGATGACAATCAGTACATCATCAAGGCGCTGACCCCAATCGAAGAGTTCAACGAACACTTCGGCACGGATTTCAGCGACGACGAAGCTGATACCGTGGGCGGTCTGGTGCTCCAGCACCTGCGACACATCCCTGAGCGCGACGAAACTGTGACCATCGGCACTTTTCTGTTTACCGTGTTGAATGCGGACAGCCGGCAGGTGCGCCTGCTAAAACTGAGCATATTGAGTGACAAGGCAAGCAGCGGCAACGTTGACGGCTGAAAACAACCCTGCAGAAACCAGATCACAGCCGGTAATTAATCAGCAGACCAAATCAAAGACAGACGGATCAGAGACTAGCGGACATCCATGAGCACACCAAGCGAATCGCAGTATCAGCCTCAGCAGGTCGAGGCAGAGGCCCAGCAGTATTGGGACAGCAATGAATCCTTCAAGGCTGTTGAAGACAGCAACAAGGACAAATTCTATTGCCTGGCCATGTTCCCCTACCCAAGCGGCCACCTGCATATGGGCCATGTGCGCAACTACCTGATTGGTGATGTGATTTCCCGTTTCCAGCGCATGCAGGGCAAGAATGTACTCCAGCCCATGGGCTGGGACGCATTTGGCCTGCCCGCCGAGAACGCGGCCATGCAACGCAAAACTGCGCCGGCCACCTGGACCTGGAGCAATATTGATTACATGCGCGCACAGCTCAAGCAGCTGGGCTACGCCTATGACTGGAGCCGTGAACTGGCTACCTGCCACCCCGACTATTATCGCTGGGAGCAATGGTTCTTCACCCGACTGTTTGAGAAAGGTCTGGTTTACAAAAAAGAAGCGGAAGTCAATTGGGATCCGGTTGACCAGACGGTGCTGGCCAACGAGCAGGTGGTTGACGGCCGTGGCTGGCGCTCCGGTGCGCTGGTTGAGCGGCGCAAGATTCCGCAATGGTTCATCCGCATCACCGCGTATGCGCAGGAATTGCTGGACGACCTGGACAAGCTTGACGGCTGGCCGGAAGAAGTGCGCACCATGCAGGCCAACTGGATTGGCCGCTCGGAAGGCGTGGAATTATCGTTTGCTGTCGAAGGCAGCGATGAAGCGCTCAGCGTTTATACCACGCGCCCTGACACCCTGATGGGCGTCACCTATGTCGCTGTGGCGCCGCAGCATCCGCTGGCAACGCAGGCGGCGGCCAGCAGCAGTGCGATCGCGGACTTTGTAGAACAGCAAAGCCACATCAAGGTCGCTGAAGCCGACATGGCGACGATGGAAAAACTGGGCATGGACACCGGATTCAAGGCTGTGCATCCGGTCACCGGCGACACCGTGCCGGTCTACGTTGCCAACTTTGTACTGATGGCGTACGGATCCGGGGCCGTCATGGCTGTGCCCGGGCATGACCAGCGCGACTATGAATTCGCCAGGAAATACGGTCTCGATATTCGCCAGGTAGTCAAACCTGCCAGCGACGATGTGAGCTGTGACCTCGATGAAAAAGCCTTCACCGACAAAGGCATTCTGATCAACTCGGGTGAATTTGACGGCCTGAACTTTGAGCAGGCATTTGCACGAATTGAGGCCTGGTTGCGCGAGCGGGGCAAAGGCGAAAAGAAGATCAACTACCGCCTGCGTGACTGGGGCGTGTCCCGTCAACGCTACTGGGGCGCCCCGATTCCGATCATCAATTGCTCATCCTGCGGTGCAGTGCCGGTGCCGGAAAACGACCTGCCTGTCATCCTGCCGGAAGATGTCAGCTTTACAGACTCGGGCTCACCCATCAAAAAGATGCCCGAATTTTATCAGACTACATGCCCGACGTGCGGCGCCGACGCCGAACGCGAAACCGACACCTTCGACACCTTTATGGAGTCGTCCTGGTACTATGCGCGTTACACCAGCCATGATCTGAAAACCGGCATGCTGGATCAACGGGCGGACTACTGGTTACCGGTAGACCAATACATTGGCGGTATCGAACACGCCATCCTGCACCTGCTTTACGCGCGCTTTTTCCACAAGCTGATGCGCGATGAAGGCCTGATCGGCTCCGATGAACCTTTCAAACGGCTGCTGACCCAGGGCATGGTATTGAAAGACGGCACCAAGATGTCCAAGTCCAAAGGCAACACGGTGGAACCTGCCACCCTGATTGAGCAGTATGGCGCCGATACCGTGCGCCTGTTTACCATGTTCGCAGCACCACCCAATCAGTCACTGGAATGGTCTGACAGTGGCGTCGAAGGCAGCGCCCGCTTTTTGCGCAAACTGTGGCGAACCATGACCGCACACGATGCCAGCGGTATCGTCGGGATTGACGCACCGTCGCTGTCAGCCGAACAGAAGCAGCTGCGCTTCAAGACCCACAGCACATTGCAAAAAGTGGCGGACGATTTTGGTCGTCGGCAAACCTTCAACACGGCCATCGCCGCCGTCATGGAGCTGGTCAATACCATCCATAAATTTCAGGATGACACGGCAACACCGGACGCTGCCAACGCCCAGGACAGGAGCATCGTGCATGAGGCACTGGAAGTTGTGCTACTGACCCTGTCACCGATTGTGCCGCACTTCTGTCATGTGCTTTGGCATCACCTGGGGCATCAGCAAGCGATTATTGATCATCCCTGGCCCGCAGCAGACAAAGGCGCACTGGAACAGGATCAGATACAACTGGTGATTCAGGTCAACGGCAAGCTCCGTGGCAAACTGGACGTCGCCAAGGACACAGAACAGAAAACACTGGAAGCTCTCGCCCTGGCCGATCTCAACGTGCAGAAGTTCACCGAAGGTAAAACCGTGAGGAAGATCATCGTGGTGCCCGGAAAACTCGTCAACATTGTGGTGAGCTGATGCAGACACTGCGCCGGATTTGTCTGGGGCTTGTGATAATGGCTGTCAGTAGCTGTGGTTTCACGCTACGAGGCACCGAACAGGCTGCGCTGTCCTTTGACCAAATGGCCATTATCCAGCCAACCGGCTTTTATCCACTGGCCGGATCACTGGCGGAGACCTTGCGGGCCAACGGGGTCACGGTGCCCGAGCCCGACACCGGCTCGGCCGGCACAAATCCGGCCGCAAGCACCGGGTATGCTCTTGCCTTGAGCCCGGAAACGCTGGAGCAACGCACGATCACCATCAATACCCGCGCCGGCGCCGGTCAGTACGAGCTGATCCTCAGTGTTGATGCCAGCCTGTATCAGGATGGCGCTCTGATCGGCGGCCCGGAAACCATCACCACACGCGGTACCTTTTATGAAGATACAGCCAATATCAGCGGCAGCAACAGCGGGCGCGACCTGGCTCTCGAAGATATGCGCCGCGCGATGGCTGAACAAATGCTGCGACAACTTCAGGCCCTCAATCTCTAATGTGACAAGCTGATATGAAAATTTATCTGGATCAGTTGAGCGCACAGTTGGGCAAATCATTGCCGGCCATGGTGTGGCTCAGTGGCGACGAACCTCTGCAGATGCGCGAGGCTTCTGACCTGGTGCGGCAGAAGTGTCGGGAACAGGGTTTTTCCGAACGCGAGTTACACGACGTTGATAACAGTTTCGACTGGCGTGAACTGGTGAATGCTAATAACAGCATGTCGCTGTTCTCCGATAAAAAACTGATCGAGCTCCGCCTGAAGAGCAGCAAGCTGGATGACACCGCCCGCAAGACTTTGCAAAGTTGTCTTGATGACCCGTCACCCGACAACATGCTGCTGCTGATCAGCCCCCGGATCGAAGCTGCCAGCAGCAAAACCCAATGGTTCAGGAAGCTCGAGGCCGCGTCTCTGGTCGTCCAAATTTATCCGATCGACGCGAACCGACTGCCACGCTGGATACAACAACGCATGCAACACCACGGTCTGCGCGCCGATGCCGATGCCGTGCAGTTGTTGGCCGACCGCATAGAAGGCAATCTGTTAGCCGCGGATCAGGAAATTGTGAAGCTGAGCCTGCTGTTTGGCAAAGACGCCCACATAACGTCCGAGCGTATCGCACGCAGCGTAGCTGATAACGCCCGTTACAACGTGTTTGGCCTGGTGGACGCCTGCCTGGCCGGGAATGCACAACGCGCCGTGAAAACCGTCCGCAGGATGCGCGATGAAGGCTCGGAAGCATTGATGATCACAGCGATGCTGGCCAAAGAGCTGCGACAACTGACCGATATGGGTAGCCGCTTGCAGCGCGGCGAGGCGCAAGCTGCGGTCTTTCAAAGCCATCAGGTGTGGAAGAACAAACAGGCGCTGACCGAAAAAGCACTGCGCCGGTTAAAACCGGCAGCAACCTTGCAGCTACTGGATCAGGCGAGAGATGTCGATCTGGCGGTCAAAGGCATGCATCAGGTGCCGCCCTGGATTGCACTCGAGCAACTGGTGACCCGGTTCGCCACGACCTGAAGGTCATGGTTGCCGCCGTCTGAGTAAAACCATCTTCAAATGCCGATTCGGCTCAGGGTAGCGATCAGCTCGCGCATGATACGCTCGGCTACCGGGTGTGTCGCCGCAAACCGGGCCTCCAGCGCAATGGCATCATCCAGCTCAGGGCTGTTGGGCTGTGAGGCTTCAACCAGATCATCGATGTTTCTGTCGACTTTCTCGGCAAGTGCGCGAGTATCTTCATCCAGCGTATCCGTATTGGAGAGCTCAGCGCGAAGCTCTTCTAACAGCCGTTTTACTTTATCCTGATTCAAGACCGGATCCCCCTGCGGTTGGCAATATTGCTATGCAGGTAATCATAATCATTGTCTGGCTGTGGCACAAGCAAACCCGCCTGCCTCCATGCAGACCGGTTCGCCTGTTTACCAACAACACACGGTGTCCTGAATGCCGATATCAGGCCTTGGCAGCTACCCTTGAATAGGCGCGCTGCTTGAGGCGACGATGAAAACGACGTTCACGACTCTTGTACTCAAACCAGTAGCGTGGCACGTTCAGCAGTAACGACCAGCGCGTGGTGTAACTGACCCGTATCGTCGAGTGACTCTTCTCGCCGGCCATCAGCATGGGTTCGCCTTCGTATATATCCTTGGCACCGGTCATGGCATGCACGTGACGTATATTGAGGTTACGCTGGTTCGCCATTAACAGTACGTACTGTTTCCGGCACTTGAAGGCATCCAGAATCAACCGTAGCCAGATACCAAACTGCTCCGCGGCGGTCTTTAGCGAGGCGCTCATCCAGACACCATTGATCTCCATCATATCGTAACTGTCATTCTTGAAGAAATCATGTTCAGCACGCACCGCATCGGGAACAAACATCAGACTTCTGAACTCGGGCCTGGTCACCAGCATGTAGCCTCCGACCATTTCATCACCCTTGAAACCGGCAACGAACGTACTGCGCTGAGCATAGTCATAAGGCAGTTTGACACCGACATAACTCTCGAACCGGCTCAAAAACATGTCAATATCCTGATCACTGGTCAATGTCTTGAATTTCATAGCTTCCATTTTTTTATCCTCGGTAGGAACATGCCTACTTGTTGTTGGTAGTGTTGGTACTGCGGTGCTTGCGTGCTCTTCAGGATCAACCTCTCCTCCTTCCGCGCGGAAAGTGTATAAAAGGCGATCAGGTAAATCAGAGTTATCCACAAAAACAGAGAATTGAACAACAGGGTACTACCCGTCCAGGCCAGCATGTAGGAGACATAAAACGGATGCCGGAACAGACCAAAAGGACCTGTTGTCACAATACTCCCTACGTGATTACTAAAAGCAAAATCGAGTGACTTTGCTGTAAAAATTGCCCACCAGAATAGCATCAGCGAAAACAGATACAATAGCAGACAAATCCCTAACGCTAGTTTTGTGACATCCGTCACATTATAGAAGTAATAAGCCGTCAGTATCATTTGCACAGCCACTGCCAGATCATACGCCAGCGCAGCCAGTCGCGGCGTACCCGAATTAACCTTGAAGAAACGCAATCGCCCCCACAACAGGCTCAGAACAATCAGCAGATAAATAAAAAATACGAACCAGGTAAGCATGCGGTAAAACTCCATAAACCAGAAATTATATAACCGCTTTTATACACTCCGGCATTGTGGCGCGCAATTGCTGATCGGATGTAAATCTGTATAATCGTCTAACCCACCAGCATTGGTGAGATATGTCAGATAGCGGACCGGGTTATTGCAGACGTCAACATTTATCACGGATCAGCAGCGACCAATAATAATATGAACTTTGATAAATACTCGGCGTATTGTAAAGAGCACCTGGACGAGTTCCGTAATGAACTGCGCGACGATGCCTCGCGCGCACTCAGCAACTGGCCAGGCAAAACGGCAGCACTGCTGCTGGTAGCCTCCTCTGTGTTTACCTGGCTCAGCCTGCGGGCAGCCGACAACCCCCTTGCCAACAAGGCCCTGCTGGCTTATGCCTTTCCGATATTGCTGATTTTCGCCTACCCCTGGGCTTCACTGATCGTTTCCCGCCTGGACAAGTATTCCCGCACCGTGCTGGACATCTTCCTGCTGGGCATACTGTTCGGATTTTGCCAATCACTCAGTTATGTGTTCGCACCGGACATGAATACAGTAGAACGGTCTGATACGTTTCTGGCCCTGTCCGGGCAGATAAACTTTGTCATCCTGATGACAACGGCGTTCTCATATCACGCATCCTTTGCCGTAACACTCAGCCGAAATACCGTGTTCACTTTGCTGGCAGCGATCCTGATTTACCTGATCAGCCCGCAATATCTGTCCATTAACGCCATGCAGTTTGTGCAGGGTTATCTGGGTGGCATTATCGTCAGCTGGATCTTTTTCCGGCGTATACAAACCCGCTTTTACTATAAGTCAATCGACGCAGATACCCGCCAGCATCTGTACAAACAATTGTCCAAGCTGGTGTACCCTCACCAGCTTGCCAGAATCAAGGCCGGAGACCAGCTGGAAGAGACCATGCCGGTGGCCAAAAGTGAAGCCATCATTAACGTTTTTGACGTACAAAACTCCAGTGCCATAAAACACGAGCGTACCCAATCGTTTTTCCTGGAAATCTTTCGTGCCTTTTCACAGATATGCATGATGGGTTATCAGCATAATCCGTTGCAGTCCCGCGCCTTCCGCCTGAAAGAAACCGGGGACGGCTTTATCAGCGCCATTGGCTACCCGTTCCTGACCGATCAGAAAGACACTCTGGCTGATCATTCCGTCGAAACTGCTCTGCTGATGTTTCGTGCGTTCAATACCGAGGTCGAAAAATTCGGTTATGGCTACCCGATCAAAGCGGCGATGGGGCTGGCCTATAATTCCGTACAGGGTACTTTCCAGAGTAGCGGCATTCGCTCCTATGACCTGTTCGGTGATGCACTGATTCAGGCCTATCGCTATGAAGAGATGCGCAAAAATCCCATGATTTCTGACATTATCCGCCAGCAGGCCAGGCAGATGGGCCTGACTCACTACAATATCCTGATCGTTCAGGAGGTCATCTTCAATTCCCTGTGCGATCGTTATAAAAACTTGTTTCACGGCATAACACTGTCCGAAATCGGCTACCCGGTCCCCCAGGACCCGGATGCCCGTTACGTTTATTTCCACATCCTGGAATAGGAGCTCCACTCTGCCTGCGATCCGGGCTGACATGAAATTACCTGCCCGTTGCGCTATAATTGCGCCCCGTTCGATCAGTTCACCACTGATCAGAGCCCTATTCAACCCAAAATCACAGGACTCGTAATGACAGACGCGCAAGCATCAGACAAGCATCTCCAGCACACCGTCGAGAAGATCGGCGGTACTTCTATGAGCCAGTTTGACGCCGTCAAAAAGAATATTTTCATGAACCCGGCGCTGCAAGGGAATTATTACCAGCGCATTTTTGTGGTCTCCGCCTATGCCGGCATAACCAATATGCTGCTCGAGCACAAAAAAACCGGGCAACCCGGCATTTTCGCACTGTTCTCTGATGCCGAGGAATCACAAAGCTGGCACGATGCCATGGCAGCGCTACGCACACGCATTACGGAGATTAACGGCGAGCTGTTCGCCGATCAAAAGCCGGAGCATCTGCAAAAAGCCAATGACTTCATCATGGGCCGCCTGGATGATGCCGAGCATGTGCTACGGGACGTCTCCAGCCTCTGCCAGCATGGTCATTTTGCCCTGAATGACTATATTCAGACGATACGCGAGATGCTGGCGAGCCTGGGTGAGATTCACAGCGCCTATAATACCGCTCAGCTCTTGCAACTGAACGGCATCAATGCACGGTTTGTCGATCTATCCGGGTGGGCCAGCACGCACCAGTATTCGCTTGACGAAAACATCAGCCATGCTTTCAAAGATGTCGACCTGAGCACGGAGCTGCCCATCACGACCGGCTACAGCCACTGTGAAGGCGGCCTGATGGCGATCTTTGATCGCGGCTACAGCGAGATGATCTTTAGCCGGATTGCGGTGCTCACCGGTGCCAGGGAAGCCATTATCCATAAGGAATTTCATCTCAGCAGCGCTGACCCCGGTGTCGTTGGTGCCGACAACGCGGTACCTATCGGGCGCACCAACTATGATGTCGCCGATCAACTGGCTAACCTGGGCATGGAGGCCATCCACCCCAGAGCTGCCAAGGGCCTGCGACAGCAGAATATCCATTTGCGCGTCAAGAACACTTTTGAGCCGGAGCACGGTGGCACACTGATCACCCGTGACTACGTCAGTGATTCAGCCTGCGTTGAAATCATCGCCGGACGCATTGGTGTTTATGCCATTGAGCTGTTTGATCAGGACATGGTGGGAGATCTGTCCCATTACGAAAAGCAGTTCCTGGCACAAATCACCCGCTACAAAGCGCAGGTCATCAACAAGGACCTGAATGCCAACACCATTACGCACTACCTGTCCGCCAACCTGAAGACGGTCAAGCGCATTCAGGCCAGCCTGGGCGAACTGTTTCCCGGCGCCGAGATCAACGTACGCAAAGTGTGTATCGTATCTGCCATTGGCAGCGACCTGAAAATCCCCGGCATGCTGGCTCGCAGTGCACAGGCCCTGGCCGATGCCGGCGTCGATATTCTGGGTGTACATCAGTGCATGCGGCAGGTTGATATCCAGTTCGTGCTCGATGAAGAGAACTACACCAAGGCCATCAAGGCCATGCATAAACAGCTGGTCGAAGTTTACAATCACGGGCGCGCCATCAAGCTGGCATAACGGGGCAGACAATGAATACAGATTTTTTGCGTGCTCAGACCCCCGCCTGCCAGAATCTGATTCATTTCAACAACGCCGGTGCGTCGCTATCCCCGCAGCCAGTCACCGACGCGCTGTTTGAGCATCTGCTGCTTGAACAGCGCATCGGTGGTTATGAAGCCGGGGAAGTGACCCTGGACGCCCAGGAGAACTTTTATCATGCCTTTGGCCGTCTGCTGAACTGCAACCCGCGCGAAATCGCCTACATTGAAAACGCCACACGCGCCTGGACGCTGCTCCTGCAAGCGCTGCCTCTGGCTCACGGCGACCGCATCATTACCGGACAGTCGGAATACGCCAGCAATTACATGACCCTGCTGCACCTGGCCAAAACGCGTGATATCCGGATTGATGTCATACCCAACAACAGCGATGGTCAGATTTGCCTGAAAACCCTGAGTGACAGGATTGACGAAGACGTGCGGCTGATTGCGCTGACGCATGTACCCAGTCAATCCGGCGTGATTCATCCGGCCGCTGAAGTCGGCAAGATCGCCCGCAAGCACCGGATTTTCTATCTGCTGGACGCCTGCCAGTCGGCCGGCCAGATCGACCTGAATGTCGATGACATTGGCTGCGACATGCTCACCGGTAGCGGCCGTAAATACCTGCGTGGCCCGCGCGGCACCGGTTTCATGTATGTCCGCCAGAGCACCCAGGACTTTCTGGAACCACCCAGTGTCGACCTGCATTCGGCGAGCTGGACGCGCAAGGACAGCTACACCTTCCGTGATGACGCCCGACGATTCGAAAACTGGGAGCATTTTGTTGCCGGTAAAATCGCCCTGGGCGCTGCCGTCGATTACGCCTGCGATCTTGGGATGCCTGCTATTGAGGACAGGACCTGCACACTGGCCGCGCTGCTGCGCGAAAAACTGCGACAACTGCCCGGCGTATTAGTGCATGACCAGGGTCAGCGCCTGAGCGGCATCGTCACTTTCAGTTGCGACGGGCAGGATGCCTCAGCGGTGCACAAAGCGCTGCGTCAACACCATATCAATACCTCGATCGCCCGGCACCAGACCAATTTACTGGATTTCTCCAGCCGCAACCTGCCGGACATCAATCGGGCGTCGGTGCATTACTACAACACCGAGCAGGAAGTCGACACCTTCTGTCAGGTGTTGTCAGCCCAGCGCTGACCGGCGCCAACCCGTTATCTGCTGTGATGCTCAGCGCTGTTAATCAACCCAGTATCATCTGCGCATAAACCGCCAGGATGGCCAGCGGGCAGATATAACGGATATAGAAGGGCCAGATTTTCCAGAACAGGCCCTGCTCTGCCTCCGGACAGCCCTGTTTGATCTCGGCCAGGACCCCGTTCCGATGCCAGATCCAGCCCACAAACACTGCGAAGAAGAACCCCAGCAATGGCTGGCTGTACTCGGTGGTCACCGACACCACCAGATCGAATAATGTGTCGAAATTCAGCACCAGTAACAAACTGATGACGGTAATGGTCAGCCCCAGCACCAGTACCGCTTTGCGCCGGGAAGCACCACGCTCTTCAACCACGTAGGAGACCGGCACTTCCAGCATGGAGATGGAAGAGGTCAGCGAGGCTATGGTCATCAGCACGAAGAACGCCAGAGCCACCAGGATGCCGGCGTCACCCATTTGCTCGAACAAGGCCGGCAGTACCGCGATGATCAGTCCCGGACCGGCGATCAGACCACCCTGGGCATCATAGATTTCAATGCCATTGGCCAGTGCCACATACATCGCAGGCAGAATCAGCAGACCGGCAGTGACTGCGATACCGATATCGAGCAAGGTAACCATGCCGCCCAGTGCAGGCAGGTTCTCGCGTTTGCTGACATAGGAGCCGTAAATCAGCATGGTGCCCACGCCCAGCGACAACGAGAAAAAGGCCTGACCCATCGCGCTCAGCAGCAAACCGGTATCTGCCAGCTGACTGAAATCTGGCACCAGATAGACTCTCAGCCCCTCCATGGCACCTTCCAGTGTCATCACATAAACGATCAGCGCCAGCAATATGAACACCAGTGCCGGCATCAGCCGAGTCGCCCATTTTTCAATACCGTGACGCACGCCGGCATTGACCACGTACAGTGTCAGCATCATGAAAGTAGCGGTAAACAGGCTGTCGCGGACCAGTCCACCGGTCGCCAGCCACTGAGACAACGCCGTCAGTCCGGCAATGTCGGCCATGGCAGAGAACATGAAGGCCATCATCCAGCCACTGACAATGGCATAAAAGCACAGGATCAGGCTCACCGTGATCATGCCCGCGTAACCAACAACGATGCCCAGCTTTTCGGTAGCCGGCCCCCGCGCCAGTCCCCGCAACGCGGTCACGGCGTTGGCCTTGGCATGGCGCCCGATGATCAGCTCTGCCATCAGGGCGGGATAGGCCAGTGCAAATGCCAGCACAAGATAGGTAAACAGAAACGCCGCGCCGCCATTACTGGCAGCGTTGGTAGGGAAACCCCAGATATTGCCAAGCCCGACTGCCGACCCGGCAGCTGCCATCAGAAAACCGAAACGTGAACTGAATTCGCCGCGAGGTGCACTCATATTGGTCTGGCTCTTGTCTGATTATTATTCTTCGTAGGACTCAACAATAAAGCGCAACTGGGCCGCATCCGCCAGTCGCATCACAACGTTGCGGATGACGCTGACCTGACCATTGTCATTGAGCTCAATCTGGGGCAGGCGCAAACGCTGATCAGCGGCGTCGAACACACCCCGGCCTTCCGGCGCGATCGCCAGTGGCACAATACTGTCCGGGACAACGTCGAATATCAATTCCGGGCCATCATTGACCAGACGCATGTTGAGACTGAGATTTCCCAGCTCACCGGCATCCACCGACGTCGTCAGCAGAGCGTTGCCGTATTCAAAGACGTTAACCGCAGAGCTCAAGCGGTCAACCCGATGCATGTTAATCAGCACCAGATTGGCTTCAACCGGCAACTGATTTTGCTGGGTATTAAAATCCCTGACCGGTAACTGTTGAGCTTCACCACCAACGTTTATGACCGGCAGATCGTTTATTGCATCGGCCACTGCGAGGCCGTCGCCCAGAATCCGCCCGAATACGGTAAAGCCACCATTCTGCTCGTCCAGACTGGCATTGTCCGCCAGATTGACAAACCACTGGCTGGTTGCGCTGTCTGGCGCGCCACCAAACTTTGCCATGGCCAGCGTGCCCCGGGTATTGGAGGTACCGGGTTCATTACGGACATTGCCTTGTGATGGTATCGCGATGACAGAACAGGTGGTGGGGTCCATTCCCGTGACACAATCGCGCTGCCACTGGTAGGCACCCGCCTGCACCACAAAGTCGGTTTCAGAACGATGAAACAGGGAGCGGGCATAATCACCCCGATCCACATAACCCAGAAAATTGGACACCGTATCAGGCGCAGTCTCATCAAAAAGCTCGATAGTGAAGCTGCCATAACTGGTACTGACTCGCACCAGCGGTTCTGCCTGCACTGTACCGGACAATGTCAGCGCTCCGGTCAGCAGAGCTGTCAGCAGGCCACCTTTTAACACGTTGCTTTCCAGGTTTTGCAAAAAACTCATTCGAACTCCTGTCTGACATCTATCCAGCTATACTGGTCAAGTTGCGGCAGCAGTTGCTGCAGCAAGATTTTTTCCATGGTGACCATCATTTCCGATGGCTCAGTATCTTTAACAAAGTCTGCTACCTGCGTCACCGCAAGGCCCTGATAACCGCAGGGGTTGATGCGGGCAAACGGCTCCATGTCCATGGCGATATTCAGGCTCAGCCCATGATACGAGCAGCCGCGCCGGATGCGTAACCCCAGCGCCGCTATCTTCGCGTCATCGACATAGACGCCTGGCGCTCCTGATCGGGTCCGGGCTTCAATCCGGACCGCCGACAAGGTATCGATAATAGCCTGTTCTATCAAACTCACCAGCTCACGGACACCCAGGCCCGCACGCCTGACATCAAGCAGCAGGTAGATTACCAGCTGGCCGGGACCATGATAGGTTACCTGACCACCACGATCTATCTGTACGACAGGAATATCTCCGGGCGCCAGCAGATGCTCCGGTTTACCCGCCTGACCCTGCGTAAATACCGGCAGGTGTGACAATACCCACAATTCGTCCGGGGTTTCATCCTGCCGCTCGCTGGTGAATGTCTGCATGGCCCGCCACACCGGCTCGTAGTCACGCAGCCCCATGCGGCGGATGATCAGCGGACGGTTAGTTGTCATAACACCAGTCTGACCGCCGATAATGTTTTGAGATCGGCAAACAACCGCTCGAGCTGCTCGATTCCGGTAGCCTCAATGGTGATGGTCAGCGCGATGTAATTGCCCTTGGCACTGGGCCGGGCCATTACCTGCTCGTCATCGACGCCTGCGGCGTGACGCCGGAAGATCTCAAGCACCTGCTGCTCAAAACCGTCAACGGCCTCACCCATGACTTTCACCGGATAACGACAGGGAAAGGTTATTTTCGGAGCTTCCTGCCCGGAAGCCGGCGTGCTGGTTTCGTCGGATGTCATCTCAGCTGAACAACCCCATAAAGAACAGGGTCAGCGCATCAATCAGGCGGCGCAGAAACCCGCCCCGCTCAACTGCCTGCGTGGCGACCACATCACCGGCATACAGTACTTCGTCGTCCAGAGTGATCTCAACGGCGCCCATGACATCACCTGCTGCAAAGCCGCCACGAATGACTTCGTCGGTGTCCAGCGTGGCCACCAGATCTTCCGAGCGACCGCGTGGAATTGTGATCAGCACCTCTTCCTGAATACCCAGATCGACTGAATTCTGCGCACCCGACCAGACGCGTTCCGAGCTGACAACTTCACCTGCGTCATAAAGTTTGTAGGTTTCAAAAAAGCGGAAACCATAACTCAGCATTTTCTGGGTTTCGACGACCCTGGCATCTTCGCTGGCGGTACCCATGACCACTGCAATCAGCCGCATACCATCACGCTGTGCCGACGCCACCAGACAATATCCTGCCTGTGTGGTCCAGCCGGTTTTCATGCCATCGACGGTGGGGTCGCGAAACAGCAGGGTATTGCGATTTGGCTGCGTGATGCCATTGAAGGTGAATTCGCGCTCGGCATAAATGTCGTAATGCGTGGGATGCTCCACAATTGTCGCCCGGGCGAGGGCTGCCAGATCGCGCGCAGACATCAGATTGGTGTTGCCGTCGTCGTCGAGACCGCTGGAGTTCACGAAGTAGGAGTCGTCCATGCCCAGTGCACGGGCATGCTGGTTCATCAGGTCAGCAAACGCGGCTTCGCTGCCGGCAATGTGTTCTGCCATGGCAACACTGGCATCGTTGCCGGACTGGATGATGATACCGCGCAACAGATCTTCGATACGGACCCGGCTGTTAACATCAACAAATGTTTTCGAGCCCTGGGTGCGCCAGGCTTTTTCGCTGATAAATGCCAGATCATCATAGCTCATGTTGCCATTGTCAATTTCGACCTCGGCAATATAGGCTGTCATCATTTTGGTCAGACTGGCAGGCGGCAGAGCCTCGTCGGAGTTCTGCTCCATGATGACATGACCGGTCGTGGCATCAATCAGAATATAGCTGCTACCGGCTATTTCCGGCGGACGAGGCATGATGGACTGAGCCGACACGCCGATACCCGTCATTAACATAACTGCTGCCAACAACGACGACAACATTGCAGAAACCCGCGGCTGGCGCCTGGAAAACAGTTTGCCCGTTGTCCCGTTAAAACCTTTCATACATAAAATCCCGGTCGGTGTGTTTATTCATCTACCATATAGGGTTGTCCAAGATCGGCCGCAACCATCATGTCAGTGATTCGTTCAATTTCCTGTGGATCGGCGATCGGCCCTACCCTGACCCGGTGTAGTTGCTGCGCATTTTGCGCCTGCACCGATCGGATAAACACCGGACGCGTCGTCAGCTCGCGCAGACGGCTGGAAAGCCGCTCCGCGGCGCGCAAATCAGAGAAAGCACCTGCCTGCAGATACCGGCCACCGGCGCTGGCCACGGCAGCATTGCCCGCGGCCGACGCGCCGGCAAGCAATACATTTTGTTGCCCCGGTATGATGGACTCTACATGAACCAGCGCCGTACCCTGATCGGAAAAGCCCAGCTTGTACGCTCCCGCGTAAGACAGGTCAATGATGCGGTCATTGTGAAATGGACCCCGGTCATTGACCCTGACGATAATACTGCGCTGATTCTCCAGGTTGGTGACCCGCGCATAACTGGGTATCGGCAGCCCCGTGTGCGCTGCAGACACCTGATACATGTCGAAGGTTTCACCGTTGGAGGTCAGATGGCCATGAAATTTCTCACCGTACCAGGAGGCAAGCCCGGTCTGCTGAAACCCCTCTTCACTGGCCATCACCCGATACTGTTTGCCGTTGACGTTATAGGGTGAGCGATTACCTGCCATGGTGCGGTTAAGTGGCACCAATTCGACATCACGAATACGGGCAGGATCCATCGGCGCGCTGGGCGCACGGTCCTGGGAGATGCTATAACGACCGGCGTTGGCAACCGGCGCGGAGCCGGCGGATTGCGGGGATGGTGACACACTGCTGCAGGCAGCAACTAAAACGCTACCAAGCATTAGAAAAATTAATTTATAATTCAACGTCTTAACCTTCCTTCTACATCAGCGCAGGATACACTGCCAGGCGTTTTCAAACTCGACGTCATGTTACCGCAATTAATGATTAGCTGTCAGCAACTGACCACCTTCGCCGCCCTGTTCCATCAACTGCTCCTGCTCAATGATGGGCAGCATATAGGCATCCAGAACTTCGCGCGCCAGCGGTCCGGCGACTGAGCTACCACCTTCACCATTCTCAACAAACACGGCGACAGCGATCCTGGACTCGGGCGAGGCATCAAAGGCGATAAACATGGCATGATTAAGGTGTTCGTCGCGGATTTCATCAGGTTCTATCCGGTTACCCCTGGCATCTACCTGTACACCCACCACCTGCGCGGTACCTGATTTACCTGCCATCGGGTAAGCCAGCGGTCTGGCGCCCTGCACATAATCATAGGCAGTGCCTTCATGTCTGCGATGCTCACGCTCACGCGGCTTACTGACGGTGTGCTCCATGGCCTTGCGCACCAGGGCCACCTCTTCACGGGACGGCAGCAGCGGCTGCGTCACCTCACCTTCATCAAATATTATGGCTGCAAAATCCTGTTCGTCGGCACGGATTGACCTGAGCATGCGGGGCCGCTTGAAAACACCGTGATTGGCCAGTGTCGCCGCCGCACTGGCCATCTGCAGGGTCGTTGCCTGGAACATACCGTTGCCAAAACCCTCGGCCGGCGTCTCCCCCGGATACCAGGGCTCTCCGCGAGTTTCCCGCTTCCATGCCGGTGACGGCACCAGACCTTTCGAGGCATTGGGCACGTCCAGCGCCCAGTTGGCACCAAAACCGAAAGTCACCAGGTAGTCGTGAATACGGTCTATACCCAGCTCAACCGCAGTGTGACTGAAATAGGTATTACAGGACTGATAGATGGCACGCTCCAGATTGATCGGGCCATGGCCGGATTTATCCACCCACCAGGTCCAGTCATAATACGGTCGCCTGCGTTCGGCCAGCTGGTAATACCCGGGGTCATTAATAACAAACTCCGGCGTGATGACACCGTGATACAGGCCGGCCAGGCCAATAAAGGGCTTGATCGTCGAACCCGGAATTCTGGCATGAGTTGCGCGATTGAACATCGGTGAATGGCGCGAGTTGTTCAGCTCCGCCAACTGGGTCCGGCTGATGCCGGTAACAAACAGATTGGGGTCATACCCGGGCTGACTGACCATGGCCAGAATACCACCGGTTTTCGGATCAATGGCCACAATAGCGCCCCGTCGATCGCCCAGAGCTGCCTCTGCTGCCGTCTGCAAGGCGATATCAAGATGCAGCTGTATGTCGGCGCCCGGCTCCGGGTCTGTTCGACCCAGAACCCGCATGACACGACCGCGATTGTTTTTCTCTACGGTTTCAAACCCGACACTGCCGTGCAGATAGTCCTCATAGGTTTGCTCGATGCCGATCTTGCCAATCTGATTGGTGCCGCGATAATTGCGCACCTCCTCTTCGCTCATGCCCTGCAATTCATCACGGTTGATTTCCGATACATAACCCAGCGCGTGGGCAGCACTTTGCCCGAACGGGTAATACCGGACCAGCTGTGCTTCAACCGCGATACCCGGCAGCTGATGCTGATTTACAGCGATATGAGCAATCTCTTCATCGGTGAGCTGAAACTTTAATGGCACCGATGATTGTGGCACCGCGCGACGACCCAGGCGGGCCTGGTACTGCTCGACATCTTCATCGGTCAGGCCGATCACGTCGCGCAAAATTGACAGCGACTGATCAAAATCAGCAGCCGCTTCGCGCACCACTGTCAGGTTGAAAATCGGTCGGTTATCAGCAAGCAGGTTGCCGTTGCGATCGTAAATCAGACCGCGGGTCGGCGGGATGTATTGTGAATGCAGGCGATTGCCATCCGAGCGGGCGGAGAAGTATTCATGGTTCAGAAACTGCAGATTGATCATTCGACCAATCAGCGCCAGTACCAGCAGCAAGACTACCCCACAGGCAAAAACCAGGCGCCGGTTGAATATCTGAATTTCCTGCTTATGTCCGTCGAGACGAAATCTTGGAGCCATAATTGTTGTTTCAATCGCGTGGAGGTGCCATTGCCGGATAATCCCGGATACTCGTGCCAGACCGTGTAATTTTCCGATTTATTGCAAGTAAGACAAGGTTTTGCGCAATAAGTTTACATTGCTTTCAAGCGCGATGGTAGGGATGACCCGATAGCAGACTCCAGACCCGGTAAATCTGCTCCGCCATCACCGTTCTGACCAGGGGATGGGGCAACGTCAGTGCCGACAACGACCAGCGTTCATCGGCGCGCTGCAGACAAGCGGGGGTCAGACCATCCGGGCCGCCGACCAGCAGACTCAGATGACGGCCGTCGTCCCGGATTTGCGAGATTCTGGCGGCCATCGCTTCCGTGCTCAACACCTTGCCCTGTACATCCAGCGCTACCACATGATCGCGCGGACTGATCCGCGCCAGCAACGCCTCTTCTTCCTGGCGCATGGCCTGTTCGATACTGCTGCTTTTGCCACGTTTACCCAATGGCACTTCAATACAGTTGAAACTGAACTCGGCGGGCAGGCGTTTGCTGTATTCCTGCACGCCCTGCTCCACCCAGGCCGGCATTTTGGTGCCGACTGATATCAGATTAATCTTCACCGTTGTCCCGTGGCATTTTGCGGTCCTCCGGCTCCAGCCGGAAATCCCACAGATCCTCCAGACGATACAGGGCACGCGTGGCCCCCATCATCAGGTGCACGATGACCGAGCCCAGATCGACGAGGACCCATTCCGCCTGCAGCCGCCCTTCAACACCATTGACATCGAGGCCGGCAGCTTTGGCTTTGACCACAACCTCATCTGACAGGGCTTTCAGATGGGTATTGGAGGTACCTGTGCAGATAATCATGGCATCTGTCACCGGGGTCAGGTCTTTCACATCAAAGGTTTCGATATGCTGACCCTTCACATCTTCCAGCGCAGAAATCACCAGCGCGATTATATCGTTAGTATCCAATTAAACTTTTCTCCTGCCGTCAGGCATTGTCGTGGGGCGTTGTGTAAAGTTGATGTTGCCGAATGTAATCGAGGACCACGCCCGGCATGTCTGAAATTTTCTCTGCGTCAGCGGCAAGCGCCTGACGAATATCCGTGGAAGCAGCCGGCTCTGCCAGTTCATCCAGCACAAACACCTTGCCGCATTTGCTGTCGAACAACGATGCCGGACTGTCAGCCTGCCGGCTCAACAACCATTCCGCGTCCTGCTTTGCCATGCCACCTGCCGCCAGGTGCACCCCCGGACGGCTGACCGCGCACAGATGACTATAGTCGAGCAGCTCGCGCCAGCGGTGCCAGCCAGGCAAGGTATTGAAGCTGTCCCAACCCATGACATAAACCAGCGTGGCCTCGGGGAACTGCGCCGCCAGCGACGCCAGCGTGTCCACCATATAGGACACACCCGGACGCCGCAGCTCGCGATCATCTGCCTGCAGGCGCGGCTCACCCAGCTCAGTCAGGGCCAGTTTCAGCATGGCAAGGCGGTGCGCTGCCGATGCGCTCGCCTGATTCCGGTGGTTTGCCACCGCGCAGGGCACCAGTCGCACATGGTCCAGTTCCAGCGCCGTCAGCGCGGTCGCAGCAACCCGCAAATGGCCTCGGTGAACGGGATCAAACATGCCTCCCATGATACCGATGCGCAGACTCATGTGCGAATATGGCCATCACCGATGACGATATACTTTTGCGATGTCAGCCCTTCCAGGCCAACCGGACCACGGGCATGCAGTTTATCGGTGGAAATACCGATTTCTGCACCCAGACCGTATTCAAAACCGTCCGCAAACCGGGTCGACGCATTCACCATCACCGAACTCGAATCCACTTCACGCAGGAAACGCTGCGCACGGTGAAAATCTTCGGTAATGATGGCTTCCGTGTGCCCGGAACTGTATTGATTGATATGCGCAATCGCGGCGTCCAGATCGGGCACCAGACGCACCGAGAGTACTGGCGCCAGGTACTCTTCCCCCCAGTCCTGCTCATTGGCTGGCACTGCGCCCGGCATCAGCATCAGCGCTCGCGGACATGCGCGCAACTCAACGCCGTGGGCTTCATAACGTGCCGCCAGCTCCGGCAACACCCGCTCCGCCACCGCTTCCGCGACCAGCAGCGACTCCAGTGTATTACAGGTGCCATAGCGCTGGGTCTTGGCGTTCAGCGCAACCTTGATGGCTTTCTGCAGATCCGCTTTGTCATCAATATAGACATGGCAATTGCCGTCCAGATGCTTGATCACCGGCACCTTGGCGTCAGCGCTGATACGCGCGATCAGGCCTTTGCCACCCCGCGGCACGATAACGTCAACAAATTCCGGCATCGTGATCAGCAACCCTACCGCAGCGCGATCGGTAGTTTCCACTACCTGCACTGCATGAACGGGCAGTTGCGCGGCCTGCAGGCCAGTGCGTATACAGTCGGCAATGGCCTGGTTGGAATGAATAGCCTCGGACCCGCCGCGCAGAATGGCCGCATTGCCCGATTTCAGGCACAGACTGGCAGCCTCACAGGTCACGTTGGGGCGCGACTCATAAATAATGCCAATAACGCCCAGGGGGACACGCATACGCCCGACCTGGATACCACTGGGGCGGTAACGCATATCCGTGACCTCGCCAATCGGGTCCTGCAGGGCTGCCACCTGACGCAGCCCCTCCAGCATGCCGTCAATACGGGCCGGGGTCAGCGCCAGCCGGTCGAGCATGGCCGCGTCCAGAGCTTTGTCTCGGCCCGCCTGCAGATCCAGCTCGTTGGCGGACTGCAGACGCTCACGGCTGGCATCAATGGCGTCTGCCATGGCCAGCAGCGCAGTATTCTTTTGCGCGGTGGTCGCGGCGGCCATGATGCGGGAAGCCGCACGGGCCTGCTCGCCCAGCGTGTTCATGTAAGCGTCAATATCGCCCATTGGTTTATCGTCCGGCAACGTGTCAATTCAGAAAAGGCGGGCATTATAGCGCCGCACGGGGGCAGGACACAAAAAAACAGCGCCATATAATCGCAATTATCAATAACTATGCGGTCAAATATGGTTCTGCAGGCTCATTTGTGACGGATATGGGTGCATGTACCAGGAACGACTGATGTACTCATTGGGGTGTTTGCGGAAATGATGGTTGAGCAATGTGACCGGCACTATTAAAGGTAACTGGCCCAGTCGGTAGCGTTCATAGGCATCCACCAGCTCCGCCTTGTCGCCGGCATCCAGGTGATCGCGCAGATAGCCCTGAATATGCTGCAACACATTGACATGATCACCACGGCTGGCGCGCTTCTTTAACGCAGCCATCAGGCTTCCGATGTACTGCGCTGCCATGTCAGCCACCGTGTCTTTGCGCACCGATGCCAGCATGGGCCCCAGCTCACGGTAGGTTTTCTGGCAGTGGCTCATCAGGATCAGTTTGTGACGGGCGTGAAAGTCGGTCAATGTCGCGACCGTTACGCCTTCAGCCAGCAGCTGGCGCCAGCGGTACATGACGTAGACACGCTGGATGAAATTCTCGCGCAGAACCGCGTCACCCAGGCGCCCCTCTTCTTCAACCGGCAGTTCCGGAAAATTCTGCATCAGCCGCGCAGCAAAAATACCCACGCCGTCACGCACAACCTGTTTGCCATCATAGACCTTGGCCCGCTCCATGCCGCAGCTGGGCGAGTCTTTCTTGAGAATAAAACCACACAGCTCAGCCTGCCATGCGCGTTGTGCGTCAGCACTGTCGATCAGCGCCTGAGTATAGTCCAGCTGATAGTCCTCGTTATCCACACAGGCCACCTCATCATCACGGCGGATCAGACGGATGGGCCGTCGCGGGATCCCCAGACCGATGTCTACCTCGGGACAAAAGGAGCGAAAATGAAAGAACTCGCCCAGGGTCTGATCAATGTAGGAATGGAGTTTATGACCGCCGTTGAAGCGGACTTCCTCGCCGAGCAGGCAGGCGCTGATGCCTACGGGAATTTTCTCTGACTGATGCTGATTCACCGAACACTCCTGATCATTCTTTTGAGCCCTGATCATTCTTCTGTAGATAGTAGCAGCCGTTGATCACCGGCAACCAGTTTGAGTTTGTCAGCCCGGGGCAATTGCTTGATCCGATACTCGAGCTTCAGCGCAGTACTGCGATCACCCGCCGGGCACTGGAACACCAGGGTCAGCGGGGCCCGGCCACGGAGATACCGCGCGGTCTTCGGACCCTGCGCCTGATGTTCCGCAAACCGTCGCGCAACGTCAGTGGCAATGCCGGTGTACAGACTGCTGTCCGCGCAGCGCACCAGGTAAACGGACCAGCTTGCGCCATGGGATTTGACGCCCTCAGTCACGCTGCAAATACCACTGCGTCGCTGCCCCGGTAGCGTCACCGTCGGCACTGGCGCGACCATCACGCTGCAATTTGATCAGATGCGCCAGCAAAGTCTTTTTTGCCCACGGAATCAAGTGTTCAGCAACATCGTCATAGGCCTGCACCACCAGCTCATCAAGCGTGGCCGGGCCCAGATCCTGCAGTGCAGTGACAATTTTCTGTTCGCGGCGCAGGCGATGCCGGATCAGTGTCGAGATCATCTGTGCCGGCTCATGCATGATGTCCCCGTGCCCCGGCGCCAGAGCCTGCAACGGCAATTCACGCAATTGCTCCAGCGATGCCAGGTAGTCGCGCATATCGCCATCGGGCGGCAGAATGACGGGAGTGGTTCCTTGCAGGATGTGGTCGCCGGTGAACAGCAAGCCGTCTTCTTCCAGCAAAAAACAGACATGGTTGGAGACATGCCCCGGTGTATGTATCAATTGCACTGTAAAACCATCACAGGTAATGCGCTCCCCATCCAGGAACAGTCGATCCGGCGTGAAGCTGGCATCCTGATACAGTGCGTCCTGCGGCGGCGCAAAACCGATCACACTGGCACCGGTCAGGGCCTGCAACGCGGCAGTCCCGGGCGAATGATCACCATGGCTATGGGTGACAAAGATCCACTTCAGTGGCCGACCCGACAGCGCCTGCATGATAGCGTCGGTATGCGCCGGCATCGCAGGCCCGGGATCAACGACGGCCATCTCGCGCTCACCCAACACATAGGTATTGGTGCCCGGCCCGGTCATCATGCTGGCGTTTGCGCACAACACCCGTTGCACAGATATCCTGCCTGTGCCAACCATGATGGGCTGGCCGGCAACAAAGCGTGTCTCTTCCAATGCATTCCCCCCCTGCCAGGACTGGCGCGATGCGCGTTGCCCTGTTGTCTTCAGCGCCGCCATGATAGCGGGTTTATGGATCGGGGCAAACACGTCGGCATGCGCCGGCCGGGTTGCAGGCTGGTTTTTGCTGTCGATTCACGTTATAAAAGGCTGCTTTTTCTCATCCGGTAGTTCTTCCATTCCGCATCAGGGCAAGGGAATCATGTCAGAGACGCAACTGCTAAGAATAAAAACCTATAATCAGATTTCAGACAAAGGCTTGTCGCGCTTTAACAGCACTCACTATTGTGTAGATCCGGCACAGGACGATGCCGAGGCGATCCTGTTGCGCAGCTACAAACTGCAGGAGTCCGAGCTGACGGCCAGTGTCAGGGCGGTCGCCCGCGCCGGCGCCGGGGTAAACAATGTGCCGTTGTCAGCGTGCACTGATAAAGGCATTGTTGTCTTCAACACCCCGGGCGCCAACGCCAACGCGGTGAAAGAGCTTGTCCTCAGTGGCATGTTACTGGCTTCGCGCGGCATCCTGCCTGGCATGCGTTATGTCGGCGAACTCAGGGACATGACTGACAATGCCGAGATGTCCCGATTGCTTGAAGCCGAGAAGAAACGCTTCGCTGGCAGCGAACTGGCGGGCAAGACCCTGGGAGTCATCGGTCTGGGCGCCATCGGCTCTCTGGTCGCAGGCATGGCAATAGACCTGGGCATGAAAGTGCTGGGCTACGACCCGGCACTATCGGTGGATGCGGCCTGGCGGCTGCCCAACCAGGTGCAGAAAATCGAGAACGTCAGCGCTCTGTTGAGCAATGCTGACTATGTCAGCCTGCACCTGCCGGTACTTGAATCCACCCGCAACCTGATCAGCACTGACATGGTTGCCGCCATGAAGCCCGGTTTGTGCCTGCTGAATTTCTCTCGCGACGAAATAGTCGATACCGATGCGGTTGTTGCCGGTCTGAATGCAGGCCAATTGCGTATGTACGTCAGCGATTTTCCGCGTCATGAGCTTATCGGTCGCGACGATGTCATTCTGATGCCGCACATTGGTGCCAGCACGGCGGAGGCGGAAGAAAATTGTGCCATGATGGCAGCCGAACAGCTGAAGGATTTCCTGGAGAATGGTAATATCCGCAACTCGGTGAACTACCCCCCGTTATTTCTGGATCGCGTGCCCGGTGCGGGTGCCGGAACCCGCCTGGCGATCAGCAATAAAAATGTGCCGGGGATGCTGGGCAAGATTCTTTCCATCCTGGCCGAACAGGACATCAACGTCATCGACATGATCAACAAAAGCCGGGATGGAATCGCCTATAACCTGATAGATCTGGCCACGACCCCGTCAGAGACGGCAGTCGCAGCCATCGCGAACACCGGAGACGTGGTCAAAGTCACTGTACTTTGACCATGTGCCCGGGGGCGCTGTTGCTTCAACCCACTTATCAATAACCACTGCTCAGGAACGACAACTATGAATCGCGTGTATAACTTTGGTGCCGGCCCGGCCATGCTGCCGACTTCTGTCATGGAGCGAGCGCAACGGGAGTTTCTGGATTACAACGGCATGGGTGCCTCGGTTATTGAAATCAGTCACCGTAGTAAAGAGTTCGAAGCATTGTTGACGCACACGGATGATCTGATCCGGGAGATTTCCGGGCTGCCTGACGATTTTGAAATACTTTATGTACACGGCAGCGCTCAACTGCAGTTTTCCGCCGTGCCGCATAATCTGCTGGACCTGAACCCGGCGCACAAAGCTGCCTATCTGGAAACCGGCAACTTTGCCACGCTGGCGCGCAAGGAAGCGTCACGCTTCGGCAACATCACAGTAGCGGCCACCAGTGAAGCCAGCAACTTTGATCGTATCCCGGACTTTGATCCCGCGACGCTGGACCCGGATACCTCATACGTACACCTGACCAGCAATAACACGATTTTTGGTACCCGCTGGAACCACTTCCCGGACACCGGCAAGATACCACTGGTGGCAGATATGACCTCCGAACTGCTATCCCGCCAGCTGGACTTCAATAAGTTCGGCCTGATTTTTGCCGGTCTGCAGAAGAACCTGGGGCCGTCCGGCATGGCGACAGTACTGATTCGCAAAGAGCTGTTGGGCCATGCGCTGCCCAACACACCGAATCTGTTGAACTATGAAACCTATGCCAAGAATCACTCGATGCCCAACACCATCAACACCTTCGCGGTATACATGATGAACCTGGTGCTGCAGTGGCTGAAAGAGCAAGGTGGCCTGTCCGCCATGGAAGCGCTGAATGCACAAAAAGCCAAGCTGATCTACGATGTCATCGACAACAATGATTTCTATATCGGTTCGGCCCACCCCGATCACCGCTCGGAGATGAACGTGTGCTTCAATCTGCAGGACAGCACACTGGACAAAAAATTTCTGGATGAAGCCCTGGTGCGTGGCCTGTATGCACTGAAAGGTCATCGCCTGGTGGGCGGTATCCGCGCCTCCATTTATAACGCCATGCCGCTGGCAGGTTGCCAGGCTCTGGTTGACTTCATGCAGGAATTTGCAAAGCAAAACGGATGAGTCGTTACCGACCACCGGCACCGCCCAAATCCAACTACCTGACCGCCGAAGGGGAAACCCGGCTGCGGCAGGAGTTGGATTTTTTGTGGCGCGATGAACGCCCCAAAGTCACGCAGCAGGTCAGCGAAGCGGCAGCACTGGGGGACCGGTCCGAGAACGCAGAGTATATATACGGCAAAAAACGTCTGCGCGAAATCGATCGCCGCGTGCGTTACCTGCGCAAGCGTCTGGAAGATGCCACCGTCGTCAGGGCACTGCCCAGCGATATCAATAAAATCTATTTTGGTGCCTGGGTAGAGTTGGAAGACAGCAGTAGCAACGTCAGTTGGTACAGAATCGTCGGTCCCGACGAAGTCGGCGACAAACCCGGCTATGTCAGCATGGATGCTCCCCTGGGCCGCGCTCTGCTGGGCAAGCAGGTCGATGACGAGGTTGCCATTGTTTCCCCCGGCGGACGCACTTGCTATTACGTCGCCGCGATCCGGTATACCATGCCGGCATGAAACGGATCTGCATCCTCGCATTCCCCCAGGCGCTGGCCTCCAGCATGGCCATCCCGCTGGAAATGATCAGTGCTGCCGATACCATTTTCCGCCTGCGCCATCAGCAGAGAAAAAGCACCGTCAAGCTGCAAATAGTCGCCGAAGACAACAACAGCATCACTGTGTCCGGCGGCATGAGCATCAACCCTGGCTGCCGGCTTGCCGACACCGGCATCTGCGATCTGATCTTTGTACCGGCGTTATGGGGTAATCCGCGCGCCGCGGTTATGCAACACAGCGCAAGCGTCGCCTGGCTGACGCAACAGTATGCCGCCGGCGCTACGGTGTGCAGCGTCGGCAGCGGCAGCTACTTCCCGGGAGCAGCCGGGCTATTGGACGGCAAGCCGGCAACCACACACTGGCGCTATTTTGATGATTTCGAATCGCGCTACCCGCGCATCAAGCTGCAGCGTAAACGCTTTATCACGCATCAGGACCGACTGTACTGCACCGGCAGTGTGAACGCCGTGCGTGATGTCATGCTGCACTTTGTTGAACAGCTCTTCGACAGCAGCACAGCGGACGAAGTGGCGCGACATTTCACGCACGAACTGAAGCGCTCTTATGAGTCACTGCTGCTCGCCGTTGATCAGCAGGATACTCACCACGATGAGCTGATTATCAAGGTGCAGGAATGGCTGCAGAAACATTATCAACGCGACATCCGGATGCGCGACCTGGCGCCGAGGTTTGGACTGAACGCCCGATCGTTCAACCGTCGCTTCCGCCAGGCGGCCAATAAAACACCGGTGGAATACCTGCAGGAAGTGCGCATCTATCAGGCGCGTGAACTGCTCAAGCACAGCAATCTCAGCATTGCGGAAATTGCATTTGCTGTCGGATACCAGGATGTCAGTTATTTCACCGGTCTGTTCAGGCGAATGCACGACGTCACGCCCAATGCATACCGGCGACTGGTAAGGACCAAACTGTTTAATGTGGGAACCCGGCACACTCCGGGGAATGACGGATAGTCGACGCCATCAGCAAGTCACCCATGACTCAGGCGAGGGGAGTCTGGTGCTTGTCCTTCCACTCGGCATAGGGCATGCCATAGACACGTTCGCGGGCCTGTTCGTAGTCAATATCCAGGTTCTGCGCCTGGGCTTCAGCGGCGTACCATTTGGCAAGGCAGTTGCGGCAAAAACCGGCGAGATTCATCAGATCTATGTTCTGTACCTGCTTGTTTTCATCCAGGTGTTTCAGCAGTCGGCGAAATGCGGCCGCATCAAGCGCCATGGCTTGTTGCTCAGAGATTTTTTCGTTATCGGGCATCTGAATACCAGCTCCTGTTTCGGTGGTAGGCTTTTTATGTGACTCTTTATGTGACTCTTTCTGTGACTCTTTCAGTGACTCTTTCAGTGACTTCGGGTGGGGGGGGGACTTTCTGAGGGCTTACTGGGTGACTGCCTGTGCAACCTGGCAGCGGGCCATGACACCCCGCCACCAGGCTGATCAAACGCTCACGTGCTGACTTCAGCCAACGGCGCTGTTGTACTCAGGCAGGTCATCTTCATCCACAATGCCATCCATACCGTCATCAACAGCATCCGGGTTTTTGTGCAAGGCCTGTGCGCGGTGCTTCTTGTCGACCGACTTCAACTGGCGTTCGGCAGCATTAAAGGCATCCCGAATCGCGACATACAAATCCTCGTGGGCATGGTTATCATGTTGTTCCTGGGTTACCACCACCTCTTTGTTCGGTGTGTGCAACTCAAGCGTGACAGAATAAACTTTACCTTTGTGATGGTTGTTATGAGGTGAATCCAGTACCACACGACCTCCGATGATATCGCCATTGTATCGGCGCAACTTCTCGACTCGTTTGTTGACGCTTTCGGTCAAGGCATCGGACTGGTCAATGTTGTGAAAAACAATCTGAAACTCATTGGACATAATAAATTGTCTCCTGATTTGCTTTGTTCATCTGTCATGGGGATGTGAATTCTCGAAACGGCTGACTACCCTCCTCGCCTGTGCAGGCGTTTGTAAAATACAGTGCTATCTGTATTACTTATCTAGTAGCTGTCGGCAAGTTTTGCAACCGCCAGCGCATAATTATTGGCACAGTTATAGGTCAGGATGACGCGAAAGTTCGGATAGGTCATGAAGGCACTGCCTGCTTCGCCATCCGGCAACACGATGGATCCGGGAAAGTCAGCCTGCGGCAGGTCGGCACCGGCAGCGGTCCGCACGCCGGCCATCTGCCACTCGGCCAACGATCGCTGCACCGTATGCCGACGCAGCACACTGCAGGAGAAACTGGCATCACCCTGACTCCATTGGTCGGCACGTTCATGATAGTCATCGGGCAGGCTTACTTCGCGCCCCCATCGTTGCCCCGCCTGCCAACCACGCTGGCTCAGGTAGTTGGCAATCGACGCGAACACATCCGCCTCGCTGGTCCAGATATTGCGCCGACCGTCACCATCATGGTCGACGGCGTAATTCACAAAACTACTGGGCATGAACTGGCTCTGACCCATTGCTCCAGCCCACGAACCTTTCATGTCAGCGTGATCAATATGCCCTTCCTGCAGGATCTGCAGCGCGGCATGCAGCTCCCGACGAAAATACTCAGCGCGCCGCGGGTCGTAGGCCAGCGTCACCAATGCACGCACTACATCGGTGCCGCCGGTAAAGTTTCCGTAGTTGGTTTCAATGCCCCAGATGGCAACAATGAAGCGCGCCGGCACACCATATTCGGCGGCTACCCGGGCGAGAACATCGGCATGTCTTGCTATGCGTTCGCGGCCAGTCTGAATACGCCAGTCGGTGACACGCTTTTCCAGATACTCGTCCAGTGTTTCGACGAATTCCGCCTGATTGCGGTCGTTACTGACGACCTGGGGGATGGGAGTCACTGACACCAGCGCCTGTTCGATGATGCGCTCCGATATGCCGCGGTCGCGGGCCTCGGCAATGAGTGTCTGCAGCCATTGCTGGAACTCTGCATCGGACTGGGAATCGGACTGGGCATCCGACTGGGCATCGGACTGAGCGTGTACCTGCATACTTGTGTTCAGATATACCACTGACACCAGTGCCAAAATGACCAGATACCTACCAACTGCAACAGCACCCAACGCTTTCAACATGCAATGACAACTCCTGTTCTGACACAGTCCCTGACGGGACCGCTACACGGACGCTCAACCAGCAATTCAATATTGGCGACTTCTTGCGTGTGCTGAATTTTAGCGTACTCCTTTGCCCCGGTTTTGTCCAAGGGGTCTTGAGCGATTTTTGCAGGCTTTTTCAGCCCTCATTTCGGGCAGCCGAAAAACACCAATGCCAGGGCTCGTAGGTGATCGCTGATGCGCTTCCCTCTGGATAGGACAACACAAAACCAAATTCATCCGCGTTTTTCATCAGCCATGCAAAAGCAGCAGTCTGATCGAAAACGGTTTCCAGTGGCGGGCTGTCCGGCGTGGCAATATCCAGCGCACGTCCCGTATGGTGCTCACTGTACCCCGGCGCCGCGTTGACCCGCAAAATGTCATCCAGCGTGCGGCCGCTGTCGAGCTTGCGGCGAATAACATCCGCCTGATACGCGGCTGCGCGATAGGCAGACACCAGCAATAAGCTTACCCCATCGCCGGCGGCACGATCACGCATGGCATGCCATGCGGCCAGGGTCGCCGGTGTCATCTGTTGCGACCTGCCAAACATGTCGGGGCCTGCCGCCACCAACTGCGCAGGCTCGGCCTGTAACGGCAATCCAATGGTGTCGCCGTAGTCGTCAGCAATACCCAGCGCAGCGTGCAGTGACTTGATTTGCGTAATGTAAGCGGGCTCAACCCTGTTCTCTGTCTTTTTTACCATACTAAATGACCATTAAGACCTATTTTTTTCTGACTGGCTTTGGTTATAGTAGCTTAAACTGTTTTGCCGTACAGCGTTCGTGCGCGCAGCAGGCACCAACAAGCAGTGGCATCTCACAAGCAGCCGCACAGGAGACAGGCATGGCAGGACTACCGGTAATCATTGGCTTTGGCGGCATCAATTCCGCCGGACGCAGTTCTCTGCATCATGGTTATCGCCGGTTGGTACTGGATAACTTGCCTACCCACGATGCCATGCAAACCCGGGCCAGTCTTGCCGGCCTGATGGGGCTGTTGCAGCACAAGGATGGCAAGTGGCTGAATGTCGCTGGCGAAGCCATTGATCTGCATACCTACCTGCACAGTATTGATCCGGTTCTGAAGGCCGGCACACTCATACGCAAACTGGAAAAGAACCTGTTCGACCCTGACCAACTGCTGTTTCACAAACGCGCGACGCTGCACGCCGACAGTGAACTGCCGGTGACGTTCCTGATCAAACGCCAGCAGCTACCTGATCAGATCCCGCTGGGCTGGCTGATCAGTGACGCCAGCGACGGCCAGGTGCGCGTGGAAGTGCCTATCGCACTGAATGTGTTGACCGAGAATTTCCGGCGCTCGCCTGTCAATTCCGCCGGCCAGCTACCCAGTGGGTTTGACCCCAAGGACCTTTATCAATCCCGTAATCATCCACGCGGACTGCAATTGACGGTATTTGGCGCCAGCGACGCCATACAGTCCATGGGCATTGACTGGCAGACCGTGCTCAAGCATGTGCCGGCGGACCAGATCAGTGTCTACGCCGGCAGCAGCATGAGTCAGCTTGACTATGAAGGTAATGGCGGTCTGCTGCAGGCGCGCTTGCTGGGCAAAAAAGTGTCGTCCAAACAACTGGCGCTGGGGTTCGCTGAAATGCCGGCTGACTTTATTAACGCCTATGTGCTGGGCAATTTAGGGACAACCGGCACCAATGCAGCAGCCTGCGCCACGTTTTTATACAATCTGCGCCAGGGCATGCGCGATATTCGCAACGGTACGCATCGCCTTGTTATTGTCGGCACCTCTGAAGCTCCGTTGACGCCAGAGGTCATGGACGGCTACACCACCATGGGTGCACTGGTTGATGACGCCGCTCTGCTGGCACTGGACAAGCACAAAGGCCTCAGTACGCCTGACTATCGCCGCGCCTGTCGCCCGTTCGGCGACAACGCCGGTTTTACCCTGGGAGAGTCAGCCCAGTTTGTCATTCTGTGTGACGACAAACTGGCACTGGAGATGGGCGCCAACATTCACGGCGCCATCAACGATGTGTTTGTGAATGCCGACGGCTACAAAAAGTCCATTTCCAGCCCCGGCGTCGGCAACTACATCACCATGGCCAAGGCAATGGCGGCGACCCAACAGATTATCGGAGACAAGGGGTTGCAGCAGCGCAGCTATGTGCAGGCACACGGTACCGGCACACCTCAGAACAGAACCACCGAATCACACATTTTCAGTACCCTGGCAAAAACCTGGGGCATAGACCACTGGCCGGTGGCCGCCCTGAAAACCTACCTCGGGCACTCGCTGGCGTCGGCGTCCGCCGATCAACTGGTGGCCAGTCTTGGTGTCTGGCGTTACGGCATCATCCCCGGTATCGCCGGTACCGACGCGATTGCAGACGATGTGCACCAGGACAATCTCGAGTTCCTGCTGCAACACAAAGAAGTCGGCCGGGAAGGCATGGAGGCAGTATTGCTCAATGCCAAAGGCTTTGGCGGCAACAACGCCACAGCTTCAGTGTTGGCACCACATGTCACGCTGAAGATGCTAGCCCGACGTCATGGCGAAAATGCACTGAAAGCCTGGCAGGAACGCAACGAAAAAGTTCAGCAGCACGCGGCCGACTACGACGAGGCGGCCCGTCGTGGCAGTGCAGAGATCATCTATCGCTTTGATCACAATGTGCTGGATGCCAGTGGGCTCAGCATCAGCCGCGACCAACTGCAGGTTAAAGGCTATGCAAACCCGATCGCATTGCGGACTGACTGCGTTTACCGCGACATGCTGGACGATGGCGAAAGCTGAGCGTGATCAATCCGGCGAACCCTGAGAAGCCGCTTCGTCACCAGACGGGTCGCCGCCCGAGCGACGAAAGCCACTTGCTTCCACCGGGTTACGCCGACCTGACATAAAACGAAATACCCGACTACGCTGTTCTGGTGCCAACTGACTGACAACTGCCAGCGTCCCCTCGTGAGACAGTTGCTGATAACGCAGATTAATTTGTCGCAGTTCCTCGAACGCGACCAGAATCGCTTCTTTGTCCAGCGCATCCTGCGCCAACAGACGATTCACCTCTCGCTGCGCACGAAACATCTGTCCGCGCACCGGACGCAATGACTCACCGTATTGCTGCAACTGAGGCCGCAATGACGCCTGCAGCTGTGGTTCCAGATCTCGCAAGATCCAGCCCAGACTGGGCGGCGTCGATGACCTGTCGCGGTGGTCCAGCATGCGGGCACCAATAGCGCCAACAAAGAACAGGTTCAGGGCCAGCGATGCAACCAGTGTCCAGAGCAGCGCGCGTCTTTTGTTCATGCTCATTACAGGATCTCCGCGTAATCGCTGAGCGAAATCAAATATAGCTCTTCTTCGACCGTTGTGGCGTAAACCTCGGGCACCAGCTCTAGCCGAAAGCCCACCAGCAACCCGATCGCCAGCGGCAGACAGGCGGCGGCCAACGGGCGCCACAACTGACGCAGCTCAAGGCTGGTCGCGGGCAACAACCACGCCAGCAGGCGCTCGCCAGCGCTGCGGGCAACAGGGGGCAGTTTGTGGCGCAACAAACGCGCCTCCAAACCGTTAAAATCCGGTACCTGTGACGCCGATGACTGCAGCCACTGATCAAGTGCCCGCGCGTCATCAAGCTTGGCGCGGGCGCTGGCATTGTTGTCCAGAAAAGTCAGCGCCGCCGCTCGTTCGGCAGCCGGCCAGCACGCCGCATCGGCACCATAGGATGCCAGCAGCTGAGCAAACCGTTGTGATGACAGTTCCTGCTTAATGTCATTGTTCATGACTGCCTCCGCTAGCCGCAGCACTTTGGCTGGCAGCCTGCCAATAAATTTTCAGCGTGCGCCGCGCGCGCGCCAGCAGCGATTCAAGTGCCTCAACGCTCACCTCCAGGATGCCTGCGACCTCTTTGTTGGACAGGCCCTGATAGTGCGTCAGCACCAGAGCGCTGCGCTGGCGTTCGGGCAGCCGACCCAGTGCCACTTGTAACTTGTTATATTCGATGTTGTTGTCCAGCATTGCTTCGGCGCTCATCTGATCGCCAACAAGGTCATCGCTGAGTTCGTTGGCCAGCGCAGCCTTGTTTTTACGCATAAAATCAATACAAAGATTGTGGGCAATCCGGTGCAGCCAGGTTGATAGTGCAGCCTTGCCTGGCTGCCAGCGCGTTGCTTGTGTCCAAAGTCGCAGAAAAGTCTCCTGGGCAATATCTTCTGCTTCGCTTTCACTGCCCAGCATCCGGTAGGCGTAGATAGCAATGGGCCTGGCGTGGCGGCGCACGGTATCAGCATAAACGCGCTGATCACCGGCCACGATAGCGACCATGATATCCTCGTCTGTCAGCATCCTGTATCCATCAGCTACCGGTTCCCTCTGCTCCCTGATGCGGAGCGCCGCACCGCCGGTAGTGCTACCGACGCAGAGAGCTGCAGCACTCATGGCATCAGCGCCGGGGCGTCCGTTCAGCCCTGACCGTGGTCGTGCGTGGCGCCGGCTTGCCCGTTCGGGTCGTCCTGGCCCTGGCCCTGACCCTGGCGTTCACGCATTTGTTCGCGCATGCGCTCACGTTGCTCCGGGGTCATGTTCTGCATACGTTCACGCATCTGCTCACGCTGCTCCGGCGTCATCTGCCCCATGCGCTCACCACGCGGTGGTGACATGGCACGACCGGCACCCCGGATTTCCCGAAACTCCTCCAGAGACAGAACGCCGTCGCCATTGCTGTCAAGCTGACTGAAACGCTGGGCGAGCTGCTCGTCACTCTGACCGCTGCCGGCATCATTCTGCGCGGAGACTGTCGTGGCCAGACCAATACTCAAGGCCAGACTGGCGAGTAATGAATTGATGGTTGTCATTTTGTGCACTCCGAATAAGATTGATTCAAAGGCTTATACGGCGACGCCAGGATTATCCGTCGGTCGCCGATAGTTTCCGCGCGGTTTCAGGAAACCGTCACCGGCTGCGCTTCGGCAATGCGTGCCTGCCACTCTGCCGGACCGGTGCGATGCACCGATGTGCCGTTGACATCAACGGCTACCGTGACCGGCATATCCTCCACCACAAACTCATGTATCGCCTCCATGCCCAGATCTTCAAATGCCACGATCCGGGAGTTACGGATAGCTTTAGATACCAGGTATGCGGCACCACCGACCGCCATCAGGTACACCGCCTTGTGCTTTTTGATGGCATCAATGGCGACCTGCCCACGCTCCGCCTTGCCGATCATGCCAAGCAACCCGGTTTTGTCGAGAATGGTTTCGGTGAATTTGTCCATACGGGTGGCCGTCGTCGGCCCTGCCGGCCCGATCACTTCATCGCGCACGGCATCAACCGGGCCCACGTAGTAAATAAACTTGCCTTTGAGATCTACACCGTCAGGCAGAGACTCGCCGCGACTGAACATCTCTACCATGCGTTTGTGCGCGGCGTCACGCCCGGTCAGCATCTTGCCCGACAGCAACAGGGTTTCACCCGGCTTCCAGCTTTCCACATCGGCCTGCGTCACAGTATCCAGATTGACACGCCGGGCCGTGGGGCCGGCGTCCCAGGTGATCTGCGGCCAGTCTTCCAGCTTTGGCGGGGTCAGGTGCGCCGGGCCGTCACCTTTGAGTACAAAATGCGCATGACGGGTGGCTGCGCAGTTCGGAATCATGGCCACCGGCAGCGACGCCGCATGGGTGGGATAATCCTTGATCTTGATGTCCAGCACAGTGGTCAGCCCGCCCAGGCCCTGTGCACCTATGCCCAGCGCGTTGACTTTGTCCATGATTTCAAGACGCAGCTCTTCCACCCGGTTTTGCGGGCCTCGCGCGCGCAGCTCGTGAATATCAATCGGATCCATCAGTGACTCTTTTGCCATCACTGCAGCTTTCTCTGCGGTGCCGCCAATGCCAATGCCCAGCATGCCGGGCGGGCACCAGCCGGCGCCCATGGTCGGCACCGTCTTCAGTATCCAGTCGACAATGCTGTCGCTCGGGTTGAGCATGGCCATCTTTGACTTGTTTTCGGACCCACCGCCTTTGGCGGCGACAGTGACATCGAGCACATCGCCGGGCACGACTTCCATGTGAATCACGGCGGGCGTGTTGTCTTTGGTATTTCTGCGCGCCCCGGCCGGGTCCGCCAGAATGGAGGCGCGCAGCACGTTGTCCGGATGCAGGTATGCCTGACGCACACCTTCGTTGATCATATCAGCCACACTCATGGTGGCATCGCCCCACTGCACGTTCATGCCAATTTTGACAAACACCGTCACGATACCGGTATCCTGACAGATGGGCCGTTTGCCTTCTGCACACAGCCGCGAGTTGATCAGAATCTGCGCCATGGCGTCTTTTGCCGCCTGCGACTGTTCGCGCTCATAAGCCTCATTGACGGCTTTAATGAAATCCAGTGGATGATAATAGGAGATGTACTGCAGCGCATCGGCTACACTCTCGATCAGATCGTCTTGTTTGATGACTGTCATTTGCTGGTTCCCGATTGGCCAGTGCGGTCAGCGCGTGGGCCTGGTTGGTTCAAGGACAAAAACGGCATAAATTCTATCATAAAGGCTCCCTGGTTGAGGCCCGGATACACCGCATGTTACCAATTTCTGTTGTCCTGATTGCTGCCTTTGCCTACCTGGCACTGTTGTTCACTATCGCCTCGCGCGGCGAACGCAGCACAAAAACGGGAGCACGCCCCTGGCGCTACACCCTGGCGCTCGGCGTTCACTGCACCACCTGGGCTTTCTACGGAACTGTCACCCAGGCCGCGCAGTATGGCTGGTGGTTTGCCCCGACCTACCTGGGCGGTATTTGCATCTTCCTGTTTGCTCATCAATTTCAGTTGAAAATGCTGGATCTGGTTAAAGCGCAGAATCTTACCTCCATTGCCGACCTGATCGGTTCACGCTACGGCAAGTCACACCTGCTGTCTGCCCTGGTCGCTATCATTTGCCTGATAGCACTGGTGCCTTACATATCCTTGCAATTGCGCGCCGTGGCCGCCAGCTTTGCTGCCGTCACCGGCCTGGAGCCCAGCGCCGCGCCCTGGTTTCTTGACCTGGCTGCCGCTGTCGGTCTGGCCATGATCGGGTTCTCCATCCTGTTTGGTGCCCGTCGCCTGAGTCTGGCGGAACAGCATCCCGGCTTGATGGATGCGGTCGCCTTCGAATCCATTGTCAAACTGCTTGGCTTCTGTGTCGTGGGACTTTTTGTCACCTATCAGCTATTCGATGGTATCAATGACCTGGTGCTGTCAGCCGCCGCCAACGAGCAGGCCCGCGCGCTGCTGGAACCCAAAGCCAATGGTGCCTATATCTATGTCACCCATATGGTGCTGGGGGCACTGGCGATGTTTGTGCTACCACGGCAATTCCAGGTCAATTTCATTGAAAACACCAGCCCGGAGGAATTAAAAAAAGCACGCTGGGCATTTCCGTTATACCTGTTTGCCATCAACTTCTTTATTTTGCCGATCGCGCTGGCGGGCGTCATTCTGGCGCCCGACGCGCGCACCAGCGACACCTTCCTGCTGACCTTGCCGATTCTCGCCGACCGGCCGGACATCAGCCTAATCGCGTTCATCGGAGGGCTGTCCACTTCCACCAGCATGGTCATCATGGCAACACTGGCCCTGGGCATCATGATGTCCAACGACGTGATCACGCCGTTATGGTTGCGCGCACGGCGCAGTGGCAATCTGATCTCCGACCTCACGCCACAGGGCGTTCTGCTGACGCGCCGCCTGACCATGGTTGTCATTGTGGTGCTGGCTTATGTCTATCACAAACTCACCGAAGGCGGACTGCCGCTGGTCAGCAACGGCCTCATCGCCATGGCTTTGTTGTCGCAGTTGGCGCCTTCGATGTTTGGCGGACTGTTATGGGAGCGCGCCAACCGTGCCGGCGCCACTGCCGGGTTGTTGATGGGCACCTCGGTATGGGCTGCGCTGTTGCTGCTGCCCTCGCTGAATCCGGAGCAGCCACTGACCGACAGGGCTATCAGTGATGGCGTGGTACTGAGCCTGGCCGCCAATATCGTGGTTTATGTCCTGGTGTCATTGCTCAGCCGGCAAACAACTGCCGATCACCAGCAAGGTGTCAGGTTCACGCGTGCCGCCCACAAAGCCGACGTGCTGGCGACCGAACACACGGACAATCACGCGCAGCAGGTCACCTGGGGACGTCTGCGCTCGGTGTTATCCCGGTTCATGGATCCACAGGATGCCGAGGGTCTGAACCAGCGCCTGGGACTTAGCATTGCCCATGTCCCCGAACAGCGACTGGTGCATCCGATGCTGCTGATTCGGCTGGAGCGGGAGCTGGCGGGTGCCATTGGCAGTTCGGCGAGCCGGTTGTTGATCGGCAGCCTGGCACGGCAATCGCCGGTGGCCGTGGAAGAAGTGGTGGACTGGGCATCGGAAGCGTCGCAGCTTTACCGCTTCAACCGTGAACTGCTGCAATCATCGGTGGAGAATATTCCGCAAGGTATCAGCGTTATCGACAAAGAACTCCGACTGGTCGCATGGAACCGGCGCTACCTGGAGATTTTTGCATACCCGGAGGGCCTGATCCGCGCCGGCATCACGGTTGAAGAGATTCTGCGCTTCAATGCCAGACGGGGTCTGTTCGGGCGCGCGGATGCCGATGTCGAAGATGAAGTAAACAAACGCCTGGATTATTTGCGTAGCGGCAGTCGTTACCGATACCAGCGCCAACAACCCTCCGGCCAGGTGATTGAACTGCAGGGCAACCCGATGCCTGATGGAGGTTTTGTGACGACCTACACAGATATCACCGAACTTGTCACCGCGCAGAATGAATTGCAACAGATCAACGCCGAACTGGAAGCGCGTGTGGCCGATCGCACTGAAGCACTGTCAGTGGCCAAGCAGGTTGCCGAGCACGCCCATCAGAGCAAGTCCAAATTCTTTGCGGCGGCAGGACATGATCTGATGCAGCCGCTGAACGCCGCCAGCCTGTTCTGCGAAATGTTATTAAAACGCATGAAAAGCGACGACGCCAATCTTGCCATGCAGATTCAGCAATCCCTGCAAAACGCAGAAGAACTGCTGACGATGTTGCTGGAAATGACCAAACTGGAGTCAGGCAATCTGCAACCGCACAAAAAGGATGTAGCCTTGTGGGACATCCTGGCGCCTCTGAACGCATCCTTCACACTGCTGGCAAAAGAACAGGGTCTGCAATTCAGCATGCAACCGACCCAGGTTGTCGTGCACACCGACCAGAAAATCCTGCTACGCATCCTGCAGAACCTGCTGAGCAATGCCGTGCGTTATACCCCGCAGGGCAAGGTGTTATGTGGTATCAGGCGTAAATCTGAAAATCGCATCGAGTTACAGGTATGGGATACCGGCCGCGGCATACCGCCGGAAAAATTCAATGAAATTTTCATGGAGTTCAAACAGCTGGATCAGCATGACCACAATCCCGGTCTGGGCCTGGGACTGGCCATTGTCGATCGTATGTGCAGGCTGCTGGACATTCCCATTCGCCTGGAGTCGCACCTCAATCGCGGCACCTGCTTCGCCCTCAGCCTGCCTGTCAGCGCCTGGCGCAGCCCCGCGCTGACCAGACAGCGGCAGACCAGTGACAGCTCCCAGTGGTCACTGCCGGATAACACCCATGTACTATTGCTGGATGATGACCCTGCCATCCGCGACGCACTGTCTTCACTGTTACGGGAATGGGGTGCTTACGTCACCGCCTGCGCTACCACCCGGGAAGCGCTGGAGGTTGACCGCCGGCCCGATCTGTTGCTGATTGATTATCACCTGACGGACCAGCACCTGAGCGACCAGCAGGTCGGGACCGATGCCATAGAATTGATCAGGGCGCGCTGGGCGAGCGACATTGTGGCTATCCTGAGCACGGCAGACCCCAATGAAACCATACGCGAACAAGTGATTGAGGTCGGTGCCCACTTTTTGCCCAAACCGGTCAAACAGGCGGCGTTAAAACGTCTGCTAAAGGGTATCGGCTTCGGCTAGGGAGTCCTCGTCATCAGCACGCAGCATGTCATGAAACAGCACCCCGGCCTGCGTTCTGTTGATGACACCAAGTTTGCGCAGAATGGCAGAAACATGTTGTTTAATGGTGGTTTCCTGAACATCCAGCTCATAGGCTATCTGCTTGTTGAGCAGGCCGTCGGCAATACAGCGTAGCACTTTGAACTGCTGTGGCGTCAGTTGACTCAATTTACGGGCAAAGTCCTGGTGCAGCGAGTTTTTCTGGACCAGACCAGCACTCTGCAGATGGGCAGGCAGCCAGTTGTCTCCGCCCAGGACCGTTTCCACCGCATTGACAATGTCCGGCATCGGCGCTGATTTGGGGACATAGGCACTGGCCCCAAAACTCATGGCACGCTCGACCACATCCAGTTGCTCATTCGCGGAAACAATCACCACCAGGATATCGGGAAACTGATTACGAATGGCAGTCAGGCCAGTCAGGCCCTGATTGCCCGGCATGTTAAGGTCCAGAAATACCAGCTCGATCTGAGGATGCCGCAACAATAGCGCCAGCAGGGCGTCAAAACTCTCGGCCTCCAGCACCTCGCCGTTAAGTGTGGTTGCCAGCGCATGCCCCAGCGCAGCGCGAAACAGGGGGTGATCATCAGCAATGATGACTTTGGCCAGCGCAGTGGTATCGGAAGGTGTTGAACGTTGAGTCATGGTTTCCTAATCTAATTCAGGCCAATAAAAAATGCCACCATCACAACAGCGATGGTGGCACAAGGTCATGGAGAGGAAATCCTTGGACCTGACATCTACCCCAAACCAACGGGACACGCCCGGCTGGTTTGGGGTCTGCGTACCAGGTTATCGGCCGAAGCGATAACCCAGCGACAGATTGATGGTACGCGGCGCACCGTAATACCCGATCAATGTTGTGTCACCACCCAGCCCTGGCGCATAACCATTGGGCAGAGACGGGTCGGCTGCACCCACAAAAGCATAGTTGCCAACCAGAAACTCTTCATCGGTCAGGTTCTCGCCATGCAGCCCGAGTGACATCTTGCCATCAGTGCTGGTCCAGCTGACGCCCAGATTAATAAGGCCGTAACCGTCCTGTTCCAGTATGTTGCCCAGTTCGGTCAGGCTGTACTCGCTGCGGTAGCTGTAGTTGCCGGTAAACACGATATCACCGGTCGAGATTGGCATATCGTAGTTGAAGCCAACGTTAACGGTCTGCTCCGGCGTATTGGTGATGACAAAATCGTCGGTGATATCGATCCGGTTCAGGTCGGCATCAAAACTGAAAACATTTTCGAAGTCCGCATCAATTAAACCTACATTACCGAACAGGCTCAGGTTCTGTCCCGCCAGCCAGGTAAATTCAAACTCCAGACCTTTGGCTTCAGACTGACCGACGTTGCCCAGTCGCTGATTCAGCGCCGCATTATCATCCGGATCAGGGATCACAGAGATGTACTGACGGTTTTTATGATCCAGCATAAAGGCCGCTGCATTCATACGAAACGTTGTCGTCAGGTCCGTCTTGATGCCGACTTCATAGGATTCAACATCTTCGGGGTTCGCCGCAGGCTCGGCTGTTGTCGCCCGCGGATTGAAGGTACCGGATTTGAAACCTTCGCTGTAGCTGGCATAAACCATGGTGTCAGCACTGGCCTGATATTCAACGCTGACTCGCGGCGTTACTTTGGACCAGTCGGCGCTGTCGTCCAGCACAATGGGTGTAGCACCCGCTGTGCGCACATAGCCTGGCAGCCAGCCTGATTCCGGATACACAGTGTCGAAAATCAGGCCGTTGCGCACCACCGATTCCTTGTCATCCTTGGTGTAACGGATACCACCACTGACGCTCCACTGGTCATTGAACCGGTAGGTACCGTCCGCATAAACCGCCGTGCTTTTGCTGTTGCTGCAACCGGACACTTCGCGGGTCAGGCCGGGCGCACCCAGCGACTGACCGAGTTCTTCCAGGATGGCATCAAACACACCACACGACTCTGAATCGAAGTAGTACAGACCCGATACCACATTGAAATTGTCAGCGCGGTAGTTGAGCTGGAATTCCTGGGTAAACCATTCATCTTCATAGATTGCCGGTACATCAAAGATTCGCAGCGGGGTGTTGTCAAAATCGATATTGACCGGTGAGTAGTTTTCACGCTGCGAGGTGATCGATTTCAGCGTGGTTGAGTTGTTGACGTCCCACTGAACCGTCAGATTCACGCCCTCAGTCTCCACCTTGTTGGCAGTGGGCAAACTGGTATAGGAGTCGTAGATGCTGTCCGGCACGGGCGCCTGATCAGTCAGCAAACTGGGCAGCAGACGATAGCCACCTTTGGAATTCGACGTGTCTTCAGTCCTGTCATAACCCAACTGGATAAACACATTGTCGGCAGGCGTGTATTCTGCCGTGATGCGATAGGCCTGCAGATCCTTGTTGTAGTTCTCCATGTCCTGGCCCGGCAGATCGCTGACCAGGAATTTGCCAAAGCCATCCCGCGTCAGGTTGGCGTAACCAAAGCCCAGATAGAAATCATCCGTCACCGGCACCTGGCCGACCAGTTTGAGATCCCGCTGGCCATAGGTACCGGCCGTGACGGTGGTAGCCAGCTCGGCCTCTCCGGTCATGCGCTGCGTCACGTATTTAAGGGCACCACCAACAGTGTTCTTGCCATACAGCGTACCTTGCGGCCCACGCAGAACCTCGACGCGCTGTACGTTAAGAATATCCAGCACCGCGCCCTGCGGTCGTGCAATGTACACGTCATCTATATAGATACCGACACCGGACTCGTAGCCCCACAACGGGTCTTCCTGGCCGACACCGCGGATAAACGCGGTCAGCGTGGAGTTGGTCGCACGGCTTTCCTGCAGGGTTGTGTTGGGAGAGAACTGTTGTACTTCAAGGATGGTCTCCAGACCGCGGTCAGAGATATCCTCCGCGCCCAGAGACGTGACTGCCAGTGGCACCTGCTGCATGTTTTCAACAGTGCGGCGCGCGGTGACTTCGATGCTCTCCAGAATACGGCCTTCAGGCTGCCTGGTTTCCTGCGCCGCATCCTGTGCCAGCGCGGGGAATGCAAAACCACCCATAGCCGCTGACACTGCTATTGCGCAGGTTGAATATCTGAATTTGGTGTGTTTCATTAGACGAGCTCCCCTTGGAATTTTTATTACTCGGTCGACACAATACCCTAAGTCACTCCTTTTTGTGACCTGTACCATAGTACTATGGGTTGCAACGCTGCATTCAGGAACAATAGCCCCCACCAAGAATAACAAGTCCAAGGGGTCTTCATGTCAGATGTTGTCAGTTTAGCAGGCCTGGTTGGCGGCCTCGCCTTGCTCATTGTGCTTACTCTGCGCGGCTGGAATCTGTTTATCAGTGCCCCGGTCTGCGCACTTATCGTTGCCCTGACCAGTGGCATCCCGATCTTCCTGGCCGAGCAGAACTTTGTCCAGAGCTATATGACAGGCTTCACCGGCTTTATCGCTTCCTGGTTCTTCATGTTCCTGCTCGGATCCATCTTTGGCAAATTCATGGAAGACACCGGCGCAGCCGACAGCGTCGCCGGCTGGATCACCGGCAAGTTGGGCAAACAACGCGCCGTTCTTGCTGTGGTCATCGCCTGCGCGGTGCTGACCTACGGTGGCGTCAGCCTGTTCGTGGTGGCGTTCGCGGTATACCCGATGGCATTGAGCCTGTTCAAGGAAGCCAATCTGCCCCGCCGCTTCATTCCGGCGGCGCTGGCCTTCGGCTCGGTGACCTTTACCATGACGTCTGCCGGCTCGCCGGAAATCCAGAACTGGATCCCCATGGAGTATCTGGGCACCACGCCATATGCCGCCTGGGAAGTCAGTCTTGTTGTTGCTGTTTTCATGGCGCTGTTTGGTTATTGGTGGCTGCAACGCATCATCGGCGCCGCGGTCAACCGGGGTGAGAGCTTCCAGGCCAGAGATAACGACCCGAAACTGCAGGAACGCCACTTGCCGCATCCGGCAACGGGAATGCTGCCGCTCGTCGTGGTTCTGGCACTTTCGTTTTTTTATCATGACAGTTTGCAACAGAACGCACTTATCGTGGCCTTGCTTGGCGGCGTGCTGTCACTGATGGCTATTAACTGGCGCTACTTTAACGACATCCAGGTGGCGCTCGGACACGCCACCACGGGCGCCCTGATTGCCATCGGCAATACTGCCGCGGTCGTCGGCTTCGGCGGCGTCGCGCGCATTACACCAGCGTTTGATATGGCGGTGCTGGCAGTGACATCATTGCCCGGTAATGAACTGGTGGGCGCAGCGGTCGCTGTCAGCGCTATCGCAGGCCTGACCGGATCCGCCTCGGGTGGCCAGGTCATTGCCCTGCCCGCCGTGGCGCCGCATTACCTGGATCTGGGCGTCAATCCCGAACAACTGCACCGTGTGGTGGCCATTTCTTCAGGCGCGCTGGATTCCCTGCCACATAATGGTTACGTGGTGACAACCATCCGCGGCATCTGTAATGAGACACACAAGGATGCGTATTGGGCAGTTGGCGCAGTTACCGTCGTGGTGCCATTGATGGGTCTGTCGCTGGCCCTGCTGCTTTTTAATCTGTTTTGAGCTGAGCCCGCCGGGCTCAGCAGCAACGACCAATCGACGAATACACCGGTTTACCCGCAGGAGATGACAATGCTCGGCAACATGATGGACACCCAACTACTGATCATTGACCTGCTGCGTCATGCCCGCGATCGCCACCCGTCACAAGCTGTGGTCTCGCGTCGTCTGGAAGGCGATATTCATCGCAGCGACTACGCACAGATATGGCAGCGCAGCAGTCAGCTGGCGCACGCACTGGATGCGCTTGCGGTCAAACCGGGTGACTGTATTGCGACTCTGGCATGGAATACACACCGTCACATGGAACTGTACTATGCCGTCTCTGGCATCGGCGCGATACTGCATACCGTCAACCCACGATTGTTCAGCGAACAGATTGACTACATCATCAATCACGCCGAAGACAAGATCGTGTTTGTTGATCTGCCCTTTGTCAAATTACTGGAACCCCTGCAGGACAAATTGACGAGTGTGAAAGCTTTTGTGGTCATGACTGATCGCGCCCACATGCCTGACACCTCATTGGCTCAGCTATACTGCTTTGAAGAACTGATCGAAGCGCAGCCAACTGACTATGACTGGCCGCGGTTTGATGAAAATACCGCCGCCGCCCTGTGTTATACCTCCGGCACCACTGGCAACCCCAAAGGTGTATTGTATTCACACCGAGCCATGGTGTTGCACGCACAGGCCACCGCGTCACGTGAGCTGCTGGACCTCGATACCCACACCGTGCTGATGCCCATGGTGGCGATGTACCACGCCGGCGCCTGGGGCGCTCCTTATGCAGCCCCACTGGCCGGATGCAAACTGGTATTGCCAGGGGCGGGCATGGACGGCGCCAGCATGTCGGAACTGATCAACAGTGAAGGTGTGACTGTGGGCCTGGGTGTGCCCACAATCTGGCTGACCCTGCATAACCATTGGGCGGACAATGACGTCAGCAACACCACACTCGAACGCGTCTGTGTCGGCGGAGCAGCTTCTCCGCTGGGCATGGTCAAACTGTATCAGGAGCGTTATGGTATTTACTGGCAGCCTATCTGGGGCATGACCGAAACCGGACCACTGGCGACATCTCTGCCACCCACGGCGGATGTCATGGCGTTGCCCATGGCCGAACGCTATCGGCAACAAACCTCGGCCGGACGCGCCGCGTTTGGTGTGGAGATGGCCCTGTTTGACGCCGATGATCAACGCGTCTGTCACGACGGAACGGCGACCGGAGAATTGCGTGTACGCGGCCCCTGGATCAGTTCGCAGTATTACCGGAATGACGATCTCAGCGCGTTCCCGGATGGCTGGCTGGCAACCGGCGACATTGCCGTTATCGACCCGAATGGCACCCTGCGGGTAGTCGATCGAAAAAAAGACGTGATCAAAAGCGGCGGCGAATGGATCAGCTCACTTGAGATTGAAAACATTGTCAGTCAGCATCCCTCGGTCAACGAGTGCTCGGTGATCGGCGCCAGGCATGAAAAATGGGACGAACGGCCAGTGCTGATCGTGGTGCCGAATAAAAACACCAGTATGACGCATGAAGATGTGGTTGCGTTTCTGGACGGCAAAATTGCCCGCTGGTGGACGCCGGACCAGACCATCTTTATTACCGGATTACCCAAGACCGGCACCGGTAAAGTACTGAAGAACGAATTACGCGAACAGTACGGCAACGTGCTTGTGTCCTGAGCATCAGCGCTCGCTGCACAAACGCAGACAGGGCCAAGTGCCACAGACAGATTGAACAAGGAAACGGATCATGATGAGACTGAAAAATATTGTATTGCCCGCTTTGCTCGGCTGTTGGCTGAGTGCATGCATGTCATCGTCGCTGGCAGACGACTCCGTCAGCCTGGTCGAGAAGCAGGTGTTTACGACGCAGAACTTTTCCACCTACAACGGCCAACAGATCGCAGAGGTCAATGTCGGCTGGGAAGCCTACGGCGAACTCAATGCCGCCAAAGACAATGTCATTCTGATCACGCACTTTTTCTCCGGCAACAGCCATGCGGCCGGACGCTACGCTGCGAACGATGCATTGCCCGGATACTGGGATGCGCTTATCGGCCCTGGCAAAGCGATAGACACCGACACCTACTACGTGATCAGTTCCGATACCCTTGTCAACCAGGAACCACACAACCCGATGGTGACCACCACCGGCCCGGCCAGCATCAATCCGGCCACCGGCGAGCCGTACGCTCTGGACTTCCCGGTCGTCACCATTCGTGATTTTGTCAATGTGCAGAAAGCCCTGCTCGACAGCCTGGGCGTGGAGAAACTGCACGCTGTTGTCGGTGCCTCAATGGGATCGTTGCAGGCACTGGACTGGGCCACGGCCTACCCGGACTTTGTTGAACGGGTCATTTCCGTAATTGGCGGCGGCGCCGTTGACCCATGGACCATCGCCACCTTGCAGCAATGGGCCAATCCGATCATCGCTGATCCAAACTGGAATGATGGCAACTATTACAATGCTGACGCACCCACGAAGGGTTTGCGTCAGGCACTGTCCATGGTGACCCTGCAAGCCATGCATCCGCAAATGTTCAATCAGATTTACGCCAGCAGTTCTCCGCGGGAAACAGCGCCGCTGCATGACATCCGCGAAAACTTCTCGGTCGTCAATCAGCTTAATGCGGCGGCACAAACCCGCACCACCTTTGCTGACGCCAATCATCTGCTGTACCTGGTGCGCGCCAACCAATTGTTCATGGCCGGCTTTGCCCGGGACCTGGCTGCCGGCCTGATGCCGGTTACCGCCAAAACACTGTTTCTGCCGTCCAGCAATGACCTGTTGTTGCAGCCCTATCTCGCGCAGGAAGCACACAACACGCTGCAGTCGCTGGGCAAGGAATCCTACTATGAGGAGATCGATGGTCCCTGGGGCCACCTGAATGGTGTTTACATGCTGGAACAGAAAGCGGGCCTGATAACTGATTTCCTGACCAGCGATTGAAACAGGTTGCAGGAAATCAGGTTTAATTGTGCGTTGCAGCTCGCAAACTGAAGCCATTCAGGATCCCTACCCAAGAGCCGGGTCTTGCTCTACAATCGGGGTCAAATCCAACCATCAAGACGAGCCTTAACCATGATTTCCTCACCCGATCAGCACATTATTTATCAGGTCTCCCAAGGTGTTCTGGTTATCCAGATTGATCGACCCGACAAAAAAAACGCGCTCACCCAGACCATGTATGGCGCACTGGCCCAGGGCATCGTGGCAGCGGACAAGGACGACGAGATAAAAGTTATCCTGATTCGCGGGACAGAGGCGTGTTTTACCAGCGGCAACGATGTTAATGATTTTGTTAAATCACCTGATCTGGGGACTGAACGCCCGTCAGTGCAGTTCATGAAAGCCATTGGCCATGCCCGCAAACCGGTGATTGCGGCGGTGGGCGGCTTGGCCATCGGCATCGGTACCACCATGTTGCTGCACTGTGACCTGGTGTACGCCGCCGAGGAATCGTTCTTACAGTTGCCGTTTACCCGCCTGGGGCTGTGCCCGGAAGCCGGGTCCAGCCTTTTGCTGCAACAGATAGTCGGACACCAGCGCGCCAGCGAACTGCTCTTGCTGGGCGAACGCTTTTCGGCGCAGAAAGCCAAGGACTACGGTATCATCAATGAAGTACTGCCAGCGGCCGGTTATCTGGAACACGCCATGACCAAGGCGCATGAACTCGCCCGCCTGCCAGCGGATGCAGTACAGACATCGAAGGCGCTGATCAAACGCAATCAGGCAAAGCCGCTGGACGACATCATCACCACGGAGCTGACAGAGTTCGCCCGGCTACTGCAAACGCCGGATGCGCAGGCCGTATTTCAGGCCTTTCTCAACAAAAAGTCCCGTGCCTGATTGATCCGCTGCGCCAGATAATCCGAGCCGCCGCGATCCGGATGCATCTTCTGCATCAGGCGGCGGTGCGCAGTCGTGATGGCTTCGCGCGAGGCACCGCTGTCCAGACCCAGAATCTCCAGCGCCAATGGCTCAGTCATCATGGAGTCACTGCTGGCAGGTCGCGACTGCTCTGAGCTGTCGGCGTCAGCATGCGCCTGCCAGTCGGGGAACATGCGATCCAGGTAAGCTTCCAGCAATTGTATTGAATCAGCATCCTGGCGGCACTCGCCGGCAAGACTTAGCAGATCTTCCAGCGCCAGGGTCGACAGCTGTTTGCCGGCAAAACGTCCGGCCAGGACTTCTCCATCCATGGCGCCGGTGCTGTGCGTCAGCTCCATCGCCAGCCAGCGTGTGTTGATTGCAGACACACCCGGGCCGGCCGAGTCCCCGCGCGGCGATGACGACTGCGACTGATACTTGGGTCGTAACATGGGCAGTATGCGCATCAGCCAGTGACCATTGCGCAACAGGAACGTGAGCAGAAACAGAAACGGTGCCGCCAGTGCCTGCACCGGCAGACGACCCATCACGATCAACACCATGATCACCAGCAGCGCGGCAGCCAGCCCCACCAGCCACTTGAACTGGCGCGCGGTCAGAGAATACCGCTGACTGAGTCGGCGCAGGCCCCAATAGGCCAGCCATGCCAGCACCAGCGGAGCCAATAAACGAAGGATAATCAAATAGTTGTCCTCAACGTGACAATTGGTGTCCGAGCAGCTTTACCGCTGGATGCGCTTTTTTGCTGAAATCCTGCAAGGCCTTGAGGCCGCCGCTGGCATAAACCGCCACCGCTTTCAGCAGGTCCCGCAACTGATCGGCACTGTCACGATCAAACGGCGAATAGGCACCACCGGAAAGACGCGCCATCTCGACAAAACAACGGCGCGCCGTGGCCTCATTGCCTTCCTGGAACAGGAACAGTGGGACATTCAGCAGCCCCAGCTCGCCGGCGCGCTGACACAGAACATCCATGTTCTCCTCCATACAGTCGCCTATGTATACCACGGCGTGAATTCTGGACTGGCGTGTTTCCGCCTTAACATGATCCAGTAACCTCCCGATCTTGGTGATGCCGGCCTGACAGCGGATCCCGGTCATCCTGGAGAGCAGGGGCGCGGTCTCCAGATACCACTCGCTGGCATAGAACTCCGTGATACCGCGGAAGTAGCACAGCTGCACCTGCAAGCCACCCAGCGACTGGGCGCTGCTGAACATCTCCGCCTGCAGTTGCATGGCCTGATCCCAGGTGGCTTCACGGCTGGCTGTGGCGTCCAGCGCAAACACCAGTCGACCCGCCGCATTGCCGGTCTGGACCGGTGGCATGGCGGCGACTTTCTGCAAAAATGCATCCAGTTCCGGGCGTGATGCCACCGACTGGTTGCCAGCGTCCGGCTTTGTATCGGCGTTTGCCTTGGGATTGAACATTTTTTCGATATCTTTCATAGTACCGACGATTGTAGCTGAATCAGAACTAATTGTGACATTTCACCTTTTGAACTTGAACAAAAGCGAAATGCGGCCTACCCTTAGAGCTTGGAAGATAAAATACGACGGTACACTACAGTACTGCTTACCTCCATCAGTCACTAATAATATGTGGAGATCCTACCCGTGACCCCTAAACTCACACGCAGACGATTTATCAAAAGCGTGATATTTTTCGGAGCGGCTGCATCCAGCGGCGCCGGATTCTATCTCGCATCAGCGGCGGCCCAGCGGCCCGCCGGGGGCGTCGAGCGCCTTGTGTCGCTTAACGTCAACGGGCGCACGCGCCGCGTCGACGTGACACCCCAGGAAACGCTGGCTCACACCCTGCGCTACAAACTTGGCCTGACCGGCACCAAAATCGGCTGTAACCGAGGTGAGTGCGGCGCCTGCACCGTGACCATAGACGACGTTACCAACTACGCCTGCTCCACCCTGACGCACTCCGTAAAAGGACGCCAGGTGGTCACCGTGGAAGGTCTGCGCGCCGCCGACGGCACCCTGCACGCAGTTCAGCAGGCATTCATTGATGAGCTTAGCCCGCAGTGTGGTTTCTGCACGCCGGGTCAGATCATGTCCGCAGTTGCACTGCTGAAGACAAACCCACGGCCAACCCGCGACGAAGCGCGTCAGGCGCTGTCTGGCAACCTGTGTCGCTGTGGTGCTTATGATCACTATCTGAATGGCGTGATGCGCGCCTCGGGGCAATTGTCATGACATATAAACATATTGGTAAGAACTTTACGCCGCCGGATATCGAAGCCAAAGTTACCGGCGCCGCCCGCTACGCTGAAGACTTTAAACGCGAAGGCATGGTATTTGCGCGACTGCTGACCAGTCCGCTGCCTGCCGGGCGCATTGTCAACATCGATTACTCTGAAGCACTGGCAATGGACGGCGTGGTCGGCATTCTGACCACCGAAGACCTGCCGCAGGCGGCTCCGCCCGCCAACCCGGCACTGGCATCAGATATCATTACCTACATCGGCCAGCCTATCCTGGCAGTTGCTGCGGTGACCGAAGAGATTGCCGAAAACGCAATCGAAAAGATCCGCATCGATTTTGAGCGTCGCCCATTTGTGGTAGACCCTCTGGACACTCTCGTCGAGGGTGGCCCCAACCCCTACCCGACCGGTAATACGCTGGTACGCAACGCTGGTGACGCCGCTGCGGGCACTACCGCATCAGGCACTGACGTGGGCGAAGTGAAGTGGTCACGTGATGCCATTAACGCCTTCCGTGCCGGTCAGGTTCCGGAAGGCGCCAACTTCCCGGAAGAGTGGGCATTTGGTGAGCTGGAAGCAGAATTCGCACAGTGCACCACGATTGTTGAAGAGCCTTTTGTCACCATCGGCCAGCCTCACCATGCGCTGGAGCCACGCACCGGCATGGCATACTGGGAAAATGGCCGTTGTTTCTTCCACGGTTCACTGCAGAGTCACACCATCGGTATTGCACCGCTGGCAGGCATGCTGGGCATCGATCCGGCCAACCTGGTGTTCATCAACGAGAACACCGGCGGCGGCTTCGGCGGCAAGATCTTCCCGTATCCGGTCATGGCTGTCACCGGCCACCTGGCGCGCAAGATCAATCGCCCGGTACAACTGCGTATTACCCGGGAAGAAGAGTTCTACATTGGTTCTGCACGCTCCGGCATGCAGGGTCGCATGAAGCTGGGCCTCAAGCCCAACGGTGACGTCGGCGCAGTCGACGTGATCATCGTTGGTGACGCCGGCTCAGGCGGCGGTGCCAGCAACAGTTCAGCAGCCGAGCACATCTCCCTGATGCTGCAACCGGCAGCCATGCGTTTCCGTGGCGTAACACTGTATACCAACACCACGCCCCGTGGCGCCCAACGTGGCCCGGGCCAGAACGAGATGGCCGCCGTGTTGGCGCCGATCTTTGACAAGGCTATCCGCCAGGCCGGCCTCGACCGCATGACGGTTCGCCGTCAGAACGCACCAGTCAGCGAAGACCTGATTGGTCCACGTCGCGGCGCCCTGACCAGCGCGTTTTTCCCGCAGGCCATTCAAATGGGTGCGGACATGTTCAGCTGGGATGAGCGCATGCAGCGTTCCGGTCAGCGTAATGGTAACAAGGTGACCGGTATCGGCCTGGGCATGGGTTATCACTCAGCCGGCGCCAGCGGTTACGACGGCCTGTGCCGAATCGGCACGGACGGTCGCCTTTACCTGCACACCGGTGTCGGCAACCTGGGGACGTACTCGTACGCGTCTGTTGTCCGCACCGCTGCGGAAGTACTCAAAGTGGACTGGAATAACTGCGAAATCGTTCGCGGCAACTCTGACCTGCACCTGCCTTACAGCACGTACCAGGCCGGCAGTAACACCATGTTCACGGAAGTGCGCACAAACTTTGTAGCCGCACAGGACGCCCTGCGCAAGCTCAAGGACATCGCCGCCGCGGATCTGGGCGGCGTGGCTGATGATTATGAAATCGACGGCCAGCGTGTATACCTGACCAGCAACGCCGAGCAAGGCATGACATATGCGGAAGCGGCGCAGCGCGCTGTGGAGATGGGCGGTGAATACAGCGGTGAGACATTCCCTGATGAGCTTAATGATGTCACCAAACGCTCGGTACAGGGCCTTGCCGGCACCGGCCTGATTGGTGTGGCCAAGGACAGCCGTCACTCGGGTACTGTTCCGTCCATGACCATCGGTTTCATGGAAATCGAACTGGATCTGGGCACAGGCAAATATGACATTGTGGATTACACCGCTGTTGCAGACTGTGGCACCATCATCCACCCGCTGGGCTTCAGCCAAAGCATGAACGGCGGCGGCGTATGGGGTGTGGGTCTGTCAGGCTACGAGCGTCATGTCTACGATCCTCAGAATGGTCTGTCGGCTAACGTTGGACTGTACCAGGCGAAAATCCCGACCTATCTGGATGTTGCCCAGAACAACAACACTGCCGGACTTAATATCCCGGATCCGCAGAGTCCGATGGGCTCACGCGGGGTCGGGGAGCCTTCACAGGGCTGCGCGGCAGCGGCACTTTCCAGCGCCATATCCGACGCACTCGGTGGTCACTTGTTCAATCGCGCACCGGTGACACCGGACATGATCATCAATCATGTAGCGCAACTGGACCATTTCAACACCGGCGACCTGAAAACGAACACATTCTGAGGTATAAATTATGCCAGCTTATGACAATATGCCAGCGATGGAGCTCTACCAGCCGGTGCAGGTTGAGGACGCTTTAGCCCTCGCCTCCCGTCTGGCAGACAGAGGATGGTTGCTCGGTGGCGGTCAGGACACCTACGGGTGGATCAAAGACCGTGCCAAACGCCCAGAGGCACTGATTGACCTGAACGGTATCGAATCGATGCGCGGAATCCGGGAAACCAGTGATGGCATCGAAATCGGTGCCTTGGTTACCTTGACCGAAATCGGAAGCAACCCGCTGATCCGTGAGCGTTATGAACTGCTCGCAAAAGCAGCATCAGCAGTGGCCAGTCCACAGATACGCAATGTCGGCACCATCGCCGGCAACGTGTCTCAGGACGTGCGCTGCTGGTACTACCGACGCGGTCTGGACTGCTACCGTGCCGGTGGCAACCTGTGTTATGCCGACACACCGGAAGCACAGAACCGCGAGCACGCGTTGTTCAATGCCAGCCGTTGCGTTGCCGTCACGCCGAGTGACACCGGCCCTGCCCTTGTCGCTCTGGAAGCACAGATGGTCATCAATCGAGAAGGCAGTCAACGCGTAGTCTCAGCAGAGGACTTCTTTGTTGGACCCGCGATTAACATCACCAGCACCACCGTCATGGAACCCGACGAGATTCTGACCGCGGTCAGAATTCCGGCTAAATGGGCAAATGCCGAGTATTTTTACGAGAAAGTGGCCGACCGTAATGTCTGGGATTTTGCCCTGGTCAGCATGGCCGCAGTCATGCGTACCGAAGGTGGCAACATTCAGGAATCACGTCTGGTCTGTGGTGCCGTGGAATGTACGCCACGTCGTCTGCGCTCTGTTGAGCAGGCCATTCAGGGTCAGCCACGTAACCAGGCGACAGCCGACATGGTTGCCGGTATGGCCAGTGAAGGCGCTCAGCCGCTGACGCACAACCACTTCAAGATGCCATTGATGGACAGTCTTGTTGAGCGTGTACTGACAGCGTAAGCGTTTGCCAAAGCGTTAAGACGTTTCAATCAAAAAAGGCAGCTGCCCGCAAGGACAGCTGCCTTTTTTGTTGCCCACCACTTTTGAATAGTAAGCCAAGGTCAAGTCCGTCATCACGTCAACGCATCAATGCCACAGATTTGATCAGCGCAAAAACGCTCTGCCCGGCCGCCAGCCCCAATTGTTGCGCCGACCATGGCGTGATCTCGATCAGCAGCGTTTGCCCATCCTGCAGAGTGGTATCAAGCAGGACACGGTTGTCCGGCAGCTCATGTAACTGACGAATGGTCACCACCAGATGATTGCGGATACTGATACGCGCCGGATCGTCCAGCGCAACGCTGACATCGCGCGCCAGCACGCGCAGCCGGGTCGGACCGCTAACAGTAGCGTCGGGCGCCTGCACCCGCAGCTGCGAGCCTTCCGGTCCGAACAACCGCATGCCGTGTTCGTCGGCGGCCCCGAGGGCACCTTCCAGCACCGATGACGGCCCTTCGTCGGCAAACAGCGGGGAGTCCGGTTTGGCCAACGCCTGCTGCAAGGAACAAAGCGCATCGATCCGGCCATCACGCATAAACACCACGCGATCGGCCAGGCGCTGCACCTCGTCGGGTGCGTGGGTAATCAGTGCCATGGGAATACCGGACGCCTGCGCCAGCCGCGACAGAAAGGGCATGATTTCGCGTTTGGTCTGCGTATCCAGCGCTGCCAGAGGCTCATCCAGCAGCAACAGTTGAGGACTACACAACAATGCCCGTCCCAGCGCCACGCGTTGCTTTTGCCCCCCTGAAAGCTCATCGACCGGGCGCGACAATAATGACTCCAGGCCCAGCATGGCGCTGACTTCCGGTAGTTGCAGACGGCGCAGTTCAGGCGGTGTGCGCTTGTAACCGTAGAGCAGATTGCCAGTCACTGACAAATGAGGCAGCAAGCTGGCTTCCTGGAACACCAGTCCCAGTCGACGTTTTTCCACCGGCAGCCAATGCGAGTCGCTTTGCCAGCATTCATCACCAAACCATACCTGTGCGTTCCTGACCCGCTCAAGACCAGCGATGATGCGCAGCAGAGTGGTTTTGCCGCAACCGGAGCGACCGAACAGCGCGGTCACGCCCTGCGCCGGCCATCGGGTATCGACATCGAGTTTAAAATCGCCACGCTGCAGCTGTGCTCTTATCTGCAGGCTCATACTTTGGCCACCTGGAATCGGCGATTGATGCTGTACACCACAAACAGCACCACAAACGAGAACACCACCAGCAGCAGCGAAAGCCGGTGCGCAGCAGCATAATTCATGGCTTCGGTATGCTCGTAGATCAATATCGACAACACCTTGGTTTCGCCGGGGATACTGCCACCCAGCATCAGAATCACCCCGAATTCACCCACTGTGTGGGCAAAACTCAGCGTTGCCGCGACAATAAAACCGCCCCGGCACAGCGGCAGGATGACGGTGACAAACCGATCAACCATGCCGGCACCCAGCGACGACGCCACTTCCACATGGCGTCGCCCCAGATTGTTGAACGCTTCCAGCAGAGGCTGCACTGCGAACGGCATCGAGTACAGCACCGAAGCCAGCAAAATACCTTCAAACGAAAACGCCAGATGGCTCAACCCCATACTCTCCAGCGTACTGCCGACAGGCCCCCGGGGGCCAAGTGTCACCAACAGATAAAAGCCAAGCACAGTGGGTGGGAGTACCAACGGCAGTGCCACCACCGTCTGGACCACAACACGCAACGCTGATTTCCCACTGGCCAGCCACCAGGCCAGTGGCGTGGCAATTACCAGCAGTATCACAGTGGTAAAAAAACACAGGGTCAGTGTCAGCTGGATCGCCTGCCAGTCGGCAGCACTCAACTCAAACATGGTCGCTGTTACTCCACTGTCGCGCCGCGTCAATCATCAACATCAAACCCGTTGTCGCGAAACACTGCCTGAGCGGCAGGCGTTGACAGAAACTGCGTAAACGTCGCGGCGACTGCATTGTCGGCGCCACGGCGGGTCACAACATAACCCTGCTCCAGCGGCTGATGCAGTGCCGCGTCGATCACCGTATAACCACGTGCGGCCAGCTCAGGCTGCCTCACCAGCGACAACGCGATGATTCCGACGTCGGCAGCACCGGATTGCGCCATCTGTGCAACCTGGGATATATTTTCACCAAACACCAGCTTGTCTTCGACATCATCCCATACACCAACTGCCTGCATGGCTTCACGGGCACGCTGACCGTAGGGCGCCACGGTGGGCTGAGCGATGGCTACTCTACCGATGCGCTCAGCGCCAAGATCCTGCAGGGTCATGGCGGAGGCGTCAACATTGAAACTCCATAGCGCTATCCGGCCTTTGGCGTAGACCTGCGGCTCGGTTGCCGCAGCGCCTTCGTCAGCCAGCCGCCGGGGAAAGTCCATATCGGCAGACATAAAAAAATCGAAGGGCGCGCCATTGAGGATCTGTGCAGTCAGTCTGCCAGAGGCTCCGTAAATGATGACGATGTCGTGCTGTGGATACTCTGACTTGTACGCCGCCACCACCCTGTCCAGCGTCGGACGCAGAGACGACGCGGCGGCAATCGTCATCTGCTGGGCATATGACAATGGTGCCGACAACATCGCACCAATGCTCAGCAGCAAGGTAAGCATCAGTTTCATGATGACACGCCAAGAATGACATGCGACGCCTTGATCAGGGCACAGACTTTGGTGCCTTCGCTCAACGCCAGTTCATCCAGGCTCGGCCGAGTGATAATCACTGCCAGGGTATTGCCGCCCGCCAGTGCCAGCACCACTTCGGCATTGACCTCTCCGGCGACGATACGGGTCACGCTGCCACACAGACGGTTGCGCGCCGACGTGCGGATGTTGTCACTGGCCAGCGCCAGAATAATCCAGGACGCCTTGATGATGGCCTGAACTTCACGACCCGGCTCCAGTGTCAGCTCTTGAGCGCTTTCGCGGGTGACGATGGCATGCAGAGTGTCGCCGCCCGGCAGACGTAAATTGACCTCAGTGCTCACGCCGCCCTCATGCACACTCTGCACCGTTCCCGCCAGCACATTACGGGCGCTGCTTTTCATACTCAGCCTCCTCATCATCGCCAGCGATTTGCCCAGGTCACCCTCAGCCTTCAACCGGGCCATAAACTCACTCTGTAAACTCTGCAAACGACTCAGATCCCTGATCACCTGACTGCCTTCTGCGCTCAACCGCGCACCACCACCGCCACGGCCACCATGCTGCACATCTACCAGCACGGTGCCGGCCAGATTGTTCATCGCATCCACAGCGTCCCAGGCGGCCTTGTAGGTCATCCCGACATGCCTGGCGGCAGCGCTGATGGAACCGTGTTCGGCAATGGCCATCAGCAACGCAAGACGGCGCGGTGATATTTCGCCGAGATCGGTGGCCAGCGACAAGGGCGCCACAAACTCACCTACCCTTTGCGAGGTGTTTTTCTGACGATCTGCTGCCATATCAATACACTGCCCCCAATCCAACATATAGCCAGGTATATCTTGAAAGCAATGATATATACCTTGCTATATATTGCAAGCATTCGACGCAAAACCGCGCTTTGTTACATGAAATCGATGTCGGAGAATAATGACAGGCGGGTTATTTCGACTCGGTACGCAGGGCATGGAGCAACAGGCGCCGTTCCAGCCAGGCTCCCGGTCTGCGGGGTGAATCCAGCGACATCCGGGCCAACAGCGCGTTTTGATCAGGCACCCTGCCAACAGAAACCAGGGCCTTGAGTACGGTCATAATTTTGTCTGTACGCGTTGCGGTGCCCGCCTCAAGTGCCTTTAACGCTGCGCTCAGCTGCAGTTCATGGTCGGTAAAATCATGCCCGAACGGAAAGGCGGGAAACAGCTCACGGCTATCCTGCTGCGACAGCACGCTACGAATGGTATCCGGTGTATTGTGCTGCCAGTGCGCCGGTGGCTTAAAGTCAGTGGCGATTTTGCCCGCCTGTTGCGCTTGTGCCAGCAGCCCGGCCTGAAAGCGGGCATCGGCCAGCCCGATCAATCGACAGTAGACCTCCTCGTCCGGCTGGCCCCTGAGATCGGCAATACCGTACTCGGTAATCACGATGTCACGCAGATGGCGGGGTATGGTGCAGTGGGCATAGTTGAACACAATATTGGACTGCGCCTCGCCTCCCTTTTCCCGGGTACTGCGCAGGGTGACAATGGAGCGCGCATCGGGCAGTTCGTGGGCCATGGCAACAAAATTGTATTGTCCGCCAACGCCGCTGATAACACGGCCATCGTCGAGACCATCGGAGATCGCGGCACCACTCAGCGTGTGCATCATCGCCGAATTGATGAAGCGGCTATGCACCCGTTGTGAGGCCTTCAGGCGTTGATCACCCAGGCGGTGGTCAAACAGATCATTGATAAAATTGACACTGGTCATGCAGATTTGCTCGCGCTGCTCCGGTGGCAGCTTGCGCAGACCCTCGTAAAACGCATTCGAGCCCAGGTAGAAGCCACCATGCATGACCACATCGCCCGCCACTTTGCGGGTCAACACACCGGCGTGCATCAGATGCAGAAATCCTTCCATCATCATCTCACTGCAACCGTACAGCCCCTTGTCAAAGCGATCCATGCCGCCCAGATCAGCCACAAAAGGAAACCGCTGGCTGATGTTGAGCCGCTCATACAGCTGCCGCCACCGGGCGTTCTGTTTATGCCGCAGAATCGTGCTGTGTACCAGCGCAGTGCCCAGGGATCCGATGCCCACCTGCAGGGTGCCGCCATCACGCAACAGCGTGCTGGCATAAAAACCGATGAGATGATCCTGTGCACTGACCGCAGTCTGCGGCACCGAAAACAGCGGATGCTCAGTGGACGGCTCATCCAGCACCACGTCAAACGTGTCCGCTGCCACCGCCGCGTCATTGCCCATGAATGGCAAGGCACGATTGATTTCTGCCAGCAGCGCCACCGGGGTGCCTTCTTGCTGCCGCTGACGTAACAGCGGAATCAGATCCAGCGTAAGATCCGGGTTACTGCTCAGACTGAGTCTGTGCTGCCCGCCTGCCGCATTCACTTCCGGGACCGGGTCAGAATCATAAACAGAGCCAGGTACCACCATTTGTGCAATGACATTGATTCCCTGCGCCATCAGGTCTCTGACCGCGTGCGTATAGTTGCTACAGACATAGTGGCGTTGCTGCTGCGGCTGATGCAGAAAACTGCCGGCCTGAAAGAAGAATTCAGACACTTTGACATTGTCAGGCAGTTTGCCGGCAGCCGCATCGCGTGCGTACCCGAGCTCGGGAATGGCGCCATAAAGCCGTTGTATGAATGGTTCTAGAAATCGGCGTTCCAGCGACGAACCAGCCTTCGGCACCTGCAGCGACAGCCCCGTGACGATGTGGAGCTTGAGTGACGGATCATCGATGGCGCGCTGATACAGCGCATTGGCAAAGCGCAAGGGTTTGCCAATGCCCAGCGGCAACCCCAGCACTATATCGTGCCCCACCCTGTCAATGACAGCATCGACCGCCGCGCGGGTGTCTGACAGCAGCATGGGTCCGGAACTGTTCATGACTTCTTACCTTTGCCCCACCGGACAGCCTTCTTGAACTGGTGGCGCAAACGCTTTTCGCTGGCAGCGCCGGTGACCCGACGCCGGTTGCGTTGCACCCGTTTTGCCTCCTCCAACTCAGTGCGTAAAGCATCGGCGACTGCGTCCAGGTTCCACTGCGATGCGCCGATACCGACCGGCAACACCTGAGCGCCCGGCATGTCCCTGCCAATGGCGTTGACGGCTGCCGCAATGGTCGCCTGCGCCGTTGCTGACGGCGGACTCTGCTCACTGATCGCTTCCTTCACCACCTGATCGATGGCACTGGCCACCACCAGAATCACCGGTTTTCGTCGCCGGGAATGCGCCTCGAACCAGCTATCAACCTGCGACTTCAAAGCCGCATCCAGATTGCGGGCGGGACGATTGGCGCGGATCACCCACACAATCACATCGGACTGCGTGATTTCTTTGAGCATCTGTTCATTACCCCGCGCGGAGCCGTCCAGCCCCTCGCTGTCGAGCAGGTGACAGGCAGTGCCGTCAAACTCTGCCTTATAGGTCACCAGGTCAGGCGTTGTCGCAGCCGCATCGGTTTCGGCATGTTCTGCCGCCAGCAGCGCGTTGATCAGAGATGATTTACCGGCACTGGTCTGGCCGACAAACAGCACTCGCAGCGGTTCGTCAGGCAATGCCAGTCGCGCCTGGTCATCTGCCGTGGTGGAGAGGCGCATCTGCATCAGTTCCTGATCGGAGAAACGCAAGCGACCGGAATACAGCTCAATGGCAGCGTAAGCAACTTCCTCCAATAAAACGGCCTGCATGACACCCATCATGTTGTCAGTGACATAGTCGGTATCCTCACCGGACATCAGCTGCTCCAGCTCACGCAAAACACCGGCGGCCGGGTTGACTGCAAACCTCGCCACACGACTACTGCCATGCGCAATCTGCCACAGCACATTGGCCCGGTCGCGCTGCCGCCACAGCCAGTACAGTGTTGCCAAAGATACCTGGTCGGAGAACGGCATTTTGTTGCGCAGGTGTTCGCGGTAGCGCGAGGCCGTGGATTCGAGCAGCAGCAGGGCTTCCGGCAAGGTGAAATTCAGTGCGGTTTTTTTCTTGCCGCCCAACCCGGCAGCAATCAGATTGACCACCTCCAACGCCTGTTCGGGCAGATCTTCCCAGGGCGTAGCCGATTGGGTGAGCGTTGCGATGTGCTGACTGACATCGGCAAAGACGGCTTTCTCGGTTGGCAACCAGTCCGGATCCGGCGACACCGACAGATCTGCGGCACTTGCCCCGGTCCAGGCATTACGTCGCCAACGCTTGCGCAGGAAACGTCTAAGTACCAACACAACCGCGCTGACCAACAAGCTGATGGCCAGGAACCATAACATGGCGCCCTGCTGTATCAGCCAGACAAATCCCAGCGCTATCAACAGGACAAAAGGCAGGCCAAGCACAAGCACCACCAGCAGGTGGTCCCAGCGCAGGAACGCTTGCCGCAGCTTGTCACTTCCCTTCACGGCGCGCCCTCCGCAAAGCGTCAGTGTAAAGCGCCCTCAACTCATCCGTGTCGATCGCCTCGCCATGCTGGGTGCGAAACAGATACATGGCGGCCGCGCGCCCCAGTGCGTAGGTTGCGGCAAAACTGATCGCCCCGGCTGCCGCTGCGCCAGCGGTCTGGCCATACACCGGAATCAGTTTGGATAGCTGACGCACGGCGTAGCTGGCACCGTAGCGGAAGGCGGCACCGGCGCCCAACGCCAGCGTAAACTCCGTCATCCGTGCCCGCGTCCAGCTAACGCAATAGTGTTTGCCCAGCACCCGCAACATGGCCGCCTGCAGCGTTGGCACGGTGACCGCGCCCACCACCGGTGCCACATCCGAGGCGCCGGCCGCGCTGGCATACCAGAGGATTTCCGCCCGGCGTGCGGCAAATGCAGTGCGCTCGGCGCCCCGACGCTCCTCACGCGCCAGCAGCAACGCCACTTCCGGCGTTACATCATCCAGCAGCGTCACCAGCTCATCGACCCCGTTATGGTCATCTGCTGACTCTTCAGGTGCCAGCATGGTTTCCACATAAGGCAGTGGCTTGCCAGCGGCGTTTTCAAAAATCTGCTGCGTTTGCTGACGGGCACGAAACCGGGTCTGCTCCTCCGGCAGCAGATCCGCACCGTTGTGCACCACAATGATTGGCGTCGCCGGGCGGCGTTTGCATACTGCAGCAATGGCCGCTGCCACGTCTCCCTGCACGGGGTCGTCCAGCCTGGCGACTGCCAGCAACACATGGCTGCGTTGCTCACAGGCATGCAAGTCATCCCCCGGATCATAGCCGGTCTCGCCCAGGCCACGGGTGTCCAGAAACCGCATAAGCGGCAGTTCTTCCGGGAAATCGAACATGAATGCTGTGCGTGTGCACGGCTCAAACCCGTTACCCACCTGCGCCGCACTCAACCCGGTCAGCGCGCGGATAAGGGAGGATTTACCGGCGCCGGTCTTGCCCAGCAACCAGACCACTGGCAAGGTGCGCTTGACCTCATCGGCAACCCCGGCCAGACCCGGATCCAGGTTCGTCCCGGCCTCAAGGTGCGTTTCACTTTTTTCGTTAGGGTCCGAGCTATTGCTCTGGGCAAGCAGTTGCCAGAGTCGCTCAAAGTATCGGTTCATCTGCACTCCCTGATTGTGCACGGTCCGGCTGTACACATGATGTATCCCGGTGCATGGTATAACACCAGTATACGCAGGGATGCGGGGGCGGTTCCAGCGGTGCGGCACAGTCGAGGTGAGCATACGGCAAAAGCTACCTGTTATCGCTCTGCTATCATGGCGGCGAGCATATCGACAGCATTTCAGTTTCTGGCCGTCAGATACCTGCCATGATTTTTAGTCAACGCCCTGTCAAACTTTGCAGCTGCTGCTCAACGATTGCGGTCTGAGCCTCCAGTCCAGTCATACCGCGCGTAAACTCCAGCCACTCCTGGTAATAGGCAATGGCCGTAGAAACTTCATCGACACTCGCGTGCAGTTGACCAAGCGCCATCAATGCCCGCGAATTAATGTCCGGGCGCAGATCTTCAACTGTCAGCAGAAGAGAGAAAGCGGAAATGGACTCCTGCCACATTTCCAGCCGGACAAGGACATTGGTATAAAAATTAAGCAGTGTTGCCTGCTCAAAAGGCGTCATGGAATCGAAATCCGAGTAAAGTGCATTGAGCTCGGCCAGGGATTCTTCCCATTGATCCTCCAGCTGCCTCTGCTGGGCCTCCTGGATCACATAGAATACGCGGTCGCTGAGCACCGGCTCAGATGAATCCAACCGTTGGCCCGTTGAGTTACGGCCGGCCACCGGGGCCCCTGATGCGTCTACACCAGAGCCGGGAAGGTTGCTACTGCTGCCACTGGCAGATTCTGACCCCGCTTGTTGCTCTCCGGCCGGGCGTTGCGACGGCACAACCCGCGATTCAATGACAGAGTCGGCCGTCGCAGCGTTCGGCACCGAATCTTCGCTCTCCTGGCTTTCCTGGCTTTCCTGGCTCTGCTGGCTCTGCTGATAACTCACGGCAAAAAGCAGAAGTGCAACCACAACCAAAGCCGGAAGTAGCGTTTTAAGTTCAGGCTTCATCGGCAACCCTCATTGTTTTTATTGCTCGGGAACAAATCTGCTTAATGCACGATGTCGCGCACAGCGATCAGGCGAGGAATCTGCATCCAATGAAATCAGATCAGGAGAAGGGTGACAAGTAGCCAACGGGTTTATTGCGTCAGAAATAGGCGCGGGAAACAATCACTTAAACACATGTAACTGAACAACAGGATATTTTAATGGTGCGGACGGAGAGACTCGAACTCTCACACCTTGCGGCACTGGAACCTAAATCCAGCGTGTCTACCAATTCCACCACGTCCGCCTGCGATACCGGGTCAGCGTGTCGCTGACTCCGGCGCGAGGAGCGGCGCATTATAACCAGTTATGCGGCCACTGTCAGTGTCAGTTTGCGCGCATGTCTTCGATTTGTTGTTGCAGGCGCAGCACGGTCTGGTTGACCTGCAGGCGATAGGCATCAATCGCCTCGACAGCCTCTTCAACCCGGATCAGACGGTCGTTGAGGCCACCCGAAGCACCTTCGGCGGTGCTGATCTCGGCGCGCAGATTGACTACGTCCTGGGCCACGCCACGCACTTCCTGCAGGGTATTGTTCATGGTATTCACGCGACCAGCCAGAGTTTCCGATGCCTGCCGCAGATCAGCAACGCTGCGGCGGTTTTCCTCGACCAAATTGGTCGCCTGCAGGAGCCGCTGATTGGTTTCCTCAACCAGGGTCAGATTTTCCTGCGACCGCGTCTCGGTGATGGCAACACGACCGGTCAGGTCGGTCACGTCGGCGTTAGTGGCATTGCGAGCCGCCCACAGCTTGTCGATCTCGGAAAAATTGAAGTCTACCCGTTCAATGATGTTGCCAGTGGTTTCTTCGGCTGAATCACCCACCATGGCCAGCCGGTTTTCCAGATCGAGGATTCGGCTGTTGGCCTGATCCAGGCGTCGCAGATTCTCCTCATAGACCGTGTAGGCCAGGCCCGCGCCGGCCAGAATGGCCAATGTCAGCACACCCAGCATAATACGCACTGGCCAGGTGCTGACCTTGATGGTTTCGGCGTAACTGACAGGTTTTACCAGGTCCGGCTGCCGTCGCGCATGCTGTCGATCGACCACTTCGTCCCGATCGGGCACCATTGACGGAATATCACCCAGGTCATCATTGTCTCGCATCGTTCTACACCTCAATGCTTTGGTACGCGTACATACAGTTACCCTGTATTGTAGACGCAATGCGGTCCCGTCGGCAAAGGCTGTCTTGTGCCCATTTCCTGCGCTTGATCCCGCCCCCTGTCGTCCGCATCAGGCTTTGCCACCTTGAAACACGGGCCGTACTGATTTATGCTGAAAAGCTGAATTCATGACTATCACCAATTGATTTGTCGAGGCTTGTATGAAATTAGAATTACCCGATCTGCCCTATGCTGCCAATGCACTGGAACCGCACATGTCCGCAGAAACACTGGGCTTCCACCACGGCAAACACCACAACACCTACGTGGTCAAAGGCAACGAGCTGCTGGCTGATGCCGGCGTCGATGCCGATAACCTGGAAGATCTGGTACGCGCAAGCGCCAAAGTGGGCGGCCCGCTGTTTAACAATGTGGCTCAGGTTTATAACCACAATTTCTTCTGGAAGAGCATGAAGCCTGCCGGCGGCGGCGCGCCAAGCGGCGCCATCGCTGACAAGATTAACGCTGATTTCGGCAGCTACGATGACTTCAAGAAAGAATTTACCGCTGGCGGTGTCGGTCAGTTCGGTAGCGGCTGGGTCTGGCTGGTACTCGATGGCGGCAAACTCAAGATCGCCAAGACACCTAACGCTGAAACGCCACTGACCACCAGCGCCAAACCAATCCTGGTGTGTGATGTGTGGGAACATGCGTATTATCTGGATTACCAGAACCGTCGCCCTGACTTCCTGGCAGCGTTTCTGGAAAATCTGGTCAACTGGGATTTTGCCAACCAGAATCTGGCGTGATTTGCGCGGGCTGATGCCCGCAAAGCAGCGATAAAAAAGGCCGGCCTGTCTCTGACAGATCGGCCTTTTTTATAACCTGATGATTTACAACCTACTGATCAACTTTTGACATCAGAAGATCAGACGCAGCCCCAGCCCCATCAGATCTTCATCAGAGTTCCGCTCGTAGGTCAGCGTACCTGACAACGCTGGCAGAAATTCGTATTCAAGTCCGACGCCGGGAACTGTTTCATTGTCACCTGCACCCAGATCCGTATGTTTGACGGCCACAAAAAATTCCGCCTCCGGACTGATATTCATACGCGCACCCAGCTCAAACCTGGCACCCTCGCTGTCCTCATCAAAGGTAAAGGCGCCAAGACGACCAAGACCAAGACGACCGCGAACGTCGTATTCGATGTAACTGGCAGTGCCGTAAACACTCGCGGTCTCATTGCGACCGAAAATATAACCCAGGCCAAATGACTGTATGTCGCCGTCAAAGTCATTCCCCGGTGAATCATCATCCAGCCCAAGATCGGTGAAACTGGCCACAGCGAGGATTCTGTCAACAATCTCCAGACTGGCATTTATGCCAAAACCGTCGACCTCAATACCGGCGCTTTCACCTTGCAGGTAGGCGACCTCAACATAACTGTACTCATTGGCATCTGCCAGCGCCAACCCCGGCGCCATCAGGCCAGCGAACAATAACGGCTTGATATTCCTCATTAACACTCTCCCCTCATCCATATTATATGTTCAGGCAGCCAGAATGCCCGGCTGCGGCGAGAGTATAGCAGAGCGTCCCGCACTGCATATGAAGCAGCACAGATTGATAGCTAAATTCCTACGCCCCCTTTGCCGCCCCTTTTCCGCACAAGCGTCACAACGTGGTCAGTACCACCAGCTGGTCGCCCGGCAACAAGTCCATGGCTTTGCCCCGCGGCGGATTAAGCTGAAGCCGTTTGCCATGCGCGTTGGGCTGCGACCGGCAAATGCCCAGTGCGGTCTCACCTACGGCACCTGCCTTGACTTCGAACTCACCAAAGCTGGCTGCCGCGCGCAGATGATAGTCATCCGGATCGTTGAACAGAATCTCGGCGCCCTGGGCAGTGAACAATTCATCATAGACCAGCCTGAGCTCACGCCGCAGCGTTACCTGGGACAACATATGACTGAGAATCATGGAGCTGATAATGGTTTCACTGCTATTGCGTTCCAGCAGGTCTTCGTTAGCAGGATCGCTCAGTTCCAGCAATATCTGCGGCTTCACCTGCTGGTCCTGCAGAATCTCATCCAGTACCAGATAACCCACTATGGCCCGCGCATCCGCTTCCTCGCCCGAGCTCAGCCGGTCGCTGCACAACAACACGATACTGTCGTAACGCCCCGGCTGCAGACGCCGGAGCTCACCTTCTACCATATAATCAGCTTCAATATGCTGACATGCCACCCGGGCCGCATTGTCGCTGTAGCGAGAAATATCGGCAATCCGCGCACTGGCAGGGACAATAGAGACCAGATCAACGTCAAAGTCATAATCATCATAGCTGGCGAGCTCGGTGATGATCGCCGGCACACGACGATTCCAGCCCAGTATTAACAGCCGCTTCGACTGCACACCTGGCGTGTCCTCTTCCACTGCTGCAATCCGGTGAACGCGACGGTCGCTGACGGCATGTGCCCGGGGTTCGGTTTCATCGAACGAGCGTGCCATCAACACCAGCGTGTCTTGCGGCGTCAACACCTCATCAGAAGGCACATTCAACCTGGCATGTAACTCTCCTGCCGCATCAGGTCGCATCAGGCCGAACATGATGGCGTCAGGACAACGCGCTTCGACCTCGGTTATCGCCAGACCGGCATAGGGTGCAGCCGGCCGCAGATACAGCTCGTTACCCTCGTGAGCCGTCAGCAGCTCGCCATAGAGCTCTGACAAGCCCGGATGAATGATATTCTGCGCCACTAACCGACTGATGGTGGCATCACCCGCCACTACTTCCAGTGGTCCTGGATAGGCCCGCGAGGCCACCGAGAACTTGCGCACATCCTCGACCTCGGTCACCACATAGGGCAGCGGTTGGTTACGCTCCCGCGCCTGGGCATGAATGGACAACAGTGCCTTCACCGTTTCCACATCCGAGGTCACCAGACTATCGGGCTCATGCGACTGAAATGGGATAATGACAGCAGCCGCCTGCAGGCAGGCGACGCGATGCAGGGCCTCTGGCTGCAGCGCCGAACCACTGCGCAGAATGATATGTTTGGCCCGTCGCCCGATGCCGGGGTCCTGGCGCAGCAGCTGAATCTGTTCCGATGACACCTGCTCCGACAGCACGACAATCTGCAAACGCTTGATATCACGTTCGCGCAGGAAGCGGCCAACGCGGGATGTCGACATTACCAGTTCGCGTAACAACGGCACAGTGCGGTTATTCCAGCCCAGAATCACAATATGGTTTTTCAGGGACACCGGCGTCAGGCCCAGCTCAAGTTGCTCCATGATGGCGATCAACCAGCGGGTCATGATCGCCACCAGAGCACCCAAAAACACCACATAACCACTGACGGTCAACCAGGTCGACACGATACGGCGCCAGGTGCCTTCGTCGTCCCCCAGGTATCCCGGATCAGTCAGGCGCAAAAATGCCCACCACACGGCATTGCCCAAATGCTCGTCGTATTCCCCCAGCGGCAACACCAGCATGCCGCCCACCAGGGAAATCAGACCAATCACCGCAACCACCACTAACAGCTGGTAGGACGCGCCTTTGACAAACTGGCGTTCGACAAAAAATTTTAACCGGTCTATGAATCGGAGTCGAAACATCCTGGCGGGCTCCTGAGGGTGACATTGTTGTTCTGGCAATCAGTATAGGAGCCCTGACCGGCCGGGGCAATGCGCGACTTCAAAACGAAAAAACCCGGCGGACGATTCATAATCATCCACCGGGTTGTTGTCTGCCGTTAGTTCGGGGTCAGAATTGACCTTTAAAGCCAATAGCAAACGTCGGGCCATACTCCTCGAACTGGAAAGTGTAGTTCTTGCTACCCTGGTAAAGCTCAAGCGCCTCATCGGTCAGATTAGTGAACTCTGCGACCAGCTCGAACTGTGGACTGAACCGGTATGACGCGGTCAGGTCCACCTGCGTATGCGGTGCCACATAGAGGTCGAAGCGCTCGTTGTCGCCGACTTCGCTCAGGAACTTGTCACGGTAGGAGACACTCAGGCGCGTGCTGAACAGTTCGTTCTCGTAGCCCAGGTAGACGTTACCGGAACGCTCCGCGGCTTCCGGCAGCGCAAAGGATTCGCCGGCACGCTCATTGATTTCCAGATCGGTATCCAGCGCCGTCAGGTTAAGTCCGGCCAGCAAACCGATCAGAGATTCATCAAACACTTCGAAACCCTGCTGCGCATTAAATTCGATACCCGTCACTGATGCTTTGGTACCGTTAACCGGTTGGTCAACTTCAAAGCCGACGAATTGCGGGTTTTGTCTTGTGGAAAAATCGACAATATAGTCATCGATATCCTTGTAGAAGACGCCAGCCGATATCACGCCTGAGTTGCCGTAGTACCAGTCAGCCAGCAGGTCGAAGTTGCTTGACTGGTAGGGGTCCAGGTCCGGATTACCCAATTGGATTTCCATGTCCTCACGATTGATCTGCGAGCGCGGGGAAATGTCGCTGAAACTCGGGCGCGCGATGGTGTTGCTCCACGCTGCGCGAACCACCAGATTGTCCGTCGGCTCGTAGCGCAGGTGCACGCCGGGCAAAAAGTTGGTGTATTTTGAAGACACAGACCTTTCGTTAATGCTGAGGGCGCCGTTTTCGTCAAACACCAGCTCATTGCCGTTCGCGCGGTAATCCGTGCGCTCGACACGGGCACCGGCAATCACACGAACGCGATCAAGGTCCCAGGTACCCATCATGTAGCTCGCAATCACGTCCTCTTCGGCGCTGTAGTCCTGTGCCGAATTCAGCGCCAGGTTTTCTTCAACATCCCGTGGACGGGCCTTGAATTCACTGCGATTGGAATTGTAAAAATTCACGAAAGCCGAAGAGCTGATGCCCTGACCAAGGTTACTCAGGCCATGGGACGGTGCGCCAGTAGTAAACTGTGACAACAGCACATCCGGTGTGTCGCGTTCTTCGAACTCATTGACGTCGGCTACCTTGTCCTTGAAGCGACCATCGATACCGGTTTTTACCGTCAGGGACTCAATACCAAAGGCCATCGGCACTTCGATGTTGAGAGCAAAGTTGACGTCATCATCATCCACTGACAAAGGTTCGTTAACGACCCGGTCCAACTCGTAGAGACTGTTGTCCAGGTACCCGACGGCCGGCGCGCCATTTTCCATGAATGTGTAAACGGGGATACCCTGACCCAACTGCACCATCGCGTCCAGCGCATTGCCGGTCTTTTCGAAACGACCTTCCTGCTCATCCGGCACACGTTCGTCGGTCGTGGAGATACCGGCGTTGTAGTCCAGTGACCAGGTCTGGAAATCGTGCTCGGCACCCATGGCAAATGCCAACGTATCCTGTTCCTTGGTGCGGAAACGGATGCGGCGGCGGAAGCTGTCTTCGGGCATATCAGCATAGGTTACGTTGCTGCCGTCATAGGCCGTGATGGTGGCGTCCTCAAACACGAACACGTTGCGCTGACGGGTTTCTGCGTCAGTGAACTCGCTGTAAACCGTGTTGGCGTAGAAACGGGTGCTGTCGTCAGGCTGATACTCCAGATTGAGGTTGAAACCCAGACGCTCGCGTTCAATAAAGTATTTACGCTCATTGACTTCCAGCAGCGTGAACACGTCCTCGCCATTGAACTCGAGGAAATCGTATTCCGGCTCGATATTGTCAGACTCCAGTTTACGGTTCAGGTAGTTCAGACCAAACGAGATACCGATATTGTCGGAGCCACCAAAACCGTCCACCACATCACTGAAATTAAACTGAGCCTTGGGGCTGGTTTCACCGCTCAGGTCGTTGTGCGAGCCTTCCAGGCGGTAAGTGATCTGACGGCCGTCTCGATCAAAAGCCGACGCTGAGCTGACATTGATTGCGCCTCCAACGGCATCACCCGGCATATCCGGGGTCGGCACCTTGACAACTTCAATGCCGTCCACCGAGCCGCTCGGAATCACGTCCAGTGGCACCGCACGCGAACCGTCTTCCGGAGTGCCGATACGCATGCCGTTGATGGTCACCGTGCTCAGTCCGGCTGAGACGCCGCGCACGCTGACAAAGCGGCCTTCGCCCTGGTCGCGCGAAATGGTCAGTCCCGGCAGTCGCTGCAGCGACTCGGCGACATTCTGATCTACAAACTGACCCATGTCGTCAGCAGAGATGTAATTGGCAACCGCGTCAGACTCACGATACAGGCCCAGAGCCCGGTTGGCCGCTTCACGCTGGCCAAACACCATGATGGTTTCCATCTGTGCAGCGGACGGCTCGCTTTGCGCCATGCCCGTGCTGCTCAGTCCGGCAAGCATCAGCGCTGCGGTCAATTTGCGGTAGGTGAACTGTGGGAATTCCTGCATTACATCGCTCCATTATCAAAGTTTTGTGGCAGTGTAAGCAGCATTTATGACGAAACCGTGTCACTGGCGCTACAGTTTAGTGACACGGCTGTGTATGACCGGTGACACGCACGTGTCGGGCGCATGACAACACCGGCTGCCGGAGTTGAATTCGCTTGCGCCGTGGCGCGGGCAGGCGTATAAGGCATGTTGTGAACAGCACACATATCAGCCCCCGCACCAGCACCTCACGGTCGCCATCGACAAGCGTCTGTGGCTGGATTTTTGCGCTGATTTTATGCTGCCTGCCCGGCCTGTCGTGGCCGGAATCCGCACTGATTGTCGGCAACGCGCAGAACGCAGCAACGTCGCCGACGGGCATGCTGCAGACGACCAACACACAGGTCGCCATAAACACCCACGACACGGCGCTGACCTCATCGCAGCGCCTGCTGTCGCAGGCCACGCGCACTGGCGCGCCTTGCCAGAATACCGACACGAACTCACCGGACCCGTCCGGCCCAGCGCAGGCTGTATGGCCACTGCCGGCAAGCTCTGATCTTCGCGCACTCGTTTGCGGGCAAGGCTATGACGTTGACGTTCTGCGCCTGGTAACTCGCTACACGGCAGCGCCCTACTCCCCCCGGTCTCCCCCCGTTCCCGCCTGAAACGCTAACCACATTTTCATAGCTTTCAGTTTTTGCGAGGACAATCATGCGATCTCTACGCCAGCGTACCCTGTGGTACGGATTCATCATTATGCTGGGCCTGCTCAGCGCACTGCCCGCCGCCCTGCCCGGCGGGGTTCAACAACGCCTGCCCGACTGGTATGCCAATAATCAGTTCAGTCTGGGCCTTGACCTTCGGGGCGGGTCCCACCTGCTATTGGCAGTCGACATGGAAGACCTGCTGCAGAGTGAAAATCAGCAGTTCGCCGATAGCGTGGCCGACAGGCTGCGTCAAGCCGGCATCCGATATCTGCGGCCACAGGCAACGGCCGAGCAGATTACTGTGACGCTTCGTGATGCAAGCGCAATGCCGGAACTCATCCGTATTGCCAGAGAGTCCGTGGCTGACAGCCAGAGCGCGCTGCCGACATACACGCTCGACAGTGACGCGGGCACCTTAACCCTGCTCATCACCGATGCCCACCGGGAGGCTTTGCAGCAGGACGCCGTCACGCAAAGTCTGGATATCATCCACCGCCGTCTGGATGAAACCGGCATGGTGGAGCCCAGCATCACGCGTCAGGGCAGCGACAGTATCGTGGTACAACTACCGGGCATCAGCGACCCCGGCCGCGTCAAGGAGCTGCTGGGCACAACTGCCAAAATGAACTTCCATTGGCTGGCCGACAGCCGCTCTACCGATATTGTAGAGCGTCCCGGACAACAGGACGGGGAAATCTATCGCCTTGAGCGGCAGATTGCCATGGAAGGTCGTCATGTGCGCAACGCCAACATGGTGCTGCAACCACAGACCGGGCTGCCAGTTGTGAATTTTGTGCTGGATAAAACCGGCGGTCGCCTGTTTGGTGACATGACACAGGAAAATATTGGCCGGGCGCTGGCTGTGGTATTGGATGACCAGGTCATTACCGCACCGGTCATTCGCAGTGCCATCACCACTGGCAGCGGTGAAATCAGCGGTGGCTTTAGTGCCGTTGAGGCTACCGACCTCGCCATGCTGCTGCGCGCAGGTGCGCTGCCGGCCGCCCTTGATATCATAGAGGAGCGTAGCGTTGGGCCCAGCCTGGGCAGCGATTCGATCCAGATGGGACTGATTACCGGCCTGATTGGCGCTGGCCTGGTCCTGCTGTTCATGGCGGCCATTTACGGTAGCTGGGGCCTGATCGCCTGGCTTGGGCTCGGCATCAATATGGGTCTGATTTTTGGTGTCCTCAGCCTGCTCGGCGCGACGCTGACGCTGCCCGGCATCGCCGGCCTGATTCTGGTTATGGGCATGGCTGTGGATGCGAATATCCTGATCAACGAACGCATACGGGATGAACTGCGCCAGGGCAAAACCGCATGGTTGTCGCTGGAGAACGGTTTCAGCAAGGCCTACAGCACCATCATCGACTCCAACGTCACCACCCTGATTGCCATCAGTCTGCTGTTCCTGATGGGGTCGGGGCCGGTCAGAGGGTTCGCCGTCACCATGGGTATCGGACTGCTGACATCACTGTTCACCGCGGTGGCCGTGACCCGGGTGATGATGGAATGGCGAATCCGGCTAGCAACCAGTAAAACCCTGTCGGTATCCGGATTGGCGATGCTTGACCGCATCGGCGATCGTTTCAGCGGCGGCAAACGTGTCATTAATTTTATGCGTGCCAGTATCGCCGGTCTGGTGGTGTCTGCCATTCTGTCTACTGCTGCAGTCGGCCTGCTTGCCAAGCCCGGTCTGAACTACGGCATCGATTTCAGCGGTGGCGCGCTGGTGGAGGTCAGCGCCCCGGATACGACCATTGAACAACTACGCAGCAGTTTAGTGGCTGCGGGCCTGGACAATATCTCGGTACAGGAAACCGGCGACATCGATGGCGCCAGCGCCTATCAATTGCGCCAGCCGCTGCAGACCGATCGCGACAGCGGCGCTGTTATCGAAGAAATCAAAGCGGCCATCATGCAGGTGTCGCCAGATGCCGACGTCCTGCGCTCTGACATGGTAGGCCCACGCGTCAGCGGGGACTTTGCTGACCTGAGCATACTGGCCGTGTTACTGGCAGGCGGCGGCATGCTGCTCTACCTGTGGTATCGCTTCGAAAATCACTTCGCGGTGGCAGCGGTGATCACCATTGGACTGGATCTGACCAAAACGCTGGGCTTTTTTGCGCTGGCCGGCATCGAATTCAACCTGACGGCCGTTGCTGCTCTACTGGCATTGATCGGCTATTCGGTGAATGACAAGGTGGTGGTTTTCGATCGAATTCGTGAAAATTTGCGGGCACAGCCGGATCAGGATTTTTCCGCGCTGGTCGATAGAAGTATCAGCGCCACCCTGACCAGAACCGTTTTTACCTCGCTCAGCACCCTGGTGGCGATCGTGCCCATGGCCATCGCCGGTGGCAGCGCCGTCTCCAGTTTCGCGCTGCCCATGCTGTTCGGTATTGTCATCAGCACCAGCTCGTCGATCTTTATCGCAGCGCCCATCGTCGTATTCTTGGGCAAGCGACGGCAGCGCCAGGGTCGTGATCAGCTTCATACGCCTGCCCCGGAACTGGATATGTCACCCTGAAGCCCGCGCGGCAACTAGCGCAGTCGCATCAAACCAGCGGAAAAGCTCCGTCCTTTCGCTAAAGTATCGGCCCCCGCGGCCGATACTTTTTGCGTTAAAGCCACCATTTTATGAATCGACAGCCAGGGCCCCGCATGAATCCTTCAACCATCATAGGCATGCTCGCCAGTATCGCACTGCTGGGCAGCGTGCTGTTTTTCTCTGCGGAGTCGGAGTCAAGTTTTCTTAACCTGCCAGGGTTGGCCATCGTTATCACCGGCACCATGGCTGCCACTTTCATAAGCTACCCGCTGAAGGAAGTCGTACGTGTATTCGGGCTGGTGGCACTGGTATTCCGACGTGAAAACACCTATACGCGGGACGACATCAAGGAAATGGTGCAGGTCTCACGCCTGTGGTTTCAGGGCAATATCAAGGATGTGGACGACGCCCTGGCCAAAATCAAGAACCCCTTTCTGCGTACCGGCATACAATTGGTCATCGCTAACACTGACGAGCAGGAAATCATCGACACGCTGCGCTGGCGTATCGCGCGCGTAAAGGCGCGCGAGCGCGCGGAGGCCCATATATTCCGTACCATGTCGACCTATGCTGCCGCATTCGGCATGATCGGCACTCTGGTCGGCCTGGTCAATATGCTGGCCGTTATGGACTCCGGCAGCCTCGACATGATTGGCCCGCAAATGGCGGTAGCACTGCTGACCACGTTTTACGGCATTCTGCTGGGCAACGTTTTCCTGCAGCCGATCGCGGTAAAACTGGAACGTCGCACCGAAGAGCGTCTGATTGCCATGAACATGGTACTGGAAGGCATTGCCATGATGAGCAAGCGGCGCCCACCATCGTTCATTGAAGATACCCTGAAATCGTTTGCCGCTACTTATCAGGATGAAATACGCGACAAGGGCATGCCGCCCATAAGAGGAGCGGCGCGTGGAAAATAGTCGTTATGCCGTCGACATGATTGGCGATGAAAGCAGCGCCTCGGACAGCACTGACAATAGCTGGATGCTCAGCTACCTGGATGTGCTGACCCTGTTGATTGCGTTTTTCGTGCTCCTGCTGGCCATGAGCGAACCCAAGACCGACGACGACAACATGCCTGCCGAGATCTCGCAAACCGGGTCCGCCGGCTCTGCCGCCGGGTCCACTACGCAGACACCTCTGGACGAAACCGGGGGCGTGATGCCCGGTGGTATTGGCGTGCTGCCGGAGTACAACAGCCTGTTGGAAGGCAGGTCCGGCGAAACCACACCGGATGCGGAAGATGATGGCACCGACGACGATTTTAACGAGCGCTTCGGAGATCTGGAGAACAGCCTGAATTCACTGTCCCTGCAAGGCGTGGATGCGCAACCGGGGCGAGAGGGCCTGACCTTGCGAATTGCCGACAACCTGTTGTTCGCCAGTGGCCAGGCCGAACTGAGGTATGAAGGCATGATACTGATCAGTCAACTGACAGGGTTTCTTAATGCATTTGAGGGCGAAATATCGATTGAAGGCCACACCGATAATATCCCTATCAACACGCCGCAGTTTCCATCAAACTGGGAGCTTTCCAGCGATCGCGCCATCTCTGTATTGCGCTACCTGGAGTTTGACGGCATCCCGGCCACTCGCATGCGAGCGGTGGGTTATGCTGACACCCGACCTCTTCAGCCTAACGATACGCCGACCAATCGTGCCGGCAATCGCCGCGTGGAATTGATTCTGCGCGAGCCTTGAACGACCACTGCGCTCAGCTTGGCTGACGCTGAATATAGTCTCCGATTTCCCGGATCACCGTAGTCGCCTCGGGTAATAATGGCACGAACAACGGCCAGACATGTGGCTGCCCGCGCCAGATGCGCAGATCGGTGGGCACATCCGCTGCCGCCGCCCGCTCGGCAACCCGTATACCGTCATCACGCAACACTTCATTATCGCTGACGTAGATCAACATGGGCGGAAAACCGGCGTATTCCGCGTACAACGGCGATGCCCGGGCGTCCGTGGCGGGCGCCCCATCGAGATAGGTTGCTGCCGCCCGGCGAATCCCGTCACCACTGAACATGGCGCAGGTCGCGGAGTTTTTATCTGCCGACTCGCCAGTGACGGCCAGATCCGCGTAGGGGGACATCAATACTGTCGCTGCAGGCATGGGCAGACCGGCGTTGCGAATCTGCACCAGCAAAGACAGGGACAGGCCGGCACCCGCGGAATCACCGGCCAGCACAATATCGGCAGCATCATGCTCATTGAGCAGGTAACGGTAGGCGGCGATCACATCGTCGGCGGCAGCGGGGAACGGATGCTCGGGCGCCAGGCGGTAATCCAGCACAAACACACGGGCATCACAGGCCACTGCCAGGCGCGAGGTAAACGCGCGATAGGATAACGGTGAACCAAACAGGTAACCGCCCCCGTGGCTGTAGAGCACAACGCGCCTGGAACTGCATGTCGTCGGTATCAGCCACTCACCGTTGATGCCTTCAAGTTGTACGGGCTCCACGTCAACATTGCTGGCAATAGGGTTTTTACCCATATCGCGGTCCAGGGTCTTACGAAACCGTGCCGGATCAAAGTCGGGACGTAACAGTTTGGGCTTGAAGCGGCGGCGCAGAAACCAGCTTAAAAACCGGGAGCGCAGGGAACGGCGTTTAACAGTAGTACGGGTCAGCATCGGGTCACCTGTGGGCTTACATGCAAGCAGTTGTACCACAGGCGCCATTCATTTGTCAGCCGCCATCAACGCCCTGATCTCACCAAGCTGACGCTGCACCGCCTGCGCGCTGGTGCTGCGGACCGTGGCATGACCTACCTTGCGTCCTTCCTTGAAGGCTTTGCCATAGGCATGCACATGACAATCGTCAATGGCCGCAAGCCCCGCAATGTCGGGCACACTGCCAATAAAGTTAACCATGGCGCTTTCACCAAGTTTTTCGGTGGAACCCAGCGGCAGCCCGGTTATTGCGCGCAGATGATTTTCGAATTGGCTGCATTCGGCAGCCTCAATTGTCCAGTGCCCGGAATTGTGAACCCGGGGCGCTATCTCATTGGCTGTAAGCCCGCCATCCACTTCGAAGAACTCGAATGCCAGCACACCCACGTAATCAAGATGCTCCAGCACGCCGGCCGTGTACTGCTCGGCCAGTTTTTGCAGCGGATGCTGAGCGCTGGCGATGGACAGCCTGAGCACGCCATCACGGTGCGTATTGTGAACCAGCGGGTAGAAGTTGCAGGCGCCATCACGGCCGCGCGCGGCGATCAATGACACTTCACCACTGAACTCGACGAAATCTTCCAGGATACAGGGCACACTGCCCAGCTCGGCATAGGCGTCACTGACATCGGAAGCTTCGCGAAGCACTTTTTGACCTTTTCCATCGTAACCCAGAGTGCGGGTTTTGAGGACTGCCGGCAAACCGATGCTGACGACAGCCTGTTCCAGCTCCACCTGCGAATCAATCGCGGCGAAGGGTGCAACCGGAATGTCCAGGCTGCGAAACAGGTTTTTTTCCAGCAGACGATCGCGGGCGATACGCAAGGATTCAGCACACGGATATACGGGTACAAACTGCGACAGAAATGCCACGGTATCAGCCGGTACGCTTTCAAACTCAAAGGTCACCATATCGACCTGATCGGCCAACTGTCGCAGGTGTTCGTGATCGTGATAATCAGCGTGAATGTGTTCGCCCAGGGCCGCCGCGCAAGCGTCCTGCGCCGGATCCAGAAAAACGAATTTCATGCCCAGCGGGGTGCCCGCCAGCGCCAACATCCGGCCCAATTGGCCACCACCGATAACGCCTATTTTCATGATACCTCAGGCCTGCCGTGGATCAGAGTTGTCCAGCACATTGCTGGTCTGCTTGGCGCGAAACGCCTGCAGCGACTGCTGATGTTCAGGATACTTGTTGCCCAGAATACTGGCAGCCAGCAGTGCCGCGTTGACCGCGCCTGCCCGGCCAATAGCCAGAGTTGCCACCGCAATACCAGCAGGCATCTGCACAATGGACAGCAACGAATCCACACCTGACAGCATGGAGGATTGTACAGGCACACCCAGCACCGGCAGATGAGTTTTAGCCGCACACATGCCCGGCAGGTGCGCAGCGCCGCCAGCACCGGCGATGATCACCTCAATGCCGCGACCTGCCGCCTCGCCTGCGTAGGAAAACAGCAGATCCGGGGTGCGGTGCGCCGAAACCACCTTGACCTCATGCGGTATTCCCAGCTGTTCCAGCATATCAACCGTGTGGCTCATGGTCGCCCAGTCCGATTTTGACCCCATGATCACGCCAACCAGTGCAGACATAGATGTCGCCTCTGTGCAAGAAAAAGCGCGTAGTATACCTGAAAATCACTCGTTTCAGTAATGATTTCAGACCTTGTCTGCGCGCAGAATTTCCGCTCCGGGCAGGCAGCCGATCACGTAAACAGAGCATCAGACCAGCAAAAGAAGCCGGAACTGTTGTCTGCATCGACGGTCAGCTGGCGGATAACGCATAATCCAGCGCAACCTTCCCTGGGTATACTATTTGCCACCGAAAAGCTACTATATGTCACGTCGATACTCCAGGAGGAGCTCACCAATGAAACATACCCACAGATTTATCAAACGACCACTGACAGCTTTAGTATTTTCCACACCGTTGTTGCTGGCCGGATCCTTTACGCTCGCACAGGACAGCGGCTTTTACATCGGCGGCAATTATGGCGAAAGTTATGGCCGTCTGTCACGTGCAGAGGTTGCAGAAACTTTTGAGGCGAATGGCCGCCAGGTTCTCCTGCTGGACAAAACAGACGAAGATAACGCAGGCAAGCTTCTGTTCGGTTACGATATCAATGATGTTTTCGCTGCCGAGTTCAGTTATTTCAATCTGGGCAAATACCAATTCAACACGACTCTGGCGCCCGCGCAGAACATGAGAGGCAGAGCCGCCATTGAGGGTTTTGCGCTCGACCTGCTGACCAAAATGCCTATCACCGACAATCTGTCAGCGTTACTGCGCGCCGGCGTAACACGCACGTCTGTTACACAGTCGTTTTCGCGTTTCCCAGTGACACCCGCAAACAGTTTTGACGACCGAACGCCTCGTGAGTTCGAGGGCAAGGCCGGATTTGGTCTTGAATATGACTTCAACGAGGCATTGTCTGCGCGCGCGGAACTGGAATACTTCAATTTGCCCTCAAGCCAGATGCTCGGAGACAGTGCCCATATGGCAAGTGTTGGTCTGGTTTACCGCTTTGGCCGCAGCGCAGCGCCGGCACCCGTCGCACCGACACCGGCGCCTGCCCCAAGGCCGGAGCCGACCCCACCGCCGGCACCAGAGCCAGAGCCCGTCAATATCACGCTGGAATCCCGTGCCCTGTTCGAGTTTGACGATGCAACAATCAGTGCGTCGGGCCGACAGGAGCTTGATGGCTTGCTGCGTCAGCTCAGCGAAATTGATTACGACTCGACGATTGTAGTCGGCCACACAGACCGTATTGGCGGCCGTGAATATAACCTCGGCCTGTCCCAGCGTCGTGCCGACGCAGTGCGAAACTATCTGATTGAGGGTGGCATTCGGGCGAACACCATTACTGCCAGAGGTTTAGCCAACGACGAATCCCTGCTCGCTCCGACGGATTGCCGCAACCTGGGCAGCAACCAGGCAACAATTGACTGCCTGCAGCCCGATCGCCGCGTTGTCGTGGAAATCGACGGCACCCGCGAGCCGTGAGCCACTGACAAAAAAAGGGCCAGCGCGTTGCGCTGGCCCTTTTTTTGTGACTATGGAAAACCGGTTCCCTGTCTAGCCAGCTGCACTACAGGCCGGCCTTGACGCCAATCGCGAGAATCTCGTTTCTTGAACTTTGGCTGGACCATGAGGTTCCAACCAGGCTGCCAGGGTTACCCCCACTGAGAAAATTAAGTGGCACCCAGCCTTTGACCAAAACCGCCTCTGAAAAAAGATTGACACTGGGTGTGAGGAAGTAAGATGCGCCAAACACCAGCTGGTCCTGTTTTTCCCAGGGTGAACCCGATGGGCCCGCTCTGTAGCGACTGAACTCAGCTGACAAGTCCAGCATTTCCGCCAAACCGACGTCTGCAGCGTACTTGCCACCCAAAGTGAATGTCTGGTTCTTCGCTGCCGCAAACTGAGGCATGTAGGGATTGTAGGTACCAGGCCAGACCTCTAGGGTCTCCGCATATTCAGCCGCCAGCATTGTACGTGCGCCCTGATAAACCGCATAAACCGCGGCAGTATCAACGTTGTCTTCGCAAGGATTAAAATGGACTACGCCTTGTGGACTCTGGTTTCGTGTCACCCCGGGAATGAAGACAGGTGTGGTGTGCGCCGTGTCAGGGGTATCCATATATTGCTGACAATAACTGGAGCCATATTGATAGCTGGCACCGATATTCAGGCTCGCATCGTGCTCAAGAGCTGCAGTATAGTTTGCATCAAATGCAAAATTGTTCAGCCTCGACGGCACATTGGTGCCATCAACCGGTGCGTTTGCATTTCTGAACTGCGCTCCCCCCTGAATTGCCATGGCCCTGAGATGCCAGTGGTCAGTCGCATACCCCAACAAACCGCCATAGGCCAGGCCGGCAAACGAGTGCCAGTTGGTGGAGTTTGTGAACGGACTGACGGTATCATTCCAGCCAAAAGGGATGTCCATTTTGCCAAGCGAAGCATACACTGGCGACTTGTTTAAATTACCCCAAAGAATGTAAGCTCTGCTGACACTGACATTGTTACGCGGCAAGCCGGTAATGGTAGAGTTTGCAGCGAAACTCTGCTCCGGGTTGTAAAGCAGCTCAACGTAGCCGGTCAAGTCCTCTGTCAGCTTTGCCGTCATATTAATATTGACGGAATGCACAACAGCTTCGGACGAGTTTTCGCCTATTTGGTTAGCGGACGTTGGATGACGCATCAACCAGCCAAATTTTGAGTTCTCGTTCGCATTCTGGTAGTTGACAAGCCCCGTTATCTGCCCGCCCAGAGTAAGGTTTTTGTCCAGCACATTGTCCTTGAGCGCCTCAAGTTGGTACCTTTGTCGGGTATTGGTCAAGACAGTGTGATCCAGCATCCTGAAATTATACTCAGCGCTGGTTCCTACCAGATCGTTCGAATTGTTTTCAGCAAGGGTGGCGCCATCTTCGGCGTCATCAGCGGCCACGAGTGCTTTTAGCGCTGCATTCTCCTCCTCCAGGGCAGTGAGCCGCTCGATCACTGCTTCAAATTCTGCGCGGCTGATGCCGGTTTCCTGCGCCCAAACTGATGGTGCTGCCAAGGACATTGCTGTCACTGACAAAAACCACACTGACTTCCTGAACGTTGTCATAATACTGAACACTCCATGAGGTAATAAAGAATCAACTGGTCAATTAAAATGCTGAAGAATGGCGGAAACACACCTCTTCGGCAAAAAAAAGGGCGAATTATACAGACGGAGTTATCAGTCAACACAGCGGAAATAGATGAAGGGAGCCTGGATCAAGGCAGACGGTAGGCGAAAGATGCTCATCTCAGGCACTGCAACACCGTATAAAACAAACGAACAAAAAAAAGTCCGCAACCACGCAGGTTGCGGACTTTCTACTTCATGGAGGCAGGCTGGATGGTTTACATCATGCCCATACCACCCATACCACCCATACCGCCCATGCCGCCCATATCAGGAGCACCACCGGCAGGCTTGTCTTCCACGATCTCGGTGACCATGCACTCGGTTGTGATCATCAGGCCAGCCACAGAGCCAGCTGCCTGCAGCGCACTGCGGGTTACTTTGGCCGGGTCGATGATGCCGGCTTCAACCATGTCAACGTACTCACCGTTGGCAGCGTTGTAACCCATGTTGCCGGTCAGGCTTTTCACCTTGTCCAGCACCACTGAAGGCTCGTCACCTGAGTTCTTCACAATCTGGCGCAGCGGTGACGTCACCGCACGCAGCAACAGCGCGATACCAACGTTCTGGTCTTCGTTGTCGCCTTTGACCTTGCCCTCAACCGCTTGCAGGGCGCGCACCAGGGCAACACCGCCGCCAGGTACCACGCCTTCTTCAACCGCAGCACGGGTTGAGTGCAGCGCGTCTTCCACGCGAGCTTTTTTCTCTTTCATTTCCATCTCGGTGCCGGCGCCGACCTTGATTACGGCAACACCGCCAGCCAGCTTGGCCACGCGCTCTTGCAGCTTCTCTTTGTCGTAGTCGGACGAGGTGTCTTCGATCTGTTTACGGATCTGGCCAACACGGGCTTCGATCGCTTTGGAATCACCCGAACCGTCAACAATGATGGTGTTTTCCTTGGACAGCGTGACTGTCTTGGCGCTACCCAGATGCGACACATCTGCCTGCTCCAAGCTCAGGCCAACTTCTTCGGAGATCACAGTACCACCGGTCAGGATGGCGATGTCTTCCAGCATGGCTTTACGGCGATCACCAAAACCCGGTGCCTTGGCCGCAGCCACTTTCACGATACCGCGCATGTTGTTGACGATCAGGGTCGCCAGCGCTTCGCCTTCCACGTCTTCTGCAATGACCAGCAGCGGACGACCGGACTTGGCAACGCCTTCCAGCAGCGGCAGCATTTCGCGGATGTTGGAGATTTTCTTGTCAACCAGCAGAATATGCGGGTTTTCAAGTTCCGCACTCATGTTGTCCTGGTTGTTGATGAAGTAGGGAGACAGGTAACCACGATCAAACTGCATACCTTCAACCACGTCCAGCTCGTTCTCAAAACCTGAACCCTCTTCAACCGTGATCACGCCTTCCTTGCCTACTTTTTCCATGGCTTCAGCGATGATCTGACCGATCTCGCTATCGGAGTTGGCAGAAATGGAGCCAACCTGGGCAATCGCTTTGGAGTTGGCACAAGGCGTCGACAACTTGCCGATTTCCTCGACCATGGCCTTAACAGCCTTGTCGATGCCGCGCTTGAGGTCCATCGGGTTCATGCCGGCAGCTACCGACTTCAGGCCTTCGTTGAGAATGGCCTGCGCCAGCACTGTTGCTGTGGTGGTGCCGTCTCCGGCGACATCAGAGGTCTGGGAAGCGACTTCCTTGACCATCTGTGCGCCCATGTTTTCGAACTTGTCCTGCAGTTCGATTTCCTTGGCAACGGATACACCGTCCTTGGTCACTGTCGGTGCACCAAACGACTTGTCCAGCACCACGTTGCGGCCTTTGGGGCCCAGCGTTACTTTAACGGCGTCAGCCAGTATGTTTACGCCTTTCAGCAGTTTCTGACGGGCGGAATCACCAAATTTTACGTCTTTAGCCATGTTATTTATTTCCTGTATCTGAAATTGGGTTAGTCGGACTCATTAGCTGAGTGAGCAGCTTGTCAGCCTTCAATCACACCGAAAATTTCGTTTTCGCTCAGGATGAGCAGCTCTTCGTCGTCGATCTTGACGGTATTGCTGGCGTATTTGCCGAATACCACAGTGTCGCCCACCTTCAGATCGATCGGGCGCTTATCACCGTTCTCCAGAATCCGGCCTGGTCCTACCGCAAGTACTTCGCCCTGAGCAGGCTTTTCAGCGGCTGAACCTGGCAGCACGATGCCACCGGCTGTCTTGGTCTCTTCTTCCTTGCGGCGCACGACAACTCGGTCTTGCAAAGGTCGAATCTTCATTGTTCGTATTCTCCTGACTTAACATCTATGGTGATGATGGACGAAACGCTGCCCGGCATTGACCGGCGCAGCAAAACTCAATAACTGCTTGTGTCTGCGTTAATGGGGTTCAGACGACAGATTTCAATGGCGGAGGTGAAAAAAAATTCACTTTGCAGCTTTTACCCGTGCACCTGCGGCCAGCACCAGATCACGTCGCTGACAACCCGACGCAGGGGGTCCGGGTCAGGGGGTGTTTTTATCGTCATCGGACAGCCTGCCGTGCTTGCTGTCACTATCGCGATCAACTATTTCTCCGTCGATGGTGGCGCCATCCCTGTGGTCACGGCCGCTGCCGGGACCCTCATCCTGACCGCCCCGGTAGCTGGAGAAGCCGCCACCGAACGTTGTCCCGCGACCGCGCATGCCGCCGACAAAGAAGCTGGTGCCGTTGCGCATCATTCGCGTCGCCAGTCGGCGCCGTATGGGTGGCGTCAGCAAGGCAAAACCAATCGTGTCGGTGATCAGCCCGGGTGTCAGCAACAGGGCGCCGGCGAAGGCCAGCAACAGGCCCTCCACTATTTCCTGCCCGGGCAGCTCACCACCGGCCATGCGCTGATTGGCACGACTGAGTGTGCTGAAGCCCTGAATGCGCAATACGTTAAAGCCCACAAACGCGGTAACAATGACCAGGCCCAACGTTGCCAGCCCCCCAATCATATCCGCCACCTCGAATAACAGCAGCAGCTCCGCGATGGGGATAACAATAAAGGCCAGTAATGGAAAAGGCATAAGGTCTCTCGCGTCGTCAGGGTTACGAATTCAGAGCGTCACAGTAATCCGGGGTAAACAATTGATCACACGGGCTGGCGGTCCCGGTACTCTGTCACTTGCTTGCCGATATACCATAACATCAACAGCCCCGGAATAACCATGGCACCGGTCAGCACAAAGAACAAGGCCCAGTTGCCGCCCAGGGAATCAACCAGGAACCCACTGCTGGCAGCCAACGTGGTACGACCGAAATTGGAGACCGACGACATCAACGCATATTGAGTGCCGGTGTAAGTGCGACTGGTGAAATAGGAGATAAAGGAAATAAAAGCGACCGTGGCAAAAGCCGCAGTAAAATTGTCAATCACCAGCGTCACCAGCAGCAGCGGCACACTGGGTCCGACAACGGCTATAATGGCAAACATGCAGTTGGCCGCGCCCATGGCGACACCACCGACAAACAGCCCCTTGAGAACGCCGAAGCGGGTATTGATAAGTGCGCCGGCGAGACAGAAAAACGCGGTCATCAGACCACCGAAGAACTTGGTATAAAACGCTATTTCATCCCGGCTGAAACCAATTTCGACGTAAAACACCAGAGACATGCGGCCCAGCATGGCATCACCCAGCCGGAACAGGATCAGCAAGGCAAAAATGGACACCGCCAGCTTCCAGCCACAGCGCTGGAAGAATTCCCGAAACGGTCCGATCAGCAAGGTACTGAACCACAATTTGACTTTGGGCCAGGTTCGCTGACTGGCTGCATCGCCAACACCGGCTGCGTGCAACGTTTGCGGATCATCCGCCGCCAGCACGCCATCGGCCAGGGCCTCTGTCTGTTCTTCAGCAGGCTCCTTGACCAGCATCACACAGATCATCAGAACGACATACAGCAAGGCCAGCACGCGGTACACATCAGGCCATGCCAAACCGATGGTTTCACCGCCCAGCCCAAGCGCCAGCGCACCGCCGATAAAGCCATAACCTGCCCACCAGCCCGTGGTAGTGACTGCGGCAGCGAATGGCATTTTGTCGTCCATCTCCTGCCGGGAGAAAATACTGATGCGGTAGGCATCCACCGCGATATCCTGCGTTGCAGAGAATACCGCCACGCTGAGCGCACACAAACTGACCAGCATCAGGTTCAGCCGGGGATCACCAAGGCTGAGCAATAAAATGGATAATACGATGAAGGACTGAGTCAGCAGTATCCAGGAGCGGCGCTGGCCAAAAACCCGGTACAGCACGGGTAGTCGGATCTTGTCGACGAATGGCGCCCACATCCAGTTGATGGCATACACAGTTGCAACAGCACCGATATAACCAATCGCGGATCTGGACAAACCTGACGACTGCATCCACAGGGTCAGTACTGAACCGTGTAACACCCAGGGGAAACCACTGGAAAACCCGAGCAGGAAAATAGCGACGAAGCGCCGGTCCTGCAGCGTCAGCAGGGATTCGCGAAAAGTTTTGACGTGATCCGGGAGCAAAAATCAGTCCCGAAAGTTATCAAATTGCAGGGGGATGTCGAGCTTGGCTTCACGCAGCATGGCAATCACTTCCTGCAGGTCGTCGCGTTTCTTGCCGGTGACCCGCAGCTTCTCACCCTGAATGGCAGTTTGTACTTTCATTTTTTTGTCTTTGATCATCTTGACGATCTTGCGCGCCATGTCGGCTTCAATGCCCTGCTTGATGACCACTTTCATGGTCGCCTTTTTGCCGGTCTCAACGATATCGCCTTCTTCCATACTTTTGATATCAACATTGCGCTTGACCAGTTTGCCTTTAAGAATTTCCATCATCTGCTGAATCTGGAAATCCGACTCTGCCATCACCGTGATATCGGCCTCGTTAAGCTCAAAGCTGGCATCGACGCCCTTGAAGTCGAACCGGGTGCCGACTTCGCGACTGGCCTGATCAACGGCATTGCGTACTTCAGGCAATTCAACTTCGGATACAATATCAAACGATGGCATGGCCAAACCTCATCACTGGAATCATCTTCACGCGGCGCAGACAGCGCCTGCTATTGGCGCCTATACTACCACCATGACCTTAACGGATAAACCAATACCACAGCCCCTGCACTGGCATGTACTGGGCGCCGGCGCCATGGGTTGCCTGTGGGCGTGCGCCATGGCGATGCAAGCGCGGGACGGAGCGTCCGGCCGCGCGCAGGTGAGTCTGCTGTTACGACACCAGGCGGCACTGCTGAGCTACCCGGGCCATATAAAATCCAGCGCCATGGCACAGCCTGTGGTCATGCCGGCGCACACAACCGGGGGTAATGTGGTTGATCTGCCTGGACAGATCGACAACCTCTTCGTCGCCACCAAAGCGCAGGATACGCTGCCCGCCCTAACAGGCGTGGCGAAATACCTGACCACCGACTGCCGCATTGTGCTGTTGCAGAACGGCCTGAAGGTACAGCGGGAAGTCAGCCAGCAGTTCGGCGCCGAACGTGTTTTCTGTCTCTCGACCAGTCATGGCGCCTGGCTGCGCGCGCCGTTTGATGTGGTCCATGCGGGTAATGGCGAGACCTGGCTGGGGCAGCTCACCCCGGCCAGCGACGACTCGGCAGCCCGGCAGCAGGCGCTGCTCGCCGTGTTGCCCGCACAACAGTTGAATATCCGCATTGACGATGACATCGCCGCCCGGCTGTGGCGAAAACTGGCCATCAATTGTGCCATCAATGCGCTGACTGTCATCCATGATTGTCGCAACGGCGAGCTATTGCGCATACCGGCAGCCAGACAAACCCTGACCCGACTGTGCCACGAAATCAGCGCGCTGCTGCAGGCGATTCCGGCGGCGCCGGCTATTGATGACCTGTTCACCCAGGTGCAACAGGTGCTGATGGTGACCACCGATAATATCTCGTCGACACTGCAGGACGTTCGTCGCGCACGCGACACCGAAATTGATCACCTCAATGGCTACCTGTGCGAACTGGCGGCGCAGCACGGCCTGGCCTGCCCGGTCAACAAGGCCGTTCTGCAACAAATGCGTGTGCTAGAATCACGGGCTAAACAGGCCGCGCAGCACACCATTAATCAGCGTCCGTTGACCTAACCACCACACAGGAGTGCCATTCGGCCGTGAGCCCTTTCCGGCAATACACGTTGCTGTCAGCCCTGACAGGATTGCTAGTAATCAGCATCGTGATTGCGCTGAGCAGCGGCAGCGTGTCTGTTCCTGTCACCACCATCTGGCAGCAATTGATAAACCCGACACCGGGCATCGAGCAGCAGATCCTGTGGGAGCTCAGACTGCCACGCGCGCTGGCGGCTTTTGTCACTGGCGGCCTGCTGGCACTGTCGGGTGTCATCATGCAGGTGCTGCTGCGCAACCCGTTGGCTGATCCCTATATCCTGGGTATCTCCGGCGGCGCCGCGGTTGGCGCCCTGTCCGTTATTCTGCTGGGTGTAGCCAGCATCTGGATTACCCAGGCCGCCTTTGCCGGCGCCCTGTTATCGGTCTTTATCGTCTTCGGCCTGGCAGGCAGACAACAATGGTCGGCGACGCGGCTGTTATTGACCGGCGTGGTTATCTCGGCGGGCTGGGGAGCAGTGATCAACGTCATGCTGACCACCAGTACCAGTAACAATGTGCAGAGCATGCTGTTCTGGTTAATGGGCGATCTCAGCCAAAGCCGCACCGACAGCTGGCATTTTGCGTTATTGCTCGGCGGACTGCTGTTAATACTGAGTCAGGCCCGGGCACTCAATGCGCTGGCGCGTGGCGAGCTGATGGCAGCCGCGCTGGGTGTTAACGTCCCGCGTCTGAAACTGATACTTTATTTCAGCGCGTCAATACTAACCGCCACCGCCGTGACCGTCGCCGGTTCGGTGGGTTTTGTTGGCCTGGTTATCCCGCACATGTTGCGACTGCTGGGCGCACGCGACCATCGCTGGCTGGTACCGTGTTCGGTGATTCTGGGCGGCAGCTTCCTGCTGCTGGCCGACAGCCTCGCGCGAACGATCGTCGCACCGCAGCAATTACCGGTTGGCGTACTGACAGCAATGATAGGTGTGCCCGCGTTTCTGTTCATCCTTCATCAAGGGGCGCGCTCATCATGACTTCGCCCATCGTAGAGACCCGGCAACTGCGTTTACAGGTTGGCGACCGTGTTCTGTGTGATCAGCTCAACCTGACTGCAGCGCCCGGTCAACGGCTGGCGGTACTCGGCCAGAACGGCAGTGGCAAAACAACCCTACTGCACTCGTTGTTGAAACTGTGTCCTGTTGACGAAGACCGGATCCACATCAATGGCCTGCCGCTGACACAGTGGTCGCGGGCAGAGTTGGCGACCAGAGTGGGTATTCTGTTCCAGGACAACCATGACGACATGCCTGCCTCCGTACACGAAACCGTGATGCTGGGCCGGTTGCCACATCTTCGTGCCTGGCGCTGGGAAAGTGCAGACGATTTCAGGCTTGCCAGTCACGCGCTGACCATTGTCGGGCTGGAACACATGGCACAACGTGATGTCAGCAGCCTGTCCGGCGGCGAGCGTCAGCGTCTTGCCATTGCCAGTCTGCTGACGCAAAATCCGTCTCTGTATCTGCTTGATGAGCCCAGCAATCATCTGGACATATCATTCCAGATAAAAACCCTGAAACTTCTGACAGAGACTGTGCAGCAGGATGGCAGCGCGCTGATCATGGCAACGCACGATATCAATCTGGCTTCCCGCTTCTGCGATCAGATACTGTTGTTGTTCGGCGACGGAACTTACACAACAGGAAGCAACACAGACGTGCTGACGGACGACGCCCTGAGTCGCGCCTACGGCTGTGAGATTCGTCATGTTGCTACCGAATCCGGCACCTTCTACTTCCCTGCCAGCTGACCCTGCCCGCCCTTCTCTGGTGAATTCATGCCCGGTTTCTACAATTGATAAAAGCGTCCCGGTAGTTTACTCTGCGTCTCGACGCAATTGATGAAAATGATTTTCATTTCAATTTATTACAAACCTTTACAGTTGTAACACAAAGGAAACACAAACATGAAAAAGACATGTCTATCCGCATTGTTTTCGGTGCTGACCGTTGTTGGTCTGGCTGCTGCCCCTGCGATGGCGCAAGATGACGTGCGACTGAACCGAAGCATTCAGACTCTGGAGAATGGCGATCCGGTATTTGGCCTGTTCACCGGCAATTTTTCGCTGGCAAATGCGCGCGGCCTGGCACGCTCCGGTCTGGATTATATCCTTATCGACATGGAGCATACCGCGCACGACATGGAAAAACTGCAGGAGTTCCTGCTGGGCCTGACGGACAAAGCCGCCGTCGCGCGTCAGGGCCATGCCCAGATGCGCACCACCCCTATTGTGCGCATCCCGGCCAACGGTCGCAACGATCCGGAGTGGCTGGTCAAGCAGGTTCTTGATATTGGCGCTTTCGGCATCATGTTCCCGTATGTGGAAACTGCAGAGGAAGCCGAGCGTGCAGTCCGTGCCATGCGTTACCCGCAGCCACGCGGTTCCGAGATTGCCGAGCCACAGGGGCTGCGTGGAGCGTCACCGGGCGTGTCTGCCTGGTACTGGGGCGTCTCTGACTACGTACAACGTGCCGACACCTGGCCGCTGAACCCGCGCGGCGAGCTTATCTCCTTCATTCAGATTGAGTCAGCCAAAGGCGTTGAGAATGCAGAGGAAATCATCCAGGTGCCGGGCGTGAGCGCAATCTTTGTTGGCCCTGCCGACCTGGGCATGTCTATGGGTCTGCCCAGCAGCCACCCTGAAGTACAGGCAGCCATTGATAGCGTGTTGGCGTTGTGTCTGCAATACGATGTACCTTGCGGCATTACTACGAACGCCCGCGACGTGGCAGCACGTCTGGAACAGGGTTTCCTGATGCCAACAGTCGGCTATTGGGGTGATGCCGGCATCGCTGGCGGCACCGCCGAGACGCTGGGTATCGCGCGCGAAGCATCAGGTCGTACTGATTAAGGACTGATACCCGGGGTTGCGCTGATTGAAATGTCGGCGCAAAACCCGGACAAAAAAAAGGCCGGGCTGCATCACATGCAGCCCGGCCTTTCTTTTTTGCGGGAACGTTACATCATCAACAACCGGATATCCGAAAGTATCTCCGCCAACCTTGTCGCGAACAGGCCGGCATCGACGCCATTAACGGCACGGTGATCGTAGCACAGCACAAACGGCAGCATCTGGCGTGGCACAAACTCATTGTTGATATACACCGGTTTGACCTGGGTTTTGGATATTCCCAGGATGCCGACTTCGGGCGCGTTCACAATCGGCGTGAACGATGTACCACCAATGGCACCGAGACTGGAAATGGTAAAGCAGGCGCCCTGCATGTCTTCCTTGCTTAGCCGGCGATTCTTGGCCTTGTCAGTCATCTCGGTCAGTTCAGCGGCAAGCTGCCAGATGCTCTTCTGATCCACATTGCGGATAACCGGCACCACCAGACCCGCCTCGGTAGCCACCGCGACGCCGATATGAATGTATTTTTTCTGAATCAGTACTTCACCAGAGGAATGCAGGGAAACATTGAACTGCTTGTATTCATCCAGCACTTTGGCACAGGCTTTCAGCATGAACGGCAGTGGCGTCAGCTTGACACCACGTTTCTCTGATTCCTTGCGCTGAGCATTGCGGAACTCTTCCAGCCCGGTCACATCAGCCTCATTGAACTGCGCTACCGCCGGCACATTGAGCCAGTTACGATGCATGTTCGCGGCTGTGACTTTGTGCAGCTTGCTCATCGGCCGCTCTTCGATCTCACCGAACTGGCTGAAGTCGACGTCGGGAATAGCCGGAATACCGGCGCCACCTGCAGCACCTGCGGTCGCCGGACCCTGCAAACGCGATTTAACGAATTTCTGCACGTCCTCTTTCTGTACCCGGCCCTTGCTGCCGGAACCGTCCACCAGAGTCAGGTCCACGCCCAGTTCGCGCGCGAGCTTGCGCACAGCCGGGCCCGCATAGACCTTGCTGTCGCTTCGTGTTGCGGCAGTTTCGGCAAACTCGGCCTGCTTTTTGGCCAAGCGCTTGTCGTCGAGCTTGGCGGACGCTGATGGGTCTGTCTCTGGCGCTGATTCTGTGCTGCCGGCAGCCTCGAATTTCTCGCTGGTGCCGGTCGACTTTTTGTTATCGCTGGTCTTGGCGGAACTGCCTGACGACACTACCTCCATTTCCAGCACCGGTGAGTCCTTGGAAACCTTGTCACCTACCTTGAGTTTCAGGGACTTCACGATGCCGGAGGCCGGTGACGGCACATCCATGGCAGCCTTGTCAGACTCAAGTGTGATCAGGGTGTCTTCCGCCTTGACCTCATCGCCTTCCTTGACGTGGATCTCGATGACTTCAACATCACTGTCACCACCAATATCAGGCACACGAATCAGTTCAACGGATTTGCTGGCAGGCTTGTCTTCCTCCGGCTCCGACTCCGGCTCCTGTTCCTGCTTTTGCGCTTTGGCGTCAGCTGCAGGCTTTTCCGCCTGTTTCTTATCAGCGTCCTTATCGGCTCCTTTGTCTGAAGCGCTCTCGGCCTTGGCGTCGCCTTCGACCTCCATACTGAAGATCTCATCGTCCTTGTTCACTTCATCGCCGACTTTGACGATGATCTTTTTGATCACGCCGCTGCGCGGTGACGGGATTTCCATCGCCGCCTTGTCGCTTTCCAATACCAGCAGGGAGTCATTCTCCTGCACGCTATCGCCTACCTTGACCAGGATTTCGATAACTTCAACGTCTTTGGTATCCCCCAAATCGGGTACTTTTATACTTTCTACAGGCACCTTGCATGCTCCTGAACTGTTGTTCGTTTCAGTTTTTGTTGTGTGTCACACCAACAGCGGATTGGGCTTGTCAGGGTCTATACCCATGTCCTTGATCGCCTTGGTGACGACATCCGCACTGACGATACCTTTGGCCGCCAGCTCGGTGAGCGCTGCCACGACAACGTAACCACGATCGACTTCAAAGAAGCGACGCAACTGTTGCCGCGTGTCACTGCGCCCGAAACCATCGGTGCCCAGCACACGGTACGCAGCCGGTACGTATTCACGCACCTGATCTGCGTAAATACGCATGTAGTCGGTCGCAGCAATAACCGGACCTTCCTGCCCTTCAAGGCATTTTGTGACAAAAGGCACTTTTGCTTTTTTGCCCGGGTGCAGCATATTCCAGCGGCTGACATCCATTCCGTCGCGACGCAGCTCATTGAAACTGGTCACGCTCCACACGTCGACGATCACCTTGTAGCGGTCACGCAGAATTGCGGCGGCTTCGCGCACCTCACGCAGAATGGTGCCACTGCCCAGCAATCGCACATGCTGATCGCTGACTGTTTTGCCGGTAACTTTATATTCTTTGGCGGTACCATCTTCCAACAGGTACATGCCCTTGAGAATATTTTTCTCTACGCCTGCCGGCATTTCCGGGTGCGTATAGTTTTCGTTCATCGTGGTGATGTAGTAATACACTGACTCCTTGTCCTGATACATGCGACGCAGGCCGTCATTGATGATCACCGCCAGTTCATAGGAATAGGTCGGATCATAGGTGACACAGTTGGGAATCGTTGATGCCAACAGGTGGCTGTGACCATCCTGATGCTGCAGACCTTCACCATTCAGCGTGGTGCGGCCGGCGGTCGCACCAATCAGGAAGCCGCGGGCCTGTGAATCGCCTGCTGCCCACGCCAGGTCGCCGATACGCTGGAAACCAAACATGGAGTAGTAGATGTAAAACGGAATCAGCGGGAAGTCGTTAACACTGTACGATGTTGCCGCTGCCAGCCAGGATGAGAATGCACCGGCTTCACTGATGCCTTCTTCCAGCATCTGACCGGTCTTGTCTTCACGGTAATACATCACCTGGTTGGAATCGGCGGGATCGTACAACTGCCCGACTGATGAGTAGATGCCCAATTGCCGGAACATGCCTTCCATACCAAAGGTTCGCGCCTCGTCCGGCACAATCGGCACGATGCGATGACCGATTTCCTTATCCTTGCACAGGGTATTCAGGATACGGACAAAGGCCATGGTTGTTGATACTTCACGTTCGCCGGTGCCTTTGAGCTGTGCATCAAAAGCGCTGATGTCCGGCACTGGCAGGGAGTAACTCTGCGCCCGACGCTGCGGCACGGCGCCACCCAGGGCTTCGCGCATCTTGCGCATGTAACGCATTTCCAGGCTGTCTTCCGCCGGGCGGTAATAAGGCACGGACTCCAGCTTGTCATCAGCAATGGGAATATTAAAACGATCACGGAAGCGTTTGAGTCCTTCCACGTTCAGTTTCTTGGTCTGGTGTGAGGCATTCTGTGCCTCTGCACCATCACCGAACGCATAACCTTTAACGGTCTTGGCCAGGATCACCGTAGGCTTGCCCTTGGTATTCATGGCTTCTGCGTAGGCGGCATACATCTTGAACGGGTCATGACCACCCCGGTTCAGTGCCATGATGTCATCATCAGACAGATGCTCAACCATCTTCAGCAGTTCCGGACTCTTGCCAAAGAAGTGCTCGCGCGTATAAGCGCCACCACGACCCCAGTAGTTCTGGTACTCACCATCCACAACCTCGTCCATGCGAGCCTGCAGCAGACCATCTTTGTCGTTGGCCAGCAGGGTATCCCAGTGACGGCCCCAGATAACCTTGATCACGTTCCAGCCGGCACCGCGGAAAATACCTTCCAGTTCCTGAATGATCTTGCCGTTACCGCGCACCGGACCATCCAGGCGCTGCAGGTTACAGTTGATAACAAAAATCAGGTTGTCCAGTTTCTCACGACCGGCCTTGCCAATCGCACCCAGTGACTCCGGCTCGTCCATCTCGCCATCACCCAGGAATGCCCAGACTTTGCGGTCACCCTGATCCAGCAATTCACGGCTGGACAGGTACTTCATGACGTGGGCCTGGTAAATGGCCTGTAACGGACCCAGCCCCATGGAGACGGTCGGGAACTGCCAGTAGTCCGGCATCAGCCACGGGTGCGGGTAGGAAGACAGCCCGTCGCCGTTGACTTCACGGCGGAACTTGTCGAGCTGGTCTTCGGTAATGCGCCCTTCCAGATAAGAACGGGCGTAAATACCGGGCGCGGAATGACCCTGGAAATAAATCAGGTCACCGCCGTGATTTTCTGTCGGCCCGCGAAAGAAGTAGTTGAATGCCACATCGTACAGCGTTGCCGACGACGAGAAGGTCGAGATATGACCACCCAGCTCGGAATTATCCAGGTTGGCGCGCATGACCATGGCCAGCGCGTTCCAGCGGATAATACCGCGGATCTGGCGCTCCATGAACATGTCGCCCGGCATACGATCCTCTTCCTGCGGCGGGATCGTATTCCGGTAGGGTGTGGTTATCGAAGAACCGGATACCTGCAGCGTTTGCCGGGAGGCTTTATCTGACAGGCGGCCGAGCAGGTAGTTGGCGCGATCAGCGCCCTCGTGCTCGATTACGGAACCCAGTGCCTCAAGCCATTCTTCGGTTTCGGTGGGGTTAAAGTCTTCCTGATGATCGGTCATAAGCGTCAATTCTGTTTTGTTGGTTTTGATTATGTGTCGGTTACATATGTGACAAGCTGTCGTCGAGTGTGGCAGAAACCCATGGTCGCGACAATATTTGTAATTAAATTACATGAAAGCGTAAATAATACCTTCCAAGAGGCTGTGATTCAAGTCCCAAAAGTAATTCTTGTAGTTAAACTACAAGAATTATCATGGCCACCGCGATGACCCAGACAATCTGACTGCGCAGAACAAGATCCCGCAAGGCCTCCAGCCGCCATACGGCCTGCGTGCTGAGTTCCGCATCGCGGACGTCACCGTCCGGCGTGCCGATAGCTGCCTCTGCACAGTCGCGCAGCAGGGTAATATTCTGGCCCGGCGCCAGATTACCGAGCAGGTGTTCACGCAAACGCTGAAAACCGGCAACAAAGTCGCCCGCAAGTGCAAATGCCAGCGCCAACAAACGCGCCGGTACCCATTCGGCAATGGACAGAACCCGTTGCCATGCACGATCGCCGGCCCGGTCTTCAATCAGAACGTCGGAAGCGAGCATCCGCTGCAGCAGGAAATAGAACAGAGCCCCCAGAGGGCCGAGCACGATATACCAGAACAACACCACAAACAGCAGACGCAGACTGACCACAATCACATAGTCCAGAAACTGCCGGTGCATGACTGCATAGTCATTGACACGGGAATGAAACGCGTCCGGGGCCTGCTCAACGGTTGTCAGGTAGGCAGCCTCGTAGTTGCCTTCGCGCCAGCACGCCAGAAAGTTGTCAATCAGCGCTACCAGGTTAAACCGGGCAAAACAGTAAATCAGAATCAACACATGCAAACCCAGTGACAACAGGCCCAAAAATCGCCCCTCTGCCAGCCAGAGCAGCAACGCCGGGGGTATGACTGGCAGCAGTAATGCCAGCAACGGCAAGGTCACGGACCCGTTGCGCATGAACGCCGGCAGGCGATGCGCGTGATTGCCCAACCATGCTTGCCAGGCATCAAACCAGCCATCAACAGGTAAGTGGCGCTCACTGCGCCAGTAATGATTAATCAACAGACAGGTGATGACAGTAAGAAAAATCATGTTAAGTCCTTTTTATACCGTCGCCAGTCGAAACAGGGACCAGGGTCAGTCTTCCGGCCAGGTGCAATATCACTGTGCCCGACGATGCGGTCCGGCGTTATGGCCGGATACACCTCTTGCAGATGGCGGGTCAGCGCTCCCAGGCAACGGTACTGCGCATCGGTGAAGGGCTGATCGTCGCAGCCCTCCAGCTCCACGCCAATGGCAAAATCATTACATTGTGGCCGCCCGTCAAAGCTGGACTGCCCCGCATGCCAGGCTTTTTTGTCGAATGCCACATATTGAGTGAGTTGCCCAAGGCGGTCAATCAGTGCATGCGCCGACACCCGCAGGTCGGCAATGTCCCGAAAATAAGGATGAGCAGTCGGATCCAGTTGATTGCAAAACAGGTCATCTATCCAGCTGCCACCAAACTCTCCGGGGGGCAGACTGATGTTATGGATGACCAGAACATCAACCTGCACGCCAGCAGGCCGCTCACTGAAATTGGGCGACGCGACATAACGGGCATCCGGCAGATCCCGGTGCAGGTCGTCGTCTGTGCTGTTGTGCAACCAGTGCTCCCGAATCAAGCAGGCCACCTCATCGATGTGCTAAAGTCGGTATCAAGTATAGCACTGAAGCCCAACTCTATGAGCGACAACAGCAAGCAAACGCCCGGCCGTCATGCCGGCCTGGGAATGCTGATCATCAGTTTCGCGCTCGGGCTGGGCCTGTTGACCCTGTTCTTCGACGATCTGCTTGAGCGGCAGTTCAACCCCAATCAGCGACCTGCCACACAGGCACTGCAAAATGGCGGTTTCGAACTTGTCCTGCAGCGTAATCGTCAGGGCCACTATGTCATGAGCGGAGATATCAGCGGGGAACCCGCCACGTTTCTGCTCGACACCGGCGCCACTGATGTAGTGATCCCGGCAGAGCTTGCGGACCGCGCAGAACTGCAATCCGGTCAGGCCATGCGCGCCATGACGGCCAACGGCGTAGTCACCGTTTACACCACTACTATTCCGACGCTTCAGCTCGGTGACATCACGCTGTATGATGTGCGCGCCAGTATCAACCCGGCCATGCGGGGCGAGACTGTCCTGCTCGGCATGAGCGCCCTGCGCCAGGTCGAGTTCACGCAGCGGGCAGACACACTGACCCTGAGTATGCAGCCCTGAGCCTTCAACATAAAACTCCAAGCAGAACCCAGAACCCATAACTGCCAACAGCGAACCCAGCCATGAATGCAACCCCGACCGTCCCCGGCGACCTGCCACAAATCGTCAGACAGGCCCTTGCCGAAGACATCGGCAGCGGTGACATAACTGCTGCATTGATAGACGCCAACACAAAGGCCAGGGCCACTATCGTATGCCGCGAAGCCGCGGTCATCTGCGGTTTACCCTGGGCGGAAGAGGTCATTAAGCAACTGGATGGCGGCGATATCACGCTGCAGTGGCTGCAGGCCGAGGGCAGTGAAGTCAACGCGGATGAGACCATCGCCCGCTTCAGTGGGCCTGCGCGCGCGCTGCTCAGCGCTGAACGTTGCATGCTCAACTTCCTGCAGACACTGTCGGGTACGGCTACGCTCAGCCGTGAGTATGCGCGGCTGGTGGCACACACCTCATGCCAGCTACTGGATACCCGGAAAACCATTCCCGGGCTGCGCACGGCACAAAAATACGCTGTCGCCGTGGGCGGCTGTGCCAACCATCGCATGGGCCTTTACGATGCCTTTCTGATCAAGGAAAACCATATCAGCGCCTGCGGTTCCATCACTGACGCTGTTGAAAAAGCCCGGCGCCTGGCACCGGGCAAACCCGTTGAGGTGGAAGTGGAGTCCTTTGCCGAGCTCAGTGAAGCACTGGATGCCCGCGCCGATATCATCATGCTCGACAATTTCAGCATCGCCGATATGCGGGACGCAGTACGACGCAACGCCGCACGCGGCAACGCCCGCAGTCGCCTGGAAGCATCCGGTGGTATCACTCGCCAGAGCCTGGTAGAAATCGCCGAGACCGGCGTTGATTATATTTCAATTGGTGCGCTGACCAAGGACCTGAAAGCCATTGATCTGTCCATGCGTTTTGACCGACTGCAATAGTCCCCGGCCCGGGCACAAAAAAGGCGAGCACCCGGCTCGCCTTTTTTGTGTTGATTTTGAACTTTGCGACAGCGCCCGGATTCAGTCCTTTGGCGGCACGATATTGACGGTGTGCATGGTGCCACCGGCATAATCGAGCGGGGCGTCACCGGCAGGAAAGCCAGTAATCTGCAGAATATGAGCAAGAATCGATTCATACTCTGCGTCCATCAATGAACCAGGCATATCCGCGGGCATGGTGACCAGTATCTCTTCAAACAGGTAAGCCAGCGGCTGATTATTACGATTGGACAGGGTGCCGCGATAAAAGTCAGCGTTATGGCACGCAGAACAGCGCTGTTCGAACAGCGGTTGGCCCGCCTCGGCCTGCTCTACCGTGTATACACCATCTTCGATGGTCTTGGGCTGTGCCGCAGCACTGCAAGCCACAACCGCCGATACTGCAGCGGACATCAAGGTCAATTTGATTCTATTCATACGCTTTCACTCCGACACCCTCTGGTGCCCACAACTGTTAATCAGATACTGCTTTAAAGCGACGTTGTCAGGATAGATCAAACCGCCTTAATGCTGGCTTAACGGTATCTGCGTCTGTTCAAGTGGCGCTAATGTATCAAAAAAAATCAACACAAACCACTGGCCAGGCACCCCGAGCCGGTATCCTCTGTCCAGATCACCGAGCCGCCACCGACTTCGCCATTAAGCACATAGGTATCTGTGGTCGCGATTCCGGCATAGGCGCCCGTGGGTGTCACCGTCACCTGAAAGGTCTCATCGGTCAGCGCAATTGCCACTGAGTCCACCTCGGCAGATGTTGACCAGCCCGGTTGCGCGGTAATGCTCCCGCAGCTGTCCACGCCGCGTGACTGCACGCACAGATCAACCGCCGTCTTCGCCGGCGTCGCTGCTACCACCACTTCGGCAAATTTGGCGCGCGCAGCATAACCCTGATAGGCCGGCAGAGCTACCGAAGCGAGAATGCCGATAATGGCAACCACCATCATTAATTCAATAAGCGTAAAGCCGTGACTGCGCGGCACCGATACAGACGACGGTGTATGTACCGGCGCTATCGTATCGATCCGCCTGTTGCTGCCCCAAACGTTAATGACTGAGTCAATTCTGACCATGGTTTGTCCTCCCTGGACCTGAAGCGGGCGTCCTGCCCTGTTGATCAATGCAGGCAAAAACTGCACTGCACACCTGTGCTGTTCCCTATTCTGTATAGCAGACCGATGGCACAACTGCTATATAACCTCCACAGGCTGAAACAGGAGTCGTTGAAATCATGTTGCCACAGGGACTGGCAGAAACCCTGGTCGATTCAGGGCTGCTGTTGGCAGACCAGGCGGAGGCCGCACTGGTCATGGCACAACAGGAGAGCATACCCTTTGTTACCTTGCTGATCCGGCGCGGCATGACCGATAGCGGGCGCCTTGCGGCGACCATCGCGGACTGTTTTGGTTACCCGTTGCTTGACATCGACGCCATCGATATCAATGCCTGCCCAGCAGACGCACTGGATCGCGGTTATCTGCAAAAACACCGCGTGCTGCCCTTGCAGCTGCCCGCCACAGATGCGGCAAGCACCGCTCTTTTGGTGGTGTTTGCCGACCCCGCCAGTCTGCAGGTACTTGATGACATCCGGATGCAAACCGGACGCGATGTCAACGCTGTGGTGGCAGATGGCCCCAGACTGTGGCAGCTACTCGACCATGTGTTGACAGAGACTACATCCGGTAACTCTCCCAGCGACGCGGTGTTGCGCGAAATCCATGCCGACGATCACAGACAGAATGGAATCACGGCACTGCTCGACACTGCGAACAACGCTCCTGCGAACAGCCCTGACAGTCGGACGGATGATGCGCCACTGGTACGGTTTGTCGACAATGTGCTGCACGACGCAATCTGCCGGCAGGCGTCAGACATCCATATCGAACCCTTCGAGACCTCTGTCCGGATTCGTTGCCGCGTTGATGGCAGTCTGCGGGAAATCATTCGCCCACCGGCAAACCTGGCGCCACGCATCATTTCCCGCATCAAGGTAATGGCTGATATGGACATCAGTGAGCGGCGTCTGCCACAGGACGGCAGACTCAGAATGACGATAAAAAACGGGAATCATCATTCTACTACCAGGCACGGTACCCGCATTGTCGATTTCCGGGTCAGCAGCATGCCCACGCTGTGGGGAGAAAAAGTGGTGCTGCGCCTTCTGGACAGCTCGGCGTCATGTAAAAACATGGATGACCTGGGCTACGACCCCGGTCAGCAAGCGCTGTATCGGGCGGCGCTGCAGAAATCACAAGGCCTGATTCTGGTGACCGGACCCACGGGTAGCGGAAAGACCGTGTCGCTATACGCCGGGCTGGATCTGATCAATACCCAGGAACGCAATATATCAACGGCGGAAGATCCGGTAGAGATTCAGTTGGACGGCATCAACCAGGTGGCAGTCAACAAACGAAGTGGCCTTGATTTCGCTACGGCCCTGAAAGCATTCATGCGACAGGATCCGGACATCATCATGGTTGGCGAGATCAGGGATCAGGAAACCGCTGACATCGCAGTCAAGGCCGCTCAGACCGGTCACCTGGTGTTATCCACGCTACACACCAACAGCGCCGCCGGCAGTATCGTCCGTCTGCTGAACATGGGTGTGCCGGCCTACAATCTGTGCGGCTCGCTCAGCCTCGTCATCGCGCAACGGCTGGTGCGCCGCCTTTGTCCTGCCTGCAAGGCACCCGCCGCTGCCAGCCAGGAGCAATTACGTGCTGCCGGTATGACCGCCGCGCAGTCAGTCGACGCCCGCTTATTTACACCCGTTGGCTGCAAGCATTGTCACCAGGGGTTCAGCGGACGCGTGTGTGTCGCCGAAGTATTGCCGATGTCGACTGAAATCAACCAACTGATTCTGGATGGCGCGAGTGCCAGTGACATTGCTGACGCAGCCCGGGCCATGGGGCATCTGTCACTGCGTGAATCTGCGCTGACCCGGGTTGCCCGCGGCGAGCTCTCTCTCGCTGACGCGGACAGACTGACACTGTGATGACTGACGGCGCAGGTTATCGCTGGCAAGGCACAGACCGTCACGGCAATCACCAGCGTGGACACATGCTGGCGGCGAATCCGGCACAGGTCAGGGTCAACCTGCATCAACAGGGCATTAATGCGACCCGGGTGACTGCGAGCAAAGCGCCAACCCGGGCCCGTACGCGGCGCCTGCCCGGGCCCGGTTCGCGGATCAGGGCCAGGGATCTGGACCTGCTCACTCAGCAGACAGCAAGCATGATCAAAGCCGGCCTGCCCTTGTTACAGGCACTGAATATTGTGGCTGCCGGTACGGAAAATCAGCGCGCAAGGCAATTACTACAGGCACTACATGAAAGAGTGGCAACCGGCGCTAGTTTCAGTGACGCACTGGCTGAACACCCGCAGTACTTTAACCGACTGTTCATCAGCATGATCACCATCGGCGAACAGTCCGGCACCGTTGATACCGCACTACAACGAGTGGCGGCCTGCCAACAGCGGGACGCCGCCATCATCCGTCAGGTGAAAAAAGCCATGGTCTATCCACTGACAGTTCTGTGCACTGCCGCGATAGTGACTGCCGTGCTGCTGGTAAAAGTGGTACCCCAATTTGCTGCCACTTTTGCTGATCTGGGTGCCCCCTTACCGGGCCTGACCCAATCAGTGTTGACGCTGTCGGATATTGTCATCCGCTACGGTTGGCTGTGGCTGCTGTCGTTTATCGTCGGGGGGTTGTGTTGTATTCACCTGATACGCAAACGAGCCGGTGTCCGGCTGCTCTGTCACCGGCTGCTGTTGCGGACTCCTGCGCTCGGCCTGTTGCTGCGTAACGCTGCGCTGGCCCATATCTGCAGAACTCTCGCCACCACGATTGCGGCCGGACTGACGATTGTCGAGGCATTGCAATTGAGCGCAACTGCCGCGGGTAACCTTGTCTACCAGCAGACCTGCCTGGATGTTCTCTACGATGTCGAGCAGGGACAGTCACTGGGCTTCTCCATTCGCAAGACCGGCTTGTTTCCGGTTATGATTACGCAATTGACCAATGCTGGCGAGGAATCCGGCACGCTGGACACCATGCTGGAGAAGTGCGCTGATCACTACGAAGACAGTGTCAATGATCTGCTTGATGGCCTGACGGGGTTGCTGGAACCGGCAATCATGGCAACACTGGGTCTGCTGGTGGGTGGCTTGATGGTGGCCATGTACCTGCCGATTTTTCGCCTGGGCGCTGCCCTGTAACAGTACTTTGATACAAACACGGTAAAACAACGGGGTAATTCAATGGCAACATTAGTAGAGCTGATGCAGGGGTCCGCAGCGCTGACGGCGGCACTGGCAGGACTGCTGGGTTTGCTGGTAGGCAGTTTTCTGAATGTGGTGATTTATCGCCTGCCCCTGATGTTGCAACGCGAATGGCGAAGTCAGTGCCTGGAATATCTGCAAGTGGATCCGAAAAAAGTCAAAACCGCTGACCCGGTCGCCGGGCATGAAACGTTTAACCTGCTGAAACCGGATTCACATTGTCCGGTATGCCAAAAACCGGTCCGGCCCTGGCAGAACATTCCGGTGTTGAGTTATCTGTTGCTGGGTGGCCGCTGCAGCCAGTGCCAGACGAAAATACACTGGCGCTATCCAGTCGTTGAAATCCTGACTGCACTGCTTTCCGCTCTGGTCGCCTGGCAATTTGGCGCTACCTGGGCCTGTCTCGCTGCCCTGGCCTTTACCTGGAGCCTGGTCAGCCTGACAGTGATTGATATCGACCATCAGTTACTGCCCGACAATATTACCTTGCCCCTGTTGTGGCTGGGACTGCTACTCAGCGTCACCGGATTTGGCACCGGCGTTACACCTGCAGACGCCCTGCTCGGCGCCAGCATCGGTTACCTGAGCCTGTGGAGTATCTACTGGGTCTTCAAATTGCTGACTGGCCGGGAAGGTATGGGTTATGGTGATTTCAAACTGCTGGCAGCGATCGGCGCCTGGCTGGGCTGGCAACAGTTGCTGACGGTGATTATCCTGTCTTCGCTAACCGGCGCCGTTATCGGCATCACATTGGCAGTCATTGCCGGTCGTGATAAGAACATTCCGATGTCGTTCGGGCCCTATCTGGCAGTTGCCGGATTTATTGCCCTGATCTGGGGCGATGCCATCAGCAATACCTATATCTCCATGCTGGTGACGCGCTGATGCACACACGTCAACCCCTGATCATCGGCGTCACTGGCGGCATTGGCAGTGGCAAGACCGCTGCTACGGATGCGTTCGCGGCACTGGGCATCACCGTCGTTGATGCCGACCTGGTGTCGCGTGACGTGGTGCAGCCCGGTCAACCCGCGCTGGCAGCCATCGCCGAACATTTTGGCCGAACCATCCTGCTGGCCGAAGGCAACCTGAACCGAAAGGCGCTGCGCGAAATCATCTTCCGCGAGCCTGCGGCCAAACAATGGCTCGAGGCCTTGCTGCACCCATTGATACGTCAGGCAATAATCTCCCGGCTGCAGCAAAGCGACTCAGCCTACACGCTGTTGTCGTCTCCCCTGCTGCTGGAAACCGATCAACAGACACTGTGCAGCCGTGTGTTGGTCATTGACGCACCGGAGTCATTGCAGCTTGAGCGCACCGTCGTGCGCGACAACAGCAGCCCGGACACCATCAAGGCTATCATGGCCAGCCAGTTCAGCCGCCAGCAGCGACTCGACAAAGCTGATGATATCATCGTCAATGATGGCGACCTGCTGGCTTTGCACAACGCCGTGCAGACATTGCATAAAACCTATCTTGATATGAGTAAAACTGATTCCCATGAGTGAGCGCACCCTGAAAGTGAATTGCCCGACCTGCAAGGAAATTGTGACCTGGCATGAAAAAAATGCATTCCGACCATTCTGTTCGGAGCGTTGCAAATTGATAGATTTCGGTGAGTGGGCCAGCGAGCGACACAGTATTGCCGGCGAGCCAGTGGACCCGGAAGACCTGCCACAGCTCAGCGGTGGTCGGCACTCCGATGACTAGGCATGACGGCGTCAAACGGATTCATGTCGCCGTTGGCGTCATCCTTGATGCTCACGGTCAGGTTCTGGTTGCCAAACGTGCCGATCAACAACACCTTGGCGGCCTGTGGGAGTTTCCCGGTGGCAAGGTCGAAGTTGGCGAGACGGTGCAACAGGCGCTCAGCCGGGAACTCAAGGAGGAAATTGCCATTAACGTGACGCAGTCACGTCCCTTGTGCCGGATAGAACACAATTACCCCGACAAAGCGGTGCTGCTGGATGTGTGGATTGTCGACCGTTTCACCGGCACGCCAACCGGCCTGGAGAATCAGCCTCTGCGCTGGCTGCCGACCTCACAGCTTGATACAAAAGAGTTCCCGCAGGCGAACCGGCTGATCATCCGACGCCTGCAATTGCGCGACATGCTTGCCATTGTCAATATTCCTGCGCCACCCTCCACACCGATTCGGGTGGCGGGCGACACATTGCTGCGACTTCGGTGCCAGCACAAGAACCACTACCAGGATTACCTGTCTGCGGCGCATAAGATGTTGCCGGAGCTCGCGCATACCAGTGCCGGTGTCATCGTCGACCTGTCAGCGACCGATATCAATGCTGATGGCCGAATTCGCGACGACCTGCTGGCTTTACCGGGGTGCAAGGGGCTGCACGCGCATGGCGGCCTGCTAGGCTGCCTTTCTGCAAGACCGGTGCCGGAGCACCTGCTGTTCGGGGTTTCCTGTCACTCGCGCGAAGACCTGGTGCTGGCAGCGGCACTGGACGCGGACTACGCGCTCCTGTCCCCGGTGAAAGCAACTGCCAGCCATCCTGGTACAGCGCCACTGGGCTGGAATACATTTGCCGACATGGTACGGGAATCAACGGTGCCGGTTTATGCCCTGGGCGGCATGCAGACGCCTGATCTGATCATTGCCAGGGCCAGCGGCGCACGGGGAATAGCCGGCATCAGTCTGTTTAGCTGCGATACGATGCGTTGATACGGACATACTCTTCTGACAGGTCTGCAGTCCATACCTGTTCGTTGACATCACCGCGAGCCAGTTCCACGCGCAGACATATATCTTCCTGGGTCATCACTGCCTGTCCCATTTCCTCACGGTAGCCCGGCGCCAGGCCACCCTTTTCAACAATACAGACATCATCCAGATACAGATCTATGCGCGATACATCCAGGTCTGGTACACCGGCACGACCCACCGCCGCGAGAATTCTTCCCCAGTTAGGATCGGACGCTGACAACGCGGTTTTGACCAGAGGTGATTCGGCAATCGCGTAGGCGACCTGCAGACACTCTGCGGTATTGCCCCCGCCACGCACATCTACGGTAACAAACTTTTTTGCACCTTCGGCATCGCGAATAATCAGTTTCGCAAGATCCAGAACCAGTTCGTGCAAGGCATTGCGGAATGCGACATATAACCCTTCATCTGCCTTGTCGATTCTGATACCGCTTTTGCCCGTGGCGGTCAGTACGCAACAGTCGTTGGTTGAGGTGTCGCCGTCGACGGTGATTCTATTGAATGACTGTTCTACGGAAGACATTAACAGTTCCTGCAACAGGCCCTGATCAATTTCTGCGTCGGTACACACAAATGCCAGCATGGTAGCCATATTTGGCTTGATCATGCCTGCGCCTTTGGTGATACCGGTAATAGTGATGAACTGTCCATTATGGGTCACTATCGCCGACACACCTTTGGGCCGGGTGTCTGTCGTCATGATGCCTTTGGCAGCAGCCAGCCACTGATCATCCTGCAGCGCAGCCAATGCGGCGGGCGCAGCAGCAGCGATTTTCTCCGCCGGCAACCGCTCGCCGATGACACCCGTGGAAAAAGGCAGCACCTGTGTCAGGTTAACGTCTGCGCAGTCGGCCAGCGCCTGACAACAATGCAATGCATCGGCCATGCCCCTGTCACCGGTACCGGCATTGGCATTCCCGGTGTTGACCAGCAGGTAACGCACATCACCGCCATTGCCAGTCAGATGTTTCCGGGCCAGTACCACAGGTGCCGCACAGAACGCATTGCGCGTAAAAACGCCTGCCGTCCGGCTGCCTTCGGCCAGCTCAAACAACACCAGATCGAGCCGGTTCTGGTACCGTACTCCGGCACTGACAGCTGACATTTTGATGCCCTTTACCGGCACCAGGTTGCCGATGTCCTTTTTTCCTGTCGCCATATTTTCACCCAACCCGTTTATCAGCTCAGTCGACCGTGACAATGTTTGAACTTCTTGCCAGAGCCGCAATGGCAGGGATCATTTCGTCCCAGCTTGGGTTCTTCCCGGACAAACGGTGCGCCGTTATCCTGTTCATTCTGGCCACCCTCTGCATTGCCCCCGGCAGTCTCTGACTGCATGCCCGATGCTTCAGCATGTTGATATTTGATCTTTTCCTTGGCCCGCTCCGCATCGCGTGCGCGCTCAATGGCATCAATTTCTTCCGGCGAGCGCACTTGCACATGACTGAGGAAACGGATGACATCGTGCTGCAGACGCGACAGCAAGCTCTGGAACAGGGCGAAAGCCTCCCGTTTGTATTCCTGCTTCGGGTTCTTGCCCGCGTAACCACGCAGGAATATGCCTTGTCGCAACTGATCCATTGCCGCCAGGTGTTCCTTCCACAAGGTATCCAGAATCTGCAGTACAATCTGCTTTTCCAGCAGAGCCATTTTTTCGCCAACGGTCTCACGCTTCCTGGCATAAGCGTCAGTCAGCTCCTGCCTGATCTTTTCGCGCAAGGTTTCCTCGTACAGCTTTTCATCTTCTTCCAGCCATGTCTTGATCGGCAGATGGATGGCGAACTCAGCCTCCATTGCCTGTTCCAGCCCGTCGATATCCCACTGTTCAAAAATACTTTGTGGTGGGATGTGGCTGCTGATGACTTCATCCGCCACTTCGTTTCGCATACTGGAGACCAGTTCACCGATGTCGTCGCTGGCCATGACCTGATTGCGCTGCTGGTAGACGATAGTGCGCTGGTCATTGGCAACATTGTCATATTCCAGCAACTGTTTACGGATATCAAAGTTGCGACCTTCAACTTTACGCTGTGCTTTTTCGATCGATTTAGACACCATGCCGTGCTCAATCGCCTCGCCTCGCTCCATACCCAGTTTCTGCATAAAGCTTTTCACGCGGTCGGAGGCAAAGATACGCATCAGACTGTCTTCCAGCGACAGATAGAATCGCGAATAACCCGGGTCCCCCTGACGTCCTGAGCGGCCCCGCAGCTGATTATCGATACGCCTGGACTCGTGTCGTTCAGTACCAATAATATGCAGACCGCCAGCCTCCAGCACCTGATCGTGGCGCTGCTGCCAGGCATCCTTGGCCGCGGCGATCTGCTCGGGCGTTGGATTGTCCATGGCCGCCACTTCCGATTCCCAGTTTCCGCCCAGCACAATATCCGTGCCCCGACCCGCCATATTGGTGGCGATGGTAACGACACCGGGTCGCCCAGCCTGCGCAATAATAAACGCCTCTTTTTCATGGAATTTGGCGTTCAATACTTCGTGCTGGATCTTTTCCTTGTTCAGGAACTTAGACAGCATTTCCGAGGTTTCGATAGAAGCGGTACCGACCAGGATTGGCGCGCCTTTGGCACTGAATTCCGTAATATCGCTAACAATTGCCTCGAACTTCTCTTCCATGGACAGGAACACAAGGTCGTTCTTGTCGATTCGTTGCATAGGCGTATTCGGCGGTATTACAACCACATCAAGATCATAAATCTGCTTGAACTCGAATGCCTCGGTATCGGCGGTACCGGTCATGCCGGACAGTGTATTGTAGAGACGGAAGTAATTCTGGAAAGTGGTGGAGGCCAGAGTCTGACTCTCACTCTGGATCTCCAGTCCTTCTTTTGCCTCAATGGCCTGATGCAGACCCTCTGACAGGCGTCGCCCTTCCATGGTACGGCCGGTATGCTCATCGATCAGCACAATGCGGCCGTCCTTGACGATATATTCAACGTCCTTGTGAAACAGGTAGTGTGCTTTCAGCGCCGAGTGAATATGGTGCAGCAGTCCCAGATTGGCGGCGGAATACAGACTCTCGCCCTCGTTCAATAACTTGCGCTGGGTCAGCAGTTCTTCCAGGTGCTCATGACCGGATTCGGTCAACTCGACCTGTCGGGTTTTTTCATCAACCATGAAATGCCCGGACTCGACCTTCTCTTCACGCTCCAGCGCCATAGTGGGACTCTTTTCTTCCGGCGCTTCACCACGCTCCAGTCCCGGTATCAGCTCATTGATGGCCAGGTACTGTTTGGAGCTGTCCTGCGCGGCCCCGGAGATGATCAGGGGCGTTCGCGCCTCATCAATCAGAATGGAATCCACTTCGTCGACGATGGCAAAATTGAGTTTGCGCTGCAACTTGTCTTCAATACGAAACGCCATATTGTCGCGCAGGTAGTCGAAGCCAAATTCATTGTTGGTGCCGTAGGTGATGGAAGCGTTATAGGCTTCCTTTTTTTCGTGCTGCATCTGGCCACCGACAATAACACCAACGGTCAGCCCCAGAAATTCGTACAGCGGCCGCATCCAGTTGGCGTCACGACTGGCAAGGTAGTCGTTGACGGTAACAATATGGACACCATTTCCCGACAGCCCGTTGAGGTAGGCGGGCAATGTTGCCACCAGGGTTTTACCCTCACCGGTCTTCATTTCGGCAATATCACCCTGATGCAACACAATGCCACCGATCATCTGCACATCAAAATGACGCAAGCCCAGTGTCCGTTTACTTGCTTCGCGGACAACAGCGAAGGCTTCCGGCAACATTTTATCCAGAGACTCCCCTTCGTCAAAACGTGCCTTGAATTCGACTGTCTTGGCACGCAGCTCTTCGTCAGACAGCGACTGCACACCGTCCTCAAATGTATTGATCTGCCTGACGATTTTATGCAGCTTTTTGAGTTTGCGAGAGTTGCTGCTGCCAAATATTTTACTGAAAAACTGTAAGCTCATGATGACCTGTTATGACTGAATAATAAAACATACGGAACCATGACGACCTGATTGCAGTCGTCAGCTATAAAGCATCGGGGAGACGTGCGTTAGCGGTGGGTGCGACGTATATAAGAGGCCGGGTCGACGACACGGCCGTTTTTATAGACTTCAAAGTGAACGTGGGGACCAGTGGATCGCCCGGTGCTGCCGATCAGTGCGATTGCCTGCGCCTGATTGACAATCTCGCCCTGCTCTACCAGTAACTCCTGGGCATGGGCATAACGTGTCAGATAGCCATTGCCATGATCGATTTCCACCATCAGGCCATATCCGGCGCGCGTGCCCGAGAAAGTTACGACACCGGTACCGACACTGATAATATCCTCACCGGCAGCGCCGGCAAAGTCGATGCCGTTGTGCCAGGCCATGCGTCCGGTAAACGGATCGGCTCTGCGCCCGAAACCTGATGACAGCCAACCGGTATTGACCGGGCGACCGGCGATTTCAGCCTCCTGCTCGAGCTGTTGGCCGTTGATCAGTCCGGAGACGGTTTCAAGCTGATTGCCGCGCGCCTCGATTTCCTGTTCCAGACGCGTGATCGCGCGGATAAAATCGGGCGGCTGCATTGAATTGCCATCATCCAGCAGCAAACCGCCAACGCCAGGCGTCTGCTGACTGAAGTTGAATTCGGCGGGATCCAGATTGGCGACCTCGGTCAGTCGCAGACCCAGGGCATCCAGGCGCAGCAGCCGTGCCTGCAGGGTGGCCAGCCGCTGGGTCAGCGCCTCGACCTGTTGCTCCGCATTCTGCCGAACTTCGGCCAAAGCAAGCGCCTGCTCGTCAAGCTGCTGTTCCCAGCCCTCGGCGGATTTCTCACTGACGATATGATTGGCGGTGTTGGCCAGGGCCAGGTGGTAACCCATATAACCCAGCGCCACCGGGGCGCCGAGCAGACACAGCGACAGCAGGCCCTTGAGCCAGCCTTTGATCACAATCGTGCGACTGTGTCCGTAACGCTGATTAACCAATATGAGCTTCATAAGCCAGGCCTGCCCCGTATCGCTGCGCTTCGGGGTCTCCGTCAGGCAGCCAGTCCGGGCTTGAGATAAGAAATGGGTACCTGGGATTCGGAGTCAAAACTGACCATCTCCCATGCATCCCGCGTCGCCTCCAGCGTGCGCAACAGATTATTGTTCAGCGCATGTCCGGACTTGTACCCGTTGAATTCACCCAGCAGGCTGTGCCCAAGCAGGTACAGATCACCGATTGAATCCAGAATTTTATGCTTCACGAACTCGTCTTCATACCGCAGACCATCTTCGTTCAGCACCTTATAATCGCCTACCGCGATGGCGTTGTCCATACTGGCACCTAACGCCAGGTTGCGATTGCGCAGTTCTTCAAACTCATGCATGAAACCAAAGGTACGCGCCCGGCTGACTTCCTTGACGAAGGAAGTACTGGAAAAATCGATGGTTGCCGACTTGGTGTAGCGACGATAAACCGGATGATCATACAGCAGAGTATAGCTGACCTTGAAGCCATCAAAAGGCTCCAGACTGACCGTTTTATCGCCATCTTTCAGATGGATAGGCTTCAGTATCCGGATGAACTTCTTGGCAGCGTCCTGCTCCTCGATACCCGCTGACTGGATCAGAAACACAAAAGGCCCGGCGCTGCCGTCCATAATGGGCACTTCCGGCGCGCTGACTTCAACGTAGGCATTATCAATACCAAGACCCGACATCGCCGACATCAGGTGCTCGATCGTTGATACCCGCACACCATCCTGGATCAGTGTCGTGGACAGGGTAGTGTCGCCGACCAGGTGTGCCAATGCCGGTATGTGCACATTCGGCTCCAGGTCGGTGCGCACAAAAATGATACCCGTATCAACCGGCGCCGGCCTTAACGTCAGATAGACTTTAGTGCCGGTGTGCAAACCCACACCAGTGGCACGGATGACATTTTTGAGAGTACGCTGTTTCAACATAGTTGACATGAATCCCGGAATAAGCGGCGCGCAGGGGATTTACCCCTGCACAATGCGCTAGATGATAGCAAATATCAGTTGAGAACCCAAACACTGAATTGACCGTGCTCAGGCCCCAACCGCCGTGGTTACAGCCGTTTTTCAGTCTGCCTGGCGGCGCAGAAACGCCGGAATATCCAGGTAGTCCATGCTGTCTTCAGCACCCACTGCCTTGGCGAACCCACTGTTTTGCGGCATGGTATGCGAACTGGCCGCGGGGCGTGGGCGTGCTGCCGTTGCCGCCGGTCGGTCCACGGGCCGATAATTACCACCAGCAACCTGCGCCGAACGGGTATTGTCAACGACCTTGGTGGGGCGCTGTTCAGCAGCACGTACTTCGCCCAACCCGGTTGCGACCACTGTTACCCTGATTTCATCACCCATTTCCGGATCGATCACGGTACCAACAACAACTGTCGCATCGTCAGAGGCAAATTCGGAAATGGTGTCACCCACTTCAGAAAACTCGCCCAGTGACAGGTTCTCACCAGCCGTAATGTTGACCAGAATGCCGCGGGCGCCATGCAAGTTCACATCTTCCAGCAGCGGGCTGCGGATCGCAGCCTCAGCAGCTTCCCGGGCTCGTGACTCGCCGGTCGCGTAACCGGTTCCCATCATGGCCATACCCATTTCCGACATCACCGTGCGCACGTCAGCAAAATCCACATTGATCATGCCCGGACGAATAATCAGGTCAGCGATACCTTTGACCGCACCCAGCAGCACGTCATTGGCCGCTTTGAAAGCCTCCAGCAGGGATGCATTCTTGCCCAGCACCGCCAACAGTTTTTCATTGGGGATGGTGATCAGGGAATCTACGTGCTGAGACAACTCCTGAATGCCCTGGTCTGCAATCAGGGAGCGCTTTTTGCCTTCGAACGGAAACGGTCGGGTTACCACCGCCACCGTCAGTATGCCCAGCTCTCTGGCTACTTCAGCAAAAATGGGTGCGGCACCGGTACCGGTACCACCGCCCATGCCGGCAGTGATGAACACCATGTCTGCACCACTGAGGATCTCTGCGATTTCTTCCCGATCCTCCAGGGCTGCCTGGCGCCCGATCTCGGGATTGGCACCGGCACCCAGACCTTTGGTAACGGTACTGCCCATCTGCAGCAGAGTTTTGGCCTGCAGATTGGTCAGCGCCTGAGCGTCGGTATTGGCGCAGACAAACTCTACGCCTTCAACGTGATGACTGATCATGTGCCGGACGGCGTTTCCGCCGCCACCACCAACACCGATAACCTTGATGACGGCACTTTGTGGAATACTATCTAGAAGTTCAAACATACGGCCCCCTGTCATGCCTTGGTTTTATTGAAACGTTAATTAATGTATTTACTCTTGCAAAATTTACGGCTCAAAAGTTCTCTTTCAGCCAGTTCTTTACCCGTTCTACGATACTGATCTTTGGTTCCTTGACGGTCACCGGGTGATGACTGCGCTCCTGCTGTTGCAGTTGACGCATGCCGTACAGCAGCAAACCGACACCCGTGGAATAAATCGGATTGCGCACGATGTCCGCCAGGCCCTTGACGCTCTGCGGCATGCCAATACGTACCGGCATATGGAAGATCTCCTCAGCCAGCTCTATGACACCTTCCATTTTGCTGGTGCCACCGGTCAACACGATCCCCGCAGCCAGCAGGTTTTCATACCCGCTCCGCTGCAGCTCAGCCTTGACCAGAGTGAATAACTCGTCATAACGCGGCTCGACTACTTCGGCCAGCGCCTGGCGCGATAGTTCGCGAGCTGGTCTTTCACCGACACCTGGCACCTTGATCATCTCACCGGCACTGGCCAGTTGCGTCAATGCACAGGCGTACTTGATCTTTATTTCATCCGCGTTATCCGTTGGCGTGCGCAGCGCCATGGCAATATCATTGGTCACCTGATCGCCGGCGATAGGTATGACACCGGTGTGGCGGATAGCGCCTTCGGTGAAGATAGCGATGTCTGTCGTGCCACCACCAATATCCACCATGCATACCCCAAGCTCTTTCTCGTCCTCTGTCAGCACGGCATAACTTGAAGCCAGTTGCTCCAGGATTATTTCCTCTGTCTGCAGCCCGCAACGCTTTATGCATTTTTCGATATTCTGCACAGCATTGATGGCACAGGTGACCAGATGCACTTTGGCTTCCAGACGCACACCTGACATTCCCAGGGGCTCTTTCACGCCCTCCTGGGAATCAATAATGTATTCCTGCGGCAGGATGTGCAGTACACGCTGATCGGCGGGTATGGCGACTGCCTGTGCCGCATCAATCACCCGGTCAATATCCGCGCGCGTTACTTCCCGGTCACGAATCGCCACGATGCCGTGTGAGTTCATACTGCGAATGTGGCTGCCGGCGATACCCGCGTAAACCGAATGTATGCGGCAACCGGCCATCAGTTCCGCCTCTTCTACTGCACGCTGAATAGACTCGACTGTGGATTCAATATTCACCACTGTGCCCTTCTTCAGACCGCGCGATCGATGGCTGCCGATACCCACAATATTGAGACTGCCATCGGCCTTTACCTCGCCCACAATGGCAACCACCTTGGACGTGCCGATATCCAGGCCGACAATCATGTTGCTGTTATCTGGAGCGCTCATAAGTCACACCTGCTCTCACCGACGGGCCACAGAATCTGTGGTCACCGTATTTTTACTGACTGAAAATCCATTCCCGTACCGCAAGTCAATCGTGCGTGCATCTGCCAAATGGTCCTGTAATCCACTGCGGTAAACCATAATCAAACGATCCAGCCGTGCCATGACGTCGTCACGACCCAGACGCAACACCGGACCGCCATCTACTGCAATTGTCCAGCTGCCACGCTGACTCAGGCTCACCGACGCTGGTGTCATGGCAAGCGCCGACAAGACCTCTTTAAACGTCTCGTACCGGGACAACACCACAGCCTCTGAACCTGCCGGCCCGCTCAGTGCCGGCAGCGCTGTTTCAGACCCGCGTGGCGGTGGCGTAAAAATCTCACCGGCGGCATTGAGTAGCGAAGCCTCTCCCCAGCGCGCGATTGGCTGCTGCTCACGTATATTGATCACCAGCACATCCGGCCACACCCGGCGCACGGTAGCGTGCGCGACCCAGGGATTCAGCTCCAGCTCATCGCGTAAATCCTGCACATCCACACCCAGGAAACCTGACTCCGTGTAACGGGCCAGCAATGTTCTGACCTCATGTTCTGTCACGCGATGCAGCGGCGAATCCAGCCTGACGGTGTTGATCTCCCGGTTCACCACGGGCCGGCTTATTTCCGGCAGATTCAATGCCGGCAGGCTGTCCGCCAGCGTCGCCATATAATCCGCCGCTACGCCACGATACTGATGAACGGCAACGCCACCCGCACCTGTCAGGATCAGACCCAGCAAAACAAACCGCAGTACGCCGCCAGAACGTTTCTCTGCCGCTGCATCGGGTACTGTGTGCCGCGCCTCAGCACGCAGCGGCGCGAAATCCATCGGTACGTCCGGGCCGTCGTCATAGGCCGAAAATGTTGTTCTGCTTCGGGAATCGCTCATGATGATTCGCCGGCGGCGCCTCCCTGCAGAATGTGTAAAACCAGAGCCGGAAAATCCAGACCTCTGCTTGCCGCCGACACTGGCACCAGACTGTGGTCTGTCATGCCCGGCACTGTATTAAGCTCAAGCAACCAGAATTCACCATGTTGATCCTGCATCACATCAACCCGACCCCAACCCTCGGCGCCCAGAATGGTGAACGCACGCAGGCAAAGATCAGCCAGTTCTGCAGTTTTCTCACGGGTCAGCGGTGCCGGACAAAGGTAGCGGGTGTCACTGGCCACGTATTTGGCATCGTAATCATAAAACTCATGACTGGTGCTCAGCTCGATTGCCGGGAACGCCTCGCCGTGAATGACCGGCACGGTAAACTCGGCACCACGGATCCGTTGCTCCGCCATGACAGCGGTATCATACATACTGGCCTTCTGGTAGGCGTGCTGGAGTGCTGCGGCATCAGACGCCATCGACATGCCGATACTGGATCCCTCATGCGCAGGCTTGACCACCACCTCACCCAGATCATCAATCAGGCCTTGCCAGTCAATGTTGTCGTGTAACAGGCTGAATCTTGGCGTAGGCAATCCGCTTGCTGCCCATAACTGCTTGGTCTTGACTTTATCCATGGCCAGCGCAGATGCCAGCACACCGCTGCCGGTATAGGGGATATGCATCATCTCCAGCAATCCCTGCAGCTTGCCGTCTTCACCGCCACGGCCATGCAAAATATTGAATACGCGATCTATTTTTTCGGCACGCAGCTTCTCAGCAAGATCAGGACCGACGTCGATACCGACCACATCAAGACCCTGACTCTGCAGCGCCGTGAGCACAGCCTTACCACTGAGCAGCGATATTTCACGCTCGGCTGAATCGCCACCCATTAGCACAGCGACGCGCTCCGGACTGGCCATTGAATTCTTCTCACTCATCACAGTAACCCCTGTGCGGCCAACGTACGCGCCAGGGCACCCACACTACCGGCCCCCTGGGTAATCACGATGTCGCCGTCTTTCGCCAGATCTTTCAGCACCCCACGCACATCCGCTTCATCTTTGACAAAAACCGGGTCCACCTTGCCTCGCAATCGGATGCTGCGGCATAAACTTCGCGAATCGGCACCCGGTACCGGATCTTCCCCGGCGGAGTACACGTCAAGCATCAAAAGAACATCGACTTCGGAGAGAACCCGGACGAAGTCGTCATACAAATCCTTGGTTCGGGAGTAGCGATGCGGCTGATAGATCATCACCAGTCTCGCCTCCGGCCATCCGGCACGCAGTGCAGCCACTGTTGCAGCGACCTCGCTGGGATGGTGCCCATAGTCATCAAGCAGCATTATCTTGCCGTCCGCGATCGGAAACTCACCCTGAATATCAAAGCGTCGACCCACGCCGGCAAACTCGGCCAGACCTTTACAGATTGCTTCGTCAGCAATGCCTTCGTCGGTAGCAACTGCGATGGCAGCGGTGGCATTCAATGCATTGTGGCGCCCCGGGATGCTGAGACTGATATGCAGCGGATCACGACCATCCGGACGGTAGACATCAAAGTCGGTAAACTGCCTGTCCTGTCGCAGGTTTTCGATGCGATAGTCAGCGTGCGCGGAGAAACCATACGTCAGCATGGGCCGCGATATCCGTGGCATGATTTCCGCAACCACAGGATCATCGACACACAACACCGCCAGTCCGTAAAAAGGCAGATTGTGCAGAAATTCGACAAAGTAGCTCTTGAGCTTGTTGAAGTCGCCGTCGTACGAACCCATATGATCAGCGTCAATATTGGTGACCACCGCAACCATGGGCTGCAGATGCAGGAATGAAACATCGCTTTCATCCGCCTCACAGACCAGATACCGGCTCTCACCCAGGCCCGCGTTGGCGCCGGCGCTGTTCAATCGACCACCGATGACAAACGTCGGCGCCAGTTTAGCTTCGGCAAAAATAGAAGCCACCAGACTGGTTGTTGTGGTTTTGCCATGCGTGCCGGCGATAGCCACGGCGTGGCGGTAGCGCATTAACTCCGACAACATCTCGGCACGTGGAATGATGGGTTTCGCGGACTGTTTGGCCGCCACCAGCTCCGGGTTGTCGTCACGTACCGCACTTGAATACACCACCACATCGGCACTGGCGATATTGTCACTGGCGTGCCCGATAAATATCTGCGCACCCATGCCCGCCAGACGGTCCGTCACCACTGACGACTTGATGTCAGAACCGGTAATCCGGTATCCCTGGTTTAGCAGAACTTCGGCGATACCGCACATGCCGGCACCACCAATGCCAACAAAATGGATGGTCTTGATGCGACGCATCTCCGGCACCTGGTAATAACGTTGATCAGCCACGGCAAACCTCCAGGCACACATCAGAAACCCGTTCTGCGGCATCAGCAATGGCCAGGCTGTGAGCGCGCTGCGCCATATCCTGTAGCCGTTTTTTATCTGTCATAAGTTCCTCTAATAGTTGCTGCAGGCCGTCTTTGTTCAGGCGCGACTGCGGCATCAGCTCAGCGGCGCCGGCATCCACCAGCCAGCGCGCATTGGCGCTCTGATGATCATCCACGGCGTGCGGATAAGGCACCAGAATCGACGGCAAACCGGCCGCAGCAAGCTCGGCAACCGTGCTCGCGCCGGCGCGACACAGCACCAGGTCGGCCCAGGCATATGCCGCTGCCATATCGCCAATAAACGGTTCCACTTGTCGCTTGATGTCGGTACCGGTAGCGTCGACTGATTGTTGATAGGCTGCCTGCGTGCTTTCATGTTTGTTGCGTCCGGTCTGATGCCAGACCTCGATACCCTGATGGCTATCGACACCGGACACAGCCAGGGGCACAACCTCATTGATGGCAGCCGCGCCCAGGCTGCCACCCAGCACCAGCAGACGCAGCGCGCCCGTGCCATCCGTGCCTGTGCTCTGCCTGCCGCTCAAACCGGCGATGTCCGCCCTGACCGGGTTGCCGGTATGAACCAGTTTACTGCTGGCCTTAAAGGTACCGGGAAACGCTTCCAGTACCCTGGCCGCCATCGGTGCCAGCAAACGATTGCTCAGTCCGGCAATGGCGTTCTGTTCGTGAATGACCAGGGGCCGGCGCAACAACCAGGCAGCAACACCACCGGGACCGGTCACATAACCTCCCATACCCAGAACACAGCAAGGCTGCAGGGCCTGCAACAGCCGCAGCGATTGCCAGATACTGGCCAACAGCATGAAAGGCGCCTTCAGTAAAGCCAGTTTGCCCTTGCCCCGTAAACCATTAACGTTCAGACGATTCAGTTTGATGCCGGTATCACGCAGCACATCGTTCTCCATGCCGGCCGGCGTGCCCAGCCATTCAACCTGAATGTCACGCGCCTGCAGCACCCGGGCAATGGTCAGTGCGGGGAATATGTGGCCGCCAGTGCCTGCCGCCATGATTAATACCGTGCGTCTGCTCATGCATCACCTCCGGCCGGATCCGGATCGGGCTGTGTCCGCAGCTCGTACTCAATACGCATAAGCATCGCGACCATAAAACAACTAATCAGCAGGCTATTGCCGCCATAGCTCAGGAACGGCAGTGTCAGTCCTTTGGTCGGCAACAGCCCCGTGTTAACTCCAAAATTTATAAACACCTGGGTCGCAAATATCATGCCGATGCCAAACGCAACATAGGCCGGAAAATACCGCGCCCTGGCTTCGCACTCACGCCCCAGACGCAGCGCCGTCCATACCAGAAAACTGAACAGGAACAGAACGAAAAGCACACCCAGCAAGCCCATCTCTTCAGCGATAATCGACAGCACAAAATCCGTGTGCGCTTCCGGCAGGAAATACAACTTCTGGATACTGTTGCCCAGACCCACGCCGAACCATTCGCCGCGTCCGAACGCTATCAATGCCTGTGTCAGCTGGTACCCTTCACCGTAAACGTATTCGGCAGCCCACGGATTCAGGAACGATGTCAGGCGATTGATCACGTACGGCTTCATGATGGCGAGCGCGACAACGCCGGCAAAACAAACCATCACAATCAGCACAAATCGATGCAGCCGCGCACCGGCGAGAAACAGCATGGTAAACGTGGTCAGCATTATGATAACCATCGCGCCGTGATCAGGCTCAAAATGCAGCAATGTGATAGCAGCAGCCAGAATGACCATTGGCTTGAGGAACCCTGACCAGCGCTCATGAACTTCGTCGCGGTGCCGGTGCAGATATGCAGCCATGTACACCACCATGAAAATCTTAGCCATCTCCGAAGGTTGCAGGCGATAAAAGCCCAGATCAATCCAGCGCGCACTGCCGTTGACGACAGTTCCGATACCGGGCACCAGCACCAGTGCCAGCAATACCAGCGCCAGACATAACAGTCCGGCACTGCAGCGATACCAGAGGTTCATGTTGACATGCAGGGTAATCAACATCACAACCAGCGATAAGCCAATAAAAAACACCTGACGCTTAAAGAAATAGAATGGATCACCTGCCATGCTGTTGGCGATTTCCATGGAGGCCGACGTCATCATGATCAGCCCGGTTCCCAGCAACAGAAAAAGGACCAGCAACAGGGTATTGACCGGCCGCTCGGCCACCCGGCGGGGCACACGAACAGCGCCTCTGCTTTTGCTCAGCAACACACTCATGACAGGGCCTCCACAGCGGCGGCAAAAACGCGCCCGCGATGCGCAAAGTCCTTGAACATGTCGAAGCTGGCGCAAGCCGGCGACAGCAACACAGCATCGCCATCAACGGCACTGCTGGCCGCTTCAATAACAGCTTCCTCCATGGAGGTCGCACGCATGATGTCGGCACGATTACCAATCAGCTTCGCCAGTTTGTCGGCATCACGACCAATCAGCACCACCCGCTTTACATAACGCTCCAGCGCCGGCAACAGTGAGGAGAAGTCCGCATCTTTGCCAATACCGCCGGCGATCAGCACGATCTCGCCAGACGTGCGCTCAGCAACAGATTCAATGGCAACCAGAGTTGCACCAACATTGGTGCCTTTGGAGTCGTTGTAATAGTCAACGCCACGCAGCTGTCGCAGCAGCTGGCAACGGTGTGGCAAGCCGGGAAATTCACGCAGGGTTGTGACCATGGCGGCATCCGGAATACCGACAGCATGACCCAATGCAAGCGCCGCCATCGCATTGCTGACATTGTGTCGCCCCACCAGAGCGATATCCCGCACCGGCATCAGATGGTTCGATCCGCGCTTGAGCCAGGTTTCGCCCTCATGTGTCGACAAACCGTAATCATGCTCACCTGCCGCATCGTTAAAACCATAGGTCCATCGTTGTGCGGCAGTTGGATGCGCAGGCTCGCTGGCCGGATCATCCCGGTTCACCAGCACTTGCCGCGCCCCCTTAAAGATGCGCTGTTTGGCGGCCGCATAGTCCTGCATGGATGGGTAGCGGTCCAGATGATCTTCAGTCAGGTTCAACAGTACCGCGACTTCGGCGTCCAACCGGGTCGTTGTCTCGAGCTGAAAGCTCGACAACTCAAGGACGTACAGATCGCGCTCGCCGCTGCGCAACAGATCGAGCGCCGGCATACTGGCCCGACCGTCAAGGTTGCCGCCAACTGCGACCCGGATACCGACCTGACGGGCCATCTCGGACACCAGGGTCACCACGGTACTTTTGCCGTTAGACCCGGTTACAGCAACCACCGGCGCTTTCACTTCGCGGCTGAATATGTCGATGTCGCCGGTCACAGGCACACCCTGACTGATTGCATGAGCGATTTCCGGGGTCTGCAAACTGATACCGGGACTCAGTACGATCTCACTTGCCTGCAACAGGCTTTGTTGCGGGAAGCCACCCAGCTCAATGGTTTGTCCGGGAAACTCGGTTTCAAACTCGGCCAGCGCGGGTGGACTGAAACGACTGTCGATAACCTTGAACGGGCGACCCAGAGCATGGAAATAGCGCGCGCAGGACAGCCCGGTCTTACCCAGACCGACTATCACCACCAGCTTGTTGTCCACTGCCTGCGTCATCGACGCGTCTCCACTACAATGTATTTCGTTGTTATCTCAGCTTCAGCGTTGCCAGCCCGAACAGCACCAGCATCACGGTAATAATCCAGAAGCGCACAATAACGCGCGGTTCCGGCCAGCCTTTAAGTTCAAAATGATGATGCAAAGGCGCCATGCGAAAGATGCGCTTGCCCGTCAACTTGAATGACGCCACCTGCAGAATCACCGAAACGGTTTCCATGACAAAGATACCGCCCATGATAAACAGCACGATTTCATGCCGCGAAATAACGGCCACGATGCCCAGTGCAGCGCCCAGCGCCAGTGCGCCCACATCGCCCATGAATACCTGGGCGGGATAGGTGTTAAACCAGAGAAACCCGAGCCCGGCGCCGAGCAGGGCGCCGCAGAAAATGACCAGTTCGCCGGCGCCGGTCACCGTCGGTATGTTCAGGTATACCGAAAACTCAGCGTGTCCGGACAGGTACGCGATGATGCCCAGCGCACCCCCCACCATCACCGTCGGCAGAATTGCCAGACCGTCGAGACCGTCCGTCAGGTTGACTGCATTACTGCTGCCCACAATGACAAAATAGGTAACAACGATAAACAACAGCCCGACCTCTATCGAAACATCCTTGAAGAACGGAACGATATAGGCTGTCTGCACCGGATCAGTGGCCGTGTAATAAAGGAACAATGCGGCGCCCAGACCGATAACCGACTGCCAGAAGTACTTCCATTTTGCCGGCAGTCCTTTGGGGTCCTTGCGAAATACTTTTCTGTAGTCATCGACCCAGCCAATGGCGCCAAATAACACCGTCACCAGCATGGTGACCCAGACATAGGCATTGCGCAGATCAGCCCAGATCAGCGTACTCAACACAATGCTGACCAGGATCAGGGCGCCACCCATGGTCGGTGTGCCAGCTTTGCTGAAGTGACTCTCGGGCCCATCGGTTCGCACAACCTGGCCAATCTGGTGATAATTCAGACGGCGGATCATCCAGGGCCCTATCAGCAATGAGATGATCAGTGCCGTCAGAATTCCCATGATGCCACGCACGGTTATATACTGAATAACAGCAAAGCCGGGGTCGATCCGGATGAGGTAATCAGCTAGCAATACCAACATCAGACAGTCTCCTTGCTGCTTAATTGTTGAACGACGTAATCCATTCCCGCGCTTCGTGATCCCTTGACCAGGACGACACTGCTTTCGTTCAGCGCTTGCGCAGCGTGACTGATCAGTGCATCTCTGTCTTCAAAGTGCCGTCCGCCTGCTCCGAATGACTGACTTGCCAGTTCACTGCAGGCGCCGGTGCTCCATAATTCGTCCAGACCACATTCCCGCGCATAGCTGCCAACATCACGGTGTGCCTGTACTGTCAGCGCACCCAGTTCCGCCATGTCGCCCATGACCAGTACCCGACGGACATCCTTGCCGTTCCTGATAACGGCCAGCACATCAATCGCGGCCCTGAATGATGACGGGCTTGCGTTGTAGCTGTCATCGAGCAGACGACTGTTATTGATTCCGCTCAGCGGGCATAGTCGCCCCGGCACTGCGGCCACGCGTGCCAGGCCATCGCAAACACTGGCAGACGTCGCGCCCGACTCAATTGACAGCGCTGCGGCCGCCAGCGCATTGGCCACATTGTGACGCCCGGGCAGCGGCAGAAAACACGCTATCCGGCCACGGGCAGACTCGATATCAAACCGCGCACCGTCGGCTGTCATGACCAGGTTCACGGCGCGATAGTCGGCCGGAGCATCAAGAGCAAAGGTCACACAGCGCCGGCGACCGGCGCGCTCGCGCCAGCGCTCGATATTGGGATCGTCCGCATTCAGCACCACGGTGTGTGTTGACGCCGCCGAGTCGATAATCTCACCCTTTGCCTGCACCACACCTGCCAGGCTACCAAACCCCTCCAGATGAGTTTCTGCGGCGTTATTGATCAGTACAATCTGCGGATCCACCAGTTTAGCTGTCCAGGCGATCTCGCCACCGGCGTTGGCGCCCAGCTCAATGATTGCCTGCTGGTGATCCTGCTCAAGCTCCAACAGCATCATCGGGGCACCGATATTGTTGTTGAGGTTGCCGCGAGTCACCAGAATATTGAATTGCTGGGATAAAATAGAGCCAGTCATCTCCTTTACCGATGTCTTGCCCTGACTGCCGGTAATCGCAACAACGTTGGCCCGGGAGCGTTTGCGATTTATGTGTCCCAACCAACCCAGTGCAGCCGCAGTATCAGCCACCACCAGCTGCGGTATGGGCACGTCCTGCGCTTCACTGACAATTGCCGCCACGGCACGCTGTTCCGCAACCCGGGAGACAAACCGGTTTCCGTTAAAATTCTCGCCACTCAGGGCAACAAACAGGTCACCGGCCTGCAGCTGCCGGGAATCCGTGTTGACACGAGAGAATGTGACATCAGCCCCGGTCATGGTGGCGGGCATATACTCACTGACATCACTGAGCGTCATTGTTCCTATCATGACAACACCTCGCTATCTGGCGCCTGACCTGATGCCTGAGCCGCCCGCTTCTGCAATGCCAGCCGGACCTGCGCGGTATCACTGAATGCCATGCGCTGGCCACCAATATCCTGATACGCTTCATGGCCTTTACCCGCCACCAGGACAATATCCCCGGGCCCAGCCGAGGACACGGCATAAGTAATCGCGCTGGCCCGGTCGCGCTCCACATAAATGCCATCGCGCTCATTAAATCCCAACAGAATCTGCCGAATGATATCGTCAGGATTCTCGTTTCGCGGATTGTCATCGGTCAACACCACAAAGTCAGCCAGCTCTTCGGCAACCTCAGCCATCAGTGGGCGTTTACCCTGGTCGCGGTTACCACCACAACCAAACACACACCAGATACGGCCATCTACATGTTCATGAATGGCGCTCAATGCCGAGCGCAAGCCATCGGGAGTGTGAGCATAGTCCACCACGGCGGTCACATCAGACGTAGCATCGCCCAAAAGCTCCATCCGGCCACTGACCGGTTTCAACAACGCGGCCTGCGCCAGCACCTGCTGCAGATCCATCTCCTGTGGCAAGGTCATTGCGGCCGTGATGGCTGCAAGCACGTTGCTGAAATTGAATGAACCCAGCAGCCGCCCCTGTAAATCACCTTCGCCCCATGGCGTATGCACACGCGCCCGGTAGCCATTCGGTTGAAAGCTGAGCTCGCGGGCGTACACGTCAGCCCGGCTGTCATTCAGGCTATAGGTCAGGCTCTGCGTGTTTCTCGGTAACGCATTCAGCATACAGGCGGCGTAACTGTCATCAGCATTAACAATCCCCACTCGCAACGCCTCATGTTCAAACAGTCGGCGCTTGGCTTCAGCGTAGGCAGCCATACTGCCGTGATAGTCCAGATGATCCCGTGTCAGGTTGGTAAAGACTGCACTGTGGAAACGAACGCCATTCAGTCGGTGCTGATGCAGCCCCTGAGATGACACCTCCATGGCGATACAGGAGGCTCGTTGCTGCAGGATATCGGCGAGCGCAGCCTGCAGGATGACCGGGTCCGGCGTGGTGAACCCGGTGTCTTCCAGTTCCGGGAAAATGCCATAACCCAGTGTGCCGACAATGCCACAACGCTGGCCAAAACCGGACAGTATTTGACCGATAAACTGGGTACAACTGGTCTTGCCATTGGTGCCGGTGACACCGATCACGGGTAGCTGCTGCGACGGATGCGCATAGAATCGGGCAGCGATGTCCCCCAGACGAATGCGAAGACTGTTGACCGCAATAATCGGCACATTGCCAACCCGGCGACACCCATGCCACTGTCCGCCCTCATCTGCCAGCACGGCTGTTGCACCGCGCTGCAAGGCCAGTTCAATGTAGTCCCGAGCGTCGTGATTCTTGCCAAACAGGGCTATAAATATCTCGCCCGGATTGACCTGGCGACTGTCCAGCGTCATGCCACTGATTGAAATACCACTGCACGCCTGCCGACATTCGGCATCCATCACAAGCCCTTCGACCAGCTCGGTCAACGGCATTTTGGCATCGGTCTGTCGAGCGGTATTCACAGTTCTCACCTCGCGCTCAGAGTCATAATGCGTGATGGATCGATTGCGTCCGGCGTAACTTCAAGCAAACGCATGGCACCTGCGGCAATACGGGCAAATACCGGCGCCGCAACCTGGCTGCCGTAGTGCTGGGCACCCTGGGGCTCATTGACAACAATGATGACCACAATTCTCGGGTCATCGGCCGGCGCGTATCCGGCAAACATCGAGTTGTGCAGATTAGCCTCATAACCGCTGGCACCCACAACACGTGCAGTGCCGGTCTTACCCGCGATACTGTAAAAGGGCACACTGGCGCCATCGAAACCGCCCTGTGCCGGATCAACGACGGCTTCGAGCATGTTTTGCACTTCTGCAATAATGTCAGCGTCAACAACTCGCTGGGGCTCGCTGGCCCCCGCCATCTCGTTCCCATTCTTGAGCAGGGTCACTGGCACACGCAGCCCGCCATTGGCGATGACCGAGTAGGCCTGCGCCAGTTGCAGAGTTGAAGTTGACATGCCATAGCCGAAGGACAGTGTCGCCAGTTCAATGTCGTGCCAGATACGGTGATTGGGCATGACACCCGCACGTTCGCCCGGAAACCCACTGGCCGGGTTTTCGCCAAAACCAACTCGCAGCAGAATGTCGCGCAGCGCTTCATGGCCCACCGCAAGCGCGACTTTTGCCGAGGCAATATTGCTCGAGTTGACCAGCATGCCTTCCAGCGTTACATCACCAAAATTCTGCCCACGATCCTGCACCACATCACGCCCCACACGCATCCTGCCCGGATGTGTGCTGATAATTGTTTCTCGGTTATATAACCCTGATTCCAACGCCGCGATCGCGGTGAAGGGTTTAAGGGTGGACCCCGGCTCGAACAGGTCTGTCACCGACCGATTACGCAGTGCACCGAAGTCGGCGAGAGTGGACCGGTTATGGGGGTTGAATGAAGGCTGATTAACCATCGCCAGCACTTCACCGGTTTTTGCATCCAGAACCACGGCAGACGCAGCCCGGGCATCGCGATGCACAAACTCTGCCTTGAGCTCCTTGTATGCCAGATTCTGAATCCGGAAATCTATGCTGAGCGCCAGTGTGTTACCCGGCTGCGCTGTCTCGATGGTGTCGAGCTGGCGAATAATTCGTCCGCGACGATCCTTGATGACCTGTTGACGGCCGGGCACACCCTTGAGCCAGTCATCAAAGGCCAGCTCAAGACCTTCCTGGCCAATGTCATCAATATTGCTGAACCCCAACACATGAGCCGTAACCTCGCCCTGCGGGTAGTAGCGCTGATACTCCTGCCGCGAATAAACACCCGGCAAGGACATGGCCAGCACAGCGTCTGCTTCGGCTGGCGGCATACGTCTGCGCACATACAGGAATTCGCGCTCGGCACTGGCTTGCACGGAGGCAAGCAGACTATCTTCATTTAACTGCAGCGACCGGGCAAGCTGGCGAACGACGTTCGCATCGCCGGCTATTTCACGAGGGTTAATCCAGATCGACTTGACGGGTGTGCTGATAGCGAGCGGCTCACCGTTGCGATCGGTGATCATACCGCGATGTGCGACCAACGGCTCAATACGAATGGTGCGGGCATCACCCTGCCCCTGCAGAAAGTCGCGATCAACCAACAGCAAGGTCAATAACTTCCACAGCAAAGCCAGCACCGCCAGCGCAAGCGCACTCCAGACCAGCGCCAGACGCCAGCTGCTGAATCGTTTCACTGTCTGCGAATCACTCATGGCGCACCATTATTATTCTTGACCAATCCGGCAGTGTCATATCAAGCTCATCCATGGCTTTTTGCTCTATCCGCCCTTCCAGTCCGAAGGTGCTTTGCTCAATCAACAACTGCCCCTGCTGCACGTCCAGCTCGTTGCTTTCGGCGCGTAATTTTTGTAGCTCGTGGAACACTGTCCGGCTTTTGAAACTGGTATTGACGATGGCCAGCGCCGACGCCATGACGGCTGCCAGCAGAACCGTCAACCCCAAATTGCGCGAGTTGAACAACTGCAACCAACCAAATACAGACACAGGTGTCTCAGCCACCCTGGTATTCGCCGGTGCTACTGATCCGTCTCTGTTCTGCTCTGTTTTCATCATGACATCTTGTCTGTTATAGATTTTCCTGCATCTGGCCGTGTTATCAGGCCGGTTTTTCCGCTACCCGCATGACGGCACTTCGCGCCCTGGGGTTTTGTCTTATCTCCTGCTCCGAGGGTTTCACCGCCTTGCCAATCTTGATCAGCTTGGGGCTCAGTGCCGATACTGTCACCGGCAAATCTCTGGGAAAATCATCCCCCTTGCTTTGTTTCTGTATGAACTGTTTGACCAGTCGATCTTCAAGGGAATGAAAACTGATCACTACCAATCGTCCACCTGGCCTGAGCGCCGACAACGCCTTCTCCAGCACATTCTCCAGCGACACCAATTCTTTGTTAATGTGAATCCGGATTGCCTGAAAGGCCCGCGTCGCAGGGTGCTTGTGCCTCTCCCAGGCCGGATTGGCCTGTTTTACGATCTCTGCCAATTGCAGAGTCCGGCTTATCGGTGCCACCTCGCGTTCTTTAACGATGGCGCGAGCGATACGCCGTGAAAACCGATCCTCGCCATAACGGTAGATGACGTCGGCGATGTCCTGCTCGGCAGCGGTCGCCAGCCACTCGGCGGCACTCAACCCGGCCTGCGGGTTCATCCGCATATCCAGCGGGCCGTCCTGGACAAAACTGAAGCCACGCTCGGCCTCATCCAGTTGCGGCGAGGAAACACCCAGATCCAGCAATATGCCGTCCACCTCGCCAGCGGCGCCAGTGTCAGCAAGCATGACATCCAGTTCGTCGAATGAGCCCTGGCGAATGCTGAACCTTGCATCATCCGCCATCAACGCCATGCCGACTTCGATCGCCCGTGGATCCTTGTCGATTCCCAGCAAACGGCCTGTCTCGCTCATCCGCTCCAGAATCAGCCGGGAATGACCGCCACGGCCGAAGGTGCCGTCGACATAAAAACCAGCCGGATCGGTTAGCAACGCATCCACTGCAGGATGCAGCAGCACTGTTTCATGAGCCTGTGTAGCCATAACGCTCCGTTCCGAGAAGACTGACGCCCTGTTCATTGCAATACAAACCAGCTTATAACGACAGACTTAACAACTCAGGCGGCAAGTCCGCCTGACCAGTTGTACCGGCGAACCAGCTATCTGCCTGTTCGTTCCAGTTCTCTTCACTCCAGATCTCAAATTTCATGCCCTGACCAACCAGGGCCAGATGCTTGTCCAACTGCGCGCGTGTGCGCAAGATCTGTGGCAACAACAGACGACCGCTGCCGTCCATTTCCAGGTCATGGGCATGACCGATCAGCATGCGCTGAACGCGTCGACTGGCCTCATCAAAGCTGGACAGGCTCTCGACTTTTTGCTGGATCACTTCCCACTCATCAATCGGATACAGCAGCAGACAGCGGCCGGTAAAATCGACGGTCGCCACCAGGCGGCCGCCGTATTTTTCCGTCAATAAATCCCGATAGCGCGCCGGCATCGCCATGCGCCCCTTTGCATCAAGATTGATTGTGTTGACACCTCTGAACACTTTGCTGCTCCGGAGTCTCGGGTCCGACTTGCCACTGCCGGACCCTTGAAACCCACTTTAGTACATATTTATCCACTTCATGCCACTTCACGCCACTATATGCACAGCAATAAGCAAGCGCAAGTACTATTTGCACTTTTTCAGCACCTAAAGCGCCTGAAATTACAGGGAAAATTGCCAAATCTTGAGGATACGCACGAGGTTCGCTGACAAACAAAATATTTATCAGCAGGCTAAGAAATTTACTTAAAGTGAATTATCAGAAGTGAGTTGCGGTCGATGAGGGAAGAGGTGAACGCAAAGCCAGAAAAACACAATTTCCGGCGCGGGTCGCCTGTCAACGCCTACCCGGGAAACCCCTTCGGGAAAGGGGTCCGATAAACAGCCCTGAGCGCAAGGATCCGACCACGGAGGATCCCATAAACAGCCCTGAGCACAAGGATCCAACCACAGAGGATCCGATAAACAGCCCTGAGCGCAAGGATCCGACCACAGAGGATCCGATAAACAGCCCTGAGCGCAAGGACCCGACCACAGAGGATCCGATAAACAGCCCTGAGCGCAAGGATCCGACCACAGAGGATCTGATAAAAACCCTGAGCAAGAATTGTCCCGCAGGACAATCCTGATAATTAAGCGAGTCAGCCGATAAGCCGGGTTCTGTCGGGGACAGTCATTCATCTGGGACCAGCATCACTACTGGCCTCAAGCAGCCTACCCGGATCCAGTGCGAGCCGCACCATCGGATCCCTATTTGGCCTTGCTCCGAACGGGGTTTACCATGCCACGAGCTGTTGCCAGTCGCGCGGTGCGCTCTTACCGCACCCTTTCACCCTTACCGCCCAGCCGAAGCCGGGGTTGGCGGTCTACTCTCTGCTGCACTTTCCGTAGGCTTTCGCCTCCCAGGCGTTACCTGGCGTTCTGCTCTATGGAGCCCGGACTTTCCTCCACCAGGTGCCTCATTTACCGCCGAAACGGTAATAGACGCAGATCTGGCAGCGACTGCCTGGCCGACTCGGCGGCAAGATTAAGCGAGCCCTGTGACAAAGACAAGTGTTTTATCCGCAGGTACCGTGTCAAACTGATCGTATGGACTCACCAACCACAACACACCACGATGACAGGCCGGTCCGACGCCGACGCTGGCCTCTTTGGCTGGGCGCACTGGTATTGATACTGACAGCCCTGGCGTGGCTCACCTATCAGCAACGTGTCATGCTATTCACCAACACTGTCAATTCGACATTGCTGCCTTATGGCCTGCAAGTTGAAGCACTCGCAGGCCTGCGCCTGGGGGCGGCATCACTGCAGATACGAGAGTTGGCACTGATACACAGCGAAAGCGGTTTATCACAAACGCTGGACAATATAGACATCAGCTTTACCGTCTCGGGGCTGGTCAACGGTCGTGTCGACAGCATTGCCATTGCGAGCGCCAATATCAATATACCCGATTCACTGACCGCTGCCACCGCCAGCCCTGACGTCATTGCCGCTCTGCCAGCGGCCATCAACGCCAAACCGCCCACCCCCGTAACCGGCGCACTACCGGCAGATATCATGAGCGCCATCCCGTTTAACCGGATGCGCATTGCGCAGTTGGACATCACCGGCCACGAGATAACGCTCGGCGCTGCACACATCCACCAACTGTCGGCCGGACTGAGCACAGTGCAGGTGTCCTGCCAGCCCTCCCGTTGCCGCCTCACCACCGAGCTGGATCTGACCATCAACAGGCTTGATGTCAGCAGTGACAGTGCAGACCTGGAGTTGGACCTGATCACCTTCCACACCGACGCACCCATCGACGCTACATTCGAAGCGAATACTAACACTCTGACGCTGGCAGCGAGCTCGTCGACACTGCGGCTGCCAGCCATCCGCGCAGGCGAGACACTGACCGGAATGACCGGCGCCCTCCATCGCATCAGTGTTTCCCTGCCCCTGACCGACACTGGCACTGATCTCACTGACCTGTATGCGCACGCCGAAATGTCTGTCAGCGAGCTGTACACCAATCTGGTGGACATCAATCTGTGGTCAATGCGTCTGGATCAACACCTGACCTGGCAGCAGGACACAATGCACGCTGCAGGCGCACTGATGCTGGGCAATCAGCGCCTGCTGCTCAATGACCTGCAGCATAGTGTGTACGCAGGCACGGGCCAGGGCACGCTGGACGTGCCGCGAACAGAGTTCAATGACAACAACAGGAAACTGTCGGACCTGCTGACGCCGCTGCCCTGGCAGGCCGACATCCTGGCCGGCGCGCTCAACGCCCACGCCCGGCTGTCATGGCGGGCAGACGAGCACAGCCTGCCAGCAGTCAGCGGCGTCGTTGGCATATCGCTGGATGACATCAGCGGCTATATCGGGGAAATTGCCTTCCTGCGTCTGAACACCGACTTTGCCGCAGAATTATTGCCGAACTGGCACTTGCGCAGCTCCCGCGCAGCCTCTGTCAGCATGGCATCGCTGGACCCCGGTATCGAGCTTACCAACATCAGCAGCGATGTTCTGCTCGACTCACAGGCCGGTTCGGTGACCCTGAGCAACGCATCACTGAATGTATTCGGCGGCACCGTCAGCAGCGATCAACTGCATTACCAGCTTGAGAATAATGACAGCCAATTCACCCTTAAAATCGACCGCATAGACCTGGAGAAGGTGCTTAGCATGAGCGCCTACGAGGGGGTCAGCGCCACGGGCATGGTCAGTGGTCAGTTACCGGTCCGGCTGCAGGGGCTTAACCCCAGTATCAGCGGCGGCACGCTCACCGCACTGCAACCGGGAGGTACAATCAGGTACAGCGCCGGGAAGGATGCAGCCGGCAACCCGTCTTCGTCCGGGAACCAGAGTCTCGATATGGTTTATCAGGCGCTGGAGCACTACCGTTTCAACCTGATGGAAACTACCGTGGACTACCAGCCCGACGGCGAACTTGATCTGGCAATTCGCATGGAGGGTATCAGCACGGAACTTAACGGCGGTCAACGCATCAACCTGAACCTGACTATCAACGATGACGTGCCCGCCCTGTTACAGAGCCTGCAGGCGGCCCGATCGGTTACTGACAGCATTCAGGCGCGTCTTGATGCGCGGCAGGCCGATTCCGGTCAGGACTCCCCTGAACAGTGAATGGCAGCTCTGGCCGAAAAAACAGTGCCCACCATTCAGCCGTTATTCATCGCGCTCTGTTATAGTGAAGCTCTCGAATGCATTGGCGGCAAGACAAATTTGCAGGCCCAAGTCATCACCCAGTTGAGTTGAGTATCATGACAAGACATGGAACATTCACCACCCCGATGTCAGGACGTCCGCTGATACTGTCAGCAATGGCGCTGACAATTACACTGGGCAGCGTTGTTGCCTGTACACCAACGGTCCGGGTTGAAGCGCCGACCGAACCCATCACCATCAATCTCAATGTGCGCATCGAACATGAGATTCGTGTCCGGGTCGACCGGGAACTGGATGACATCTTCGCCGCCGATAGCGGTCTGTTTTAACGCAGCAGAGGACACAGACATGAAACACCATACCGGCATCAAACTTATGACCCGAACCCTTGCGCTGGCGCTGATGCTGTTCGCCGGCATGGCTATCGCCCAAAGTCTGGACGACGCCAAGGCCGCAGGCCTGATCGGCGAGAAGAGTGACGGCTATATCGGCCTGGTGCAAACAGACGCACCCGAAGCGGTGGTAGAGCTGGTAAGAAGCGTCAATCGCCAGCGCCGGGAACGCTACGCGCAAATTGCCCGTGACAATGATATATCCATCAATACCGTGGCACAGTTGGCCTATGCTCGCGCAGTCGAGGCAACCCGCTCGGGTAACTATATCGAAGACGCCAATGGTCGCTGGGTGCAAAAACCCTGAGCCGGTTGTGTTAGCCTTTTAACCCACCCGGCCTGAATGGCCAGCGATCGTCAGGAGGCGGTGTCGGCCAATTCCAGCCCGCGCTTGTACAGCGCATTTTTTTTGCTGCCGGTGATCTCCGCAGCCAGTGCAGCGGCCTGTTTCAGCGGCAGCTCACGCAGCAGAATCTTCAGAGCCCGCTCGGCGTCTGCGCTCAGCGCCAGTTGCGCCGCTTTGGCCGCGCCGTGCACCAGCACCACAAACTCACCACGGCGGTTGTTGTCATCCTGCTGCAACCAGTCGCAGAGGCCGGCCAGTGAGTCGCCATGAATGGTTTCCCAGGTCTTGGTCAGCTCACGACAAATCACTGCCTGCCGCTCACCGCCGAACACCTGCGCCATGTCAGCAAGTGATTCGCTGATACGGTGCGGTGATTCATAAAACACCAGGGTCCGCTGCTCATCCGCCAGCGCCTCGTACATCTGTCGCCGTCCGGACGCCTTGTGAGGGGGAAAACCTTCAAACGAGAAACGATCGCTGGGCAGTCCGGCGGCGCTGATGGCGGCCGTAATGGCGCTGGCACCCGGAACCGGCAAAACCGGATAGGATGCTGCACGCACGCGCACTACCAGGCCGTAACCCGGGTCAGATATCAGCGGGGTACCGGCATCGGAAATCAGCGCCACCGCCTTGCCTTCGTCCAAAGCCCGCAAAATGGCGTCTTCGCGGGCACTGCCGCTGTGCTCATGATAGGAGACAAGTCGTGTCGGGATCGCGTAATGCTGCATCAGCCGGGCGCTGTGGCGGGTGTCTTCAGCGGCAATCAGGTCGACACTCTTCAGTGTATCAACCGCGCGCTGGCTCATGTCACCGAGGTTGCCGATCGGTGTCGCCACCACATAAAGCGCGGGTCGGATCAGCGTGGTGTCAGTAAACGTCTGTGTCATTTGTGTCGCCTGGCCGTGGTCTTGCCGGCTTGCGTGAGTGGATCTGCATGATAACGGTTTGTCGGCTGTCGCAACAACATGAGTCGCCTGCTATGATCTACAATACCAGTGTCGTTCTGCACGATTGCTTCCAGCGAGTTTTATCAGCGAGTTTATCAGTGAGTTCATTGAAAACCATTTACCCGTTTGTGTTCTTTACCGGTGCCATGATGCTGTTGAGTGCCTGCACCAGCACGGTACCTGACACAGCCGAAACACCCGGCCCCGTCGTTGCGACCAGCAACAGCACGATCAATGAATTGTTGGCACTGGCGGCGGATGCCACGTCGCCGCAGGCAGAAACCTATATCCTTCAGGCCAGCGCCCTTGCACTGCAGGCCCGCGATCTCGACAATGCCGCGGCGATTCTTGCTGGCGTGGAGTTGAGTGATGACCTGCCGACCGTCACCGCCATTGAGGCCACAAGACAACAGGCAGAACTGGCGCTGTTACGCAACGACGCCCGCAACGCACTGGCGCTCGCCAACAACCAGTTGCTGGAACGCACTGCAGAACTCCCGGTCGACACGCAACACGCCCTGATGCAGTTGCGCGCTGACGCCTTCATCGAACTGGAACAGTATCTGGCGGCGGCACGCGAACATACCCGAATGACAGCAACACTGGATGCTCCGGACCGGATTGCAGACAACAACAACCGCATCTGGCAAATCCTCACTGCTGCGCCGGCGGGCAGTCTCAGCAGCCAGTCAGCCATTGTTGACTCCTACGAACTGCGCGGCTGGCTGGAACTGATCAACGTCGTTAACAATGAGCAGAACAATATCGAGCGACAGGTGGCCGCCATCACCCGCTGGCAGAATCGCTGGAATCGACATACCGCCGCAGCGGTGCTGCCCGATGCCCTGACCTTTGCTGTCGAACTGCTCAACAACCGGCCACAACACATCGCCCTGATGCTGCCGTTGGGTGATGCCGCCGGCCAGGCTGTTAACGAAGGCTTTATGTCGGCGTACTACCATGCCGTCAGCCAGAACCAGCAGGTGCCTGAAGTTGAAATCTTCGATACCACCGGTGTTCGTGATATCAGCGATCTGTACCGGCAGGCGGTAGCGCTTGGCGTCGACATGATCATTGGGCCTCTGCTGAAAGAGTCCGTGCGTCAGCTGCAGAGCATGGAACAACTCCCGGTGCCAACGCTTGCGCTGAACTATGGCGATGACTGGCGCACAAACCCGGCGGGGTTCTATCAGTTCGGACTGGCACCCGAAGATGAGATCCGGCAGGCCGCGCGTATGGCCTGGCAGGCGGGCCACCGCAATGCGGCTGTGCTGACGCCGGCCGGTGAGGATTATCGCCGCATTCAGGATGGCTTTGCCGAGTATTGGCAATCGCTTGGCGGCCAGGTGGTGAGCCGGGCCAGTTTTGGCAATGCTGCCGGCTACTCCGATATCATCAGACAACTGATGAGCATCGACAGCAGCGAGGCCCGTGCGCAGCGTCTGCGCGAGGTGCTGCCGCGCGACAACATCGAATTTTCCCCCAGACGGCGCCAGGATGTCGACTTTATATTCATGCTGGCCAACCCTGCCGAGGGCAGGCAATTGAAACCCACCATGGCATTCCATTTTGTCGGCGATGTCCCTGTCTATGCCATGCCAGCGATTTATGATGGCCGCCGCGATGCGGTCGGCAACCGTGACCTGAACGGCATCACATTTGTTGATGCACCCTGGGTACTTGGCGGCGACGACCCGCTGCGCACCAGCACCGCGGAAGTATGGTCACAAGCCACCGGTCCGGTGCAGCGCTTACGTGCCATGGGTATCGACAGTTTCCGCCTGTACGCGCGCATTGCCCAACTGGAAAACTTTCCGGGTATCCGGTTGCAGGGTGCCACCGGCATTCTGTCCATGCGCGAGGACGGCAGTATCATGCGAGAGCTGACCGGCGCACACTTCGTCGACGGTAATATTGTGGTATTGATTCCGGAAACATCCGCAACCGAAAGCTCCGACAGCCAGGATGAGAACCCGTAGCCGGTGCTCAGGCACCCGGAATCAGGCAGAAAGGGATATCTGCACATGAAACCAAACGACAACACCCGACACCAGTCAGGACCGCAGCCTGTCGCGCCGGCAAAGCGGCGGGCAACCGGCCTGGCACACGAAGTCCTGGCTGCGCAATATCTGACCCGACAAGGTTTGCATCTGATCGAAAGCAACTTCAATTGCCGGGTCGGCGAGATTGACCTGATCATGAAAGACGAGGACACGCTGGTCTTTGTTGAGGTGCGTTACCGGACCCGGGCGGACTTCATGGACCCCGTGACCAGTGTCGATTACCGCAAGCAGAAAAAGCTGCTGCGCAGCGCAACCACCTATCTCAAGTACCGGGGCCTCACTGACCGCGTGCCGTGCCGTATAGACGTGCTCGGTATCAGACAGTCCGGCAGACAGGGTGAAACCGAGTTCAACTGGATAAAGAACGCCATTCAACAGCGCTATTGAATATGCCGGACGGCCAACACAAAGCGGACTGATTGCAGTAAACTGAAGGCCAGTTCATCACCGGAAGTCGTCATGGAACCGCAACAAAGAGTGCAGCAACACATCCAGCACAATATCGCGACGCTGCGCGAAACCGTGGGCAGCCAGGCTGACGTGCTGTGCGCCGCTGCCAATCGAATGGCCACCGCGCTTGTTCAGGGTGGAAAAATACTGGTCTGTGGCAACGGCGGATCAGCAGCCCTGGCGCAATACCTGTCGGCCCTGTTTATCAACCGCTTTGACCGTGAACGGCCCGGCCTGCCCGCTCTGGCGTTATCTGCTGACGCGGTCTGTTTGTCGACCATCGCCACTGATCAGCAATATAAAACCGGGTATGCACAACAAATTCGGGCGCTCGCCCAACCTGCTGATATACTTTTTGTCATGGCCGCAGGCAAAAGCAGTGCTAACTTGCGTGAAGCCATCACTGCTGCGTATGATCGCGACATTGCCGTGATTCTGCTTAGCAGCGAAGAGAGCAGTAATCTGGCAGAAATGCTGCAGGCCGATGACATCGAAATTCGCGTCCCTGCCCGCGTCACCTACCGCAGCCAGGAAATCCATCTGGTGCTGCTTCACTGTTTGTGTGATCTAATCGACATTGAAATTTTTGGAGAAGAGTTGTGAGCATCAAACGACTATCGATTATTGCGTTGCTGTTGAGCACCACAGCGTGTACCACTGTCCTCACGCAGACCACCGGTGAAGACGGGATCCGGGAAGACCCCTACCTGCGCACCGCCGGCACGGTGGTGGAGGACGAGTCCATTGAAACCAAAGTGACGGTGAATATGCGATCACAGAATGAAACCTTTCGGGAGGCCAATTTCGATGTGGTCAGTCACAACGGCGTCGTGCTGCTGGTAGGTCAGGTGCAATCAGAAGCACTGAAGAGCGAGGCGACCCAGATTGCATCCGAGGCCAGTGTTCATGTGCGACGGGTGCACAACGAGATGGAAGTCGCCGGGCGTCGCAGTTTACTCTCGCGCGGCAACGACACCTGGCTGGCCACCAAGGTCCGCACCCAGCTCACTGCCAATGACGATATCAACGCCAATCGCATGCGAGTGGTGGCCAATGATGGCACAATTTATCTGATGGGAATTGTCGAACGCGACGAAGGCAGTCGCGCCATCGCGCTATCACGGAGCGTCGGCGGCGTGCAGCGTGTGGTGAACGTGTTTGAATATCTCTGAGCGTCGCGTGGCAGAATGGCGGGCTGACAGGTAGTCAGCCCGCACCGCAAAACGTATTACTTGACGACCCGCAGAGAAGGCCGGGATCGCGTTTTGGAATCCGATGACGGTGACTTGTCCACCTTCCCTTCATTCTTTACTGACTTGGGCGATGATGGGGGTGGCGGCTCCGGTGTCGGGCTTTCCGTCTCGAACACCATACCCTGACCATTTTCCCGCGCATAAATGCCCATGACAGCCGTCACCGGCACATAGACAGGCGTCGGTATGCCAGAGAAACGGCCACTGAAGTTAACCGCTTCATTGGTCATCTCCAGCGCGTGAACTGCCGACGGAGAAATATTGAGGATGATCTGTCCATCCTTGACATACTCCTGCGGCACCATCACGTCATTGGCGTAAGCGTTTACCACAATGTAGGGCGTACACTGGTTTTCCAGTATCCACTCGTACAGGGCACGCAGCAGATAAGGACGACTCGAGGTCATGCTCACGCTTATACCATCTCTTTTTCCTGATCCGACAGACTGGCTCTGACTGAATCACGGGAAAACAGGCGCGCTCGATATTGCAGTAGCGGCTGAACGGATTTATGGTTGCCAAGATCAATGCCCAGTGATGGCAAGCGCCACAGTATGGGCGTCACACAGCAATCGACAATAGTGAATTCATCACTCATGAAAAAAGGTTTTTCAGTAAAGATGGGAGCAATAGAGATCAGGCTCTCGCGCAACTCTTTTTTCATTTTTTCCTGTTGTGCAGCCGTACCCTTGCCGGCTGTCAGGTCATCAACGACCTGACACCAGTCACGCTGGATACGGTACATCCACAAACGGCTTTGCGCCCTTGCCACCGGGTATACCGGAAACAGGGGCGGGTGCGGGAATCTCTCGTCAAGATATTCCATCATGATATTGGCTTCGTAAAGCACCAGATCACGATCCACAAGCGTGGGCAGACTGTTATAGGGATTCAACGAAGCCAGATCTTCTGGTGTGTTCGCCGGGTCAACATTGACAGTTTCAACGGTCACCCCTTTCTCGGCCAAAACTATCCGCACCCGATGACTGTACTGAGAACTGCCATCAGAATAGAACGTCATGGAAGAGCGCTTTGCTACAACACCCATAAACCTTTCCTCAAAAAATCGAATTAGCCTGATCGCTACATCACGCGCTTGTCACTGTACGGCGCTCCTTAGTGGATGCGCCGCCAGTATTCACGGTTGAGCAGTGTCACCAGCACAAACAGTATGGCCAGGAAACCCAGTACATAGACCCCAATTTCCTGTCGCTTGAGGCGTACAGGCTCCCCAATGTAGTAGAGGAAGTTGACCATGTCATAAACAAATGCATCAAACTCTTCCGGCGTCAATTCACCGGTACCCGCCACATGGCTGAGTTCGCAGTCTTCGGGGGCCTCTGCATTGTTGGTGCAGACTACGTCCCCCTGCAGCTCATACAGAACATTGGGCATACCGACATTCGGGAACACGGTGTTATTGACACCCCAGACCCGGCTGGTATCGGTATAGAACGAGTTCAGATAGCCTGACAGCCATGCCGGACTGTGAAGACGGCCCGCCAGCGTCAGGTCGGGTGGTGTTTTACCGAACCAGTTATTGCTGTCATCCGCATCCATGTTGTTTTGCATCAGATCGCCGATGGAAGCGTCACCGAACACCAGGTTTTCCATCACCAGATCTGTGGGGATACCCAGGTCGTCAGCGGTACGCTGGTAGCGCGCGTATTGCAGCGAATGGCAAGAGTGACAGTAGCTCATGTACGACGTGAAGCCACGCTGCAAGGAGGCTTCATCACGCAAATCCATCTCTACCGGCTCAAGCTCGACCGTTACTTCTGCACCCACAGCTTTGAGCGGCAGGAACACCAGTGCAGCCAGCAGCGCCAGGGTGATGGCAAGCTGCTTGTTGGTAATCCAGCGGCCTGTCACGCGCTGCGGCTCCGCAAACGTCTCCTCTTTCTTCGTGTACCAGGGCATCAGGAAGAAGAACAGGAAATACAGCAGTGTACAGAACTGCGCCAACGCTATCCGAGGTGCGCTGGTGCCCAGCGTGCCCAGATAACCGAGGATCAGGAAGCTGGCAGTAAAGATCAGCAACGCTATGCGGCTGTACCAGCCTTTATAACGAATTGAACGTACCTTGCTACGATCCAGCCAGGGCAGTACAAACAGGATGGCAATCGCGCCAAACATGACAATCATGCCCCAGAACTTCGCGTCGATGCCAAACAACGGCACGGTAACGGCGCGCAGCATGGAATAGAACGGCGTGAAGTACCAGACTGGGGGTACGTGTGCCGGCGTGACCAACGGATTGGCTTCCTGGAAGTTTGGTGGCTCAAGGAAGTAGCCGCCCATTTCCGGCGCAAAGAAAATCACGAAACAGAACACAAACAGGAAGACAGTGATGCCGACCAGATCGTGCACCGTGTAGAACGGGTGGAAAGGAACACCGTCGACAGGGATGCCGTCCGGACCCTTGTTCTTCTTGATATCGATACCGTCAGGGTTGTTCGAGCCGACTTCGTGCAGCGCCAGCAGGTGCAACACAACCAGACCGATCAGGATGATGGGCAATGCCACCACATGCAGCGCGAAGAAACGGTTGAGAGTAGCACCGGAGATCAGGAAGTCACCGCGCACCCAGATCAGCAGATCTTCCCCAATGACAGGAATGGCACCCACCAGGGACACAATGACGTTCGCACCCCAGTAGGACATCTGGCCCCAGGGCAATACGTAACCCATGAAACCTTCCATCATCAGAACCAGGTAAATGGCCATGCCAAACACCCAGATCAACTCGCGTGGTTTCTTGTATGAGCCATACATCAGGCCGCGGAACATGTGCAGATAAACCACCACAAAAAACGCGGACGCGCCCGTTGAGTGGATGTAACGCAACAGCCAGCCGAATTCCACATCACGCATGATATATTCAACGGACGCGAAAGCAGCCTCGGCACTGTTGGTATAATGCATGGTCAGGAAGATGCCTGACACCAGCTGGATAACCAGAACTATCAGCGACAGGACACCAAAGAAATACCAGAAATTGAAGTTCTTCGGTGCGTAATACTTGCTCATATGCTTTTCCCAAGCATTTACTATGGGCAAGCGGTCATTAGTCCAGTCTCGTAGTCCCGCCAGGGCAGATACGACAAAGCCTTGTTTCTTAGTATCGCTCATTATGCGTTCACCCCGTCTTCACCAATCACCAGGACATTATCGGTTTCGTAGTAATAAGGCGGTACTTCCATATTCCGCGAAGCCGGTGAACCGTTATAAACACGACCCGCCATATCAAACTTGGAGCCATGACAGGGACAGTAGAAACCGCCTTTCCAGTTAGCCTCAAAAGGCTCCGGCCGGATGGCCAGACGTGGTGTCGGCGAGCAGAACAGGTGCGGGCACAGACCTATCAACACCAGAATTTCCGGTTCGCGCGAACGATATTCATTCTGAGCGTACTCCGGCTGTTCCGGCTGCTCTGAACCAGGGTCCTGCAGGACATCCTCGCCCAACGTATCCAGTGCTGCCAGTGCTTCCTGAGTGCGTCGCACGACAAAAATGGGTCGTCCGCGCCAGGCGGGAATCGGGCCAATAATGGCACCCTCTTCAATACGACTGATATCAACCCTAACCGGCGCTCCCGCTGCACGCGCTTTCGCGCTGGGATTCCAGGAACCGACGAAAGGAACAATTGCCCCCACGACGCCGGCTGCCCCTACGACCGAGGTTGACCCCAATAAAAACCGTCTGCGGCCAGAATCAGTACCGTCTTCACTCACCGTGTATTCTCCTGAGCTTTGTCGTCTGTCAAAAAAGAGTAGAGCCTGCCCCGATACTGAATCCGGGCTCGGCAAAAATCTGCTAATGCTGCTTTGCTGCGCTTATTATTATGCTGGCCTCTTGACCCCGGAGCTGACAAAAACCCCGGATCGACAGCTTCAGTCCCTGCTGTCTGACAATGATGGTACTGGCTGAAAGGCGCAAACCGGCAAACGGGCGAGATGGTAGTCAATTTCACGATTTTTTTCAAGCACGCCATCATGGCAATTGCACTTAAGCGGCTGAATTAAAAAGGAATTTATTTTTTCACCAGAAACAAAAAAAGCGCCTGCCTATCGGCAACAGCGCTTTTTTTGTTAATCAAGGGCTGATAAGGCCGGGATAACCCCGACAGATCAACGCTTGGAGTACTGAGGACGCTTGCGTGCTTTACGCAGACCGACCTTCTTACGCTCAACCTCACGTGCATCACGGGTCACAAAGCCAGCTTTACGCAGCGGCGACCGGAGCTCTTCGTCATAAGCGATCAGAGCACGGGTCAGACCGTGGCGAATCGCGCCTGCCTGACCAAAACTACCACCACCTTTTACGGTGACCTTGATATCGAACTTGCCAGACATCTCCAGCAGCTCAAGCGGCTGCTGAACAATCATGCGGGCAACTTCACGGCCAAAAAAGCCGTCGAGCGTGCGCTGGTTTACCGTGATATTGCCACTGCCTTTGGTGATGAACACGCGAGCAGTCGCTGTTTTACGTCGGCCAGTGCCGTAGTATTGAGTCGTTGACATAGGAATTCAGTGAGCCTCGTAAATCCTTTGTAAATTCTTACAGTTGCAGTGCCTGCGGCTGTTGGGCCGCGTGAGGATGCTCAGTACCAGCATAAACTTTCAGCTTTTTGAACATCGCCCGACCCAGCGGCGTGCGAGGCAACATGCCTTTCACAGCCAGCTTGAGCACACGCTCAGGAGAGCGGTCAATGAGCTTCTCAAAACTGAAAGTCTTCAGTCCGCCCGGGTATCCCGAGTGGCTGTAATACATCTTGTCTTTTGCTTTCTTGCCGGTTACCCGGACCTTCTCAGCATTTACCACAACAATAAAGTCACCGGTATCCACGTGAGGCGTGTACTCAGGTTTGTGTTTTCCACGCAGGCGGCTTGCGATTTCAGTTGCCATACGCCCAAGCGTTTGGCCTTCTGCATCTACGAGCAGCCAGTTATGTTCTACATTCTGTGGTTTTGCACTAAAAGTCTTCATGTAACGTCACCGAACGGGCATTATCTTCAGGGAGCGCGAATACTACCGAAGCGCCTGTCATTATTCAAGCATTTTATGGATAGAAAGTATTAAATTGATCACGGGCGGTGTTCGCGGGCCAGATATTCTTCCGACTGCATCTCCAGCAGTCGACTGCGGGTGCGCTCAAACACAAACGCCAAACCCTGCCCAATGTATAAATCAGACAATGGCACGGCGGCGGACAAAATCAATTTTACGTGGCGATCATACAGCTCATCGACCAGACTGACAAATCTGCGTGCAACATCGTCCTGCGCCGGGCCCATTTGCGGGACACCGCCCAGCACCACCGCGTGATAAACTTTTGCCAGCTCTATATAGTCATAAGCACTGCGGGCTCCGTCGCACAGATCATCAAAATCGAACCAGACCACATCATCAGCCACTCGCCTGACCGGTAATGAGCGCCCCAGAATCCCGATCTCTCCGCCAAGCTGGGAGTCGGCATGTTCGGGCGCCAGCCGCGCAAAAGCTTCCTTCAGGGCCTGCTCCGCGTCATCGCCTAACGGCGAGAAGTACAGACTGGCCTGCTTCAGGGCACGCAAACGGTAGTCAACCCCGCCGTCCAGCTCAATGATATCGGTATGTTTATGCAACAGGGCAATGGCGGGCAGAAAACGCTCACGCTGCAAACCGTTGGCATAGAGCCCATCGGGATGAATATTGGAGGTTGCAATCAGCACTACTCCCGCCTCCAGCAAATGCTCCAGCAAGCGCCCGAGGATCATCGCATCACCGATATCGGAAACAAAGAACTCATCGAAACACAACACTTGTGCATTTTCTGCGATATCAGCCGCGACTTGCTCAAGTGGATTCTTCTGGCCCTTTAGCGCCGTCAGGCGGCCGTGCACCATTTGCATAAAACGGTGAAAGTGCGTGCGCTGCTTACTGGCCAGTGGCAGACACTCGTAAAACGTATCCATGATGTAGGTCTTGCCACGACCCACGCCGCCGTGAAAATAGAGCCCTTTCACCGGCCCCGCCGGCTTGCCTGCCAGCGCACCCGCCAGCCTTCCCCACCAGGAATCCCGGCTGCCACGTCGCTCGGCAGCCATCACGTCGTCGTAGACGCGCTGGACATGAACAATCGCCCGCGCCTGCGCTTCGTCGGGCAGCAGCAGACCCTGGGCAATATCTTCCTGGTAGCGCTGTATAGGTGTCATTGTGTGAAAACCGGCATTGCCTGAAAGCCCAGCATTCTAGACTCCTTAAGGGGACGGAGGGAAGACTCCGTCCCCTTAAGGACTGCTGTCGTTCAACACTGGGCAGACATCATGCTAGAATACCGGCAGGTCATCCGGCCTTAATCGTTATACTTGCGCTTACTCGGGCGAAGGAAGAGTTTTAATATGTTGTGGTTAACCGGTATCGTTTGCCTGGCTGTCGGCCTGGTGGCGGGGGTGCTTATTGCCAAACGATTTAACGGCAGCAACTCTGCCAAAGTATCTGAACTCGAAACACGGGTGCAGGAACTGCAGCGTCATCACGCGCAGTATCGCGACGATGTCAGCACTCATTTTAATACCACCGCGGAGCTGGTTCAGCAAATGACCGAGAGTTACCGCGATGTTTACCAACATCTTGCTGGTGGCGCGCAGGATCTGTGCACAGATGATGTTGCCAGCAAGCTGCTGCCGGCGACAGAGCAGTCGATGTTTTACCACGCCGACGACAACGCGCTGGAGCCGCCCAAGGACTACGCACCGAAAAAGATTCCCGGGCAGTCCGGCGCGCTGGCTGAGAACTTTGGCCTGGACATTGATACTGGCCCGGGCCAGGCCAAGACTCCTTACCAGAGCAAGGACAGCAGCCAGGGCCCGGCGTCGGACGCCAAACCGGACGGAAGCCCCGACAACGCCGCGAAAGAGAGCCGAGAGAAAGCCAAAGACCACAGGCAGACTGTCGACGAAAGCTGAGCAACCCCCGAACCCTATTGAACCATCACAGCGCCGGCTTACTGAAGGCGCTGCAGAACCCGGTGCGAAAACATCATGGCTGATTATAACCTCACACACCTCAAACAACTGGAAGCAGAGAGCATTCATATCATTCGCGAGGTTGCCGCTGAATTCAGCAACCCCGTCATGCTCTATTCGATTGGCAAGGACTCCTCAGTCATGCTGCACCTGGCACTGAAAGCGTTTTATCCCGGACGCCTGCCGTTTCCCCTGATGCATGTTGATACCACCTGGAAGTTTCGCGAAATGATCGAGTTCCGGGACGCCCAGATGGAAAAACTGGGACTGGACCTGATTGTCCATATCAACCAGGAAGGCGTTGCTGCCGGTATTGGCCCGTTTACGCATGGCAGTGAAAAACATACCGATGTCATGAAAACCCAAGGCCTGCGACAGGCGCTGGATGAACACAAATTCGATGCCGCTTTCGGCGGCGGTCGCCGCGATGAAGAAAAATCTCGCGCCAAAGAACGGGTATTTTCCTTCCGCGACAAAAACCACCGCTGGGATCCGAAAAATCAGCGACCGGAGCTGTGGAACATCTACAACGGCAAGGTCAATCGTGGCGAAAGCATCCGTGTGTTTCCGCTGTCCAACTGGACCGAGCTGGATATCTGGCAGTACATCTACCTTAACAATATTGAAATTTCACCCCTGTATTTTGCCAGGGAGCGGCCTGTCGTCAATATGGACGGTATTGACATCATGGTTGACGACGACCGCATGCCCATTGCACCGGGTACCAAAATCGAAAACAAGATGGTGCGTTTCCGTACCCTGGGCTGCTATCCGCTAACCGGCGCCGTAGAGTCTAACGCGACGACGCTGCCCGACATTATTCAGGAAATGCTGTTAACCACCAGCTCCGAACGCCAGGGACGACTGATCGATTCAGACCAGGCCGGCTCCATGGAAGAAAAGAAACGCAAAGGGTACTTCTGACATGTCACACCAATCAGAGCTTATCAGCACAGACATTACCGCCTACCTGGCACAACACGAACGCAAAGAAATGCTGCGCCTGCTGACCTGCGGCAGCGTTGACGACGGCAAAAGCACCCTGATCGGACGCCTGCTGCACGACTCCAAGATGATCTACGAAGATCAGTTGGCCGCGATTACCGCCGACAGCGTCAAATCCGGCACCACTGGCGGCAAGGTTGATCTGGCACTGCTGGTCGATGGTCTGCAGGCAGAGCGCGAACAGGGCATCACCATTGATGTGGCTTACCGCTACTTCTCCACCTCCAAGCGCAAGTTCATCATCGCCGACACGCCCGGTCACGAACAGTACACGCGCAACATGGCCACCGGCGCCTCTACCTGCGACCTGGCCATCATTCTCATCGACGCCCGCCACGGCGTGCAGGTGCAGACCCGCCGTCACAGCTTTATTACGTCCCTGCTGGGCATCAAGCATATCGTGGTGGCCATCAACAAGATGGATTTGATGGAGTACAGCGAGGAAGTCTTTGCCAGGATCAAGGCTGATTACCTGAAATTCAGTGAAAAGCTGCGCGATGCCGAGTTCCACTTTATACCGATGTCTGCCCTGGACGGTGACAACGTGGTTAACGCCAGCGAACACATGCCCTGGTACGCAGGGCCGACCCTGATGTCGCTGCTTGAGCACGTCCAGATTGCGGAAGACCGGAACTACGACGACTTCCGCTATCCCGTGCAGTACGTCAATCGCCCCAACCTGAACTTCCGCGGCTTCTGCGGTACCGTTGCCTCCGGGGTTGTCCGCAAGGGTGACGAGATCATGGTGTTGCCCTCACGCAAAAAAAGTCGCATCAAATCGATTGTCACCTTCGACGAGGAGCTCGAGCTGGCGCATGCGGAAATGGCAATCACACTGACCCTGGAAGATGAAGTGGATGTCAGCCGTGGCGACATGATTGTGCACAGGGATAACCTGCCAACCATTACCGAAGAATTCGACGCAACCGTGGTCTGGATGACAGACGCTGCCATGTTGCCGGGCAAACTTTACGACTTCAAACTGGGCAGCAAAACGGTGAGTGGACGCATTAACGCCCTGAAATATCAGATCGACGTTAACAGCCTGGAAGAAAAACCGGCGCCGGGCCTGGAGCTCAATGAAATCGGACTGTGTGAAATCAGTGTCGATCAGCCGGTCTGCATCGACAGCTATGAAAAGAATCGCAGTACCGGCGCTTTTATCGTTGTTGACCGACTAACCAATGTCACGGTCGGCGCCGGCATGATCAATCTGGAAAGTGCCGCTGCCCGTCGCAACAGGGCTCGCAGCAGCGCAACACACGTTACCCGCGAAGAGCGCGCCGCCAGATATGGCCAGAAACCAGCCACGATTATGTTCATTGGCGTCTCCGGCGCCGGCAAATCGACGCTGGCTCATGGTCTGGAACGCCGTCTGTTTGACATGGGCCGGGTCAGCACCGTGCTGGACGGCAAAGCGATGCGTCTGGGTATCAGCAAGGATCTGCCTCATGATGCCCAGGGCCGTGCTGAAAACCTGCGCCGCAGTGCTCACATCGCACGCTTCCTGAACGACTCAGGCATGATCTGCTGCGCCGCTTTTGTCGCACCCAATCCGGATTCGCGGGAACACGCGGTCAGTGTTATTGGCAAAGACAACTGCCACATCGTGTACCTGAATCCGCCCATAGAGGTGTGTCAGCAGCGCGACCCCAGTGGCATTTACGCAGCGGCGGAAACGACCGGTTCGGCGGACATCCCCGGCATCTCCTTCCCCTATGCTCCACCTGAAAAAGTGGACCTGGAGCTGGATACCGGACATCTGTCAGTCGAGGACTGCCTCGACCAGGTCGTCGCCCTGATGCAGGATAAAGGCGTGATAAAAAGTTAGGGAACCCCTAAACCGGGTTGTCGATATCAATAAACTGATGCTGCAAATCAAAACGCTGGGCCAGCAATTGGCCCAGCGCCTGCACACCATAACGTTCGGTCGCGTGGTGACCGGCGGCGAAATAGTGAATGCCGTGCTCACGCGCGCTATGCACAGTCGGCTCGGATATCTCACCCGAAATATAGGCATCAGCACCGGCGGCTACCGCCTGCTCGATATAACCTTGCGCAGCGCCCGTGCACCAGGCCACCGTGCGGATAGGCGCTTCTGACCCGGCAATATGCAGGGGCTCTCGTTGCAGGCGGGCGGCCAGCAGCGCGGCAAAATCGGCACCGGACATCGGCGCTGGCAGCTGCGCCACCAACCCCATATCGTGATTGTTTTGCCGGGATAGCGCCGAGCCGGGGTTCAGTCCCAGTATTTTCGCCAATTGCACATTGTTGCCAAGCTCAGGGTGGGCATCCAGCGGCAGATGATAGGCTATCAAGCTGACATCATGTTCCATCAAGGTTTTGATCCGACGCCGCTTGATGCCAGTCAATACCGCATCCTCACCACGCCAGAAGTAACCATGGTGTACCAGTATTGCATCGGCTTTCTGCTCGATGGCAGCATCAATCAACGCCTGACATGCGGTCACACCTGTGACCAGCCGCCCAATGTGCGCCCGTCCCTGAACCTGAAGCCCGTTCGGGCAGTAGTCCTTGAACTGTTCGGGCTTCAGCTCGCGCGTCAGTGCGGCCATCAACTCATCTAAACTGACAGTCATTCCGATTTACCTTCACTTAGGCTGTAATTGTTCGCATAATACATTCTGAAGCTGTGCCTGCAGACAATGTGAGCACACTCTATAATATCCGAGTATCAAAGAAGTCGGCGATTATAGCAATTCACACGAACAACAGCGGCCCTATGAAGAAATTTCTGCAGTTTATAAGCTGGCCCGTCATGACCGGTATTCTCCTCGCTTTGGTGCTGGTGCAGTACCAGCAATTGCAAGACCTGTCGCGCCAGATCTCATCCATGCCCGCCGCTCCTGCAGTGCCACTTACTGCTGCCAATGCCATACCGACAACCACGGCCACAAATCCGACCTCCTACGCCGATGCAGTGGCACGTGCGGCGCCATCAGTGGTCAGTATTCACTCCACCATTCGCGAGCAGATCGAGCTGCCGCCCGCCGATGAATTGCCGCCTGCATTCCGTGACTTGTTGCAAACCATTCCATCGGAGCGCTTGTGGGATAGCCTGGGATCAGGTGTTGCCGTCAGCGATGAAGGTCACATCCTCACTGCCCTTCACGTCATCGAGGGCGCCGAAGACATTGAAGTGCATTTCACCGACGGGCAAGGCAACAGCGTCAATGCGCGGGCACGGTTGATAGGCTCCGACACCAGCACTGATCTGGCCCTGCTGCAGGTGGACAGCGCTGTGCTGCCGCCACCGATGCCCATCGGCACGTCGGAGGGTATACGCTTGGGCGACCCGGTTTTGACCATCGGCTATCCGCGCCGTGATCTGATGAATCAGAAATCCGTTTCGCTGGGTGTCGTCAGCGCGCTGGGTATTCCACGTGACGGGCTGCCCATCGTTCAGTACATCCAGACTGATGCAGCAATGAATTATGGCAATTCCGGTGGTGCGTTGATTGATGCCAATGGCTCGTTGATTGGCATCAATTCATTTATCTATTCCGAATCGGGCGGATCCGATGGCATCGGTTTTGCGGTACCCGTGAACAAAGCCATGATCGTTGTCGAACAATTAATTCAGCACGGTGTTGTCACCCCGGGCTATCTGGGCGTGATAACCGGCGAGCTGTTAACAGAAGAGACAAGTCGCACATTTTTTGGCAATGCCGATATCGAAGGCCTGCTAATTGAACAGGTGACGGCCGGTAGCCCGGCCGAGGAAGCCGACATTCAGGCAGGCGATGTCATGGTGGCGATTGACGGCAATGCAATCAGCAGCGTCATCGGTGCGATCGAGCAAATTAACAGGAAGGCGCCCGGCCAGACAGTAGAGCTGACCATATATCGGGGCGGTGAGTATCAGACAATTTCAGTCACACTGGGCACCGGCACTGCGCAATACCGGACCCAGTTCAATGACAGCGCAACCATACCGGAAAGTGGCCTCGACTAGTTTCTCCCGGACTTATTCGCGCCCCGATTTGCGACCCGGAATTCGCCACGCGGCTGACAAAGCGTGCGCCTGCAGATGCTCGTTCTGCGCCAGCTTTTCCGCCACCGGTGCCAGTCTTGCCGCCCCTGCCGCTGAACAGTTAATGATTGAACTACGCTTCTGGAAATCATAAACCCCCAGCGGGGAAAAGAATCGTGCCGTGCCCGATGTGGGCAGAACGTGGCATGGTCCTGCGCAGTAGTCACCCAGCGCTTCCGGTGTGTACCTGCCAAGAAATATCGCCCCGGCATGCCGCACTTTGGGCAGCCATTGCTCGGGTTCTGCCACCGATAACTCCAGATGCTCGGGGGCTATCTGGTTACAGATTTTCATCGCCGCGTCCTGGTCAGGCGCATAGATAAGAGCACCACGATTCTGCATCGAGGTACGAATGATGTCCCGTCGCTCCATGCCTGGCAGCAGCCGATCAATGCTCGCGGCCACCTTGTCCAGAAAAGCCCGGTCGGTGCTGATCAGAATCGATTGCGCCTGCTCGTCATGTTCGGCCTGTGAAAACAGATCCATGGCTATCCAGTCAGGATCGGTGTTGCCGTCGCAGATCACGGTCAACTCAGACGGCCCGGCAATCATGTCGATGCCGACCTCACCAAAAACCTGCTTTTTGGCCGCAGTCACATAGACATTGCCCGGGCCGGTGATCTTGTCGACGCGCGGGATGGTCTCAGTTCCAAAGGCGAGCGCTGCGATTGCCTGCGCGCCGCCAATGGTGAATAACCGGTCGACACCAGCCACCGCAGCTGCAGCAAAAATAAGCCGCCCTTCACCGCCGGCATCTGCGCCATAAGGCGTCGGTACCACCGCGATGACTTCATCAACACCTGCGACTCTGGCAGGTATCGCATTCATCAACACCGACGATGGGTAATTGGCCTTGCCGCCCGGCACATAGATGCCCACCCGCTCTAGCGCAACAACATACTGACCGTAAACCGAGCCATCCTCCTCTTCATACTGCCAGGACGGCTGCACCTGTCGTTCGTGATAACTGCGAATCCGGTCTGCTGCCGTATGCAAAGCATCAGCCAGTTCCTGATCGAGACTGTCCAGTGATGCCTGCATTTGCGCTTTGCTCACTTCCAGTTCACTGACCGTATTGCCGGCAAAGCGATCAAAGCGACGACTGTAGTCGACCACTGCGGCATCGCCACGAGTGCGGACATCAAGCAGAATATCGGCGACTGTTTTGCTGGTCTGTGGATCCTCGATCATACGGCGATCCAGCAAGGCATCCAGGGCCCGCGTAAAATCCGCCTGTCCGGCATCCAGTCTTTTAATAACCATGTTGTCAGTCATTTCCGGTCCCGTTTCAGTCCTGTTTGTTGACTGCCTGCTCTATGCTGGCCAACAACCCACTGAGTTCAGTGTGCTTGATTTTCATGGCGGCCTTGTTGACGATGATGCGCGAGCTGATATCCGCAATCAGCTCCAGTGGCTCCAGACCGTTGGCACGCAGGGTATTGCCACTGTCCACGATATCCACAATCCAGTCCGCCAGCCCCATGGAAGGCGCCAGCTCCAGCGCCCCGTTGAGTTTGATGATATCGGTTTGCAGGCCCTGCTCGGCAAAATAGCGGCGGGCGATGTTGACGAACTTGCTGGCGACCCTGACGCGGCCGCGTGGCGGCTGGGCGCCCACCGGCGCTGCCGTCATCAAGCGGCAGCGGGCGATCCCCAGATCCAGCGGTTCATAAAATGCACCCTCACCATACTCCATCAACAGATCCTTGCCGACCACACCCAGGTCGGCACTGCCGAATTCGACATAGGTCGGTACATCCGAGCCACGCACAATCATGATACGCAAACCAGCCATATTGGTATCAAAAATGAGTTTCCTGCTCTTGCTGTAGTCTTCCAGCAGACGGATACCGGCGCGCTCGAGCAACGGCATGACTTCATCCAGGATACGACCTTTGGTCAAGGCCATCACAATTGGCTGCTTTGATTCTTCCACCATGGTTTGCTCCCTGCCCGTCAGCTTCCGGATGCCACACGACGTATAATCGCACCCAGTGACTGCATTTTTTCTTCAATACATTCATAACCACGATCGATATGGTAGATGCGATCTATCAGCGTCTCGTTGTCAGCCACCAGGCCGGCAACCACCAGGCTGGCCGAGGCTCGTAAATCCGTCGCCATCACCGGCGCGCCTTTGAGTCTGGCCACGCCGTTAACAATAACGGTATTACCCTGCACCTGCATGGACGCTCCCATGCGGTTCATCTCGTGCACATGCATGAACCGGTTTTCGAACACGGTTTCGGTGATCGACCCGGTACCGCTGGCAATAGCATTCATGGCGGTAAACTGAGCCTGCATATCGGTCGGAAATGCCGGGTACGGCGCGGTACGCAAAGACACCGCCTTCGGGCGTCTGCCATGCATATCCAGCTCTATCCAGTCGTCACCAACACGCACATCGGCACCGGCTTCTTCCAGCTTGCTTAACACCGCTTCCAGAGTGTCGGGCCGGGTGTCCTTGATTTTGATTTTGCCACGCGTGGCCGCGGCGGCGATCAGGTAAGTGCCGGTTTCGATGCGGTCGGGCATCACCGAATAGCTACAACCATGAAGTTTGGCTTTGCCATTAATAATAATGGTATCAGTGCCCTGCCCGTGAATATCAGCACCCATGGCAATCAGGCAGTCAGCCAGGTCAACAACTTCCGGTTCCCGCGCAGCATTCTCGATCACTGTCTGGCCATCAGCCAGCGTCGCCGCCATCAACACGTTTTCGGTGCCGGTAACTGTGCACATATCCATAAAGATATGACACCCCTTTAGCCTGCCATCCACTGAGGCTTTGATATAACCGTCTTCCACAACAATGTTGGCGCCCATCTTCTGCAAAGCGGTGATGTGCAAATTGACGGGCCTGCTGCCAATGGCACAACCGCCGGGCAACGCAACTTCGGCCTGACCAAAATGCGCCAGCATCGGCCCCAGCACCAGAATAGAGGCACGCATGGTTTTTACCAGATCGTATGGGGCACTGAAATGCGTGATTGAGGAGCTGCTGATCTCCACATTCAGCCTGGCATCCACCACATGCTCCACGCCCATGCAGCCCAGCAGCTCGAGCATGCTGGTGATGTCATACAAATGCGGGAGATTGCAGACCTGCACTGTATCGCGGGTCAGTAGCGTTGCCGCCAGAATCGGCAATGCCGAGTTCTTGGCGCCAGCGGCACGAATTTCTCCGTTCAGGCTGGCGCCACCCTGAATTAAAAGCTTGTCCATTGATGATCCTGGTGCCGGGGTAGGCTGGGTAGGGATGCGAAATCAGGCCGTGGCAGACTCGCCGGGCGTGAGCAAATTCATTGATACGGCATGCACAGCGCCGGAACGTATATGCGCATTCAAATGCTGGTATACCAGCTGCTGCCGCTTGACCGCATTCAGTCCGGAAAAAGCATCACCCACCATGGCGACCTGAAACTTGCCGCCACCGCCTTCAACCCGCACCTCACAGTCCGGAAAGCTGTTTCGCAGCAAATCTTCCAGGGCATGGGCGTCAATAATTACATCTGTCATTCATCTTTCTCCAACAACGGGCTCCAACAACGGGCTCCAACAACGGGCTCCAACAACTTGCTTCGATGGCTGCCGACAGCGGCAACCGCGACTTATTGCCAGGCGTCAATAACGGCATCAATATCATTGTTGTGCCGGGCCATCAGCGCAGCAAACTGGGTGTGGTACTGCCGACGCAGGTTGATACCACCCACATACAGGTTCCGCAACTTCCACTCTCGGTCTGCATTCAGGAACAGGGCATATTGCAATTCGATACGCGTCCCGTCAGATACAATCTGCATGCGCACATTGGTTGGCGCTTCAGGATCTTCAGGCGGGTTTCGCGGTGGCATGTAGTTAAGCTCCTGACCACCGTACTCAACCAGGGCTGACCCGTAGAATCGCGTCAATGTCGCCCGCAGTTTTTCGCCAAACGCGTCAATCTGCTCGGCTGTGGCGTCTTCGGAAAAACGCGCCATGACCCCGGTCGCTACCTGGGTAAAATCAACGAAACGACCGACTTCCTCTTCGATGCCGGCATAATACCTGTCCTTGTCGGATTCGAAATACGGGCGCAGCTCTTCCACACGCTTGAGCAATTGCGTAACGGACTGCTCCGCAGCTTCAACCGCCGTCAGGGCCGGTGCCTGCGCCTGCACTGCAGTCAGCGGCAACAGTATCAGAGCAAAACTCAGGAACACAAATTTAGTAATATATTTCATATGGTTAAAACTCCAATCAAGCCCGGCAAGCAAAGACTGCCAAGGCGGGCCGATGTTGACGACAGATGCAATCGATTGAGAATAACGGTAACATCCGACGACTATTCGGGACACTGATGCAGTGTACCTCAATTAGCACGGCCAATAAATTACTACTTGCAAGCCTAAACAATCATCCGTCTAATGAGCGACCCGCGATTAGCCCAAACATGACTTTGTACTAAACACTATGCTGTTAGACGTAATTATAATTTGCCTGGGTTTCGCCGGCCTGATCTGGGGCGCTGACAAATTCGTCTTCGGCGCATCAGCGCTGGCCCGCAATCTGGGTATTTCACCGCTGGTGATTGGCCTGACCATTGTCGCGTTCGGCACTTCCGCGCCGGAAATTTTCTCGTCCGCCGCGTCGGCGCTGGCGGGAGAGCCCGAACTGGCAATCGGCAATGCTATCGGTTCCAATATTTTCAACCTGGGCGTGGCGCTTGGCGTTGCCATCATCATCAAACCCATCACTCCGCCCAAATCCCTGTCCCGCAAGGAAATGCCCGCATTGTTACTGGTCAGTGTGGTCTGTGGCCTGCTGCTGGCGAATCTCTACCTCGGCGCCGCGGACAGCCTGATTCTGATAGGCGTTATTGCCTACTTTATCTACGCCCTGTTCACGCGCAAGGCTGCAGGCCTTGAAGAAGATGACACTGAGTTGCCGGAACAGACCTCTATCCTGCGCGCCTCAGGCTTTCTGGCACTGGGCCTGACGCTGCTGATTATCGGCGCCGAAGCTCTGGTCTACAGCGCCATTTCAATCGCTGACACACTGGGTGTTTCATCCGGCATTATCGGGCTGACCCTGGTCGCACTGGGCACCAGCCTGCCCGAGCTGGCCGCCACCGTTACCTGCGCACTGCGTGGCCATCACGAACTGGCCATCGGCAATATCATTGGCTCCAATATCCTCAATATCCTGGTGGTGCTGCCCTTTCCCGGGCTACTGGCAGCAGGCAGCTTCAACAGCGACCTGTTCTACCGCGACTACACTGCGATGATGGTGATGACCCTGCTGTTGGCGGCGCTGTGCTATTTTGCCATCCGCCACGGCAAACAGATCGGACGACTCAGCGGCATTGCATTCCTGCTGCTTTATGTCGGCTGGTTCGGCATAATGTATTATCAGATCCACTAGTTAATCGAATGCAGGTAAACATGGAAAAAAGGCAGTCGCTGATCAACAGTGCCTTGCGCACTATTCGCATCGAACACGACGCCATTGGTGCGCTGGCGGACCGGATTGATGACAGTTTCGCCCGCGCCTGCGAGCTGATGCTGGCCTGCGACGGCCGGATTGTTGTCACTGGCATGGGCAAATCGGGACATATCGCCCGCAAAATCGCCGCTACCCTGTCCAGCACCGGCAGCCCTGCGATGTTTGTACATCCCGCCGAAGCCAGCCATGGCGATCTAGGCATGATTACCGCCAGAGATGTGGTGCTGGCGCTGTCCAATTCCGGCACCACCGAAGAGCTGATCAATATCCTGCCATTGTTCAAACGCAAAGGCGTGCCATTTATCACCATGACCGGCAATCCGGACTCCATGCTGGCTCACAGTGCCGACGTCAATCTGGATGCCAGTGTCGACGAAGAGGCCTGTCCGTTGGGCCAGGCGCCAACCTCGAGCACAACGGCTGCGCTGGTGCTGGGCGATGCCATCGCCATGGCCCTGCTCGAAGCCAAAGGTTTTACCCAGGAAGATTTTGCCATTTCACACCCGGGAGGCCGACTGGGTCGGCGTCTGCTGCTGAAAGTCGCTGATATCATGCACGGCGGCGATGCCATACCACGAGTGCAGGAAAATACATTGCTGAAAGATGCACTCTACGAGATCAGCAGCAAAGGCCTGGGCATGACCACGGTTGTCGATTCGGACGGCCAGTTGGCCGGCGTTTTCACCGATGGCGATTTACGCCGTGCACTGGACGCCGGTCGCGATATCCTGGCAACGCGCATGCAGGATGTCATGTCGAGCAACAGCAAAACGGTAAAAGCCCAGGCACTGGCCACCGAAGCCGCAAAACTGATGGAAGACAACCGGGTGTACACTCTGGTCGTTGTCGACGAAGAATCGCGCATGAGCGGTATTATCCGTATGCATGACCTGCTGCAAGCCAATGTTATCTGATGACGGTTACTGCACCGATGATCTCGGCTGTGCTGCCCCCAGTGCCCCATTACAACCAAGTCATTATTGCCGCCGGAGCGCCAACCAATGAAATACTATGACACCGCCGACGAGGTTTTGCAGCGTGCAGCAACCATCAGTCTGCTGCTGCTCGACGTTGACGGCGTGCTGACCAACGGTCAACTGTATTACGGTGAGCATGGGGAAGTCATGAAAGCCTTCAATACACTCGACGGTCAGGGTATCAAGCTGCTGCAACAAAACGGCATCAGGGTTGGCATCATCAGCGGGCGCAAGTCGGCGGCGCTGTCGCTGCGCGCCGCGGCGCTGGGCATAACGCTGATAGCGCAGGGGCGGGAAGACAAAGCGGTCGCCCTCGATGAGCTGTTACAGGACCATCCGTGCCCGCTGGACCGCATAGCTTATATCGGTGACGATTTGCCCGACCTGCTGGTCATGCGCCATATCGGCTTGCCGATCGCCGTACCCAATGCACACGACAGCGTTCACCACTGCGCAGCACTGTGCACTACCCGTGCAGGTGGCGATGGAGCTGTGCGGGATGTCGCCGACTTCCTGTTGCGGGCACAGGGAAAGTACGAAGACGCCCTGCGAGCTTTCCTGTGACACCACAGCGCACGATTGATAACCTGAATCCAACTGGCACCGCAGAGCAGACATGAAACGATTGAGATACCGATGGTTACTGGCACTGATTCCGGCCATTCTGATTGCCTGGTTGCTGACCGAGCGCACAGGCGTATCGCCCGTCGAAGAGGCCGGTGTCAGCACTGAGCTGAACCCGGAAACCGGCTATGAAGGTTTTGGTCGTGGTATTCGCAGCGTCATCTATGATGCCAACGGGCAGATGGCTTATACCCTGTCTGCCAGCCAGCAGAGAGTCTTCCCCGGACAGGTAACCGAGCTGACCGCACCGGTTATGCAAATGTTTGAGGGGAACCGGGAACGCTGGAATATCTCCGCCGCTTCAGGCAGAATTCGGGCCACCAGCGGAGGTGACATTCTGGAGCTGAATCTGACGGATGCCGTGCAGATCCTGCATCGCAGTGAGGACAACAGCAATGTGCGCCTGACCAGCAACCGACTGACAGTGGAGCCACCGACACAAACCATGTTTACCGACGCCCGCGTCAGAGTTACCGGCAAGGGCCTGGAGCAGACGTCTCAGGGCATGCATGCCGACCTCAGTGTAGACACCATTACTTTTTTATCCGACATACAGGGCCGCTACTATCGTGTTGACAATTAAGCTGACAGGTCAGACATCACTGGCGGGCGCCGCCATCGCGCTGATGCTGTGCCTTGTTTCCCCGGCTCACACGCAGCCCCTGTCTGAAGCTCAGTCAGCCAGTGATGACGACGTGCTGACCATTGACGCGGACGGCGCCAGCAGCATAGAAACCTCAGGCAATACCCGCATCGCGACGTTTCGTGACAATGTCCACTTCCGCCAGGGCCTGATCGAGATCATTGGTGACACCGCCCGTCTCGAGCAGGATATTGTCACCGGCGACCTGATCAGGATCACTGTAGAGGGTGACCCGGCACTTTTCTCAAGAGATGCGGAAGTCAGTGCAGACGTCATCACCGGCCACAGCGACGCTATCGTGTATTATTACCAGACGGTCAACGAGACCTTGCTGTCCGTCGTCGAATTCATTGGCAGCGCCAGCTTCAACCGCGGCCGCACTGCGTTCGAATGCACACAGATCAAACATATCATCGAAACCGGCGCCACTGACTCGCCGGGCCCGTGCAGCGGCCTGTTGGCACCCACAGCACAGGCAGAGCAACCCGTATCACAACCGGACGCCAGCGCGGTGCCGAACGACAGCGAGAACTGATGGATACTCTGGCAGCCAGACACCTGGCCAAATCATATAAAGGTCGGCAAGTGGTTCGTGACGTGTCCATAAGCGTCAACAGCGGCCAGATCGTTGGTCTGCTGGGCCCCAATGGCGCAGGCAAAACGACCTGCTTTTACATGATCGTCGGCCTGGTGAAGGCCGATGCCGGCACGATACAGCTCAACGATACCGAGCTTTCCGGCCTGCCGATTTATTCGCGCGCCCGACTGGGTGTGGGCTACCTGCCACAGGACTCGTCGATTTTTCGCAACCTCAGCGTTGAAGACAATATCATGGCTATTCTGCAGACCCGTAAGGATCTGGAACCGGCACAACGTCATGACAAGATGGAAAGTCTGCTCCAGGAGTTCCATATCACCCACATACGCCACAACAAAGGCATGAGCCTGTCAGGCGGCGAACGCCGCCGCACTGAAATTGCCAGGGCACTGGCCAATGACCCGCGCTTCATACTACTTGATGAACCGTTTGCCGGCGTCGACCCGATTTCCGTCAGTGATATCAAATCCATCATTGAGCATCTGAAAATGCGTGGTATCGGTGTTTTGCTGACGGATCACAACGTCAGGGAAACGCTGGACATCTGTGAGAAAGCCTATATTGTCAGCGAAGGTTGCATCATAGCCGAAGGTAACTCCGAGCAGATTCTGTCCAACCAAACAGTACGCGACGTCTATCTGGGCGAAAAATTCCGGATTTGAGCGGGCTCTTTCCTTTCGTGCGCAACCGATGCCGGCGACAGCCGAATTTTTCCTGGTAAAAATATTGCAAAATGTGCCACATATCGGCATGATGCTTGCTTAGCGCGCATGACCAGAGCGCTATAGACCACCGCCACCAAAGCGGCTCATCGACAACCGGTTTCGCGACCTACGAGCAACAAAGATGTATTGGATGCCATGAAAATTTCGCTACAGCTAAAGCTTGGTCAACAGCTGACCATGACTCCCCAGCTGCAGCAGGCAATCCGGCTTCTGCAGCTATCCACTCTGGATCTTCAACAGGAAATTCATCAGGCACTGGAATCCAACCCCATGCTGGAGGTTGATGAATCCCATGACGCCGACAGCACCGACACCCGCTTCGAAAACGACACCGGCGAGTCGAATTCGCAATCCGACGGAGGCAAGGACAACACTGGCCCCGACGAGGTTCGCGACACCTTCGCAGAGCAGTCGTCGGCTGACGCCTCCTACGAAGCCAGCGGCGACGAGTCACATTGGGAAGACAACATCCCGGAACAACTGACCGTTGACACCAACTGGGATGACATCTACCAGAACAGCTACACCAGCGGCAGCCCTGGCCCCGATAACGACGATTTCGAATCACGTGACGCGGCGTCAGAAACGCTGCAGGATCACCTGCTCTGGCAGCTGAACCTGACCACGATGTCGGATACCGACCGACTGATCGCCATGGCCATCATCGATGCAGTTGCTGCCAACGGCCAATTGTCCGCCAGCCTGGAGTCCATTCTGGAAGGCTTGCAGGAACACCTGGAGATAGAAGAAGACGAGGTGCTCGCGGTACTGCACCGGATCCAGCACTTTGACCCGGTCGGCGTGGCTGCGCGGGACTTGTCCGAGTGCCTGCTGATACAACTCAATCAGGTCCCTGATTCGATGGTCACCGACGCCGTGCGCCATGCCCGCATTCTGGTCAGGGACCACCTGCCGCTGCTGGGCAATCGCGACTATGCCCAGGTCATGCGCCTGACCCGACTGAAAGAGCCGGATTTGCGCGATGCCATAGCCCTTATTGAGAAGCTTGACCCGCGTCCTGGCGCCGATATCGCGCCCTCCTCCGCCACCTATATTGTGCCGGACGTCTTTGTCAGCAAGGACCCTCGCAGCGGGCGCTGGCGCGTGGAACTGAACCCCGAAACAGCGCCCAAGCTGCGTATCAACGCGGATTACGCGGCGCTGGTCAAACGTTCTGAAAACAGCTCCGATAACAACTACCTGCGCGACAATCTGCAGGAAGCGCGCTGGTTCCTGAAGAGCCTGCAAAGTCGCAACGAGACCTTGCTTAAAGTATCCAGCCGTATCGTCGAGCACCAGCAGGGCTTCCTGGAGCAAGGTGAAGAGGCGATGAAACCACTGGTCCTGCACGACATCGCCGAAGCCGTGGAAATGCATGAATCCACGATCTCGCGGGTGACCACACAGAAGTACATGCACACTCCGCGTGGTATCTTCGAGCTGAAATATTTCTTCTCCAGTCACGTCAGCACAGCCGGTGGCGGCGAGTGTTCCTCCACCGCCATCCGCGCCCTGATCAAAAAACTGGTGATCGCGGAGAACCCCCGCAAGCCGCTAAGCGACAGCAAGATCACACAATTGCTGGAAGAGCAGGGAATCAATGTCGCCCGACGCACCATCGCCAAATACCGGGAGTCGTTATCAATACCGCCTTCCAACGAACGAAAACGACTGGTATAGCGCCAGACTTAACGTTGACGCATTGCCAGCGACCAGCCAAGGTTCTAGAATGGCAGCCATCGGAAGATTAGGAAAACCTGATGCAACTGAGCAAAATTCTTAGCCCCGAACGCACCGTCTGTGATATGCCCGGGGTCAGCAAAAAACGCTTTCTGACTACAATCAGTGAGCATATTGCGACGAGTACCGGCAGCCTGTCAGCGGACGCGATCTATACAGCCCTGCTGGCGCGCGAACAATTGGGCAGCACCGGCATCGGCAATGGCATTGCCATCCCGCACTGCCGCGTGCAGGAATGCACGCAGATCATAGGCACACTGGTCAAGCTGGACGAAGGTATCGACTTTGACGCCATCGATTCGCAGCAGGTCGATTTGCTGTTCGTGCTGATCGTGCCGGCAGAGGAAACCGATGAACACCTGCGCGTCCTGAGCGGGCTGGCGCGACTGTTCCATCAGGAGGCATTTTGCCAGGCTCTGCGTGACGCCGGCAGCAGCAATGAGCTTTACCAGACCGCCATCCGGTTCAGCGAACAGACAGAAAGCTGATAACAGGCTTTAATCGGCACCATCCGTACCGGCATATCTGCTCCGGGAAAAACAGACTGATACCCAGACTCAACTGAGACAGGCGGGCAATTGTGAGACTCCTGATCGTTAGCGGCCGCTCCGGTTCCGGCAAAAGCACCGCGCTCAACATGCTGGAAGATCATGGCTATTATTGTATCGACAATTTGCCAGCCAGCCTGTTGCCGGCGTTTATCAGCCGAATCTCTACGGAAACGGTGGCATTGCCCTGGGTCGCAGTCAGCATTGACGCGCGCAACATCCCTGATGACCTGAAAAAGGTACCGCAGATAATTGTTGAGTTACAGACGTCGAAAATAGATACGGAAATTATCTTCCTTGATGCCAACAGCCCGACGCTGATCAAGCGCTTCAGTGAGAGCAGACGCAAACATCCGTTAACCACTGAGACCATCGGGTTGCGCGAGGCAATCAACAAAGAGCGCGAGATGCTCGAGCCCATCGCGGCACTGGCAGGCCTGTCGATTGACACCAGCACCATGTCAGTTCATGAACTGCGCGCCACGGTACGTGCTCGTGTGGTAGAGAAAAAGGACAGCTCGCTGGCTCTGATGTTTGAATCGTTCGGCTTCAAGAATGGCGTGCCCATTGATGCCGATTTTGTGTTTGATGCCCGCAGCCTGCCGAATCCTTATTGGGACCCGGCGCTGCGCCCATTAAACGGACTTGACGAACAGGTCAGTCAGTATTTGTCGACCCAGGACGACGTCATCGCCATGCAGACTGACATATTCCAGTTTCTGGAAAAATGGCTGCCCCGGATAGAGCGCAGCAATCGCAGCTATCTGACTGTCGCTATTGGCTGCACCGGTGGACAACACAGGTCTGTGTATTTGTGTGAACAACTTAAAAAGGCGTTTTCGGGCCGCATCAGTAATCTGCAGGTCATGCACCGGGAACTCGCACGCAAGGAGGCTTCCCGTCAGCCATGATCGAATCCACTATCACGATTTGCAACAAAGCAGGATTGCATGCGCGTGCCGCCGCACGGCTGGTCGGAACCGCATCCCAGTTCGACAGCAGTGTTCGAATAGGTACTGAAAAACTGGTCGATGGCAAAAGCATTCTGTCATTGATGATGCTGGCGGCCAGCAAAGGCACTGTGCTTACTATCGTTGTCGATGGCAACGATGAGTCCGAGGCGCTGCGCGCGATACAGGAACTGGTAGACAACCGCTTTGAAGAAGGCGAATAAAGGTACAGGCACTGACATGAAAGATAACCGGTTGAACCTGGATGAACAGTCCGGACATGACGACAACGCTGAAGACGGCGAGGAAAGCAAAACCCAGCGCAAGAAGCGCATGACCGAGCTGCAGAAAATGGGTGAAGACCTGTTGAGCCTCAACAAAAAACAGCTGGAACAGATAGATGTTCCCGAACCTTTGCTGGGCGCCTTGCGCGAGTATCAGCGCCTGCCTAACCGCAACGAAGCCAAGCGGCGCCAGCTACAGTTCATCGGCAAACTGATGCGCGGCAGTGACCACGAAAGCATTCGCGCGGCACTGGAAAAGTTACGCACACCGGATCGCCAGGAGATCCGCAGGGGCCAGGATATCGAACATTGGGGCACCCGCCTGCTCGACGGCGGTGAAGATGAAATCCAGGCTTTTATCGAAACCTGGCCCAGCGCCGAACGGCAGACCCTGCGGCAACTGCTGCGTCGATACAGCCAGGTAGCCACCACAGCCAGCGAAGTCGAGGAAGAAAAAACCAGCGAGGCGGCAAAGATCCAGCGCCGGCGGCTGCTCGATTACATCAAGACCTGTATTGACTGATTCGCGCCCTCTCCACTCAGCCCTCTCCACTCAGTCCAGGCACTCAGTCCTTGACTCCGGTCCTGCTCAGAAACGTCCAGCGCAGCGCATAATCGTCAATCATGTCTGCCACGCGCTCACTGCTACCATGACCCCGGCCCGGCGTTACTGCCAGCAGCGCGTCGGCCGGCGCGGATGACAACTTTGCCTGCAATGCCTGCACATACTTGAAACTGTGCGCCGGTGCGACCACCGTGTCATTGGCGCGCGTAACCAGCAACGCAGGTGGATGCGCGTCAGGCCCGGGCTCAGCTGATAGCAACATTTGATACGGCGACGATGTTGCACCGTGATATTCCTGCTGCCAGAACCCGGCCCCACCCAGAGCGTCAAGTCGCATCAAATCGAACACGGCCGCGTCCGTTACCAGGGCGGAGAACAGGTCCGGGGCCCGAAGCACAACTTCGGCCGCCAGCAGTCCGCCATGGCTGCGGCCACTGACGGCCAGCCTGCCATTGTCAGTCAGTCGCTCATCGCGCAACCAGCCCGCTACCGCCAACACATCAGCAATACTGTTAACTCTGCGCTCGCCACTGCCGTCCACATGCCAGCTCGCGCCGTAGTCGCCGCCGCCCCGGGGCCCGGCGATGGCGAGAGCGCCGCCGTTGGCTACCCATACCAGGCGACTGATCGAGAACGAGGTTTCCATGGGCGAGGCAAATCCTCCGTAAACCTCCAGTAACATGAGGTCGTCATCACCGCCGCGCATAGCACCCGAACTGGTCACCCAGACCGGAACCCGGACGCCATCACGGGTGTCCACCCGAAACAGAGAAGCACGCAGGTCACTCAATGGCACATCTGGCTGGTCGCTGGTAAGGATTGTTTGCTGACCATTGCGCAGATCAACAAGCACGCTTCGCGGCGGCGTCAGCATACCGCTGAAGGACACCAGTAACTCATGCTCACCGGCTGCCCGCAAGGCTTCGATCCTCACCGGCGCCGGCAGGACCAGCGCATCATTGTCGCCGGCGGAGCGGCCATCAAGATCAACGACTTGCAACGTTGAACTGCCATGCACCAGATACTCCAGCACCAATTTCTCACCAAGCACCAATGCAGACAGCAGAGGGACTTCCGACTCGGGGATCAGGGTCCGCGACTGCCGAGTATCAGCCAGCATGATGGCACCAGTACCGCGCACACCCCGGGCAAGGAATGCAGGCACACCACCGATGTCGCCGACAAATTGTGCGGCATGGCGATCGGCTGTACGGGTCGGTTGCAGAGACAGTCGGCTTGCCCGCGCCGGCGCATCAATTGTTGCCTTGTCCGGCTCGATAACAGCCCAGCGGCGGGTGTTGCTGTCGCCGACACCGGACGCTTGATCAGCCACTGCAATCAGTAAGCCGCTGTCACTGACATGCAATTGTTCAATATGACGCGAGGCCGCCTCGAGGTAGATCAGCTCGGCAGCTGGTATGGACCCATTGACCCGCCAGGCATACACCCGGGACTGCCAGTCAGACCCGGTGAGGGTATCTGGCGCTGCCATCGGACCCGTAACCGGGGGTGCCGATACCGTGAAAAACACACGGCCACTATCACGCCCCCATGCCAGTTGCTCCGCCGGCAGGGTCCATACCTTATGCTCAACACTCAACAACAGCGGCGCTGCAGTCGTGTCTGCTAACGACTGCAGATACCACAGACTTTGCTGGTTGCCGGACGGCATCCACCGGTTGACCTGATAGGCCAGCCACTGCGCATCCGGACTGATCGAAATGGCACCCGGATTGGTGTTGTCGGCAAAAGTATCGTTGCCCAGCAATCGCCGCGCGCGGCCAACCGGCGCCAGACCACGGGCACGGTCTGCAATGAACGCCGGATACGACTGCTGATACAAGCTATAGTGGTCCTCAAGACCCGGGTTGAAATAAAAGAATACCTGATCACGCTGAATGGCGGCGACCATCCATTTGGGGTGATCCCACGCGGCATGCAGCTGTTCCCGGAACCGGTGATAGTTCGGCTGTTGCTGTTGCCAGTTTTGCGTAGACTGCGCCTGTTGCTGAAGCCAGGCTTGCACCCGGGGACTGCTCGCCGGCGACTCCAGCCAGCGGTGCGGATCAGTGTCGGTTACCGTGACCGGAGCATGCGTGCAGCCTGCCAGCAAACCCAGCATCAGCATCAACAACAGGCGGCCCCGGATTCGCATGCGCACCGACCGCACCTAACCGGCTTTGAACAAGGCCAGCAGACTTTCCCGTAACCAGCGATGAGAAGGGTCGCTGTCGGATTGTCGATGCCAGTATAAATGCAGATCCAACGGCGGCACTTCAAACGGCAGCGGTCGCAACGTCAGATTATACTGGGACGCCAGAAAGCGCGGCACCGTCAACACCTGATCAGTGCCACTGACCACCTCCGCTGCTACCCGATAGTGCTGCACCCGTAATTGAATTCGGCGTTCGGCTTTATGTTTGAGCAAGGCCATATCCACTTGACCCAGACCTTTACGACGGCTGGATACATGAATGTGGCGCAAGTTCAGATACGCCTCCAGAGTCAACTCCTGGTCGGCCAGCGGATGTCCTGGACGCATGGCACAAACGTAGTGATCACTGATCAGTGACTGATGCGACACCTGCGTGTCCTCAATCAGCGGCACATCAATGGCAAAGTCCAGCTCTCCCCGCGACAGGTGACGGACCAGCTCATGGCGCTTGGTGTAATAACTCTGCAGCACCAGGTGGGGCGCATTGATTTCGAAGAACGGAAACAGCCGCGGCAAAATGATCGCTTCGGCGAGATCTGTCATGCTGAAATGATAGGTCCGGTCTGCCGAATCCGGGCTGAACTCCTCACGCTCCAGTACGCTGGCGTTCAACAGCCCCAGGGCCGCCGACACATTTTGCGCAATGCCATCAGCGACCGGTGTTGGCAGCATGCCTTTTGAGGTCCGCACAAACAATTCATCGTTGAACACACGTCGCAGTCGCGACAGCGCATTGCTAACCGCCGGTTGCGTAATTGCCAGCGATTTAGCCGCCTGCGTCAGATTACGCTCGGTATAGATGGTATCGAAGACCAGAAAAAGATTGAGATCGATTTTCTTCAGAACGGCCTACCTTTCGCCCAAGACGTTGTTTCTGTAAATTTCATGGCGAGAGTCAACACAGATGTGTTTTCCAATGACGTTTTCTTCCATGTCCTATTTGTTTCATGAATAATAGCTAAAATACTGGATAATACAAATCAATAGCCGGAAATTTTTATATGAGTCAGCTCTACCTCGTGCGGCACGGCCAGGCCTCCTTTGGCGCCGCCAATTACGATCAGCTTTCACCGTTGGGTTATCAGCAAGCCCAGTGGCTGGGCGAACATTGTCGGGAACTGGGTATTCGGTTTGACCGGGTTGTTTCCGGCAGTCTTTCGCGGCAGCAGCAGACCGCGCAAGCCATTCTGGCCGGCAATGATCAGGACCTGCCACTGAATATTGATGCCGGTTTTAATGAATTTGACTTTCATGGCCTGGCCGCCATTTATTGCCGGTTCAGCGATATTCCACTGCCGGGGACAGACAACGGGGGGCGGGAATTTTTCCAGATGCTGCGCAAAGCCATGACAGCCTGGTCACGCGGCGAGCTGCATGCAGCGGGTCAGGCGTCGGACAACCCGACGCTGGAAACCTGGGAACAGTTTCACGACCGGGTTCATCACGCGCTGCAGCAACTTGTTGCCCGGGAAAAGGACGAAACGGTGCTTGCGGTCAGCTCGGGCGGCGCCATGGCCATGGCGTTAAGCCAGGTGCTGCACTGCGGTGTCGACACACTGATAAACCTGAACATGCAAACTCGCAATACCGGCGTGCATCACCTGTTCTACAACCAGCGCGGATTTCAACTGGCGGGCTTTAACTCTCTGGCGCACCTGCAGAGACCGGAACGCCTCAACGCCCTTAGCTACACATAACCGCAGACCTGCCAAGCAATCACCATCAAGAAGAGCCAACCTGATTATGTCATCACATCAAAGCAGCACAAACAGCGAACAGCAAAATACGGCGTTGCATACATGGCTGGCACAAACGTTGCCGGATTACACCGGCCACTTCCATCTGGAGAAATTTGCCGCCGGACAATCGAACCCGAGCTTTCTGCTCGACCTGGGTTACAACAAATACGTGCTGCGCCGCAAACCGGCCGGCGAGCTACTGGCTTCCGCGCACGCCGTGGATCGCGAATTCAGACTGATCAGCGCTCTGCAGCACACGGACGTGGCGGTGCCCACACCCATCGCCCTGTGCGAAGACAACAACGTTATTGGCAGCATGTTCTACCTGATGAGTTATGAGGACGGCGACATCCTTTGGGACCCCGCTTTGCCGGAAGTGACGGCGGCAGAGCGTCCGACATACTACCAGGCACTGGTGGAATCGCTGGCCCGGCTGCACCGCGTGGATTACCACGCAGTGGGCCTGGGCGACTTCGGACGACCGGGCAATTACTACGAGCGCCAGCTGTCGCGCTGGGCCAAGCAATACCAGGCCTCCGCAACCTCTGAGCTGCCGCAAATGGATGCACTGATTCAGTGGCTACAGGCTCACCTGCCGGAGGACGACGGCCAATGCAGCATTATTCATGGGGACTACCGGCTGGACAATGTCATCTTCTATCGCGGTGAAGCCAGAATACGCGCGGTGCTGGACTGGGAGCTGGCAACACTGGGGCACCCCATGGCAGATCTGGCCTATTACTGCATGGCCCTGCGCCTGCCGCGCAATGGTGAAATAAAAGGCCTCATGGGAGAGGATCTGACAGCGCTCAATATTCCTGACGAAAACACCATCATCAGGCACTACTGCACGGCACGCGGAATTGAAGCTCCAGAACACTGGACGTTCTATCTGGCATTCAGCTTTTTCCGGCTGGCTGCCATTTTGCAGGGAGTATACAAGCGCGGCCTGGACGGCAATGCATCCAGTGACAAGGCTATTCGCATGGGGCGTCTGGTCGCGCCACTGGCGGCGCAGGGGCTCAGGACAACGCTGGAAGAATAGCTGCACCGCTCTGCTATGCACTCTCTGTGATTAGTGCTAATATCGAAAAAAACCAATAAAAACCGAGGGTAAGGCATGCGCGACGAACACGCACGAGCATACTGGAAAGCCAATGTCAGGATACTGACCATCCTGATGAGCATCTGGTTCTTCATTTCATTTGTCTGCGGCATACTGCTGGCAGACTTTCTCGATAACTTCCGTTTCGCCGGCTTCAAACTTGGTTTCTGGATCGCCCAGCAGGGCTCCATTTATGTTTTTGTCATCCTGATTCTGGTGTACCTGGTTTTGATGGACCGGCTTGATGCCCAGTACACACGAAACAAAAAGACCGGAAACCACATCGACAGCGACAGTAACAACGCGGATCAGAAACACCCGCCGGAGGGACAGGCATGAGTGTTCAGATCTGGACCTACATATTTGTTTTCCTTTCCTTCAGTCTTTATATCGGCATCGCCATCTGGTCGCGGGCCGGCTCCACCAATGACTTCTATGTCGCCGGCGGCGGCGTCCACCCGCTCGCCAACGGCATGGCAACTGCCGCCGACTGGATGTCTGCCGCCTCATTCATCTCAATGGCCGGACTGATCTCCTTTCTGGGCCGTGATGGTGCTTTTTATCTGATGGGCTGGACCGGCGGTTATGTCTTACTGGCCTTGTTGCTGGCCCCCTACCTGCGAAAATTTGGTAAATTTACCGTACCGGATTTCATCGGCGATCGTTACTATTCCAACAGTGCCCGACTGGTCGCTATTTTCTGCGCCATTTCTGTATCGTTCGTTTATGTTTGTGGACAAATGCAGGGAGCAGGCATCGTTTTTTCCCGCTTCCTGGAAGTCGACATCACCACCGGCGTCATCATCGGCATGACCATCGTTTTTTTCTACGCGGTCATGGGTGGCATGAAAGGCATTACCTATACTCAGGTGGCCCAGTACTGTGTGCTCATCTTTGCCTACCTGGTACCGGCCATTTTTATCTCATTGATGATGACCGGCAACCCCATTCCGCAGCTTGGTTTTGGCTCTGAACTCACCCCGGAATACGGCGGCGGCTACCTGCTGGACCGGCTCGACAATCTGAGTCTGGATCTGGGTTTTGCGGCCTACACGGAAGGCCTGCGACCGACTCAGGATGTGTTTTTCATCACCGCGGCGCTGATGTTTGGTACTGCCGGCCTGCCCCATGTCATCATCCGTTTCTTCACCGTGCCCAGTGTGCGCGATGCACGCAAATCAGCAGCCTATGCCCTGGTTTTTATTGCCATCCTGTATACCACGGCACCGGCAGTGGCAGCGTTTGCCAAAACCAATTTGCTGAATACCGTGGATAACGCCACCTATGAAGAGCTGCCAGGCTGGTTCGGCACCTGGGAAACAACCCAGCTGATCCAGTTTGACGACCGCAACGATGACGGCATGGTGCAGTATTCGGGTGATCCGGCGGTCAACGAGTTGACAGTGAACCGGGACATTATGGTGTTGGCCAACCCTGAAATTGCCGGTCTGCCCAACTGGGTGGTGGCGCTGGTGGCCGCCGGCGCTCTCGCGGCCGCTTTATCCACCGCGGCCGGTTTGTTACTGGTGATATCGACGGCGGTGTCCCACGACCTGCTCAAACGCAGTCTGATGCCGGGCATCACCGAAAAGCAGGAGCTTCTGTACGCGCGGCTGTCCATTTTCGTCGCCATCCTGATTGCCGGCTATTTTGGCATCAATCCACCCGGCTTTGTCGCTGAAGTGGTTGCCTTCGCCTTCGGCCTTGCCGCCGCGTCATTCTTCCCTGCTATTGTGCTGGGCATCTTCTATCGGCGCATGAACCGGCAGGGTGCCATCTCTGGCATGCTGGCAGGTTTCTTCTTCACCGCGGCGTACATTGTCTACTTCAAGTTCATTGCGCCGGAAACCAGCAACGCCGAACACTGGTGGTTTGGCATTTCACCTGAAGGTATTGGCACCCTGGGCACCTTCGTTAATACCGTGGTTGCGCTGACGGTCAATCGTTTTTACCCGGCACCGCCACAAGACGTACAGGACATGGTTGAGGAAATTCGCCTGCCTAACTGAGTCAGTCATCGCTAACACTGATGGTCGGTGCGGAAACCCTGGCAGCCTCCAACTCGGCCACATTGGCGACCAGACGGCGGGCCAACGCATGATACGCGCTGGCCACGGCGCCATCGGGCTGAGACAACAGAATGGGTCTGCCGGCATCGGTATGCTCACGTATGGAGAGATCCAGCGGCAGGGAGCCGATCACATAGACACCGTAATCGTTTGCCAGTTGTTCGCCACCGCCCTCGCCGAAAATGGCCTCTGCATGCCCACACTGTGAACATATGTGTACCCCCATATTTTCCACCACACCCAGCAATGGCACATTGACCTTGCGAAACATTTCAATGCCCTTGCGGGCATCCAGCAGCGCCACATCCTGAGGTGTGGTCACGATGACGGCACCGGTCAGACTGACCGACTGCGTCAGGCTAAGCTGTATATCCCCGGTTCCCGGTGGCATGTCAATCAGCAGATAATCCAGTTCTGACCACAGGGTGAATTTCAACATCTGATTGAATGCGCCCACAATCATCGGCGCTCGCCACACCATCGCTGTACTGCCATCAACCAGGTATCCCATGGAGTTGGTTTCCAGACCACAAGCCATAATCGGCTGCATGTATTTCTTGTCAATAATCTCCGGCCGGGTGCCGGCACCTACGCCCAGCATCATCGGCTGACTGGGGCCGTAGATATCCGCATCCAGCAGCCCCACCTTGAAGCCCTGCTGCTGCAACGCCACCGCAAGATTGACAGCGGTTGTTGATTTGCCAACACCGCCTTTGCCGGAAGCGATACAAATGATGTGCTTGATTCGGGACAAATTATCCACGTTGTCTGAACTCCTGATAACTATCAATCCGGTCTTGTGGAGCGTCGTTAGCCGCCCGGCCAGGCCAACCTGAAAGCAGCCATGCTGAACAATTGAAACTTGATCTCGGGCCTTAATCCATGTTCTATTAAGGTCTTGATAATCCTGACTGCATTAATGGATCCCCACATCATGTCTGAATATCGTATCCCGAACCTGCTGACAAGATTGGCGCCTGTCGCCAGCAGCACGTCCTGGCGTCTGGCCGGGCTGGGATTACTGGGCTGCCTGTTCGCACCATTAACCACACTGGCGCAATCCATCGACCCGTTGACAGCAGCTCAGGAGCGCTTTGAAAGTCCGGTTAAATATGCGATCTATTCCGCCGCCTGGCATCTTAACAGCAACGCCGGCTTGCGTGTTGTGGCACAGAACCAAAGTGAGTCAGCCATTAAGCTGGAGAGCATCCTGTTTCGGGACGAGACCGGTACGCAGACTGACGCAAAACTGCAACTGGACATGGTCGTGCCGGCGCAGGCGTGGGCTGAAGTCGAGTTACCCTACCAGGATCTGTTGTCCGGCAATGACTGCGTTAACCGCACCATGGAAGATGACTGGAAACTGGTTGAAATCTCCAACTACACACTCAACCCGTCTGTCCGCGGACTGATCATCGAAAACACACGCTCTTTTCGCATATATCAGTGTGTCCGCAACGTTCAGACCGTCTGGTACAACCCTGAAGACGGCACTGAGCGCTCGCAAAATCAGTGGCTGATGTATCACTTCGAACGCCTGCCACTGGACTGACGTTGCATTTCGTCTTGATTGAGATGGGCAGGCTGAGTAATGCTGACCGCACCGCCGGCGTCAGTTGCCCAACTGCCGCGCCTCCCGAACCAGCGTATTCTTGCGCGTCTCGAGCTCGGAAATCAGCGATTTTTGCAAAGGCTCAACAGTCTGCCCCTGCGCGTCCAGATTTTCATATTTGAGTTGTTCGCTGGCCAGCATCTGCAAAAGCTCCTCGGCTGCAGTGATGGCTTCCGCCAGTTTCGCATTGGCCTGCTCCCGCCGCTGAATACGCGCATCCGCATCGGCAATCTGCTGTTCCAGCGCCGCGATGCGCTCTGCCTGCTCACGTTGCATGCGTGCTCGCTCCGCAGCTTCCTGCTGGCTTTGCAGTGCTGCTGCCTGTCGCGCCCGGGCGGCTGCTTCACGTTCGGCCTCCGCGCGAGCCTCAGCCAGCTCAGCGCGCTCTCTTTCCACCCGCGCAAGCTCCTCCCGCATTTCACGCTCTGATTCCTCAGCTGCCAGTCTGGCTGCTTCGGCCTGTTGCGCGCGCTCTGCCATGGCCCTGGCTTCAGCCACTGCGGCTTCCTGCTGCGCCAGTAGCGCCTCCTGTTCGGCCCGCTGTCCTGCACAAGCAGACAGCGCCAGCAGCAGCACCAGGCCACTGAAGCGTATTGGTCTAATTAAGGAGTTATTCATCAGCCTACCCTTGAAAATCATTGAATCCAACGCTTACTTTATAATGAGTGAGGTCACGCTGACCAGTGCCACACGACGAATCGTGGCAAAACCATCGATTTCCTGGCCCGAACCGGCACTGACACTGAAAATTCACCGCCAATTACTTTATAATCGACCTCTCTTAAGCTGACCTTTGGCACCGACTGCCAACTTCCGCCAGACCTTCAGGCCTTGCTATATGACGGACCTACGTAACCGGCAACCGCACATTCGGATACCACGCATCCGACGCCTGCTGGTATGGCTGTTGGCGCTGACCCTGTTAGCGGTGCTGTTGCTTGCCCTGAGCACGGTCAGCTTGCGCCCGGCAGTACCGGCATCGGCAGCGCTGTCGAGCACCGATATCCGCCGGATCGAACAAATCATCGTTGACAATAGTCCTGTCCGGTTCAGCAGCCGGGGCGAGCGCCAGCTAAGCCTGGACGCCGGAGAGCTGAACCTGTTGACCGCCTTTGTCATGGCCAACGTGCCCCGGACTCAGGATGTCACGGCCCGCTTCAGTCTGGAGGACGATACCGCGCAGGCGTGGGTGAGTATTCCGCAACAGCTCGGACCGCTGACGCTGTACCTGAATCTTCATGCACGTTTCGCGCAGGATCAGGGTCGGGCGCGACTGATATCACTGCATGCCGGCTTTCTGCCGGTGCCCCGCCGCATCATGCGTGGTGCCGAAAACCTGGTGGGTGACCGACTTGAGACTGCCAGCGTCGCGAGTCAGGAGCTGGCTGAATTGCGCCATGGCATCAGTTCAGTCGAACTCCGTGACGACCTGCTGCACCTGACCCTGCAATGGAAACCCGAGGCGCTGGAGCAGCTGCGCGCTCAGGCGCGACAAATTTTCATGAGCGAGGATGATCGTCAGCGCCTGTTAAGTTACTACATCTATATCGGCGACATCGCCCGCGAGGTAGCACAACAGGGGCGTACGGTGTCAATGCAGGCTTTTCTGCCGGACCTGTTTGCCCGCGCCAGTGAGCGCTCGGCAGACAGCAGTGCGATAGCGGAAAACCGCAGCCTGTTGCAGGCGCTGTCCCTGTACGTTAACAACCTGAGCATTGGCGAGTTGCTTGATGGCATTCCTGATGACAGTGTTTTTTCACCTCCGGCCTTGCGCGTGACACTGTATCAACGCCAGGATCTGGGGCGGCATTTTACCAGTGCTGCGGCCATAGCCGCATCGGCCGGTGCTGGCATAGCCGAAGTACTGGCCAACAGCAAAGAAGTGTATGATGCCCGCTACACAAGCGGTTTCAGCTTCAGTGACATGACCGCAAATGTCGCCGGCCTGGCCCTGGGCGAGACGGCCACGCGGACCGAAGCGCAGGCGCGTGCGCTACAATTACGACTGCGCGATGTCAGCGCCGAATCCGGGTACATGCCAGCGCCGGACACTGAAGGTGACGGGATGACGGAAGAGGCTTTTATCGAACGCTATCGCGACCGTAACAGCCCGACCTACCTGGCACGATTGCGCAGCATTGAAGCAAAGGTCGCTGAACTGCCACTGTACGCTGCGCCAGAACCGTCGACACCCTAAATTTTTAACGCCCAGTGCCGGACCTGTTGCGACAGTTCCTCAGGAAAATCAAAGCAGATGAACAACGACAACGACCAGGGGTTTATCACCCGCAACTTGCACGCCGACCGCGCCGACAAACCCGAGCACGGCGTGTTGCACAAACCCATCCATACCTCGGTGGCATACACCTATGACGATGCCCGCGACCTGGCCGCGGTGTTTCAGGGCAAAATGGCCGGATACAACTACGGACGCCAACAGAACCCTACCGTCAACGCACTGCAGACGCGCATTACCAAAATGGAGCAGGGCATCACCAGCACCGCGTTTGCCACCGGCATGGCTGCCATCGGATCCACACTGTTCGCTTTACTGCGCGCCGGTGATCACATGATTGCCAGTGCATTCCTGTTCGGCAACACCAACAGTCTCTTCAACTCGTTCCGCAATTTTGGCATCGAAGTCAGCTTTGTTGATACCACCTCGGCCGATGCAGTTGCAGCTGCCATTCAGGGCAACACCCGCCTGGTCTTCACCGAAACCATCGCCAACCCGGTTACTCAGGTTGCCGACCTGGCAGGCATTGGTCAGCTTTGCCAGCAACACGGCCTGATCTATCTGGTCGACAACACCATGACCTCACCCTGGCTGTTCCGCCCGGTCAGCGTCGGCGCCAGTTTTGTTATCAACTCGCTGACCAAGACCATTGGCGGCCATGGCAATGCTCTGGGTGGCATGCTTACCGATACCGGCCTGTTCGACTGGAGTCGGTACGACAACATTTTTGACACCTATCGCAAGGGCGACGTTAAGCTCTGGGGTACTACCCAGGTGCGTAAAAAGGGTCTGCGGGATTTCGGCGCGACATTGGGTCCGGAAGCTGCCCACCATCTGGCGGTTGGCTCCGAGACCCTGCCCCTGCGTATGGACCGGGCATGCGACAATGCACAGAAACTGGCCGAGTTCTGCGATAGCCACCCACGCATCCGGAAGGTGTATTACCCGGGACTGTCACATCACCCGCAACATGAGCGCGCCAGGTCTCTCTTCAAAAAGACCGGCTCCATCATGAGCATCGATCTGGCGCACGACATTGACTGTTTTGACTTCCTGAACAGACTGCAGTGCGTTATCGCTTCCAGCAATCTGGGCGATACCCGGACACTGGCGATTCCGGTTGCCCACACCATATTTTTCGAAATGGGAGCCGAGCGTCGGGCTTCCATGGGTATTGGCGACAACATGATCCGGCTGTCAGTCGGCATCGAAGACATTGATGACCTGTTGCATGACTTCAGTCAGGCGCTGGCCTGAGTATCGGGGGGACAAACAAAGCAATGATTACCCTGTGTCACCAGAACGAGATCGAGGAAGGCCGGGCCAAAGGCTTCGAAGTCACTGGCAAATACCTGTTCGCAGTAAAAAAGGACGGCCGGGTCTACGTCTATTATAACTACTGCCCGCACCTGGGCACGCCGCTGGAATGGCTGGAAGACCAGTTCATGGATCCGGACGGCAACTTCATTCAGTGCGCCACCCATGGCGCACTGTTTGTGGTTGAGGACGGCCAGTGCATTTCCGGTCCGTGCCGGGGCAAGTCTCTGAAAACCATCCCCCATGAAAGCGGCAACGGTTTTATCATGGTCAACGAAAATGATGTCGCCCTGCTTGGCAGAATCTGAACAGGATCAGGCTTAATCAAGCGCCCGCTGCAGTCGCTGCACCGCCAGCTCAAGTCTTGGCATGGCGCTGGTGAAGGCGAAGCGGACATAGCTGTTGGCGTCATGGTCACCGAAATCGGTGCCCGGTGTCACCGCAACCCCGTGTTCCTCCAGTAACATGCGGCAAAACGCCTCGCTGTCATCGGCGAAGCGCTCAATGCCCGCGTAGCAGTAAAACGCACCATCGGCCTGCCAGGGCAAGGAAAACCCGATCGACCGCAGGGCGTCACAGAGAAAGTCACGACGCTGCCGAAAAGCGTCCCGACGCTGTTCCAGCACGGCAATGACGTCGTCATCAAATGCCCGCAAAGCGGCGTGCTGTGCCGGCGTGGGCGCGGCGATAAACAGATTCTGCGCCAAAATATTGGCCGTCGCTGCCAGCGCCTGAGGCACGACCAGCCAGCCAACACGCCAACCGGTCATGCCAAAGTATTTCGAGAAGCTGTTTACCACCAGGTTTTCCGGATTGCATTTCAGGGCTGACGGCAGGTTACCCATGGCGCGTGTGGCTGACGGGTTCTCTGCATAATCCAGGCCCTGGTAAATCTCGTCCATGAGCAGGTGCACGCGACGTTTTGCCGCCCAATCGCTGAGCGCCTGCATCTCCGTTTCATGAATCACGGCACCGGTCGGATTGGCAGGTGATGCCAGCCACAGACCTTTGACAGTAGGGTTATAGGCGCTATCGAGCTGAGCCAGTGAGGGCGCCGGCCGACCCGGAGAAGCCGGCGGAATCAATGCGGCCCTGGCACCAACCAGATGCACATAGTTCCGATTGCAGGGATAGGAAGGGTCCGGCATCAGTACCGTATCACCTGAATTCAGCAACAGGTTGGACGCCAGCACCAGTGCGCCGCTGGCACCGGGGGTCACCAGAATACGGGACGGATCAACAGTAACGCCGTGATGACCGGCATAAAATTCAGCGATGCGCTCACGCAAGGCCGGTAGCCCCGCCGCCGGTGTATAGGCCGTATGGCCACCCTGCAGCGCCTTGACACCGGCCGTGACAATTTGCGGCGCCGTGGCAAAATCCGGTTCTCCGACCTCAAGGTGCACGATATCGCCACCAGCCGTCTCGAGCTGTCGGGCACGTTCAAGGACATCCATGACGCGAAACGGGTTAACCAGCCGGGCTCTGTCTGCTGCAACCGGAGTGAAATCTGACATGCGTTTTATAACTGACATAATTGGTCTGCATAATGCCCCGTCGGCCGTGAATAGCAAGGGCGTTCCCAGGAGCGGCGAACATAGCATTTTTTGTAGCCTGCGCGCTAATAATCTGGTAGCCTTCTGCGCTTGCCGTATTGGACCCGCCTGCACCGGAGTGTGTAGTGCCCGATTCGGCTATACTTCTGTTGGCAAGCGCGCAGGATCGCGCTACTGTTGAGAGTACAATTCTGATCACCCTGCTCTGCCCGCCGGATCCTTTTACCGGCATGCCGGTATCAGGGACAAAGTGTCAGAATTCTGGAAAACCCGCGAGGGTATGAGGCCTGGTTCACCATGTCCAAGAAAGAAACACCTGTTGTCAGCTCGTCGGTATTAAAGAACTTCACTCCCTATAAAGTCAAAAAGGGAGAGGAGTACATGAACGAGAACCAGAGAGAACATTTCAAGATGATTCTGCGCCAGTGGCGCAATCAGTTAATGGAAGAGGTCGACCGTACAGTCCATCATTTGCAGGATGACGCGGCCAATTACCCCGACCCGGCCGATCGTGCCACCCAGGAAGAAGAATTTAGTCTGGAGCTGCGGACCCGCGATCGTGAACGCAAACTGATCAAAAAAATCGACTCCACGATCGAAAAAATAGCCCAGGACGATTACGGATTCTGTGAGTCCTGTGGTATCGAAATCGGCATTCGTCGCCTTGAAGCCCGTCCAACAGCAGACAAGTGCATTGACTGCAAAACGCTGGACGAAATTCGCGAGAAGCAGTGGGGCGCCTGATCCTCCTCTGATGACTGCCGCCAGCGACCACATCATTGGCCGGTTCGCCCCGTCACCCAGCGGGGCCCTTCACTTTGGTTCCCTGCTCGCCGCACTGGCGAGCTTCCTGGACATCCGTTCGCGCGGCGGTCAATGGCTGTTGCGCATGGAAGATCTTGACCCTGCCCGCGAACCCGCCGGCGCTGCCGATCAGATTCTGCTTACCCTGGAAGACCTTGCCCTGACCTGGGACGGGCCGGTGCTGTATCAAAGCCAACGGCTGCATGCTTATGAAACTGCACTGACTGAACTCACCGGGCACGACCTGACCTACCCTTGTGATTGCTCACGCCAACGGGTCAGAGCGCTGGGTGGCGTGTACGACAATTTTTGTCGCTCACGCGACACATCCCCGACCGGCAGCAGTGCGATCCGCTTAAAACTACCGGACCAGGAATGCGCGTTTGACGATCGCATTCAGGGCCGGTATTCCCAGAATCTGCGTCACGGCTGCGGCGACTTCGTGCTGCGTCGCCGTGACGGGCTGATGGCCTACCAGCTGGCCGTGGTGGTCGATGATGAGTGGCAGGGCGTGACTGATGTTTTGCGCGGCCATGATCTGCTGGACTCCACTCCCCGGCAGATTGCCCTGCAACAGGCATTGGGATATCAGCAACCGGCATACGCCCATATTCCCGTGGCAACCAATCATCGTGGACAGAAATTGAGCAAACAGCATTTTGCCCGCCCCTTGCAGCGCGACAGCGCCAGCACATATCTTTTCGAAGCACTGATGTTTCTGCGCCAGCAACCACCGGCAGAACTGCGTCGGGCGCCGCCCGCCGAGCAGGTGGCATGGGCGATTCCAAACTGGGATATACAGCGCGTACCCAAGTTAGCTACTATTCCCGTCAATTCTTCGTTCAGCTGACAACAACGACCATGTACATACCACCATCAACACTGATCTTTTTGGTTTTCACCTATCTACTGTTTCTGTTCAGTGTCGACTGGGCACTGGATGTGGATGGCGCCTGGTATCGACCGTTTGTGATCTGTTTTGCCGTCATCGCACTGGCCGCCTGGGCCTACCGGGAACAGAACGCCGATGAGCTTTGAACTCAGCACCCTGTTTGCCATCGGGATCGGCTATCTCGCCATCCTGTTTGGCATCGCCTTTATTACTGAAAAGGGCTGGATTCCCGAGAGAATTGTCCGTCATCCTGTGGTGTATGTATTGTCGCTGGGTGTTTTCGCCAGTGTCTGGTCCTATTTTGCCGCCACCGGCAATGCATTCCGGGACGGCTTTGGTTATCTGGCACCGTTTATCGGAATTTCACTGGCGTTTCTGCTTTCCCCCATCTTCCTGCGCCCGATTCTGAACCTGACCAAAACCTACCAGCTCAGCTCCCTGGCCGACCTGCTGGCATTTCGCTACCGCAGCCCGTGGGCGGGTACCCTGACCACGCTGGTGATGATGATGGGTGTAATGCCACTGTTGTCCCTGCAAATCCAGGCCGTTGCCAATATTGTCGGCCTGCTTTCGCCCGACGCATCACAAACCACATTGGCATTGAGTTTTTGTATTCTGATCACACTGTTCGCCATCTTTTTTGGTACCGGCAAAGGCTCTGGCCGGGAACGTCACGAAGGCCTGGTCATGACAATTGCCTTCGAATCGCTGGTCAAGCTGGTTGCCCTGTTGCTGGTCGGTGGTTTTGCCGTGTACACCGGCTTTGGCAGCATGGACGCCATGGATCAGTGGCTACGGGAGCAGCCGGAGCTGCTGCAACAACTGAAAGAACCGGCGCCGCCGGGCACCTTCCAGGTCATGGTGCTGGTTTTTTTCACCGCCGCGGTCGCCACCCCGCAAATGTTTTACATGACTTTTCATGAAAACAACCATCCACGGGCGCTGACCATCGCCAGCTGGGGTTTGCCGCTGTACTTCCTGCTGCTCAGCCTGCCAGTACTGCCCATCCTGTGGGCCGGACTCAAAGCCGGTAGCGCCAATCCCATGGAATATTTCACCGTCACACTGGGCATGGACTACGGCTCGGAGCTGTTCACGCTGATCGGCTTTGTTGGCGGTCTGTCTGCCGCCAGCGGCCTGATAATTGTCATCACTCTGGCGCTGTCCACCATGTGCCTGAACCACCTGATACTGCCGGTATGGCAGCCCACCGCCAAGCAGGACATTTACCGCTGGCTGTTGTGGAAACGGCGCCTGTTGATTACCGCGCTGATCTGGGGCGGATTTCTGTTCTATTACATGCCGAGCGACGACCAGAGCATTCGGGCAGTCAGCAACATCGGGCTGATCGGCAGCCTGCAATTCCTGCCCGCCATTATTGCACTGCTGTACTGGCCACGTGGCAACAAGAAAGGGTTTATGGCCGGACTGGCAGTTGGCACTGCCATCTGGGTCATATTCCTGGTGCTGCCGGTCATCGCCAGCACCAATCTGGTCACACTGGGCAATATGGACACGCGCGGCATTGTGGCACTGTCACTGGTGTGCAATGTCGCCATGTTCATGCTGGTGTCGGTGATGACGCGCAGCTCCAAGGAAGAGCGCATTTCGGCTGACATCTGCTCCGTTGACAATCTGCGCCGCCAACGGCGCGCCGGATTAAGAGCCGCATCACCGGAAGAATTCATCACTCAGCTCACCAAACCGCTGGGCGAGCGCACCGCCACCCGCGAAGTCGTGCAGGCCTTGCGCGATCTTAATATGGAGCGACAGGACACGCGCCCCCACTCTTTGCGGCTGTTGCGCAGCCGCCTGGAGGCCAATCTTTCCGGCCTGCTGGGACCCGCCATAGCGCATGATCTGATAGACCGGTTTCTGCCATTCTCCTCCAACAGCGAACCGGGCACCACGGATGTCACGACCATTGAGAGCCGCATCGAAGCCTACCGCAGCAACCTGTCCGGCATGGCCGCGGACCTGGACAACCTGCGACGTTATCACCGGCAGATTCTGATGGAACTGCCGCTGGGCGTGTGCTCGCTAGGCCCCGAAGACCAGATCGTGATGTGGAATCACGCCATGGAGACCCTGACCGGCCTCAACAGCGACGAGGCCGTGGGCCTGCACATCAGCGAAATCGGCCAACCCTGGTACAGCCTGATCAACAACTTTCGCAGCGCCGAATCAGCACATCTGCACAAGCAGGCCGTGACGGTTCAGGGCAGTAAGCGTTATATCAGTCTGCACAAGGCCGTTATCGAGAAGTCCGCCAGTTTGCGCATCCGTCAGGACGGCGTCATTGTATTGCTGGAGGACCTTACCGAAACCGAATTGCTGGAAGAGGAGCTGGCGCACAGTGAGCGACTGGCGTCCATTGGCCGGCTGGCGGCCGGTGTCGCCCACGAGATAGGCAATCCAATCACCGGCATCGCCTGCCTGGCGCAGAATATTCGCGACGAAACGCAAAATGATGAGCTGCGCACCATGGCGCGACAGATCATCGAGCAGACTGACCGGACATCAAGGATCGTGCAGTCGCTGGTCAATTTTGCGCACAGCGGCAGTCACAATAAAACCGAGCGTCGCCGGGAAGTGGTCAGTATCGCTGAAAGCATTGATGAAGCGATCACCCTGGTCTCCCTGAATAAAAAAGGCAAAGAAATACGTTTCGATATCCAGTGTGCTGCCGATGCCCGCCTGCTGGGAGATTCACAGCAACTGTTGCAGATCCTGGTCAACCTCATTAATAACGCCCGCGATGCCAGTCCGCCGGACAGCACCATCAAAATTGAATGCGAGCGTATCGCAGCATCTGTGCAGGTCAGCGTCAGCGATGAAGGCACGGGCATCCCCGACGATCTCAAGGATCGGGTTTTTGAGCCATTTTTCACCACCAAGGAACCCGGGGACGGCACCGGACTGGGTCTTGCCCTGGTCTACAGCCTGGTTGAAAACCTCGACGGACATATTGATATAATGAAGGCATCACAGCGCCAGGACTACCCCGGAACACGAGTAATCCTGAGTTTTCCCTGTTATGATGAAAACACGCTTGAAGGCTGATTTAATCATTCCGGCCTCCAGTAATTGAGTACACACATGACTGCACAGCACAAAGTTCTGGTTGTAGAGGATGAACAGGTAATCCGCACCGCACTTCGCCGGTTGCTGGAGCGCCACGAGTATCAGGTCAGCGAAGCCGGCTCCGTGAAAGAGGCGCTTGAGCAACTGGGCGACAAACAGTTTGATATCGTCATCAGTGACCTGAGGCTGCCTGGCGCACCCGGTACCGACCTGATCAAGGCGACCCGGACACCGGTGCTGATCATGACCAGTTACTCCAGCCTGCGCTCGGCAATCGACTCCATGAAAATGGGAGCCGTTGACTACATTCCCAAACCGTTTGAACACGAGGAAATGCTGCAGGCTGTTGCCCGCATCATCAAGGAAAACGCCGACCGGCAACCCGCCGCCAAGTCGCACGAGCCTCCGCCTGAACCGCCCGTGCCGGGCATGATCGGCAGCTGTCCGCAAATGATGGAACTGTTCCGCCGTATCCGAAAAGTCGCACAAACCAACTCCACTGTGTTGATCAATGGAGAGTCGGGCACCGGCAAGGAACTGGTCGCCCGTGCGATTCATCGATTGAGTGATCGGCACGAGTCGGAAATGATTTCCGTCAATTGTGCGGCAATCCCGGAAAACCTGATTGAATCGGAGCTTTTCGGGCATGAAAAAGGCGCTTTCACCGGCGCCACCGCGAACCGCACCGGACTCGTTGAAGCCGCCAGCGGGAGCACGCTGTTTCTGGATGAAATCGGTGAATTGCCGCTTGAGGCCCAGGCGCGTTTGCTGAGAGTTCTGCAGGAAAGCGAAATACGCAAGGTAGGCTCGGTACAATCACGCAAGGTGGATGTGCGCCTGGTGGTTGCAACCCACCGGGACCTCAAACAACTGGTTATTGATGGTGAATTCCGCGAAGACCTGTACTACCGGATCAACGTTATGGCCTTGCTGCTGCCGCCACTGAAAGAGCGCGGTAACGATATTCTGGAGCTAGCTGACGCCATACTGGTGCGGACCTGCAAACGCCTGAAGTCCCCCATGCTGCGCTTTACCGAGGAGGCCACGCAGGCGATCTCGACCTACCCCTGGCCGGGCAATGTCAGAGAGCTTGAGAACGCAATCGAGCGGGCCGTGGTGCTGGCTGAAAATGAAGATATCGGTACCGAATTGCTGGCAATCGACCTGAGTGGCAGCAAACGTGCCATTCGCTCACTGCTGGAGCGCACCATAGATGCGTCGGATACCGGTGACGAGGGCGACGCTGCGGAAGAGCTCTCGCTGGAAGACTATTTCCAGAAATTTGTGCTGGAGCATCAGGACCAGATGAATGAAACCCAACTTGCGAAAAAGCTGGGCATCAGCCGCAAATGTCTTTGGGAGCGACGTCAGCGTTTCGGCCTCCCCCGCAAAAAGAAACAGGCCTAGAAACCCCCGAACAAAAACTGTTACCGATACCCATCTACCCACGGCACAAGAGAAATTTGGTAACACTTTGTGTGGCTCAAGCCACATGACAAACCCCTTCAAATAACCAACATACTGTTTTTAAAAATCTTTTTATTTATGGCACGCTTCCTGCTCTATATACCGCAATAACAATAAAAACAGACAACAATAATAACGCTTGATAACAATAAAAATGGCATCCTGAATGGGTGCAAAATAACAACAACAATAATCAAAATGGGCAAGTAGGCATGGGTCGGCAAGTTGCTGATTGCTACTGGTACTGTTTAGAGCTCAGGCATTAAATTTGGTGCCCCCTGAACAACAACAAAAAGAAATAATAATAAAAATAATCAAATACCTTCCTTGCGGGGGGGTCGAGTCACCCCCCAGAGCATTTCTCTCTGCAAATCCCTGCAAATCTCTGCAAAGCTCTGCCACTTCAGTGTATTATTAGGTCTTATGCCATTGTCTTCACGACAGCGGTGCCGAATGCTATGTGAACGGATACAGAATATCTGATGTTAAAAAAGCTTACCCGACTGCTTTTCGGCAAAACCAGCAAGGTTGACGCTGAACCTGCCAAGCCAGCGGCTCCTGTCAAGCCTGCCGATGCCCGTAACAGCGGCCAGGCAAGCAGATCAAGACAGCCCCGGAAAACCACACAACAGTCAGGCCGCCACCGCCAGTCATCCGATCCGCGCGACGACCTGCGTCGAATGAACCTCGATATCGACGTCAACAAGGTTACCGTTGTCCCCCGCGAAAAACACAATATCTCGCGCAAGGACATTTCTGCCAGCGCTCTGAAAGTCCTGTACCGGCTCAACGACGCCGGTTTCCAGGCATTTCTGGTGGGCGGCGGCGTGCGGGACCTGCTGCTTGACGGCCACCCCAAGGACTTTGATATTTCAACCAATGCCACGCCTGAGGAAGTGCGAGATCTGTTCCGCAACTCCCGTGTCATTGGCCGCCGTTTCAAGATTGTCCATGTGCGCTACGGCCGGGAAATTATTGAGGTAACAACGTTTCGCGCGCACCATGAAATAGAAACCGAGGTCACTGAGGGAGAATCGCGCAAACACATCAAGCACCTTGATTCTGCGCACTCCAGCACTGGCATGATTTTACGCGACAACGTTTACGGCAATATCGCCGAAGATGCTGTGCGTCGTGACTTCACGGTGAATGCCCTGTATTACACAACAAACCAGTTCATGATTCTGGATTTTGTTAACGGCCTGCCCGACATAGAACAACGCCTGATCCGCATGATCGGTGATCCGGAAACCCGCTACCGCGAAGACCCGGTTCGAATCCTGCGCGCGATCAGACTGGCAGCCAAACTCGATTTCGGCATTGAGCAGCACACCGAAGAACCCATCCCGCGTCTGGCAACGCTGCTGGAATCGATTTCTTCCGCCCGCCTGTTCGATGAAACCGTCAAACTGTTTACCAATGGCAGCGCAGAGAAAACCTTTGCCCTGCTCCGTCAGTACAAGGTCGCTGACTATTTGTTCCGGCCAACGCTGGAATGTCTGCAGGATGACGACAATGATATCGACAGCAAGCTGTTAACACTGGCGCTGCGCAATACCGATAATCGCCTGGCCGACGGCAAGTCAGTTACCCCCGCTTTTCTGTACGCCGCTCTGTTGTGGCCACCGCTGCAGGATGCCATTCGCCAGGACTGTGGCAACAAGGTGCCGACACTGGGCGTGTTGCAGGAATGTGCCGGTGACGTCATTGTTGAGCAACTGAAATACACCGCCATTCCCAAGCGCTTCACGGCAATGATGCGGGAGATCTGGGAGCTGCAGTTGCGCCTGAGCCCGCGCAACCGGCGCAGCGTTGAGATCGCGTTCACGCACCCCCGCTTCCGCGCGGCATACGACTTCCTGTTATTGCGCGAGGCAGCCGGTGAGCAGCTCAACGGCCTGGGTGATTGGTGGACCCGCTTTCAGCAGGTGGATAGCGACGCCCAGAATGCGATGATCGATGCCCTGCAAGGTCCCAAGACACCGCGCAAACGTCGGCGTAAACCACGCAAACCGGAGTCAACTGACTGATGGCACGCATACCGCACTATATCGCCGTCGAAGGTCCCATAGGTGTCGGCAAAACCAGCCTGGCCAAACGTCTGGCCGAGACTTTCAATTACGACATCGTGCTGGAGAAACCCGAGGACAATCCCTTTCTCGAACGCTTCTATCGCAACCCGAAACAACATGCGCTGGCAACCCAGCTTTTTTTCCTGTTCCAGCGCGCACAGCAATTGCAGGAACTGAAACAGGACGACCTGTTCGAGCCGGTCAGGATCGCCGACTTTCTGATCGACAAGGACATGCTGTTTGCCCGTCAGAATCTGGACCCGGATGAGTTTCTGCTGTATCAGAATGTGTATCAACACCTGACCATAGACGCCCCGGTTCCGGAACTGGTCATATACCTGCAGGCGCCTACGCAGGTCCTGCTGCAACGCATACAGAAGCGCGGCATTGCTGCCGAGCAAACCATTGAAGCCGATTACCTGAGCCGACTGAATGACGCTTATACCTCGTTCTTCCACTACTATGACCGCTCTCCACTGTTGATCGTCAACAGTACCGATCTGGATCTGGTCAGTCATGATGAAGACTACCGGCAACTGGTCAACCAGATCATGACTGCGCCTCAGGGAACGCACTACTTCAACCCCAAACCGACCTTGCTGTGACATCATCTGTCACGCTAAGCTGGCACTCAGGAGGCGGCTTCGCATGAGTTCACAATCCACACAAAAACACATCACTTTGAGCACGCTGAACAAGATTCGCGCCGACGGTCTCAAATTTGCCTGCCTGACCGCCTACGACGCCTGTTTTTCCGGTCTGCTCAACGACGCCGGGGTCGAGGTCATACTGGTGGGTGATTCGCTGGGCATGGTGCTGCAGGGCCACGACAATACCCTGCCGGTAACGATGGCAGACATGGTTTACCATGTACAGTGTGTCAAACGGGGCAACAGCCGTGCCTTTCTGATGGCAGACATGCCGTTCATGAGTTATTCCTCGGAAACCGAAACGCTCGAGAACGCGGCTGCCCTGATGCGTGCCGGCGCCGAGATGGTAAAGCTTGAAGGCGGTGCCTGGCTGGCCAGCTCGACTCGTCTGCTGGCAGAACGCGGCATTCCGGTCTGTGTTCACATGGGCCTGACCCCACAGTCCATCAATCGCATTGGTGGCTACCTGGTGCAGGGTCGTGATCCGGTGCAAGCGCAAAACATGATCAGGGAGGCCGAGCAGCTGCAAGAGGCCGGTGCCAGCATTTTGCTGTTGGAGTGTGTTCCGACAGCGCTGGCAAAGCGCATCACGGAAACCCTGAGCATTCCTGTCATCGGCATTGGTGCCGGACCTCACACAACCGGTCAGGTTCTGGTACTGCATGACCTGCTGGGCATTTCTCCGATCCGGCCAAAATTTGTGAAAAACTTTCTGGCCGAATCAGACAACGGCATTGCCGGCGCCATCAGAGGTTATGCTGATGCCGTCAGAACGGGCGCCTTCCCCGCGGCAGAACACAGCTTTGACTAAACACCGGGAGCGCTGATATGCGGATCATTCATCATGTCAACGAACTCAGGGCGCTACTGGATGACATTCGACGCGCCGGCAAGCGCATCGCCGTGGTGCCCACCATGGGCAATCTGCACCGGGGTCATATCAGGCTGGTGGAAACAGCTGTTACCCGGGCCGATTTTGTGGTCAGCACCATTTTTGTCAATCCGATGCAATTCGGCCGCAACGAAGATCTGGACACCTACCCGCGCACACCAGACGCCGACATCGAAAAACTGACGACCGCGGGTTGCCACTGTCTGTTTGCCCCGCCCGTGAGCGACATTTATCCCAACGGCCTGGACGACCATACCGTGGTCAGTGTCCCGGCTATATCAGAACGCCATTGCGGTGCCAGTCGCCCCGGCCACTTTGATGGTGTCGCCACCGTGGTCAGCAAACTGTTCAATCTCGTTCAGCCGGATATCGCAATATTCGGTCTGAAAGACTACCAACAGTTCCAGGTCATTCGTAAAATGACCAGCGACCTGTGTTTTCGTATCGACATTATCGGCGTTGCCACTGAACGTGACACTGGCGGCCTCGCCCTCAGTTCGCGCAATGGTTACCTCAGCGACGCGGAGAAAGAAACGGCGCGACAACTCTACCAGACACTGACACAAACAGCCGAGCGCCTGACTCACGGCGCCCAGGATTTTCGGGCCCTGGAGCGCGAGGCGCAGCAATCCTTCATAACCCATGGTATAAAACCCGATTACTTCAACATTTGCCAGGCTGACACGCTGGCGCCGGCCAATGCCGCAGACCAACATCTGGTCATCGTCACCGCCGCATTTGTCGGTGCCACCCGCCTGATCGACAATATTGAAGTGACTCTGAAAAAATAAAAACGGCAAAGTAGAAATAGAGCCCTAACCAAGGAGAGCATCATGTCGCACACCAACATCTATCCGGTTGATCCTGACAAGGCCGCTCACAGCCTGATCGACAAGGCCGGATACCAGCGCATGTATGAGCAGTCCATCAACGACCCGGAAACGTTCTGGGGCGAACAGGCCGAGCAATTTCTGGGCTTTTTCCAGCCCTGGACGAATGTCCTGAGCGGTGACTTCAGCAAGGCCGATGTGGCGTGGTTCAAAGACGCCAAACTCAATGCCTGCTGGAACTGCGTCGACCGGCATCTGCCCCAGCGCGCCGATCAGACGGCCCTGATCTGGGAGGGTGATGATCCCGGTGACAGCCTGCATATCACCTATCGCGACCTGCACCAGGCGGTATGCCGGCTGGCCAACGTACTGAAACAACGCGGCGTCAAAAAAGGTGACCGGGTCTGCATTTACATGCCCATGATTCCCGAAGCGGTTTACGCGATGTTGGCCTGCGCTCGCATCGGCGCAATTCACTCAGTGGTTTTCGGCGGTTTTTCACCCGATGCCATCAAGGACCGTATACAGGACTCTGATTGCCGGTCGGTCATTACCGCCAACCAGGGTGTACGCGGAGGCAAGATAATTCCGCTGAAAGACAACGTCGACAAAGCGCTCGTGCATTGCCCGGACGTTCACAGCGTTGTGGTGGTCAAACGCACTGACGCCGATGTGTCGTGGCACGAGGGCCGGGATATCTGGTACCACGATGCTATCGGCCAGGTGGACGACCAGTGTCCGGCCGAAGTCATGGATGCCGAAGATCCGCTGTTTATCCTGTACACCTCAGGATCCACCGGCAAGCCCAAAGGGGTCTTGCACACCACTGCCGGTTACCTGTTGAGCGCCGCCATCAGCCACAAATATATCTTTGACTATCACGAAGGCGAAGTCTTCTGGTGCTCGGCCGATGTCGGCTGGGTCACAGGTCACAGCTATATTGTCTACGGCCCACTCTGCAATGGTGCCACGTCACTTGTTTTTGAAGGCGTACCCACTTACCCCGATGCCTCTCGCTTCTGGCAAGTCATCGACAAACATCAGGTGAATATTTTTTACACGGCACCCACCGCACTGCGGGCATTGATGAGTATGGGCAATGCGCCGGTGCAAAAAACCTCCAGACAGTCGCTGCGCCTGTTGGGCTCGGTCGGTGAACCGATCAATCCGGAAGCCTGGGAATGGTATTACAATATAGTCGGCGAAAAACGTTGCCCCATCGTCGACACCTGGTGGCAAACCGAAACCGGCGCCAGCATGATCAGTCCGCTGGCCGGCGTCACGGATTTGAAACCCGGTTCGGCAACATTGCCATTCTTTGGGGTCAAGCCCGAACTTCTGGACGCAGAGGGCAATATCATCACCGGTGCCGGCAAAGGCAATCTGGTGATAACTCAAAGCTGGCCCAGTCAGATTCGCACCGTATTCGGGGACCATCAACGCTGCATCGACACCTATTTCACGGCCTATCCGGGTTACTATTTCACCGGCGACAGCGCGCGGCGGGACGAGGACGGATATTACTGGATCATCGGCCGCGTTGACGATGTTCTCAACGTATCCGGCCATCGCTTGGGTACTGCGGAGCTTGAAAGCGCCCTGGTGTTGCACCCGGCCGTTGCTGAAGCGGCCATTGTTGGTTTCCCGCACGACATCAAGGGTCAGGCGGTGTACGCTTATGTCACGCTGATGCTCGATGTTGAAGAGTCGGAGGCATTGCGCAAAGAACTGATCGCCTTCGTGGCAGAAGAGATCGGCGCGTTCGCGAAGCCAGATATCATTCAGTTCGCGCCCGGCTTGCCCAAAACCCGCTCGGGCAAGATCATGCGGCGGATTCTGCGCAAAATCGCGGCCAACGAAACTGACAATCTGGGTGATACCAGCACGCTGGCAGATCCGTCAGTGGTTGAACAGCTAATTGCCAATCGTTTCAACCGGTGATATCTGTCCATAATTTCTTACGTAACAGAGTCTACAGGCAACAATTATGCAGGATTTAGTTATCGTCGCTGCCGGGCGCAGCGCCATTGGTACCTTTCAGGGCGATCTCGCCGCCATCACTGCCGCCGATCTGGGCAGCCAGGTCATCAGAAAATTGCTGGCAGCCAACAACATCAGCCCGGAGCAGATTGACGAGGTCATTCTGGGTCATGTGCTCACTGCCGGCTGCGGCCAGAATACTGCACGGCAGGCAAGTGTGAACGCGGGGCTGGGCTTCGAAACGCCAGCCATGACGATCAACAAGGTCTGTGGTTCCGGTCTCAAAGCGGTGCACCTGGCCGCACAGGCCATCGCCAGTGGCGACGCCGGAATGATCGTGGCCGGTGGCATGGAAAACATGAGCCGGTCAGCGCATGTGCTGCCCAACTCACGGACAGGGCAAAAAATGGGGCACTGGCAGGCAGTTGACACCATGTTGCATGACGGTCTGTGGGATGCTTTCAATGACTACCACATGGGCATTACCGCTGAGAACCTGGCAGAGAAATACAGTATCAGCCGCGCCGAGCAGGATGCGTTTGCGGCACTGTCGCAGCAGAAAGCCAATGACGCGATTGCCGAAGGGCGGTTCAAAAACGAAATAATCGGGGTTGAAATACCACAGCGCAAAGGCAGCGCTGTGGTCGTAGACCAGGATCAGGGGCCACGTGCCGGAACCACAGCCGAATCGCTGGCACGGCTGCCTGCTGTGTTTAAGAAAGACGGCAGCGTTACTGCTGGCAACGCCTCGGGACTGAACGATGGCGCCGCAGCTGTCGTGGTCTGTAGCAGGGCTGCCGCCGAACGGGCCGGGCTTAAACCTCTGGTAACGATCAAAGCCTGGGCCAATGCTGGCGTCGACCCAGCCATCATGGGCATCGGTCCGGTTTCCGCCACGCGACGCTGTCTGGCAAAGGCTGACTGGACTCTGGACGAGCTCGATCTCATTGAAGCCAATGAGGCGTTCGCAGCTCAGTCTCTCGCCGTGGGCAAAGAGCTGCAGTGGGACATGAACAAGGTCAACGTCAACGGCGGCGCCATTGCCCTGGGTCACCCGATCGGCGCCTCGGGCTGTCGTGTGCTGGTCACCCTGATTCACGAAATGATCCGCAGGGATGTCCACAAGGGCCTGGCGACGCTGTGCATCGGCGGTGGCCAGGGCGTTGCTATCGCCGTGGAGCGTTAACGGCGAGAGAGATTCCCTAGACCAGATCCTGCACGGCCAGATGTTGACTCAGGTACACCTGGCCGCTCAGATCGTGCAGGAAGTGTGATCGCTGCAGGGCATCCATGACCGGGCCCTTGACCTCAGACATGTGCAGCTTTATACCCATCTCGGCCAGTCGTCGGTTAACCGCTTCCAGTGATTCCAGGGCACTCAGATCAATTTCGTTGACTGCGCTGCACATCAGAATGACATGCTGCAGCTCCCCGCGCTCTGAAACTTCTTTGTATATGAGGTCCTCCAGATAACGGGTATTGGCGAAGTACAGGCTCTCATCAATACGCAGCGACAGAATATGGCGATGGGTGATCACCTGGTGGCGTGTCACATTGCGAAAATGCTCACTGCCGGGTATCTCTCCCACAATCGCCACATGGGGTCGGGAGCTTTTGTACAGGTGCACCAGAACGGAGACCACAATACCGGCGGCGACACCCGTCTCCACGCCCACCAGCAACGTCAACACAATAGTCGCGGTGACGGCCATAAAGTCCGCCCGGGAATAACGCCAGGCCTTGCTGACAATGGCAATATCGACCAGCGACCAGACCGCGACGATAATGGTCGCAGCGAGGGTCGCCTTGGGTAACCAGGCCAGTAACGGCATGAGGACAAATGTCGCCGCAGCAATCAATATGGCAGCAAACAGACCGGCGGCCGGCGTTGCCGCACCGGCATCAAAGTTGACAACGGAGCGCGCGAAACCGCCGGCGACCGGAAAACCACCGGAAAAACCGGCGGCCAGGTTGGCAGCCCCCAGACCGATCAACTCCTGGTTCGGATCTATACGTTGCCGTTTCTTCGCCGCCAGCCCCTGAGCAACAGACACTGATTCCACAAATCCCAGAATGGCAATCAGCACAGCTGGCCCCATCAGACTCGTCCAGGGAATTGATGATAACGCCGGCAGCCCGGGCACAGGCAGTCCGGCCGGCACTTCGCCCACCAGAGCCAGGCCACGCTCACCGAGATTGAAGTACCACGCTGCAGCTCCACTGGCGACAACAGCCACGATCGGACTGAGTCGGGCGGAAATGACAGCGCGCCGATCCGACACACCCGCCCTGCGCAACAGCGGCGCCAGCTTGCTTCGTGCCCAGAAAAGATAAACCAGCGTGGCCAGGCCCGTGATTATGGTAGGCAGATTCAGATCAGGCCAGGCACTGAGAGCGGCAGCGCTCAGAGCCTGTAATTGCTCGGGCAAATTATGCCCGGAAGCGCTCAGCCCCAGTAAGGCAGGAAGCTGACCGATCGCAATCAGAATGCCAGAGGCCGTTATAAAGCCGGCAATCACCGGGTGTGACAGAAAATTGGCAAGAAAACCCAGGCGCAGAATACCCAGCACGACCAGAAACAAACCGGACATCAAAGCCAGCGTCATCGCAGCGCTGACGATTTGCGCCGGATCCGTCAGACCCAGTCCGGATATGGCTGCCGCTGTCATCAGGGAAATAACGGCAACCGGCCCGACCGACAGGGCACGGCTGGTGCCAAAAACGGTATAGGCCACCAGTGGCAGTATGCTGGCGTAGAGCCCCATCTCGGGTGGCAGGCCCGCCAGCATGGCGTAGGCCAGTGATTGCGGCACCAGCATAACCATGACAATAACCGATGCCAGCAGGTCGTCAGAGAATTGCTGCGAGGTGTATAACCTGGCCCAACTCAGAACGGGGAAATAACGCATAGGCGTGGCCCTGTCATTCAGTTATGCGGCACTGCCGCACGCTACTCCTGCTGTTGTTGCGCAAGCCACCCGGCAACGCCGCGCAGATCGTAGCCAAGTTCAGCGCCGCGTTCGACGATATCCTTGGGCGGCATGCCCTTGAGCCCCTTGACCAGGCCCCAAAGCTGTATCGAGCGCGTGCCAGTCCGGCAAAAGGCAAGTACGGGAGCCGGACATTCATCCAGCGCCGCGGTGAATTCGGCAATATCCTGCATGCTCAGTTGGCCTGATACCACGGGAATGTGACGGAAAATCATACCGTGATCTTCTGCCGCTCCCTGGATTTCATACACCGGTGGTTGCCCGACAGCTTCGCCGTCAGGCCGATTGCAGATGATGGTTTTGTACCCAGCCGCTGCCAACACATCCACGTCATCAGCAGTAATCTGCTCTGCGACCGAAAATTCATCTGTCACTTGTTTTGCTGTCATATTCAACTCCATGTTCACAGATCAGGGAACGACCTGTTTTATCATTGCTCGTCACCATTGCCGCGTTGGCGTAGCCTATTGTAACGCGCCACAACAATCAATTCATCGCTCCCTGTCAATCTCCGGAATCTGCCGCTCAGCAGCACCCCGAACAGAGCATTATGACAACGTCGGCCCGGCCAGTTTATGCGCTGGCGCAAAGCAATGGCTTATCCGGACATAAAAAAACCCGGCGCAAGTAAAACCTGGCCGGGCACAACCGTCGAACCTTCCGTTGCATCATGTCAATCGAATCGCGACACACCCAGTTTCCAGTATTGCAAGTGAGTGTGTTTGTCATGGATACGCCGTGAATGTAAAACCGGTTCAGTCAACAGACTGACCGCTTAACCGACTGACCGGCCTGGACGGCGGTTTGTCGCATATGTCCACATTCCACATGTCACAGCGCACCACAATGGCATATCATTCAGTCTATTCAGTCACAACTAAACAACCTGGCAATCATTGATGCATACCAACACAAATCCCGCTGATACACTTCCGGCCCGGCAACCGTCATCACGGGATGCTGACATCGACGGGGTGAGCTATTTTGTCGAGCAAATGGGCCTGACTTCCCAGACCGACGGCCTGCCACGGATCGCCGGGCGTATCGCCGGCTACTTTATCATCCACGGCGGACCGGTCAGCTTTGCCCAGCTGGCTGAGGAGCTGAAAGTCAGCCGCGGCAGCGTCAGCACCAATGCCCGCATGCTGGTCACTATCGGCTTTATCGAGAAAGTCACAATTCCCGGCGACCGCCAGGACTATTATCAGCTCAGTGACGCTCCGTTCCTGCGTATGATTGACGGCTATCTGCAGCGAATGCGTCATATGCAGTCCATTGTGGAAACCGCGGACAACAATATTCCGACGGCGTTGACCGACACCAAGAAACGATTGCAGCAAATGCGACATTTCTACCGGGAAGCAGTGCTGAGCAACGAATTGTTACTGGAACGTCTGTCCGGTGCACCAGACAGCCGAAACTGATGACTGAAAAATACGGACATGAACCACATCAAGGAACTCACATGAAATCGACTCTTTGGCAAACCAGCCGGCGCTGGCTGCTACCCCTGTTCATCATCACTGCCGGCGTTGCAGCAACCACTGCCATGATCATGCTCAGACCACAGCCTCCCAGCACACCTACCGCCGAGCGTGTCGTTCCGGTTGAAATTATGATTGTCACCAGCGTCGACATGAACATCAATGTCAGTTCCCAGGGCACTGTGGCTCCGCGCACACAGACGACGATAGTCGCCGAGGTGTCGGGCCGGGTAACCGACGTATCCGACAAACTGGTTTCCGGAGGCTTTTTCAGCGCAGGCGAAATCATGCTCAATATCGACCCCGCCGACTATGAAGTGGCGGTGGATCAGGCCCAGGCGAATCTGCTGACTGCCCAGGCCCAACTGGCACAGCAACGGGCGCAGGCAGATCAGGCCGCCAGGGAATGGGACCTCTCCGGAAGGCCTCGTGAAAACGCCCCGGCAATCGCGCTGCGCACTCCGTTTCTGCGTGAAGCTGAAGCCCGTGTTTTGTATTCAGAGTCCGAGTTGCGCCGCGCGCAACGGCAACTGGACCGAACTACCGTGCGGGCACCCTATGACGCTCTGGTACGCGATAAATCCGCCGACATTGGCCAGTACCTGGGTACCGGCGCACAGATCGCAGAAGTATTCGCCGTTGACTATGCCGAAATCCGTTTGCCGCTCAGCGACAGTGATATGCGATGGCTGCGGCTACCCGAACCGGGACAACTGGCACCCGCCAACGCAGCGTCAGTAACCCTGGCCGCCAACGTCGCTGGTAAGCGCCATCATTGGCAGGCGGAGATTGTTCGCACTGAAGGCGTCGTCGACAGCAACAGTCGAATGCATTACGCCGTTGCGCGCGTCAATGACCCCTACGGACTGCGCAGCCAGTCTGGCCAACCAGCCCTGCCGGCCGGCACTTTTGTTAATGCCGACATTGAAGGCATCCGGGTCACGGGTGTATTCGACCTGCCACTGGAGGCTTTGCGCAATGGCAATCAGGTACTGGTCATGGATCAGGAACAGCGCTTGCGCCAGCGTCAGGTCAATGTCATTCGCAGCGCGGGAGACCGGGTCTACGTCAACGAAGGTCTGAACAACAACGACAGCGTGATTGTGTCACCTGTTGCCATCCCCATTGAGGGCATGCGTGTTAATCCGGATGCAGGTCAATCATGAAGGCTTTACCCACCACAAAACATAAAGGCATTATTGCCTGGTTCAGCTCGAACTCGGTCGCCGCCAATCTGCTGATGCTGTTCATTATTGCAGCAGGCTTTGCATCGGTGTTTTTTATCAAAATCCAGGTGTTCCCGGAGTTTGAAACACGCATGATCACCGCCAGCATGGCCTACCCCGGTGCTGCGCCTGAAGAGGTGGAGCTGGCCATTGTGGTTCCCATGGAAGAGGCCATACAAGGGCTAAGCGGCATCAATCGCATCAACTCAACAGCGCGGGAAAGTTCCGGCAGCATGATGATGGAGGTGTCGGGCAACTATGATGTCATGGAGTTGCTCAACGAGGTCAAAAGCCGGATTGATCGTATCTCCACGTTTCCTGACGACGCCGAACGCCCTGTCGTCCGCGAGATAGAAATCACCCAGCCGGTACTTCAGGTATCCATATTCGGCAACCTGGATGACCGCGCCCTGAAAACCCTGGCGCAGAGCATACGGGACGATATTCTTCTGTTACCGGAAGTGAGCCAGGCTCAAATTCAGGGCGATCGCGACTATGAAATCGCCATTGAAGTTTCAGAGAACACACTGCGCAAATATGGCCTGACCATGGGACAGGTGGCTGCCGCGATTCGCAGTGCCTCCATCGACGTACCCGGCGGTGCCATTCGTACTGACACCGGCCGCATCCAGCTGCGCACACAGGAGCAGGCTTATACGGGCGAGGAATTTGGCAACATCGTACTTCGCACCAACCCGGACGGCAGCCGTCTGCTGGTCAGGGACATCGCCACCATCGTTGATGGTTTTGTCGAGACCGAGAACTTCTCGCGTTTTGACGGCAACCGATCGCTTAACATTCAGATCATGGCGACGCCGGAACAGAACGTTCTCGATATTGACCGTGCCGTCTCCGAATACATTGACCGGAACCAGGGCAGTTTTCCGCCCGGTGTCAGCATTGACAGCTGGGGCAGCAACGCCTTTTACCTGAAAGCACAGCTCAACATGATGCTGGGCAACCTGCTGATGGGAGCCATGCTGGTGTTTCTGGTATTGACCACATTCCTGCGCCTGAAGATCGCACTGTGGGTAATGGTCGGCATCCCCATCAGTTTCTTTGGAGCCATCTTTCTGATGCCAATGGGGCCGTTCCCTGTTGACATCAACATGCTCAGCCTGTTCGGCCTGATCCTGGTACTGGGCATCGTGGTTGATGATGCCATTATTACCGCCGAAAGCATTCATACCGAAGTCACACGCAACGGCCATAGCCTGGATAATGTGATAACCGGCGTCAAGCACGTGGCAGTGCCCGCAACGTTTGGTGTACTGACGACTATCGCAGCCTTTGCCCCCATGTTACTGGTGGGTGGGCAGGTCGCGCCCTTCTTTGAAGCTATCGGCATGGTCGTTATTCTGTGCCTGTTCTTTTCACTGATCGAATCCAAACTGATTTTGCCATCGCACCTGGCGCATACCCGCATCAAGAAGATCAAGCCCAAAAAGGCCAGTATGCTCGAACGCTACCAGCATCGCGTCGCAAAAGCTTTGTCACATTTCACACATAACGTGTACAAGCCCGCATTGATCAAGGCTGTGACCAACCGATATGCCACAGTAGCGTTATTTCTCACCGCCCTGATCCTCAGTGCCGGGCTGGTGATTGGCGGACTGGTGCGCTTTGAGTTCTTCCCCAACATACCCAGCGACTTTATTCAGGCCAGTGTCAACATGAATGAAGGCTCATCATACGAGGCCCGCAATAATGCACTGGAACGCATGGAACAGGCCATCCTGAGCCTGAACGAAGAGTACCCCGACGAAAACCCGGTTGACCATGTCATGGTGTTCACTAACGGTGACAGCGGTGGCGAAGTCCTGGTTGAACTGACCAAGGCGGAGGAACGTTCAGTAGACGCGCTGGAGATCGAACAACGCTGGCGGGCGCGGGTCGGCACGATTCCCGGGGCGCGCGATGTGCGCTTTTTCTCCAGCACCAGCGCCGGTGGTGGCTCGGCCATCAACCTGCGGTTGATGGGTTCGAATTATGCGCAACTGGAGTTGGCAGCCAACGCACTCGAACGCAAACTTGGCGCATATACCGGTGTGTTTGATGTCACCAACTCCTACAGCCGCGGTGGTGACGAGATTCGTCTCAACATCAAACCCAACGCCGAGCAGTTAGGTCTCAACGCCACCAACCTCGGCACCCAGGTCCGGCAGGCTTTCTACGGCGAAGAAGCGCAACGGCTACTGCGCGGTCGCGACGAACTCAAAGTCATGGTGAGATACCCCGAAGCTGACCGCAAATCCATTGCCAGCCTGCAGAACATGCGTATCAGAACCGCCAATGGTGACGAAGTGCCCTTCTCCGAGGTGGCCGAGGCCACTGTCGGTGAAGGATTTTCCACCATCCAGCGCATTGATCGACAACGCACAGTGTCGGTAACAGCGGATGTTAACCCAGAGATGGCACAGTCGGCGGCGGTTATCCGCGATATTATGCAAAACTTTGTACCGGAACTGACGGCCACCTATCCCGATGTGACCTTTGGCCTCGGTGGCGCCAGCCAGGAACAGGCGGAATTGATTCAACGCATCGCTGTCTGTTTTCTGGCAGCCATGTTCCTGATCTACGCTTTGCTGGCAGTGCCACTAAAATCCTACACACAGCCATTCATTGTGATGGCCGTTATTCCTTTTGGATTTATCGGTGCATTGATAGGACACATCGTGTTTGATACGACGCTGAGCATGATGTCGCTGTTTGGCCTGGTCGCACTGGCCGGCGTTATCGTCAACGACAGTCTGATTCTGGTCGACTTTGTCAACCGCGCGCGTCGCGACGGCATGAGTATGCTCGAGGCAGTGGTCGAATCCGGCACCAGTCGCTTCCGCGCGATTTTGCTGACCTCGCTGACCACGTTTCTGGGACTGTTCCCGATCATGTTTGAGAACAGCATGCAGGCGCAGATGGTCATACCGATGACACTGTCTCTGGGTTTTGGCATCGCCTTCGGGACGGTACTGACTCTGTTCCTGATACCTTCGCTTTATCTCATTCTGGAAGACCTGACCCGGCTGTTTCGAAGCACTCCCGCAGGAGACCCTGAACCCATAGCGCAGCCTGCCAGCTAATCCAGCTGCCGCTAGCGATTGGTCGCAGACGTTACCCATGTGTTAGCTGAATCAGGGTTGCCCGCCGGTGCGGTATTGCTATACTCTGAGTGACGCAGTGAAAAGAAATATCAATAGTATTTTGATAGACTGATCTGCAAAACACGAGAAAACAAAGAACGGTCAATGTCATGTCATGACACAAACTGCTCGTGGCGCCCGTTGTATCATCGGCACAGCTGAATTACATCGGCAAATTACGCCAAATTCATTTTCTCAAGGAGAAATATATGAATAACGACATTTTCGAAGGTAAATGGAAGCAATTGAAAGGGTCTGTTCAATCTAACTGGGGCAAGCTCACTGAAAGTGACCTTGACCGTGTTGAAGGTAACCGCGAACGCCTGATAGGCATCGTCCAGGAACGTTATGGCAAGAGCAAGGAAGAGGCCAAAAAAGAGGTAGAAGACTACCTCGACTCCTTGTAAAGCGTAGCCTGCAGCGGCTCATACCCAAAGCCCCGATCAGAGCGGAACTCCTGCCCTGACCGGGGCTTTTTCGTGCTCTGCGACTGCGTCTGTTGCGGTTAAAAACACGCCAGTGGATTTTTTTTGTCAACATGGTTATTCTCGGATATCGTTGTTAAAGAAATAAGCGCATTCCAATTTCGCAGCCGGGCGCTGATCAGCCCGCCAAGGATAAGGAAACTTATGACTAGCACAAACGGTAAAAAAACAATTCGTGAAGCCATCGCGGTTTTTTTTGATCCTCAGAGTATCAAAAGCGTCGTCAAAGACCTGCGTTCCGCCGGCATCAGTCCGGACCATATCGGACTGCTGGCAAGCGAAAATTCCGTGCGCGAGTCGCTGGGCGACTTTTATACCCAAACCAACAACACGCATGAACCAGGGCAGTCTCCTGTCACTGCGTTTGTGGGCAAGGACGACGCCAACCAACAGCAGGATTCGCTGGGGGGTAGCCTGTTTTTTGTCGGCACTACCGGCGCCATGGGCGCCGTCGTTGCCTCTTCCGCCATTTTCGGTGGCGCCTTGCTGGCGGCACTCAGCGGCGTTGTTGCGGTAGGCGCTATTGGTGCCATGGCAGGAAAAATAATTCAGCAAAATGATGCGGATTACCTGCAACAACAGGTTGATGAAGGACATATCCTGCTGTTTGTCAGAATCACTGATAACGTCAACGAGAAGCAAGTAATCGACCTGTTATCCCGCCACGGTGGCCATCATGCCAAAGTCCATAAACTGAAACAGCAGGATCCTGACGAATAGCAGAAAGCGCCGGCCGCCGGTAGACTTTGCCAGGCCATGATTGAAACCTTGCCGGGTGGCGGGTAGACTGATGGTAATGGTATGAGTGGTACCGGATGACCGGTATCAGCAGTTCACCGGCGCTTGAATCAATATTCCGAATCAAAAAAACAAGAGATCATGCCATGCTGCGCTCCGTCGATCTGAAAGACTATATGCTGGAGAAACCCATCACCATAGCGCCCGATGCGTCTCTTCACGAAGCCGTTGACCTGATCACCAGCAACAAGGTATCCGGGCTCTGTGTCACTCGCGAAGATGGCACGCTGTTGGGAATCCTGTCAGAACTTGACTGTCTGCGTGGCATACTGGCTGCTACGTACAGTCAGGGCACCGTAGGGCTGGTGAGCGAACACATGATTACCGAGAATATCAACTCAGCCCGTATCAGCGACGATATTATCAATGTCGCCAATGACATGCTTGCCAAGGGTCAGCGGCGCAGACCCGTGGTATCGGACAACAATCTGCTGGTCGGGCAAATCACCTGCCGACAAATTCTCGCCGGCATCAGACATTTGGGCGCAACACCCTGACCGGGACCATTGCGGCGCGTCAGCCAATCCTCACGGCCATAAAAAAACCGGGCAGTCCTTTTTGCCAGGGACATACCCGGTTCAAAATGAAGAAAACCACTGCTATCAATCGGTTTGAAACCTGACGACGCTAATCACTCACCTTCCACGAAGAGTCATTACCTTGTCACTCGGCGAAGCAGGACTGTCCCCCTTGCTGCCGATGGTGGGTACAATATCAGCTCAATATGTCAGATTGATGAAGCCGTGACCGTTTTTTTGCATAATTGAATTCGGCTCAGGTAGCGCGCGGCAACACCAGACGAACAGAGGCCTGCTCACCGATTTCGATATCAGCCCGCAGCCGTGAATCTGTCATCGACGCCTGCAACTGTGCGTATATCCATCTGCCCAGTTCGTCGCTGGGTGCCGTAATCAGTACGAAAGTATTGTGCTCTGCCGCCAGACGGGCAATATCATTGAGTTGTTGGGCAACTGACGGCTGTCTCGCGGCCAGTTCACCATTATTCAGAGTGTGCACGCTATGCGTCTGGGCACGCGCAGTAGCCAGCGTCTGCCTGGCATCAGCAATGGCTGGCAGCTCGTCGTTGACACTCTCGGCACGGCGCAGGAATGACTCCGCATTGTCAAACTGACCCTGTCTGGACGCGGTGTCTGCCAACTGCAAATATCGTAACGCGATGTCGCGCATGCCATCATGGGCGACTGCATTATCCGGCTCAAATGCCAATACCCGACTGAAATAGTGGTAGGCGCTGTCTTCAGGGGGCGTCATCAGCCGATCAGCGCGCAATGCACGCATGCCGTCGTACAGAATGTTGGCGATGTATCGTCGGTGGCGTTCAGCGTCTTCGCGCGCGGCTTCAGCCGCAGCCTGCTCCGTCACCACCACCGCCACATCGGGCGCCCGATCGGGCTCGGAGCCGGAATAGGTTACGCTTTCAGGCTGCGACATTTCGCAGCCTGTCAGTGCCAGCAACAGAGCCGCCATCACCGTCAGGCGAACGCCCGGATACAATTGCAACCATTGGGGCACGTACATGGGAATGGATACTCGCTACTGCTGACGAATGCGCGTTGAATATGGTCTGTAAACTACTTCAATAAACTATGTCACTAAACGACAGGAATCTCAACTGATCGCCGGGCGCCACCGCGGTAAAAGGCGGAATGATAGCCAACCCGTCGGCGCGGGAAACCGAGCTCAGGACGCCGGAACTCTGATCAGGCAGCACCTGTAATTCCCTGTCACCGGCACCGCCTTGCAGACATACACGCAAGTAAACCTGACGCGGCCCCGAGACAGGCAGTGCAAACCCGGAGCGTTCGACGCGCTCCGGCAGGCTGCTGTCAGTCGCGCCCATCATCGCCAACAGTGCCGGCCTGACCAGCAACAGAAAGGTGACAAACGCCGACACCGGGTTACCGGGCAGCCCGAACAGCAGCGAACCATCGATTTTGCCAAACGCAAACGGCTTCCCGGGTTTTAACGCCAGCTTCCAGATTGCCAGTTCTCCGCAGCGCTGCAGCGCCGAGCGCACATGATCTTCTTCGCCGGCAGACACACCACCGCTGGTAATAATGCAGTCAGCCTGCTGCGCCGCCTGACGCAATGCCGTTTCGGTCTCTGCCAGCGTGTCGGGAACCCTTCCGGCATCAATCAGCTCAATACCCAGGGCCCGCAACAAAGCAGCCAGCGTGTAAAAATTGCTGTTGTAGATCTGTCCCGGTCGCAACGGCTGTCCCGGCTCGACCAGTTCATCACCCGTCGTCATCAGCGCCACGCTTGGTCGTCTACCCACCTGCACTGTTGCGTGCCCCGTGGCTGCCAGCAGACCAATGTCCTGAGGGCGCAAACGATGGCCGGCCTGCAGCAAAGTGCTGCCCCGGGCGACGTCTGCGCCCTGCCGCCGGACATTTTCGCCGGACGCTACCGGCGATGTCACAACAACCTGGCCATCCTGCATGCGGCAGTTCTCCTGCATGACAACAGCGTCCGCACCCTCAGGCATGGGAGCGCCCGTGAAAATGCGGGCAGCAGTTGCCGGCACCAGCGCCTCAGGCGCTACGCCGGCGGGTATTCTCTGGCTGACGACAAGGGGAGCATCTGTACGCAATGACCGGCTGTCGACGGCATAGCCATCCATGGCACTGTTGTGCCAGGGCGGAACATCACAGGCGGCAACGATCTCCTCAAACAGCACCCGTCCACCGGCCTGCGCCAGCGCAACGGTTTCACTGACCAATCGCGGCCTCGCTTCGTCAAGCAACCGCGTCAGCGCCTGCTCAACCGGCATCAGTGAGCTGGCCGCCGACTCAGGCATCGCCGCGCGCCTTGTACCAGGATTTCACCAGGCGTTGCAGACTGCCGTGCCAGGGCCTTGGCTTAACGCCAAAGGTTTCGAATATTTTTTTGGTCGCCAGCGTCGCATTGGCAATCTGCGGGACTTCGGTGCGGCTGAGGTTTATGGTCAGATGATCCAGCAGTCGATACACGGCCTCATCGTGCTGGGCCGCGAACTTGACCAGTTGTTGGACAAACTCGCTTTCGCGCAGAGGTTCCAGAGCCGCATAGTGATAAATGCCCCACACATCTGCGTGGCAGTCGACCTGCTGGCATATCGCCAACAGGACTCTGGCCAGGTCTTCAATGGGGGTAGGCGCGAATTTGCGTCGGTAAACGGTGACACTGCCATCACCTTTCTTGAGCTCGTCCAGCCAGTGCCGCAACATCTCATCCTGATGACGACCGAACAGCCAACCGCCGCGAACGATAATATGCTGTTTTGTCGTCGCTACAATTGCCTGCTCTGCAGCCAGTGCGGTTTGCCCGTAGACGCCCTGGGGCTTGGGCAAATCCTGCTCGTTATAGGCCAGCTTTTTGTCGCCACCAAACACATATGCTGTTGACAGATGAATCAACGGAATATGCAGATGATCGCATACCTGCGCCACCAGCTCGGTTTGTTTGAGATTGATCAGCTCGCACTCTTCGGGATGGGTCTCGGCCTTCAACACCGCGTGCTGGCTGCCGGCAGCGAAAGCCGCCAGATTAATCACCTGATCAGGGGCTGCCTGGGTAATGATTCTGGCGACACTGAGCGGATCTTTCGGCAGAATAGCGCCAGCGTCCGGCGCTACCCAGCTGATCTGGCGCTCGTTGAGAAGTTTGCCTAGTTCAACACCGACACCACTGTCGGCTCCGATAATTAATAGCTTCACCTGCGGTGTGTGCTCCGGCCCGCCTGTCAGAACGGTATGTCGTCGTCAAAATTGTCAAAATCGGCCGGTCGCGAAGGATTGTTACCGGCAGGCTGCTGTCCCTGACCGCCGCGCGCTGCGCCGGCATTGCCGCCAGCAGAACTGCCCGAAGGACCACCACCGTAAGACGATTGCGGCTCCTGACGGCTGTTCTGGCCGAACTGGTCATCCTGATTGCCGCCTCCACCGCCGCCGCGCGAGTCCAGCATCTGCATTTCATTGGCAACGATTTCAGTGGCATAGCGGGTGATGCCATCCTGCTCCCAGCTTCGGGTCTGCAGCCGGCCTTCAATGTAGAGCTTGCTGCCCTTGCGCACATACTCGTTGACGATTTCTGCCAGTCGGTTGAAGAATACAATACGGTGCCATTCGGTCTTTTCCTGCGGCTGCCCCGTGTTCTTGTCTTTCCACGTGTCGCTGGTGGCCAGCGTCACATTGGTCACCGCACCACCGCTGGGCAAATAACGTGTCTCCGGATCCTTGCCTACATTACCTACCAATATCACTTTGTTTACGCCGCGACTTGCCACCTTGTGCTGTCCTCCCGTCCGGTTATGCTTAACTTGTTTTTAAAGCATAGCATGAATCCGGCGTTGTCGCCGACAACACGATAAAATGCCGACAAACTGTAATCGGCTTTGCGATATCAGCCAATATTGCCCATAATTGCCTGTTTTGTTGTTGCGCCAATGGCGCGGGGAAGTGCGGGAAAAACATGGACAAGATCACGATCCGGGGTGCCAGAACCCATAATTTGAAGAATGTGAATCTGACCATCCCTCGCAACAAACTGGTGGTCATTACCGGTTTGTCAGGGTCCGGCAAATCATCTCTGGCGTTCGACACGCTGTACGCCGAAGGTCAGCGTCGTTATGTCGAGTCCCTGTCGACCTATGCCCGCCAGTTTCTGTCAATGATGGACAAGCCCGACATTGACCACATCGAAGGCCTCTCGCCTGCCATTTCCATCGAGCAGAAGTCGACCTCGCACAACCCGCGCTCCACCGTCGGCACCATCACCGAAATCTACGATTACCTGCGCCTGCTGTTCGCCCGCGCCGGCGAACCTTTCTGTCCAACCCACCACAAGAAGCTGCAGGCCCAGACCGTCAGCCAGATGGTAGACCAGATCCTGGCGCTGCCGGAGGGCAGCAAGATCATGATTCTGGCGCCGGTGGTGCGCGACCGCAAAGGTGAGCACCTGCATGTGTTCAAGGAATTGCTCAGCGCCGGATTTATCCGCGCCCGCATCGACGGCACGGTCACCGAGCTGGACTACCCGCCGGAGCTGGAAAAAAACAAAAAACATCAGATCGAAGCCGTCATTGATCGCCTGAAAGTACGTCCGGATATTCAACAGCGGCTGGCAGAAAGCCTGGAGACCGCCCTGCAACTGACCGACGGCCTGGTCAGCGTAGCATTCATGGATGACGATGCTCCCCGCGATGAACTGACGTTTTCATCACGTTTCGCGTGCCCGGTGTGTGGCCACAGTATTGCCGAGCTGGAGCCGCGCATGTTCTCCTTCAACAACCCGGCAGGCGCCTGCACCAGCTGTGACGGCCTGGGCGTGAAGCAGTTCTTTGACGCCCAGCGCATCATGACCGATACCTCGCTATCGCTGGCCGAGGGCGCCATCCGCGGCTGGGACCGGCGCAATTTTTACTATTTCCAGATGCTCAGTTCACTGGCTGCGCATTACAAATTTGCGGTCGACACGCCGTTTGAAGAGCTCAGCAAGCGCCAACAGGACATCATTCTGCATGGCAGCAACGGTGAAGATGTCGATTTCCGTTTTATGAACGACCGCGGTGACAGCACAGTGCGGCGCCACGCCTTCGAAGGCATCCTGCCCAATATGGAGCGGCGTTATCGCGAAACCGAGTCACAAACCGTGCGTGACGAGCTGGCGCGTTATCTGAGCTCACATGCCTGTCCTGACTGCGAAGGTACGCGACTTTGCCGTGACGCCCGCCATGTTTACATAGAAGGCACCACCTTACCCGATATCACCAGCATGACCATCGTGCAGGCGTTCGACTATTTCCATTCGCTGACTTTGCAGGGTTCGCGTGCCACCATCGCTGACAAGATTCTGCGCGAACTGGAACAACGCCTGCAGTTCCTGATCGATGTCGGGCTGAACTATCTGACCCTGAGCCGCAGTGCCGACACCCTGTCTGGTGGTGAAGCACAACGCATCCGGCTGGCCAGCCAGATCGGCGCCGGCCTGGTCGGGGTAATGTATATCCTGGATGAACCGTCCATTGGCCTGCATCAGCGCGATAACGACAGACTGCTGTCCACGCTCTTCCATCTGCGGGATATTGGCAATACCGTTATCGTGGTGGAACACGATGAAGACGCCATTCGCAGCGCCGACCATGTCATTGATATCGGTCCCGGCGCCGGCGTGCATGGCGGGCAGATAGTGGCACAAGGACAGGTCGCCGACATTATCGCAGCCGAAGATTCATTGACCGGTCAGTACCTGTCCGGTAAGCGCCGCATCGAAATACCGGAACAACGCAACAGGCCCGATGCTAAAAAAATGCTGCTATTGAAGAACGCCAGCGGCAACAATTTACAGAATGTAGATCTCAAAATACCACTGGGACTGTTCACCTGCGTTACCGGGGTTTCCGGTTCTGGCAAGTCAACCCTGATCAACAACACGCTTTACCCGGTGGCGGCAACCCGTCTCAACGGCGCCACCACACTGGAACCAGCCCCGTTTGAGAGTGTCGAGGGCCTGGAGTTGCTGGACAAGGTAGTCGATATCGATCAAAGCCCGATCGGGCGCACGCCACGCTCCAACCCGGCAACCTACACCGGTATTTTCACGCCGGTGCGCGAACTGTTTGCCGGCACCCAGGAAGCGCGCACCCGGGGCTACAATCCCGGCCGCTTCAGTTTTAACGTCAAGGGCGGCCGCTGCGAAGCCTGCCAGGGCGACGGTATGGTGAAGGTGGAAATGCACTTTCTGCCGGACGTTTATGTATCCTGTGATATCTGTCACGGCAAACGTTATAACCGCGAAACCCTGGAAGTGAAATACAAAGGCAAAAACATCAGCGAAGTGTTGGGCATGACGATTGAGGATGCACGGGAATTTTTTGATCCGGTACCCGCCATTGCGCGCAAATTGCAGACCCTGATGGAAGTCGGCCTGTCGTATATCTGTCTGGGACAGGCGGCAACCACACTGTCAGGCGGTGAAGCGCAGCGGGTGAAACTGGCAAAAGAACTGTCCAAGCGCGACACTGGCCAGACCTTGTATATCCTTGATGAACCCACTACCGGTCTGCACTTCGAAGACATCCGGCAACTGCTGGCGGTGCTGCACAAGTTGCGTGATCAGGGTAATACCATTGTGGTCATCGAACACAACCTGGATGTCATCAAGACTGCTGACTGGATCGTCGATCTGGGTCCGGAAGGTGGCAATGGCGGCGGCCAGATTGTTGCCGAAGGCACGCCCGAAAAAGTGGCGCGCTCAACAGTGTCCCATACCGGCCACTATCTCGCGCGCCTGTTCTCTCAGTTTGCGACTGACGCTGCCAGCTCCAGCAAGTAAGCGCGGATACCTTCGGCTTCCGCCGGCCCGATATCGGCAGCGAAGCCGGGCATACCGCGGCTGGACAGACTGCCTTCAAGTACGATGCTGGCAAAACCTTCTTCGCTCAGCATCATCGGGGTGTAACGAAGGTCCGGCAGCGGGCCCGAGCTCATGGCGAAGGTGCCGTGACACACCGAACAGTAGGCACCGTACATGATGGCGCCATAGTCGGCATCACCATCGCTCTGGGCACCGGACACATCCAGTGGTTCGAGCGGCGTTGTCGCTACTATCGGACTTTGCATGTCGGCACCCAGCTTGAATGCCATCAGACGGCCATTGCGCTCACGCGGATAATTGCCTGACAGCAGGCCCATGGTCAGCGGAATAGCGCCGCCCTGTCCTGCCAGCGCCAGCACATATTGCTCGCCATCCAGCTCGTAGGTAACCGGTCCACCCAGAATCGCGTCGCCAACCTCGGTCGACCACAAACGTTCACCGGTGTCAGTGGTATAGGCATGGAAAACTCCGTCGGCCGAACCCTGAAACACCAGACCACCGCCGGTCGATAACAGACCGCTGTTGCCATATACCGGATAGTTCACGCGCCAGACTTCACGCTGCTCCACGGGATCCCATGCCAGCAGTGCCGACGGTGACATTTCCAGCACGCGATTGGCTTCTTCCGGGTTTACTGCGGGTCCGGGCGCAGCATCCTGCCCCAAGTTCCAGCCTACTGATTGCTCAACGAACTCAGCCGGATTGGAGTAGACGTAGGACGTGTTCTGGGTCGGGATGTAGACCAGTCCGGTGTCGGCATCAAAAGACATCGGGTACCAGTTATGGCCACCCAATGGACCCGGAATGACGACCGCGGGGTCACGCTGATAACGCACAACTTCGGCCTCAATGGGACGACCGGTGACGGCATCAAGACCACTGGCCCAGTTGATTTCAACGTAGTTTTCACCGGAAATGAACTCCCCGGTGGCCCGATCAATCACATAAAAGAAGCCATTCTTCGGCGCCTGCATGATGACCTCACGCAGTTCGCCATCGATTTCCAGGTCAGCCAGAATCATGTGCTGGGTCGCTGTGTAGTCCCAGGACTCCGCCGGCGTGGTCTGGAAATGCCAGACATATTCACCGGTATCCGGCCGCAGAGCCACGATGGAAGACAGGAACAGGTTGTCACCCTCACCATTGGAGCGGATCTCATGATTCCAGGGACTGCCGTTACCCACACCGACATAGAGCAGGTCCAGATCCGGATCGTAAGCCATGGAGTCCCATGCCGTGCCGCCACCACCAATCTGCCACCACTCCCCGGCCCAGGTTTCTGCTGCCATCTCCATGGCCTCATTTTCAAAACCATCCGCCGGGTTACCTGGCACAGTATAGAAGCGCCAGACCATGTCACCGGTTTCGGCATCATAGGCTGACACGTAGCCGCGTACACCGAGCTCGCCACCACCATTGCCGATGATGACCTTGCCATCCACAATGCGCGGCGCACCGGTAATGGTATAGCGCTGCTCAGGGTCCGCCGTCACAACAGACCAGACCACATCACCGGTGGCCCGGTTCAGCGCGATCAGGCGGCCATCAAGCGCCCCCAGATAAACCTTGTCGCCCCAGGCCGCCAGGCCCCGGTTGACCACATCACAGCAGGCATTGGCCGCGTACTCGCGCGGCACCTCCGGATCATAACGCCAGATTTCTTCGCCGGTGCGGGCATCCACGGCAAAAGCCTTGCTCCACGCCGAAGTCAGATACACCACGCCATCTATAACCAGCGGTGTTGCCTCCTGGCCGCGGTCGGTATCCAGTTCAAAATCCCAGGCCAGGCCCAAATCTGCCACGGTGTCGCGGTTGATCTGGTTCAGCGGACTGTTGCGATCTTCGGCATAGGTCCGGCCATGCGTCAGCCAGTCACTGTTATTGTTTGCAGCGCCGTTAATGCGCGCCGCATCCACGGGCTGAATCGGGCTTCGCGCCTCACTGGCTGTCGCCATCTGGCCGGCGCTTGCCGGATTTGTGGTGCCGGACACGGCTGTGTCCTGCTCCGGCGAGCATGCTGCCAGGATGCCGGCGACGAGCAGACCTGATAGTGAGCGATAGAAGGCAAGTCGGCGATGAGCGGGTACGCTGGCCGGAGTCTGAATATGCATAAACCTTATTCCTGTTCTTCTGTTTGTTATGGCAGTTTAGGATGCTGACATGAGCATAAACAGCCTGCCACTCAAGCGCAAGCATGGATGAACGCCCGTTCGGCAGCCTTTATCCTGGTGCCACTTGGTTAACGCAGATTTATTGCGCCACGGCCTGAATCCGGACATTCAGGGTAACCTCGGTTTCGCCTGGCTCGGCATTTGGCGGCGCCATTTCACGGCTCCCCGTATCAGCCATGGACCGCATCATCACCGGTGCCGAGTAATCGGAGGAGGTATCCACATCCAGCACTGCGATATCGAAACGTGATTTGCCCAGCGCTCTGGTCGCGCGCTCGGCTTTTTCCGTGGCTCGTGCTATCGCCGACTCCATCAGCGAGTCCCGAACCTCGTCAGCGCGCTCTGTGCTCAACTGGTAGGACAACTGGTTCATGACAAAACCCATAGCCTGCAACTCGCCCGCCAGTGCCAGCAGCGCCTGTGCGTCCTTAGCCTCCAGGGTCAGGCTTTGTGAGCCCCGCCACAGAGTCTCCGCACGTCCGCCCTGAGGCTGTCGATCATATTGATAAACATTATAGTAACCGGTACTCTGACTGACCTCGTTTGCCTCACGTGCCTGCTCCAGGCCGCGGGCCATGACGCTGTTGATCCGGTTCTGCACTACCGAAGCATTACTGTCTTCGGCTTCGATACGCAAACTGGCGATAACCAGATCCTGTTCAACGTTCATACGTTCGGTCACCGACAGCGTTATCAGTGTCTGACCCTCTGGCAACAGCGTCTGCTGTGCGTGCACAGATGTGCAGGCGCCGGCCATCATGCCGACGAGCAGTACAACAAAAATTGTGACAACGCCGGAAAATTTCTCATTTGTCATTTGTGATTACCCCTGAAGCTGGATTAGAGTGACGCTATGAGCATACCAGAACCCAGCATAAGTTATGTTAACGAGAGCGCAATTCTGCTGCGCTTCGCTGAACATGATCACTCTAATACCGAAGCGCAGCCAGACCCGGCCTTGCAACTTCGTATCTGCCAACTGGCACAGGCCTTGCGCAGCCACCCGGACCGCGCTGCCATGCTGCAGGAAGTTGTACCCGGACCTGGCAATCTGCTGCTGGTCATGCATCGTGGCGTTATCACTGAGCAGGTTTTGCAGCACGCTGAATCACTGTGGCTGGAAGACGGTCAGATCCGCGACGAATCAGCATTGATTGAGATCCCGGTCAGCTATGGTGGCAAAAACGGTCCTGACCTGACACAACTGTCGCGACATACCGGGCTCGACGTGAACGAGATTATCCAGCGTCACAGCGCACCCGAATACCTGGTGCAATGCCTGGGCTTTATGGCCGGCTTTGCCTATCTGGGCGGCCTGGATACGACACTCGCCATACCACGTAAAAAAACACCGGCGACCAGTATCCCTGCTGGCGCCGTCGCTATCGGCGACCACTACACGGGCATTTACCCGTCGGCCACACCGGGCGGCTGGCATATCATTGGCCACACCCCAAGCAAGCTGTTTGATCCGCAAGGTAACCCACCCTGTCTACTGAAACCCGGTGACCGGGTTCGGTTTGTGCCTGTGGAGACCCGGTCATGATTGAAGTGCTACGGGCCTCCCCCCTGTTAACCGTTCAGGACACCGGACGATCCGGTTTGCGTCACCTGGGTGTGCCGTTGACCGGCATGATGGACACCCCTGCGCTGATGGCGGCCAACCTGCTACTGGGCAACCCGATCGATGCAGCCGGGCTGGAGGTGAGCTTTGGCCCGACCTGGCTCAAGGCGCATCAGGACATTCAGATTGTATTGATGGGCACCGATATGCGGGCACGACTGATGACGCCTGATGGTAAGCACAGCATTCAGGACTACCTGGCACCCGGTTTTATTCATGATATTCCCGCCGGCCACCGCATACACTGTCAGGCGGCGGCAGACCCGGGTCAGCGAAGCTGCCTGGCCGTCGCCGGGGGCATTGATGTGCCATTGGTCATGGGGTCAAGAAGCACCGACCTGAATAACGCTTTCGGCGGTTATCAGGGACGGACTCTGCGCGCCGGAGATATATTGCCGGTAGCGATTTCATCGCGGCAATCCAATAAAGGCGCCAAATCGCACGGCATCAGACAGGCCCGGGCAAACATGACACTGCGCACCGTCACGGGGCCCGAATACGGGGCCTTCACAGACCGCAGTCAGTCCGCCTTCTGGCACACAGAGTGGCAGGTGACACCACTGAGCAATCGAATGGGACTGCGCCTCAACGGCGAGCGCCTCAGGTTGCAACAGCCCGGCGACCGGCAATCAAGCGGCGTCATGCCCGGCGTGATACAGATTCCGCCTGACGGACAGCCCATCATCCTGGGCAATGACGGCCAAACCACCGGCGGTTACCCTCAGTTAGGCAGTGTTGTCGCTGCCGACCTTTGGCAACTTGCCTATTTGTCGCCCGGCACGGTAATCAATTTTTTGCAGATTTCCATTGATGATGCGTTGGCACTGTCGGCGACGCAGTCGCTGAAACTGAAACAGCTAGAGCTGTGGCTTGGCTGGTCACAGTCATAGCGGCTGCACGCCCGCAACACGGAGCCGGCATGGCAACAGGATTGCACATAGACCTGAATGCAGACCTGGGCGAAGGTGGTGCCCTGGATGCTGAGCTGCTGGCCCTGGTTTCATCGGCTAACATCAGTTGTGGAGCGCACGCTGGCGATGAGTCCGACATTCGTGTCGCTCTGCAGCTGGCCAAAAAAAACGGCGTCTGTATTGGGGCACACCCGTCCTATCCCGACCGGGCCAATATGGGTCGCGTGGCAATGAAAATGTCAGCAGACCAACTGCAACAGTCTCTGCTGGAGCAGTTGACCTACCTGCAAAACCTGGCCCACGACGCCGCTGCAACTGTGCATTTTGTCAAACCCCATGGTGCTCTTTATAACCAGGCCGCCCGGGACCTGACCCTGGCCAGACAAGTTGCCCGCGCCGTAAAGTCGTTCGATGCCTCACTGACACTGGTCGGCCTGGCGGGTAGCCAACTGCTTCGCGCCGGTCACGAAGCCGGCATAAAAACCTGTGCCGAAGCTTTTGTTGATCGTGCCTACCAGGCCGACGGCAGTCTGTTGCCACGTTCGTGCGACGGCGCTGTTATTGAGGATACGGAAGTGGCCATGCAGCAGGCCATGAGCATCATCACTGAGCAGCGCGTGCAAACCCATGATGGCAAAATGATACCGATTGTGGCGGATACGCTTTGCGTTCATGGCGACACCCCACAGGCGTTGGCTTTCGCCCAGGCGTTGCATTTATGCCTGGGTGATACCGGCATCCTTATCCGTGCCTGCCATTGACCTGAGACCTGCTGCAGATAGCAGACTGACCCGGACTCAGGGCTGGCTGCGGAGTTCCAGTGTATAAAGACCAGCGCCCTGCGGCTCGGCAACTACGTCCAGCAGCTCGATCACCGAATCCGCTGTTTGTGACTGGACGGTCAGTTCCGCCCGGGTGTGGAAGCTGCCATCGAGTGTCACTGTTGACTGCAGTGCAACATGCAGCGGTGTATCCCTTTGCTGGGCAAGCAAATCGCCATTGTCCAGCTGCACAATAATGCTGTCATCACTGTCGCGACGAAAGCTGAACGGCAAGGTTTGCAGGGTCAGGTTCAGCGCATCAGACAGAATCCCGGCGTTGCTCCACAGACCTTGTCCGTGAAGCGCCGTCAGACTGCCGGCCTGCCATGTCAATGTCGTCAGCAGTCCGGAGATCTCGCCACCCAGACGCAGGTCCGCAGATCGCAGAAAATACGCTGCCGGCAAATCAAAGGTCACATCACGCAAGGTCAGATCACCACCAGCCGTCACACACGCGGTGCCCGCCACAGTGCCCTGCGGCGCTGCTGGCAACCCGCTGTCGACAAAGGTGAGCTCAACACAGGGGGACAGGCGCAGCAATGACAGTGGCCTGACCCGCCAGGCCAGGCGCCCCTGGACCAGCACCTGCCCACTCTCCGCCAGCGCTGCCTGCGCCGCGACGCCGGACCAGACAGTGCCGGTAATGCCCTGCAACACCAGAGGTGCATTGGCGGGCAACAATCTGGTCATGACGGCCGCAGGCGCCAGCACCACGATCCATATCAGGGTAAATGCCAGTAACAGCAGCAATGCTTTGGTTTTTGTCCGCCTGGCCATGACTCAGTTTCCGCGCAGTCGCAAGCTGACGGTGACATTGCCCGGCGTTTGCACCGGCGACAGGGTTAATGCATCAATGCTCATGACACCGCTGCTTTCAACGTCAGACAGCCAGGCCAGTACTGTCGCCATGCTGACGTCATTGAGCCGGACCGCGACCGATGAATTGTCTGCTGACGGCTCCAGCGATGCGATGCGAAGCCCCAGCGCTGACGCCGACTCATCCAGCGACTGTGCCAGATTGCCACCGGTGCCACTGTTACCTGACGCCGCGCTCGCGCGCGCACTGGCGAGTTCCTGTGCCAACACCCGCACGGACAGCAAAGACTGTTCGGCATTGGCGACACGCTGCGCCGACAGCGCCCGCGCCTGCGACATCGGTTGCCACAACAGCAGCCACACCAGATATGTCAGCACCACACTCAGTCCGGCAAGCAGTATCAATTGTTCTCTGGGGGTTTTCAGCTGCAACCAGGCTCTTACTTTCATGGCATTGTCTCCGTGATAATCAGACTCGCCTGTTGCCGGTTGCCTGACTGCGTCATATTCTGTGCCCGGGCCTGCAAACCACCGTTGTTGAGCTGTTCACTGAATTGCAGAATAGCAGTATTACTGGTGGCCTCGACGCTGAGTTGCAGCTCGCTGCGGGCCGTTGCAGAGCTGCTGCCGTTATAACTCAGGCGGTTTATGCTGACCTGTGAATTCTGTGCCAAATGCGGTGTAATCCGGTCCAGCAGGGCCAGTACACTGCCACCCGCAGAGTCGCCGCGTAACTGCCCCAGTTGTGCCCGCAACTGCTGTTCGGCGTCGACCAGCACACCTGCAGGCACAATCTCCCGGTACACCGATTCAATATCCTGCTGCAGAGATCGGAAGCGTTGATTATTGAGCTGGGTTTCCAGTAACGTCACCGATACAAAGGTCAATACCGCCAGGCCGGCAGCGTAAAGTGGTAAGCGCATCGGGCGCCAGATCTTCTGCCAACGCACGGGCCGGGCAAATCCTCCCTGACGCAGGTCCGGGATGGCCGGCGACACCTTGTCGACGCGGCCGTCCGAGCGAGAGTGACAAATGCCATCCCACTCCCCCGACAGCAGCATGGTCACTACCTCCGGCTGCCAGGACTGCACCAGCACACTGGCCAATACCTGTGCCTTCATGGCCTCCAGCTCATCGCTTGTCAGCGCCTCTAGTTGCAGAGACTGTGGTGGGGTGGCTCCTGCGGCCGCTGGTGCATGCAACACAGAGTCCAGTAGCACGCCCAGCATCGACAAATCGACACTGGCAGCAGCGCCCGTCCCCCAGCATATATCCACCTGATTGCCAGACAGTCGCAAAATCCAGCAGCTGGCTGTGGCCGGCAGCAACAACGGCTCCGCGTAGCAATGTCTGACATCAAAACCGGCCGTTTCCAGCTCTGTAATCCGGCTATGCAGCTCGCGCCTGTCGATATACGAGACCACGACTTCCGATGCTATTTCGTCGGTTGCCGCGTTGTCAGCCGTGTGCGACTGGCGCTGGCTGTGTTTGCCTGGCATGGGCGAGCCCTGGGCAATATGCAGCCCGGCTATTTCTTGCGCCAGGTCGGCCTCCAGTTCATAGGGAATAAGACGGGTCAGATGCCTTTTTTCTTCAGGCCTGAACGCCAGACGCCGACTGGGGCAGTCAGCGCCCGCAATCAGCAGCGTCAGCGTCGCCTCGGGCCAGCGGTCCGCCATCACTGACAACGTGCTGCTGCCCTGCTCACCCGACTCGCACTCATACCAACGGTAGCAGGCATGCTCTGTGTCGCCGCTGATCTGTCTGACCCATAAATCAGTCATTGTGTGTTCCCGTTTAACTATAAAGCGAAATTTCTGGATAAGGTACGAACACCGTTTTCATCACGAAACAGCAGTGCCTCCATGAATCGGGTGTGCTCGCCAATGGTCGCACTGGCGTAAACGATAAAGTACTCGCTGGCGACGCCATAGGGTCGGTTTTGCCTTTCTTCATCATGACTCTGGCTTTCGTTGAGCGCGATTTTGTCGCCTATACCCTGTAGCACCGGCACCGTCGCCAGCTCAGCAGTTTCGCCAAAAAACGCCTGCGCCCGGTACTGTGCCAGTGCCAATACCGAGTCCGCCGGAAGCGGTTCAAGATCCTGGCTCGCGTTGATCGCGCCCAGCACTTGCGGCGGTGCCGAATTGATATTGAGCGCCGTAGGCACAGGCAACGCGGTGACCAGAGGCATTATTCTCAGCAACAGCTCCGCGCTCATATGCCGCACCAATGCCAGCTCGCTGATGTCGGAGACAAACTGATTGGCGGCATTCAGAGCTCGCGACTCCGCGCTGTAATACAACGACTCGGCACCGCCCGGTCCCGCAGGCTGATCATCCTCATCCACCCAGTCTATAACGGCTTCCGTAATCTCAATGGCCTCCGCCTCACTCAACGGGTATTCGGCGAAGCTCTGCAACAGGCGGATAAACTGCTTTTGTTGCTCGCTGAAGCGCTGTGCGGGTGGCATCGACAGATCATCCTGATAGGCACTTTTAACAGACAGGTTATTGATATTGTAAAGTCCCTGCGCATCGACTAACTGAACCTCCAGCCAACCATCGTCGGTCGGAAATGGCGGCAGCTGCGTGGCCCAGGCTTCCTGCAGGTGGTCGAGCTGCGAGTCCATGCCGTCCGTTGCCAGCACCTGGGCCGCCAGGGTTTCCGCGCCCTGCAGGTAGGCGTGGAAGCGCGCCTGCAACAGTCCATTTTCGGTACGATTGGCTTGCAACAGGAAGGCCTGGCCAAACTGCACCGCCAACACCGCCACCAGCCCGGCAATCAGCAGCGCAAGCACCAGCGCGCTGCCGCGATTGTGCGCAGGCTGACCCAGCCTGCTTTCATGCGCCACTGTCATGGTGCCCCCGCCAATAAAAATATCCGGCTGATGTTGCCGAGCGCGCGACTTTGCAATTGCACTTCCACCGCCGCAGGTAACCGTGTCATCAGTTCATCGTTTGCCTGTCTGTCATCGCCCGGCGCGGCTGTGCTCACGCTGTCGTTTAAAACCGGGGGCCATTCACGCGACCAGGCATCCTCACCCGGCAGCGCCCCGACAGGAAGAAATCGAAAACTCAATGCCTCGACATTCTGCAACAGGCGCAGACTCCCTGCGGGCGTCTCAGTCAGGCTCTGATTGCGCTCCGGCCAGTAATCCCGATACAGATTGCCGTCAACAACCCGGTAAGCTACGCGCTGCAATTCGGAACGTCTTTGTTGCAAAGGGTTGCTCCAGCCTGCCCGCACAAACCACAACTGTGCACCCGGTCGCTGCAGTGTGGATGGTAAAAACATACCGCCGCCAGCAAGACTCAACATGGCAGGACGACCACGAGGCTGGAGATCCGTGACCGCCAATGCATCCACGCCGGTGGCAGGCTTTGCTGCAGGCCGCGTGCTGGCCTGTTGCAGATCCGCCGCCATTAATAACCATACTCGCTCAAGATCATTGAGCTGCTGCAGGACATCCGAGCCCTGCTCCGACACCGCCATCGCAGTGTCCAGAAAACGGTATGACATGGCACCTATCAGTGCCGTCAGGGCCATCGCAATCAACAACTCAATCAGGGTGAAACCACGCTGGCCGCAGAAAGCAGTCATCTCAGAGCGCTCCACTGACAGCGCCCGTGCGGGCATAGACCGTCATCTCGACAATGGCATCACGCTGCCTTTGTCGAGCCGTCACATCGGGATAAACACGCAGCGTCTGCCGCACCATGCCCGGTACCGGTGTCGTTTCTGTCGACAACAGCCAGGGCCATTCCCGTTCTGCCAGCAGACGTTCGCCCTGCAACTCACCGGAGGCATTGCCCGCAGACTGCAGCCGATGAATGGCCAACTGATCCTGCGCCACCCAGGACGCCAGCGTCTTGTCTCGCAGAACCCCGGTACTGCTCAACTGAGTGCCCAATTGAAACATCAGTGCGGGCAACGCCACCGCGACCACAAACAATGCCACCATGACTTCAATCAGGGTAAAACCCTGTGCCTGTATCTGTGCCGGCAACCGGCGGCTCATGGCTGCCTCCACTCGATCTCTCCGGTGCTGGCATTGGTCAGGGTCACGGCCTGTTCACCCCGGGCCAATAACCAGTGAAAAGCGGTGCTCTCGCCAGTGGGATAAAACACCAGTGCCGGCATGCCTGGGCTTGCTGCCAGTACCTGTGCATCAATCAGTTCGCCTTCTATGCTCAATTCACTGCTGAGCGCCGACGGCAATGGCAAGTCGCGCAATCCGGCCTGGCCGGAAACCTGCTGCCACATCGCCTGACGATTGCGGACCGATCCGCCGGTGACGCGTCCGTAACGCAGCCAGGTGACCGCAATACCTTCATCTTGCGCTGCCGATGACGAGGCAAATCCCATTGCCATTGGCTCACCGCTCAACACCGCCTGCGATGAGGCGGCTGCCATCAGCACCATCAGCTCATCTGCGACCGACTCTACCGATCCTTCACCATCCGCGCCAAAAACCGAAGACAGGAAACCCGTGGACAGGGTGACTACGCTGACAATAAGCCCCATGATGGTCATCACCACCAGCATCTCGATCAGACTGAAACCTTGCGCCTTACCCTGCACCGCGGTCTTACTCCATGTCCTGCCAGTTGCCATAGTCGGCATTCTGGCCCTCACCGCCACGCGTGCCATCAGCGCCGTAGGTGAAAATGTCGTAATCGCCATTCTGGCCCGGGCTCAGGTAGAGATAGGGATTGCCCCAGGGATCAACCGGCAGCGACTCCAGATAACCATCGCTTTTCCAGTTCGCCGGCACTGGCGCCAGCGTCGGGCGCTCAACCAGCGCATTTAACCCCTGCTCACTACTCGGGTATGAATAATTATCCAACCGGTACATACGCAGCGCAGTTTCAATGGCACTGAAATCGGCAAACACTTTTTGTACCCTGGCTTCGTCGGCGCGGCCCAGCACATTGGGCGCGATGATACTGATCAGCAACCCCATGATGACCAGCACTACCAGAATCTCGATCAGACTGAAGCCGCGCTGACTGACTGTTGCCGGTCTTGTTTGTCGTTGCATTTGCATAATCCCCACTTCCTCGTTAACAATTTTGGGCGTTGCCGCCGGTTCAGATCAGAGTATTGATATTAAAAATCGGCAACAACACCGCCAGCATTATCAGGGTCACCAGCCCGCCCATCAGGACAATGGTCAACGGCTCCAGCAAAGCCATGGTGGTACCCAGGCGCATCTGCAATTCACGCTCCTGGTTGTTGGCGGCGTAGGCCAGTTGTTTGGCCAATGTGCCATTGGCTTCGCCGTTGGCGGCCATCTGCACCAGCAATGGCGGAAACACGTCGGCCTGCTGCATACTTTTACTGAAGCTGCCCCCTTCCTGCACGCGCACTGCCAGTTGTTCAGTGGCGTTACGCATCACCTCGTTGTCCAGCACCTGCGCGGCGATGCGCACCGATTCAAGCAGGGGCACACCACTGCTGAGCAGAATGGCCAGCGTCGAGGCAAACCGGGCACTGTCCATCTGCCGGAGCATGTCGCTGAGCAACGGCACATGCAGCAGGAACTGATGCCAGCGCATGCGGGCGCCGGCATCGCGCAGGCGCCAGCGAAAACCGATCACTGCGGCAATCATCACCACCAACAACAACAGCGCCCAACCCGATGCCATAAAGTCACTGACCACTATCAGGGCCTGCGTCAATCCCGGCAATTCCCGGTTGGAGCTGGCAAACATGCTAACCAGTCTGGGCACCACAAACGTCATCAGCAAGCTGACAACCAGCACACTGACACCCAGCAACGCCAATGGGTAAATAAGTGCCATTTGTAACTTCTGCCGCGACTGCTGACCGGTCTCGGTATACTCAGCCAGACGTTCCATGACTTCACCCAGATAACCGGCCGATTCCCCGGCGCGTACCATGGCACAATACATGCGGTCGAAGGCGGCCGGATGTTCGCTCATCGCTTGCGCCAGCGTGTGGCCTTCCAGCACCCGCGAACGCACCTGCGACAACAGCGTTTTTACCCGGATATTGCGGCTCTGGCGCGCGCTGATCTGCAGCGCTTCGTCCAATGGCAGCCCCGACTGGATCAGTGAGGCCAGTTGCCGGCTGACCAGTGACAATTCGGCCACCGACAGACGCCGCTGACGCCTGAGCAGACTCGCCAGCCCTGCTGCCGAGGCAGGCGCCTTGCCGGAGCTGATCGTCAGAGGTTTGAGTTTCTGCGCGCGCAATTGCGCACGCACCTGGCGCTCGCCGTCGCCCTCAATGACACCGCTGACCTGCTTGCCCTCGGCATTCAGCGCCTGGTAGGTAAATGACGGCATGATTATCGGGCCTCCGCCATTGAATGACGCGAACCAGTCGCTACGACCATGTCGTCACCCGCAACACTTCTTCCAGACTGGTTTCACCCGCGAGCACGCGCTGCCGCCCGTGTTCGTCAATGGCCGGGCTGGTGGCGCGCAGATGCGCCAGCATGGTCTGTTCGCCGGCGCCATCATGGATGAGCCGGCGCAGCGCTTCATCGACTTCGATCAATTCATAAATACCGGTTCGACCCTTGTAACCGCTTTGGTTGCAGGCATCACAACCGTGGGCGCGATACACCACCGAGCCTTCGGGCAAGCCGAAGCGTTGCTGTTCACTGAGATCTGCCGCAACGGGCTGGCGACACTGTTGGCACAGGCAGCGCACCAGGCGCTGCGCCAGAATCACTTCGATACTGGACGACAACAGAAACGGCTCAATGCCCATGTCCTGTAGTCGCGTCACTGCACCGATGGCGGTATTGGTATGCAGTGTCGACAACACCAGGTGGCCGGTCAGCGACGCCTGCACCGCTATCGCTGCGGTTTCCTGATCACGGATCTCGCCCACCATCACCACATCAGGATCCTGTCGCAGGATGGCGCGCAGGCCGCGCGCAAACGTCATCTCCACCTTGGTATTGACCTGTGTCTGGCCGATACCGGGCAACAGGTATTCCACCGGATCCTCGATGGTGAGGATATTGCGCTGGCGATTGTTGATATGATGCAGACCCGCATACAGGGTTGTGGTTTTGCCCGAGCCGGTGGGCCCGGTCACCAGAATAATGCCGTGCGGCTTCTGCAGAGCACGACTGAATGCCTGATAGACCTGCGCCGGCATCGCCAGTTGTTCCAGATCCAGTTGCCCGGCCGCCTGATCCAGCAAACGCAGCACGATGCGCTCGCCAAACGACGAGGGTATGGTTGACACCCGGATGTCCACCGCATGCCCGGCCAGACGCACACTGATACGACCGTCCTGCGGCAGGCGTTTCTCGGCAATATCCAGCCGCGCCATCACTTTAAGACGTGACACCAGCACCGGGCCCAGCTCCGCCTTGGGCGCCAGTACATCCCTGAGCACACCGTCAACACGAAAGCGCACTGACACTCTGTGTTCAAACGGCTCAATATGAATATCGGACGCCTTTTCACGAACAGCCTGCGACAGCACGGCATTGATCAGCCTAATCACCGGCGCGTTGTCAGCGCCCGACATCAGATCACTGTTTTTGGGAATCTCGTCGACCAATGCACCCAGATCAAAATCATCCCCCAGCTCGTCAGCGGCGCGCTGGGCGGCGTCGGCACCACTCTGGTACAGCCGGGTCAAGCGTTGCTGGAACGTCTCTGCATCCAGGCTGACCGGTGCAAATGCGCGACCCAGTACCCGGCGCAGTTCCATCAACACCGGCACCGTCAATCCGGGCCGATGATAGACTACACCTTCGTCGACGATGACACCGTGGGCATCCGCGAAGTCGTAAGGCAACATGGCAAAGCCATTGTCCGGCGCCGTCTGCTCGCTCACGGCGCGTCCCCGGCGTTTGTGTCGGTCGCTGTTCCGGTTGTTCCTGCTGCCGACGATGCCGCGCCAGGAGACACGCTTTCCCACGGCGGCAACACCGGCAGCTCGCCGGCGTCAAACAGGAAGCCGTGTAATGGCGTTTGCTGCAATTGCTGATCCCGTATCAGCTGGTATTTTTCAGCGGTCGCGCCTCGAAGGGCATCATCGGTGCGCAAAATCGTCGGGCGGATGAACACCAGCAAATTGGTCTTCTGCACCGAACTGTTGCGTGAGCGGAACAGTTGTCCAATGCCGGGTATGCTGCCCAACAGCGGAACGCGGGTTTCGTTCTGCACCACGTTGTCGCGTATCAATCCGCCCAGTACCACCGTTTCACCATCTGCCACCGTGACCCGGGTTTCAATCTTGCGCTCATTGGTGATCAGGTCGACTGCGCCCGCTTTTGGCGAAATACTGGAAATCTCCTGACTGATATCAAGCGCGACCCGATCACCGCGATTGACATGAGGGGTGACCTTCAAGGTTGTGCCCACATTCTGTCGATTGATGGTCTGAAACGGATTTTCCACTCCGCCACTGCCGCCTGGCGTGGTAAATGACCCGGTCAGAAACGGCACACTTTCGCCAACCGTGATCACCGCTTCGGTATTGTCCGTGGTCAATATGTTTGGTGTCGACAGAATATTGGCACCGGAGTTGGCCTGCAGCAGATCAATCAGCGCCAGCAAGTCGGTGCTGCCGCCCAGACGACCCAGGCCAATAGTCTGTCCGGCCGCACCGGCCAATCCAGCAGCGATGCCGGTTAACGCTGCCGTGCGATCTTCGTTCAGCGCACCATCAACCACCAGACCCAACTGTTGCAGATTGTTACCGGCATCAAAGCTGCTGGCAAAAGCACCGCTTTCATCACGGAACAGCCACTGAATCCCCAGGTTCTGCCCCACGTCATCATTGATCTCGACAATGACCGCTTCTACCAGCACCTGCGCACGCTGAATATCCAGACGTTGCACGATATCAAGCAGCGAATCGATGATGTCCAGACCCGCAGTGATAATGAGGGCATTGTTGTCCGGATCCGCCTCAATGGTCGCACGCCGGCCCGTCTGATTTTCCGCGCTGTCTCCCTCAGCCAGCCCGAACATGTTGCGTACAACCGAGCTCAGGACTTCGGCAATGCGGGCGGCGTCGGCGTATTCAAGATACACCACACGCGTATTACCGCTTTGTTCGCGCGGTTGATCAAGCAGTCTTACCAGGCCGCGAATATTATCGCGCTGACGTTGGCCACCGGTGATCAGTACGGAATTCGTGCGTACATCAGCACTGATCTGCAATCGTGTGCCCACCGGTTCCTGATCGGCCACCTGCGGATCCTCGTTCATTTCCCGCAACAATGCGACGATCGTGCCAGCTTCAGCAAACTCCAGGCGGATTACTTCAGTTTCAGGTATGGAGGTCTGGTCGATACGTTCAAGAATCTGTCTTATACGTTCAATATTGGCCACGGTGTCAACCAGCACTATCATGTTGCCGTTCGGGTACGCCGACATCTGGCCGTTGCTCTGCGATACCAGAGGGCGCAACACCGGCAGCACTTCGGCCACCGAGACATTGTCGAGCTGGATGGCTTCGGTGACATAACGATTGCTATCGGTCGCATCGTAATTGGAAAACGGCAGCGGCGCTGAACGCGCTTCCTGCGTCGGCAGAATGCTGACCATATTGTCGCTGGACTCCACTGCAGTAAAACCATTAATGTCCAGTGCGCGCAGGAAGATACTGTAGTAACCCTGTGCATCGACGGGCTGACTGCTCATCACGGTGATCTGCCCGCGCACACGTGGGTCGATAATCATGGTTTTACCGGTGACATCCTGTACCGCGCGAATAACTTCGAGAATGTCGCTTTCGCGGAAGTTCGGCGTCCAGCTTTGCTCCTGCGCCAGGGCACCGGTGGTCAGCGCAAACGCCATCACAACACCGACCAGAAAGCGGTATAAAGCCGAACTTGAAAAGGATTGCTTGCTCATCATGGCCTGCTGTTTCATCTAAAGGGGTTCCTGCTGTTGTCGTCAGAATGCAAACGCATCACGGCTTACTGTCACCGTCATCGTGGAGTTGTTGCGAATCAGCGCCAGATCCACCTGGTTCCGGTTCGCCAGTTGGCGAGTCAAAGAAGACAGATCATTGTCCTGATTGACGGCAACACCGTCGACCGAGGTAATGATGTCGCCCGCCTGCAAACCAGCTGCTGTGAGCATGGCCGGATCGCTGTCTTCCCGGATCTGGAAGCCGCGGACAGTGCCATTGTCGCGATAGATTCGAATCTGTACACGTTCGGTCAGCGACGCGGCCGCAGACTCTTGCCTTTGCATTGAGGCCAGGCCAGAGTTGCCGGCACGGACGGCGGGCACACTGGCAGACGCCTGCGGCTCATACATCCACAGGGATTCCAGACGCCCATTGTTGTTCAGCACCACATAGCCGGGATGCACGCTTTCCAGCATCACGCCGGGCGTGGTGAATTGCAGCTCGTCACCGATAAAATAGATACGTTGCTGTTCACCGCTGGCAATAATCGCTGACGAATCTGCTGCCGCGCTGCCGGCAATCGAGCCCCGCAGGACCAGACTCAAGCGAGTACTGGCAGCCTGCCGCGATTCGCCGCCACTACTGTCCGGGGTATTGTTGCTACGACCGTTTTTGAGCCGGAAATTTGCCTGCAGGTACGCGACATCAACACCGCCAGCTTGCCGGGCTGTGCGCGCCACAGGTTGCGTGGCAGGCAACACTGAGCCGGCGGCGGCAGAGGATTGCTGAGAATTGAATAACCAGAAAAGTCGCGCCAGACTGTGACCCGCCCAGGCCAGCATCGCGATAATGATTATCGCGGTGAGACCCGGGCGCAACACAGAGGCAAAGCTCTGTCGAGTTTTAAGCAAGATCGTGTTCAGTATACTCTCCCAAATATGCTGATCGCGCCTGATTGAGCTGTACCGCGCCGTCGTGTTACGGCGCGGGTTTTACAGGTTCCATTGCAGATCCAGTCGCAGTCTGGCACCACTTTCCACGTCGATAATGCGGACGTCGTCGCGGTAGAACTCGCGATTCTCATTCAACAGGTTCTGCGCGCGCAGACGCAGCGTCAGACTGTCGGTGGGGAAGTACGAGTAGGTCAGATCCAGTGAGTGGAACGGATCTTCGAACGCATCAGGTGACGGTGAACGACCACCAAAAAATACGCGCTCACCGAACACGTTGTACAACAAGGATGCCGAGTGCTGGCCATTTTCCGAGTCATATCCCAACTGCGTATTCACAACGTATTCCGAGTGCCCGGTCAGGCGACGCTTCAGACTGGTCTGTGAACTGGCTTCGGTGAAGGTCAGCTCTGAATCGCTCAATACCAGGTTGCCACTGACAAAGAAACCGGCACCAATCACTTTCAGGCCTTCGAATTCAACACCGTAGATCTCGCCGCCTTCCGCATTTTCAAAACTGAGCAGACGTGCATCCTGTGGCCCCGGACGCTCGACACGCTCAATCGGATTGGCGATATCCTTGTAGAACAAAGACACGGTGAGGTTGTCACCATTATCAAAAAACAGCTCCGTACGCAGGTCGATGTGTTCGATATCGGAGAACTTCAGGTTCGGGTTACCGGCGACACGGTCGTTCAACTCAGGGTCGATGAACTGAATATTGGCGTATTCGCGCAGATCCGGGCGAACCACTGTCTTACCGTAACCCAGACGCACCTGGAAGTTTTCCGTACCCAGGAAACCGTCCTGCATGTAAGTCAGTGCCGCTGCCGGATAAAAATCATCATCGCGCACCGTGAAGGTCTGATCAGGCGACTGCATCTGCTCAATAATACCATTCAGGGAATTCCCGGTGTAATCCAGTAAATCCAGTGGCAACACACCACGATTGAAGTCTTCCCAGCGCACACCAACCGTCGCACGCCAGTTATCCATAAAGAAGGCATCAACAGAACCAAACGCGGCCGCCTTGGTTTCGGCGGCCAGATAACTCTCGGTGCCGAAGTTGGAACCCATATCCAGGAAGAAACCGTTATTCAGATCGGACAGATTGTTGTCGCTGAACACCTGTGCCGGGGCGCCATTGCGACCCAGCGCGCCCATCACGATATTGGCCGTATAACCCTGATAGTCACGGGATTTCCGGCTTCGGTTATAGCCGCCACTGATGGTACCGTCGGCAAAACCCAGATCGAAAGGCGCATCGACCTGATACCCCCAGCTTTCTACCTGGTCTTCCAGATTCAGGAAGCTGAACTGCGCTGACGCACCGGTATTAACCTGGGTTGCCAGCAAGGCGTCGGTGTTGGGGTCGCGCTGGTTGATTGACTGCACGGATGATGCATTGGGTACTTCGGTGCTGGCGCGGGCATCGGAGTAGTACCAGTTAACATCCAGACTGGTAATAAAATCGAACACCGCCGGAATTGTCAGGAAGTCCAGGTCATAACGTTCAAAGGTGTGTTCACCGGTGACCTGATTGACTTTGAGCTCGCGCTTTTCCAAGCGAGTGATATTGGTTTTGCGTTGACGGCCGTTGGCCTGCTGAAAGTCAGCGTTGTAACCCAATACGATGGAGGACTGATCTTCATCATCGCGCAGCAGATAACTGTTGGTGCCAATTTTGTGGCGATCCTGATAGTTGATGCTCAGGTTGACGGCAGCGGTTGTGCTCTCGTTAGTGAACGTGCGCTGGATATTTCTGAACGATTCATCAGGGTCAGTAAAATTCTGCTCAAACTGATCCGAATTGCGGCTGGATTCGCCAATGGAAACATTGGCCAATGCGCCAAATGACAGATCATTGTTAATGTCCCAGGCATTGCCAGCAGTAACCGAAATGTTGCGATCCGGGTCGAGGTCTGTTTCGCGGTCAATATCAATATTACGATTCAGGTCCAGCATCAGGTCGCGGTTAATCGCAACGCCTGCAGCCTGCTGCGCAGCCGTGGGTGTGCCCGACCCCGGAAATTCGAAACGGGTAATATTGGCAGGGCTGATATCGCCCTGATACTTGTTCAGTGCTTGCATGATTGATGACGGCAGGTCGCCCTGGTCACCCAGATTGGGCAGACCTTTGCCGGAGTTTTCGGTATTCCAGCCGGTGCCCACGCCGATATCAAAAACCAGCTCATCCGGCGTACCACGGGTACGGATGTTGACGTTGCCGCCACCAAAAGCTGCCGGCTGATCCGCCGAGTAGGCTTTGCTGATCTTGACCGACTCAAGAATCGACGCCGGGATGTAATCCAGCGGAATCACGTTACGACTCAGCTCCGGAGAGGGAATCTCCGCGCCGTTTAGTGTGGCGCTGGAGTAGCGCTCGCCCAGACCGCGCACGTAGATGAATTTGCCATCGACCAGCGTCAGACCGGTCACCCGACGCAGCGCCGAGGCGACATCGGAGTCACCGGCACGTGAGATCTGCTCAATGCCAACAACTTCGGCCGCAAACGGTTGCTCAATCCGCTCCATGACCAGCGACCGGGCCGCATCTCGCAATCGGCCGGTGACGACGATTTCGTCAATCTGGGGAGCTGCCTGCGCAGAACCGGCGTCCTGCGCCAGTGCCGATGGCGCCACTGCGAAGCCCGACACTGTCAGCGCGACTGCCAGCGCCAGTTCCCGTTTCTGCCAAACCATTTGTTTTTTCATGATCATAACCTGTAATTTTGTCAGCATCTTCAAGCCCGAACGGGGATAAGTCCGCAAACCGGCCTTATCCCCGTGAGTCTGCGTCCGGTAACCAGACGCAATCGGCGGTGTTACAGGCCGGTTGTCCAGCCTGACACCCAGTCGTCACCTTCTTTTACTGCACCGACAAAGTCGACAGCTTCGAAGAAGGAGCTGCTACCTGAACCGCCCAACGCCGGTGCAGAAGCTGCATCGAAGTTGTTGTTCAGGCGGGTCACATCAAACACATTGACGTTGATCGCAGTACCGTTGGCATCCGTCAGGTTTGCTGCGGTGACGTAAGCGGTCGGGTTGGCCGGGCTCAAACCCTGGATCACGTTCGCCGGCAAATTGGCAGGCGCATCTACCACAGCGTTACCGCCGTTGACCCACCAGCTACGAACGTCAAAACCGCTGGCTTTCAGCGCTTCAGTACAGGCGACCACGTTGCCGCTGGCGACCGAGATGCCGGAGTTGATGCCGGAAATGGTCTGTGCGCTGTCAATTTCCATACACTCGTTGCTGGCCATGCCGTCTGCACTGGATGTGATGATGGAGTTGTACATTTCAAAGTACGTGCCTTCACGATACAGAGGGCCTTCCGCATCACCCTTGGAGCTGGGAGCAGTACCGTTATTGGTGTCCACATTGGAGGTGATGCAGGTCATGTTTGACACGCGCCCCTTGGTGAACGGCGCAATATCGTCAGGGCGGCTGTCACCGGTGTTATCAGCCTCGATGCAGCGGTTGCCGCCTGAGGTATGAATGAACAGGCCAAACTGCATATCGCCCGCCCAACCTTCTGAGTAATCGAAAGCGTCATCGCCAACGTTAACACCGACGATGTACTTCAGGTCCACTGCGCCACCGAACATTTCGAAACCGTCGTCCAGTGTGGTGTAAGTCTGTACGTATTCAACGGTTGTGCCTGAGCCAACAGCGTTAAAGGTCAAGCCGTTCACTTCGTCGCCATCAACCACTTCAAAACCGGCGTGACGAATCTGCACATAACGCAACACACCGGAGTTCTCGGCATTGTTATTGCCACCGTAGGTGTTGGGCTTGCCTTCAGCTGCCACGTGACAGTTGTGCGGGTTGCTGGAAGTTGACTGACGATCAGCATCGGTACACTTGTTGGTAAGACCATTGCCGTTGATCTGTATGCCACCCCACAGACCACGGTCGGCCTCGGTAGCCTGACCATCGCGCAGGTCGGCGACGGCACTGAAAATAATGGGACGCTCACGTGTGCCTTCCGCAATGATGCGAGCACCACGCGTAACCACAACGTAATCCTGAGAACTGAAGAATGCGAGCTCGGCGCCAGCGCCAATAGTCAACGTGGGGCCTTCGCCGTCCTGCGGGATACGCACGCCCTGGGCAGCGGAGTTCTCGTTAACATCGCGACCAACAAACAGACTGTCTTCAAAAATGTGCAGGCCATCATCAGGCAGGTCGTTGATGACCAGATCAGAGGTCAGCGGACGCGTGTCAGCAACAAATGTAGAAGAATAGGTACAATTGGTGCCGTCGTAGCTGCCCTGCAGAGTCTGGCCGGATGCTGTATAGCTGGCACAGGGGTTGGTTGTACCGCTGTTGTCACCACCCTGGTTGGTGGTATTGTTGGAGTTCGTCACAGTCGTTGAGGGTGCCAGTGTCACACCGCCGCCGTCACAGGCGGTCACTGCCGCTGCCAGCAGGCTGATGCTGAAAATAGTCTTGATGTTCATGTTCACAATCGCTCCTTTTTATGGTCCTGCACCAGAAATTGGTCTTGGCAATCGAGTCGCTGTCGAGTCGAAAACTGAGCGGTTCAATCAACCTGGGACAGACAAATTCGATGCCCAGGCAACCGCGGTGCGATATTGTTGATCAGCAATCGTGTCAGAATCGTGACAAGCAAAGGCAGTCAAAATATTTTTGGCATTTTTTGAAAATGTTATATTTCAATGCTTTACAGATATCACGAAATACGCGACCGCTAACCGGATTACGGAAAAAGGAGTAAAATCATGATTTTGAGACAGCTCTATGACGCAGTGTCGTCGACCTACACATATTTGCTGGCAGACGAAAAAACCCGCGAAGCCATACTGATAGATCCGGTCTTTGAACAATCACAACGTGATCTGGCGCTGCTCCAGGAGCTCGACCTGACATTGAAAATCGTGGCCGACACTCACGCGCATGCCGATCACATCACTGCCGCCTGGCTGCTGAAACAGAAGACCGGGTGCCGGATCGCATCCTCGGTTGTCATCAGTGCGCAACATGTCGATATCCCGCTGCGCCACGGCGATCGTTTTGGCGTCAGCGACATCACTCTGGAAGTGCGGGCCACGCCCGGTCATACTGATGGCTGCAACACATATGTGCTGGCTGACCACAGTATGGCGTTCACCGGCGACACCCTGCTTATCCGCGGCTGCGGGCGCAGTGACTTTCAACAGGGCGACCCGGCGAAACTGTATCACTCCATCACTGAACAGATTTTCAGCTTGCCTGACAGCTGCGCGATCTACCCGGCTCATGACTACAACGGCCGCACCCGTTCATCGGTTGCGGAAGAAAAAGCCTTTAATCCGCGCGTCGGTGGCGGAGCCAACGAAAAAGACTTTGTGCATTACATGCAGGCCATGCAATTACCGCATCCAAAAAAGATCGACGAGGCCCTGCCCGCCAATATGCGCAGTGGTATGCCAGAAGACGGTAAATTGCCCGACGAGCCTGACTGGGCCGACATACGCATCACCTTCGCTGGTATTGCCGAAGTTGAACCGGAATGGGTGATACAGAACCAACCCTCAGTCACCATCCTTGATGTTCGCGAAGTCGATGAACAGGATGAACCGCTCAACGGCGTTAACAATGCCATGTCCATACCCTTGAGTGAACTGCGCCAGCGCGTTACCGAGGTACCACAAGACCGGCCCGTAGTGACTCTGTGTCGCTCCGGCAAACGTTCGTCACTCGCCGTGGGCATCCTCAAGGACGCAGGTCATGAGCGGGTGGCAAACATACACGGCGGTGTTCTGCACTGGCAAAATAGCTGACATTTTCGGTCCATTCAGCAGGCGTTAATTCGGAGCATCGTAGGCTGTCCCTGACAATCGAATAACCGGGCTCTCCGGCGACAGACTCAGAGGGACAATGACATGAAAATAAAACACCTGCGCAACTTACTGGCGGCACTCGTGCTGGCGGCTGGCAGCAACATGGCAGCGGCTGACGCCGGCTCAGTCAGCAGTGCCTGTGCATCGCTGGAATTTATGGCAAAGATGTTGGCGGTGAACACCACGCTGCCTGCCAACTATGACAACCCCCGACAACTGACCGACATGCAGTCGGCCATGCAAGAGCTGAACCGACTGGCCTGCCAACCCGTGCTGTTGACTGAAACTACCCGCTTCAGCAGCCGCTACGGCAATGGCCAGTTTGTGTCTGCAGACCTGTATGACTCCGCCTGGTATTACCCCAATGGGCAGCTGTTTGTCGCGCGGCCGGGACGTGATACACCCATCTACTACCCTAACGGGCAGGTCATGGCGTTCCGCTGGGCGCGGGGCGGCCAGACGCTGTATTGGCCCAATGGCAACCCAGCCACCTTCAGCTTCCGCACGATCAACGAGGCCTGGTATTACCCGGACGGTCACATCATCACTTACCTGGCCGGCGCCCGCGATGAACGCTGGTTTTACCCGTTCGCCCGCCTCGACGGTCAGGTCGGCCAGGAGCTGATTTCATCCCACTGGGGCGTCGACGGCGAAACCTTCCAGGCCATCAACTACACCAACGACGGCTGGATGTTCATGCGGCTCGAGCGTATTCGCGACAAGCTGGTGCTGTCAGACGCCGAATTGCTCGACGTGCCTGGTGTCTTGCTGATGCTGACGCGCTTTTATCAGGTGCCGGACGCTGCCAAACAATTCATGCCCGGCGACAGCAGTATTACCGATGCGCCATGGTAACAAACGTCACCCCTATTGACGGCTGTTATCCGTCGCACTGGCCGGCACCAATTTCCTGCACGGTTATTGCGGCCGGTGCATCGGCAGACGATTTATAGAACGTCAACTTCTGGTTGATAAATACCGGGCACTCTTCGTCATCGTGACTGATATATATTATGTGTGTCCTGCCCCTTTTTGCTATCAGATCCAGCATGGCAAGCAGCTTTCCCCGATGATGGTCATCAAGCCCGACACTGGCTTCGTCCAGTACCAGAACCCACGGTTGCTTGACCATGGCGCGGGCAAGCAGCACCAGCCGTTGTTCGCCGAATGACAGTTCGTGGTAATACGCGCGCGCGAGCTCACCGAGACCCAGGGTTTTCAGCCAGGCCTGCGCAGTTGATGCCTCAGCGGCACCGCTGTCATCGTATAACCCCTGTGAGTCGAAAAAACCGCTGACCACCACATCCAGCGCTCGCCAGCCCTTGATGTACCTGTTGTGCAATTCATTGGACACAACACCAAACCGTGCCTTGATCTGCCACACGGTTTCCCCGGTACCGCGCAGCCGGCCAAACAGATATACGGGTTGACCATATGCTTTGTGGTTATCGCCATCGATCAGCCCCAGCAGCGTCGACTTGCCACTGCCATTGGGGCCTGCAATCAAAACATGCTGCCCGGCCTTCATTTCCCAGTGCAGATTGCTGAATACCGGTTTGTCGCCATACGCAGCGCTGACACCGCGCAAGGAAATCAGACTTTGTCCGGGCGCCGCCAGCGCCTGTTCGTAACCCACACACGGCGCCGGTAACTCTGCTGGCAGTTGCGCGACATCGGACATCCACGACGTGCCCGGAGCTTTGGTGTCAGCGCTACGCGCAAAGACTTCGTCGCGCATGCCAACAGCAGTCACCACCAGATCATGCATCAGTGCCAGATGAGTGATGCCGGGTAGCACATCCCGACGACGACGGCTCAATTGCAAAGTGCAGTTGTCGGCTGACATCCAGCACTCAATGGCCTCGCGAATTCGATTGGCGCTGATGCGGTCGATACTCTCTAGCGGATTATCCAGGATCAGTAGTTTCGGGCGCCGGTACAGGGCACGGGCGAGTAAGGCACGCCGGACCTGCCCTGAAGACAGAAAACGAATACCCTGGTTCCTGATAGCGGCAATATCCAGTAGCGTCAGAACGGAGTTGAGCCGGTCAGTGTCCAAAGGGTCAATGCCGGCCGAACAGATAAGGGCGCTGACCGTTGTTCCTGCATCCGTGGCAGAGGTGCTGAACTCACTGACATCGTGCCGGTCGTCGTGCTGCCACCAGCGCTTCTGTTCGGCAAAGGATACTTCGCAAATGTCAGCACGCGGATCAAAACCATCGGCAAATGTTGGCTGACCGCTACCACAGAGCCGGCCACTGAGCAGAGCAGCCAGCATCGACTTGCCGGCACCGTTGCCGCCGAACACACACCAGTGCTGACCGGGAAAGAGCGCGAGTGCATCGACACGCAATACGTTGCGCGCCGAGATTCGATACCGGGCGTTATTCAGTTCGATCAGGGGGGTCGACATCGCTGTTGATATCACAGAACTCTCAGGGTCGGTTACCCAGGGCGCGTTGCATGACCTCGTACTGCACTGACATCAGATGGCCGACAGAGCGCCTCCAGTATTCCGAATTGTGTCTGCCGTGAGCCTGCATATAATCGAACGGGATATCATTGAGTAACAGAATCTGCATGAATTCCAGCGCCGCATTGATCAGGCCGTCATCAATACCACTGTCCAGATAAATATGTGGCAACTGGCTCTTGGGAACTTCATAGATGATATGGAAAGGATCATAGGCTTGCGCCTGCGCGACAGTTGCAAAATCAGTGCCCTGAGGATTGCGATCATCCTGACTGCTGAATCCCGGAATATCGATGATCTGCGAGATGAAGGCGTCAGCACGTGCCAGTTCCGGTGAGTCCCGGACGCTGCGCGCTACCGGTGCCGGCTGGCCCTCGGCGATGGCCGTGGCCCGGTCCCTGGCATGTGCCAGCGCACCGCTGGTACTCGCCATGGAGACAAACAGGTCGGGATGTCGCAGACCCAGCATTATCGCGCCATAGCCCCCCATGGACAGGCCGGCAACGGCCCGGCCTTCCCGGCGGGCCAGGGTGCGAAAATTGCTGTCAACATGACCAATCACATCGCGCACGATATGATCTTCCCAGTTGTTGCGCTGATTTCCCTCGCTGCTGGCATAGTTGATATACCAGCTATTGCCGGCATCCGGCATTACCACAATCAGATCAGAGAAGTTACGGGCATAAAACGCTGCGCCGAGATTGCGGCCCCACACGGTATAGTTCTGCATGTAACCGTGCAGCAGATAAATGACCGGGTAACGTTCATCGGATTCGTCGTAGCCGGGCGGCAACACGATATCGAACTTCATTTGCCGCGAAACAGCCGGGCTGAAAAAAGACACCGTTTGCAAACCGGCAGGCAATGCCGGTGCTGCTGGTGATGGCTCCGCTGCCGGCTGGGCCGACAACGCGGGCGTCGCCAGTGCCAGCACAATCCACAGGCAACGGGTCAGTAAATGTACAGCAATCAGTCTGTGGCTCATGGCGGATCCAGCTTGCTAAAGTGGTATGGGGCCGGTCGAAAAACGTTCACGATCGGCATCGGTGGCGTCTTCACGGCATTCCCCGCGCACCGAAAATCCGCTAAGGGTCTGCTCGCGGTAAAGTTCGAAAAAGCCTTCCCGGCAATACGCCGTGCGTTCCATGATCAGTGTCAGGCGCTGCTCAATGTTGCGCTCACCCATCAGCAATTCATCGCCTGCGCGACCACGCGGGCGAGCGGGCGTCGCGGTGTCAGTGTTTTGTTCCGGCCGCAGATAGTCGCGCTGCAGGACAAAAAACTTGGTTCCTTCCTCTGTTATCTCGGGTATCAGGCGCTCACTGGCCGGCGGGGCGACATAGCTGGACATGCCGCCGCATGCCGTCAACGCTGTGGCCAGCATCACTGATAAGGCAAATTGCCGTGTTCGCATAGCTTCCTCGCAATCGAAATGCCGACCCGATAGTCGTGACGACAATGGGAAACTCTAAAGTCACCGACGCCTAAAGGCAAGCGCCAAGCGCCTGACAGTGTCAGGCAGGCGGTCTGAACTGGACTCAGCGGGCGCACACTGACATCATTGACACACGGCTGTCAGCACACATGGAGTCACATCACATTGACACACAATAACAAACGGGATGAAACGGCCCCTCTGCCATTTGGCAGCCATAGCCCTGCCCCCGTGTTAAACCGGTTGCTCGCTGTGTGTCATCGTGACCATGGCCCGCGTAGCAGTCGGCTGTTGGCACCGGTGCTGCGCAAGGTCATGACCCGACTGACACCATTGCCTGTTGATATCTGTGTCGGTGGATTAAATCTACGCTGTCAGTTCAATGACAACTATTCAGAGAAAAAATTCGTGTTTACCCCATGGCGCTACGATCTGCCGGAGCGCAGATTACTGCGCGAAAACCTGCCGGCAGACGGCGTGTTTCTCGACATCGGTGCCAACATCGGGCTTTACACATTAACAGCGATGCAGGTCATTGGTGCAGGCGGGCGCATCCTGGCGTTCGAACCCAACCCGGCGACACGCCAGCGTCTGCTGTTTAACATTGCGGCCAACTCATCGAAAGTCAACGCGCCAGCACCCAATGTGCTGGAGATCGGCATTGCTGACCGCGAAAGCCAGTTTGTGCTGCAACTGGACAGCAGCAACCTCGGCGCCAGCAGCATAAGCGATAACAATCGCTCGCGCCTGGGTCACGACGACCCACGCCGGACCGATGTCATCATCCATTGCCGCCCCCTGCTGAGCGTCTTGCAGGAGCAGCAGATCAGCCACATCGACGTCCTCAAAATTGACATCGAAGGTGCCGAGGACAAGGCCATGGGCCCATACCTGCGCGAGGCGCCGGATGCGCTACTGGCCAGACTTGTGATCATCGAAAATTCGCCGCACCTGTGGCAGGAGGATATTTTTGCCCTGCTGCAACAGCGCGGTTACCAGCGTATACTGCACAACCGCATGAATTCCGTGTTTGAACGACAGCCCGGCGCCACGGCGCAGGGACTCAGAACTACACCCCGTGCACAAAGAGCCATGTCATGAAACTGTCTGTCATTGTTACCACTTATAACGCCCCGGCATGGCTGGAGAAAGTCCTTTGGGGCTACAGCGTGCAGGAGCACACTGATTTTGAACTGATAATCGGTGACGACGGCTCTGGACCCGAGACCAGGACATTGCTCGACAGGCTTCGCGTTGAAACCGGCCTCGATATTAAACACGTATGGCAGGAAGATGACGGCTTCCGCAAATGCGCCATCCTGAACAAAGCGATTGCTTGCGCAACCGGTGACTATCTGGTTTTTTCCGATGGTGATTGTATTCCGAGACGCGACTTCCTTGCGGTTCATGCCCGCGAGGCGGAGCCGGGCCGATACCTGTCCGGGGGTTATCATAAGTTGCCGATGTCCACCAGCACCGACATAAGCCACGACGATGTGTTAAGCGGTCGCTGTTTTGAGCTGTCATGGCTGAAGCAGCATGGACTACCATCAAGCTACAAGAACAGCAAACTGACGGCAGGGCCGGTGCTGGCCAGGTGGTTCAATCGACTGACGCCGACGCGTTGCAATTTCAAGGGTTCTAATGGCTCGGCCTGGCGCCAGGATGTTCTGGCCATCAACGGTTTTGACGAACGTATGGCATGGGGTGGTCTGGACCGGGAATTCGGTGTCCGCCTGATCAATCTGGGCATCAAACCCAAACATGTACGCTACAACGCGATTGTGATTCACCTTGATCACAAACGGGGCTACAAGGACCCGGCGACGGTGAAAGCGAATAAGGCACTGCGACTGGAGAACGCAAAAAAAGGCGTTTACTGGACCGATTTCGGCATTGCCAGGAGTAAGCCCGGGAACGTGCAGTAGACTGTTGCTACAGACATGTCATGACCATCAGGGTAAGCCTTACACACCGACAACGAGTCGCGCAGCACAAGATCCAGCACTGATTCCCGGGCCTCAGGGGACTATCGACTGGGCAACCAGAGACTTGAACAGTGCCGACAAATTATAGGCGCCCGAGGGTTGTATCTGCAGCATCAACACCGCCACGGTCCCTGTTTCGGGGTCGGCCCAGGAAAACGTACCCAAGGAGCCGTTCCAGCCAAACTCTCCGTTGTTGCGCGCGAACCCACTCTCTGCGGCGTCAATGACAACACTGAAACCGTAGCCCCAGCCCAGATCGCGCATGGGACGCTGGGGATTGAGCGCGATTGGCAGCACCTCGGCAGGAAGCTGGTTTGAGGTCATCAGGGCAACCCCGGGCTCGCTGAGTACGCGCTGTCCGTCCAGCTCGCCACCATTCATGAAGGCCTGCAAAAAGCGCAGGTAGTCCGGCACCGTGCTGACCAGGCCCGCAGCACCTTCCATCAAAGGAGGATCCTGCGTGATGGGTATCTCCATATCAGGCTCCCGCTGCATGCCTTGCGGGCCCAGGCGATACACACCAACCGCCTGGTCTATTTTGCCCTCAGGTACAAAAAAGCCGGTATCACCCATGTCAAGCGGCGACAGTATTGCTGTTTGCAGGTAGTCATCCAGTGGCAGTCCGGACACAATCTCCACGACCCGCCCGAGCACCGTCGTCGAGATACTGTAGTTCCAGACCGCGCCCGGATCAGCGATCAAGGGCACCTGCGCTACCTTGTCGGTCAACTGCACTAATGTATCCGCGCGCGAACGCACCTCACGGTCGACATACAGAGCGCTGTTGCGATGACTCAGGCCGCCAGTGTGTAACAACAGATCCGCGATCGTAATGCGCCGGGATGCCGGCCGGGCAGACCCATCAGGGTCGGCGGGATTTTCCAGCACCAACATATCCGTGAATGCGGGGATATAATGTGACACCGGGTCATCGAGCCGCAACTGACCCTGTTCTATCAGTTGCATAACCGCCAGTGACACGATGGGTTTGCTCATGGACCGGATCTGGAATATGGCATCGGCGCGCATGGGGACCTGTTGTTCCACATCCTGCCAGCCCAGACTTTCCAGGTACACAATACGGCCATGGCGGGCGATACCGGCTACCAGGCCCGGGATGTGACCGGCATCAACGTAGTGTTGCAAAGTTTCGGTAATCAGCGCCAGTCGCGCAGGTGAAAATCCAAGTGCATCAGGCTCTGCCCTCGGCAGTGCTGCTGTCACGCCAACCATTCCGGCGGCGATCATGAACGTACTCAGGCAAGTCCGTAAAAGAGACATTTTCATGGCGTTGTTTGCTTTGTAGTTAGACAGGCGTTTGTTGTACACCAGCACCCTGCCTGACACAAGCGCTTTGCCCCTGCCGTGGCTTATGCCAAAGCAAAAAAAAGGGGAAGCATTTCTGCCTCCCCTTTTTTTCCGGAGTCGCTACCCCGGGATGCAAATCAGCAATTTACTGAGCCGCACTTACCAGGTTGCTGTCTGCCGGCGCGTTCTCGGTGACCGCATAACGGCTCTGGTCTACCAGCTTGTAGTAAACCTGACCGAAGAACATTTCGTCCCAGCTCTGGTCGCCCCATGGCACGTCACGAGACGCATCCGGGTTGGCCTTGTTCTGCTCGGAATTGTCGAAGGCACCGGTTGCAACTACGCGGGTTCCGGCAGGCACCAGCATCGGCTCTTCCAGCTTGTACTCCATCTGCCAGTTGTAGTTGTAATTGGCGATGTTGATCAGCGGCTTTACCGTACCATCGGGCAAGTGAGCGTCGAAGCGCATGTACTTGCCGCGGAAATGCATGTGCGGCAGGAAGCTGTGCAGGTATGCATCTTCCGGAATTTCGATCTGGGCCTGCATCTCGAAGTTGGGATCATACGCCGGAATCGTGGTCCAGGTAGGCGTGAAGATACACGCACACTCACCGGTCATACGCTCTTCCGGAATTTCATCCTCGTCGTAGAACCAGACACCAATACGGCTGGCATCCTCGGTCTCGCGGCCCGTTGTGGTGTAGTGAAGCTGGATGGCGATGGTAGAACCATCCTGCAGCAAACCACCGGTGTTGGGTTCTTCGGTATAGGGCGCCGCGCCCGGGATATAAGGCGTGATGTATGCCAGGTTTGGATCCGGCGTACCGACAAAACCGCTACCACTGGGGCGCTCACCCGGTGCAAACAGAGCGTTCAGGGTATGGTGCAGTACGGTACGGTCGCCCGGCATGTACTGACTGGCCTTGACATAACGATCCTTGCCATCAGGCAGGTTGATCGGAATGAATTCATAGCGGTAATCCAGTACCCCCGTTGCAGGAACTGACTGCTTGGGCACCTCAATGACATAGTCAGGCTCGCCGAACGCCCACTCTGTGGGTGGCCACTCAATCATGGCCAGCGGATCTGTGCTGCCATCTTTCTTTGAACCGGCAGCGATCCAGTCCAGCACCTTGCGCTGATCTTCGAAAGGAACCACATAGCTGTTGCGGAATTCATTGATGTGAGGGTCGATCTGACCCGGCGGCATGCGCTTGGTCATCAGAACTTCACGAATCATTGGCGACCAGCCTTGCAGCATGGCATGGCTGTTCAATGCGAACGGCGCAATGCCGCCTTCACGGTGACAGCTGGCACAGTTTTCAGCAATGATAGGTGCCACGTCTTTCTCGTAAGATACCGCTGTGATGTCGCGCTCAGGGTACTCGACCTCGGTGCCCCGGGCAGCCACATATTGGGTAGCAACAGATTCACCGGCTGCCACACTGGCAACGGCATCGGCGAATGCCTGACCGACTGCACCGCGGTAAACCACACGGAAAGACTTGGGATCATAAACCACGGCTTCGCCAATGTGTTCGATGCCAATTGACTCGGACACAGCCTGCACATCATCAATCAGCACAGGAATATCAGTGCCCAATGCGGCCACGTCGGCAGACACGGCTGCGCGATCTTCACCCAGCGGGTTGATCATCATGAACACCAGACCCTGATCTTCGTAGCGGGCCTTAAGTTCGCTGAATGACGCCAGCGCATCACGGGTTTCCTGAGCGCCGTTGCCCTGAACCAGGAAAACGACAGCTTTATTGTTGTCATACCAGGCCATGTGGTGAAAATAACCTTCGTGGTCCAGCAGCGCGAAATCGCCCACACGCTCATCGGCAGCGTGGCTTGCGCCCGCGCCAACGGCCAGCGACAGTGCAGTCAGTGCTGCACAGGCCGTGGTCTTGCCTTTGTTCTGAAACCAACTGATCATCGTATCCTCCAACAATTAAATATTTTTGCCTTGAACTTACAATTTGCCCTGGCCGTCTAATTCGCCTTCAATTGTCTGACCTGCAAGACTGAATCAAGCCAAAAATGAGCCCGTTCATGTTTCGAATCGTATCACTGTGGGAAACAAAGTCAAACGCTATCAGACAGATACCCGGGCGCTGCGACAGAATGTCGAATGTGTGCGACAACTCGTTGCGGAGCGGGCTGGCGGAACACTGCCCGGGCAGTTCAGGTGAGCAGAGCAGCCAGGGCATTGCGCAGACTTTTGCGAAATTCCTCTTCGCTATGAAATCCGCACAAAAAGCCCTGTAGCAGGTGGTAATACAGGGCAAACGTGCTCCAGGCCATGGTGCCGGTGAACACTTCCTTTTGCAGACGCCCGTCACGGCGCGCGCGTTCAATGAGCTTCATCAACTTGGCATACGTGCTGTTCATGATCTGGTCGATATCCTGACGACGTTGCTCGGTTGTTGAAAAGGATAACTCCTTCAACACCATGCGCGACAAGGCCTGGTCTTTCAGGTGATAGTTGATATGGCCGTCGAAAAAGGCCATCAACTGATCAATAAGTGGCTCGCCGGGCGCTATGGCAGCATAGGATTCGTCAATCATGACCAGAATATCGTCCTTGAACACCAGGACCAGCAGATCTTCCTTGCTCTTGGCGTACAGGTAAAGGGTTCCCAGTCCGACGTCTGCCTCAACCGCAATGTCCTGAATGGTTGTGGTGGTAAACCCCTTGTTGATGAACAACTGACGTGCAGCAGCGACAATTCGCTGCAAACGGATCAACTTTTTGCGCTCTCTGAGTCCCATGGACGCCAGATCCGGCTCATCACTTATCTGATTTTTTCGTGCTGTGTTTTCACCGGTCATGCTGATTGTAACCCTGCCTGGATTTAAATTGCTGTCAGATGGCCGCGACATCCGCCCAACATCACAAAATGACAACGCGCTGTCAAATATCGGCAGTCCATGGGCATGCCGGCTGTCATTCAACACTAAAGATTAACACAGTCGGATATGGCACAATAGCGCAAATTTTCCCCAAAGGTAGCATCCATGACTGAGACTCAGGCATCTAATACCAGCGTACAGGCAATCCTGCAGCAGGACCGGATACCGGTCACCGTCTTCACGTTGTCATGGTGTTCGTATTGTCACGCCGTCAAGAGCTTGCTGGACAGCCTTCGCATCCCCCATCAGACCATTGAGCTGGACAGTGGCATTTACATTGAGACCCGGCTACACCAGCAAATGCGCGCCGAATTACGCCAACTCAGTGGCAGCCAGACCCTGCCCCAGGTATTCGTCGGCCAGGAAAATATCGGCGGTTACACGGAAACGCAGGCGGCTGCGCGTGCCGGTGTGCTACAAAAACTGCTGGCAAACAAGGGCATTGAGATTTCGACACCCTGAGTGACGGAGGATGGATACCATGGCGGAAGCCCTGTTTAGTGGCCTGCACCTGCTTGGCGCCCTTGGCATGGCCGCCGGCCTGGTTATCGCAACTCTGGCTGCCGGTAGCCTGGCAGCAGACAGCCAGCAACATGAATCTGCCTATCGGACGTTCCGGAAGATATACGGGTATACCGGCCTGGCAGTCATTGTCACCATCGGCGCCGGCCTGATGTTATGGCTGGCGGTCGGCAAACCGGCCGCATTTTTCAGCAACAACCCGGTTTTTCATGCCAAGCTGGCTCTGGTCGCCACACTGCTGGCAACGGCGGTCTACCCGGCCTGGTTTTTGTGCCGGGCACAAGGACAACAACCGGTCCCCCAGGCAGTGCTCCGCATGCAGAAAAGCACGCTGCCGCTGTTGCTTGTGGTGCCTGTGCTGGCCTATCTGGCGGCACGCGGCATCGGCTACTGACAGCTTCGTGAGGCACGGATTCAGCCCAGTAGCTTTTGCAGCCAGGCAGATATGTCCCGTATTTCCTCCAGACAGACACTGTGCTGCATCGGATAGCTGCTGTATTGCGGTTGAAATCCAAATGCCTCCAGCACGCTAACGCTGTTTTTACCCAGCGCTTCATTGACCACGGGATCCGCCGTACCATGACAGATACGGATCGGCAACTTTCGGTTGGCGTCATTAATCCGGACGCTGTCCGCTGTAGGAAAATAACTCGACAGCGATAGCAGGCCTGCCAACGGGTGCGGACAGCTCAGCCCTGCCTCAAGTACAACCGCACCGCCCTGTGAGAAGCCCGCTAACACGATCCGACGGCTGTCGATGCCGTTGGCCATCTGTTGAGTGACGAACTCGTGCACTGCGGTGGCTGAGGCACGCAGCTGCTTTTCATCTACCCGACGCTGAACGTCCATTTCGACGATGTCGTACCAGGCAGGCATGACATAACCCTGATTGATGGTCACCGGTATCGATGGCGCGTGCGGAAAAATAAAACGTACGGACAAATCCGCCGGCAAATGCAGCTCCGGCACCAGACCGGCAAAATCGTTACCGTCGGCGCCCAGCCCGTGCAGCCAGATAACCGCAGCGTCAGCGGTTTTTCCCGGATTGCTTTCCCGGACAATGGCAGGTAAAAGTGACATAAACATCCCCAGTTGTGTGATTGACCCGGCGCACTGACCGGAAATATACGTGCAGGGATTATAGGGGACTGCGCATCAGTGATCGACTATAATCAGGCCCATGAAATCAATTCGTGACACCAGCAACGGACTTATGACGACACTACTTCGAAGTGTGATGGCAGCAGCGCTGCTCTATTGCGCCAGCAGCCATGCGCTCGATCCGCAGGCCTTGCGCGAGGACCTGAGTGGCAGCGATCGCGATATCGCCGATCGCATGCGCGACGACGCCCGCAAACCGGTCGACGTCCTGACCTTTCTGGAGCTGCAGGAAGGCATGACGGTGCTCGAGGTTTATGCTGCCGGTGGTTATTACACCTTTGTCCTGTCTCGCGCCGTCGGCGACAATGGCACTGTTTACGCACAAAATTCGCCACGTGCATTGCGCTATGACGAGGATCGTACCGATATCACTCAGGGCGATGCGTTAGCAGGCAAGATAGAACAAGGCAGGCTGACCAATGTGATCCGGGTTGATCGGGCGATTCAGGACACGGAACTGCCTGACGCCTCCGTGGACTTCATTCTGGTGTCCCAGATACTGCATGACTATTACAATGGCAGCCCCGCCAGGGCGCACGGCCTGCTGGTCGAGCTGCACAGATTGCTCAAACCCGGCGGCATCGTGGGCATCATTGACCACACTGGCGCCGAGGGCAACGACAACCGGCGCCTGCACCGCATGCTGAAGACACAGGCAATCGAGGCGGTTACCCGCGCCGGTTTTATTGTCGAAGCGGAAAGCGACCTGTTGGCAAACCCCGATGACAACCCCCGCCGCTCGATTTTCGACCCCTTGCTGAATCGCGGTACCGATCAGTTTCTATTGCGTCTGCGCAAACCCGGAGTCCAGTAACCATGGAAGATGTAATCGAACTGTTGCGCGAACGCAACGAAACTATACCCGTGCCGCTGGAACTGCCGGATGAAGACTTGCTGGTTGAAATCGAAGAGCAGGTCCTGATGTCGCTGCCGGATGATTTTCGCGACTACCTGCTTGAAGTCAGTGACGTGGTATTTGGCAGCCTGGAACCGGTGACAGTTACTGACCCGCGATCACACACCTTTTTGCCTGAAGTAGCGGCGCAGGCCTGGAACGATGGCATGCCACGCTACCTGTTACCCGTTTGCCAGCTCGGCGATGGCTATTACTGTACTAATAACGAGGGCGAAGTTCGTTTCTGGAATGGTCATAAACTGGGCAAGGACCCGCAAGGGACCAAGTCCTGGCCCAGTATCTGGCACTGGGCGCGCGAGGTCTGGCTACAGGAATAACGCCGGCTTACTTCAGCAACGCCGACAGGCGCGCGTCCGCACCCAGGACACGGACAATTCGTCCATTCTGATCAATGATGGGAACGGATACCGTAAAGCAGAAGTCATCCGTTGCTGCCGATCGATAAACGTCAGAGACATAAGGCTGCTTGCTGCGCATCACGGCACTGAACCAGGCACGCCCGGCCCAGTCCTTGCCCCTGGCCGAGTCCGAGCCCCGCCCCTCGACATCAGCGGCAAATATATTCTCACTGACCTGTTTGCCGTCTGCCCCCACCAGGTACATCAGTTCGAAATGCGTGTGCTTTACCAGTGCCTGTTGCATCAAGTTCTCTGCCACTGGCAAATCGGCATTCAGTAAGGCCCGGTCGGTCGCCAGCCGGGTGATGTCAAGGCAGGCCTGATTGTGCACGTTCAGGCGAAAACCGCCCAGGCTCTCCAGCAGACGATCGCTTTCCCGGTGCACCGCGTGGCCACGCTCACCGACTTCCGCCGCCTTGCTCTTCATGTCCGCAGCGACTGTCGATACCGTGTGAACATCGTGATTGACCGTCGACATCGCCTTGCCCATCTGCTCTGTGCTGGCGGCGATTCCGTGCACTTTCTGGTCAAGGTCGTCCATGGCCTGACGCACGCCACTGAGCTCTCCGCGCATATGCCGGACGCTGCCGGCGCCTTCGCTGACGACGGCCTGCATTTGCTGCCCGGCAACTGCCAGGCCTGACACTTCCGCTTTGAAAGACTCAATGATGGTTGCAACCTGACTGGTCGCCTCCGTGGTGTTATTGGCCAGCGCCCTGACTTCTTCCGCCACCACTGCAAAACCCCGACCATGCTCACCGGCCCGGGCCGCCTCGATGGCGGCATTTAGCGCCAGCAAATTGGTTTGTCTGGAGATATTGGAAATGGCAGATATAACCCGCACCACCTCATCCAGTTGTGTTTGCAGACTGCCAATAACCTGAGTCAGGTGCTGTTCAGTGGTGCTTACCTGATTGATGCTGTTTTCAGCCTGTGCACTATCACGCTCGCAATTGCGCACTGCGTCCGCGACAGAGGCTGACAATCGCGCCACATCCGTTGTTGCGGGAATCAATTCGGCTTCAATGGCCGTGGTGACCTGCTCGCTGCTGCTGGCAATGGCTTCGGACGACTGTGCCAGTTGCGAACCGGTCTGCATGGTCTGATGGGCAATCGCTGACAAGGCGGGTGCCTGGGCAGCGATACCAACAGCCGCGGCGACTCCGCCCTGTATGCGTTCATGTAAGGTTTTCTGCAGCAACGTGAGTGATCGACCGGCGGCATCATCGCCACTGCGCTCAACCGTCAGATCCAGATCTTCCGCCAGCGCAGCAAGCGCATCTGCCATGATGTGACGCTTGCGCGCAGAGTTGAGCAACTTCATACCGTCTCCGTCCTAAATCCATTTATGCAAATATCGACTCCGTTAGCCGATGGCCCTGGTCCCCATTGTTACACATAGATCTAGCAAACAAAGTGCCATCTCTCTTTCTACCCGGTAAATGTATCGGCAGCGACTGCGGAGGTCTTTAATGCCGTCCGATATAGAGATCAATGTCGCCCGAAAGCACCAGAAAAGTGCAACGAATCCCATGGCCGCCCTTGCAGGTGGCAGTATCAGCGCCAATGAATGATGGAATTGGCATAGTAATGGATGAGACGTTCGAAGGCGGGATTGATGCGGTACACGTCGTTCTCCTCCAACAGGATATGACGATGGCGCAGATTGTCGAGCGCAGCCGCTATCGTTTTCTGCCTGGGCTTCTGCTCATCCCGTATCGCAGCCCCCGATGTAATCATGTCATCGATGATTTCATCGCACCCGGCAATGATATCCAGCGAACGCAATCCTTCTCCTTTGTGCTGTGCAAACACTGTGGCAATAACCGGCACCGGTAACACAGGTATGACGTAACGCACCGCTTCCATCAGATGTTCCGCTAATGCCGTCACTGCCGGAATTCGGTCGCGTTGCGGCATGGCGGCAAACAACAACCGATGCTTTTCGCAATACTTGCGCATATCAATCGGGATACCAAAATTAACGCCAGCGTAGCCATAACGCTGCCAACGGCTCCGCGAATCGGAGAATATATTAACACGCAGGAATCGTAGCACCCTGATCAAGGTCTGCCATCTGGTAGAACGACGGCTTTTGTCGTCCCAGTGCATGAGATTCTTGTCCTCTATGACACGATCGTAGTTGATACCCACCGGGATAAAGGTGATGTTCCGGTGTTTGCGGTGGTCATGGTGTCGCAGCATGTAATCCAGAAAACCTATTTTGGGCTCTGCCACATTGCCGTCACGGCTCAGGCCGCCTTCCAGAAATACCGCCTGACATACACCGGACTGTGTTGCCAGCTGGACATAGCGCCCCAGAACCTTCCGATACAAAGGGTTTTGGGAGCCACGTCGCACAAAAAACGCACCCATCGCCCGAATCACCGATTCCAGCGGAAAAACCCGTGCCCATTCACCCACTGCATAAGACAGGGTGACCTGCTCTGCAGCCAGATAACAGATCAGGATATAATCCATATTGCTGCGATGGTTCATGACAAAAACCACCGTGGAATCCTTGTCCAGTGTTTCCAGAACTTCCTGATCAACGGCCGACACCCGAATCCGGTAGAGGAACCGCGAAATTCGTTTTGCCAGCCAGTAACCTAGCTGGTAATACACATAGGCATTAAACGATGGCACTATTTCGCGGGCGTAGCGTTTGACATCAAGCAGCAATGCTTCCCGCGGCACATTGGTTTCCCGCGCCTGGCTGTCAATCAATGCCAGCACCTGCGGATCGAATACCAGTTTGTCTATCAGTTCCTGCCGTTTGGTTTGCTGAAATGGCTTGATCTTGATACTCAAACTGGTATTGAGCCGCTCTACTGCGCGATTGAGGCGTCGCCGGACAAACCAGCGTACGCCGGGGTACAGAATGCTGACAACAATGGCGTAGACTACTGCTGCCCACAGCAGCAGGTAGAGCCAGGTCGGCAAGCTGACATTGTCGTCCAGCATAATTTAGTTGCCTTTTACTGTCCGGGCCTGCAGGTAGTTTTCCAGCGTGGCACGGGCAGCGTCATCGAACCACAGCCCGAGCTTGGTGCGACGCCAGAGAATGTCATCGACCGTGCGAGCCCATTCCTGTGAACACAAATAGTCGACCTCGCGGGCATACAAACCCGGGCCGATGCTGACTCCCAGCGCCGACAGGTCAGCAGCGTCTCCGAGCAGCTGGTAGACCAGCATACCGTACTGTTTCACCCAGCGCTCGCGCAGCGCTGCCTCCAGCCATGGATATTCGGTCGCCAGGCGATCCGACAGGCTGTCTTGCGAGGTAAAATCTCCGCCGGGCAAAGTCGCCGTGGCGGTCCAGTCCTCAGTCATGCCGGGAAACAGCGGCGCCAGTTTGTGCAGTACTGACTCTGCCAGACGACGGTAAGTGGTGATCTTGCCGCCATATACGGTCAGCAGGGGCGCCGGCGCCAGATCCAGTTCAAGTGTATAGTCACGCGACACTTTGCTGGCATTCTCAACCTCTTCATCAATCAACGGACGAATGCCGGAGAAGTGATGTTTGACATCCTTTTCACTCACACCTTTATGGAAATACTGGTTCACAATATCAAGCAGGTAAGTAATTTCCTGTTGCGAAATCCGGGCTTCGACAGGGTCCGCAGAAAAATCCTGTTCTGTCGTTCCTATCAACGAGAACTCATTTTCGTACGGAATCACAAAGATGACGCGTCCATCGCTATGCTGGAGCATGTAGGCCTCGTCGCCATCGTAGAGCCGTGGCACCACAATATGGGAGCCTTTGACCAGACGAACCGGCTCCGGAGGCGTTTGCGGCGTCAGCGCCTTGCCCAGGTGACTGACCCAGGGGCCGGCTGCGTTCACCACGCACCGGGCAACAACCTGACTGGTGGCCCCGCTCTCACTATCAGTCAACGTTGCGTGCCAGACCGGATGATCATTGGCATCTGTTGCTGCCGTCAAGCCTGTGCATGCTGTCCGCGTTTTAATGACAGCACCATGTTGTCGGGCCTGCATGGCATTGAGTATGACCAGCCTGGCGTCATCAACCCAGCAGTCGGAATATTCAAAACCCTTTTTCAGTTCGGGGACCAATGGGCTGTCCTCCCCAAAGCGAATGCCTTTGGACGCGGGCAAGGTTACACGTTTGCCCAGGTGATCATATAGAAACAGACCGGCGCGGATCATCCAGGACGGTCTTTGGCTGGGTTGATGCGGTAAACGAAAACGCAGGGGCCAGACAATGTGGGGCGCAGCGCGCAACAAAACTTCCCGTTCCGCCAGGGACTCCCGCACCAGTCTGAATTCGTAATACTCCAGATAGCGCAAACCACCGTGTATCAGCTTGGTGCTGGCCGAAGAGGTGGCGCCGCCCAGATCATTCTTTTCGCACAACAATACTGACAAACCGCGACCGGCGGCATCAGCGGCAATACCCGCACCGTTAATGCCGCCACCTACCACCAGCAGATCAACATCAGACGGCATTGCGGTAGCGGGCGCACCCGACGAAACAATCATAGCTCAGCCTCAGAAAACAGGATTTGTGATTTCGGGTATAGTACCATGCAAAAAAAACAGGGACAGCGAACATGAGTCACTATCTGCTAGCAATTGATCAAGGCACCACCAGCAGCCGTGCCATCATCTTTTCGCGCGAAGGCAAAGCCGTCAGTTCAGCGCAATACGATTTTGAACAACACTATCCCAACGACGGCTGGGTGGAACATGACCCGGAAGATATATGGCAAACCTGCCTGCAAAGCTGTCGCGAAGCGTTGACTGCGGGCAGGATTGACGCCGCCAGTATCGCCTCCGTTGGTATTACCAATCAACGCGAAACCACCGTTATCTGGAATCGCAATACCGGCAAGGCAATTCACCGCGCTATCGTATGGCAGGATCGACGCACGGCGGCCTATTGCCAGGCCGTCAAGGACAGGCTCGACAAAGAGGGGCGCGGCCAGCTTATTCAGGAACGCACCGGCCTGTTGCCGGATGCGTACTTTTCCGCCAGCAAAATCAACTGGATTCTGAGCAATGTCGAGGGCGCCAGGGCCGCTGCGGAAGCTGGCGAGCTGGCGTTTGGTACCATAGACAGCTTTCTGCTGTGGCGACTGACTAACGGCCAGCGCCACTGCACTGATGCCAGCAATGCTTCCCGCACCATGCTATTTAATATCCACACGCAGCAATGGGACCCGGAGCTGCTGTCACTGTTTGATATCCCGGCAGCATTGCTGCCGGAAGTGCTGGATAGCGCTGCCGATTTTGGCAATTGCGACAAAGAATGGTTTGGTCATTCCATTGCCGTGGGCGGCATCGCCGGGGACCAGCAGGCAGCCGCCTTCGGTCAGGCCTGCTTCTCCGCCGGCATGACCAAGAGTACCTACGGAACTGGCTGCTTCCTGCTGATGAATACCGGAGACCAGGTGCTGCAATCGGGCCATAACCTGCTGAGCACGGTCGCCTACCGGCTTAACGGCAAAACCAGCTACGCAATGGAAGGCAGCATCTTCATGGCCGGTGCCACCATGCAGTGGTTGCGCGACAAATTGCAGTTTTTTGCCAACACGGCGGATTCCGAAGCCATGGCTGCGCAGGCACACGAAGGCCTGTCGCTGATGTTTGTGCCTGCTTTTACCGGCCTCGGCGCCCCCTGGTGGGATCCCGATGCACGCGGCGCCATCTATGGCCTGACGCGCGATACCGGCATCGCTGATATTGTGACGGCCGCCATGATGTCGGTTTGTTATCAAACCAAGGATTTGCAGAAGGCCATGGAGTCAGATGGTCTGCGCCCTACAACGTTCCGGGTCGATGGCGGCATGGCTGCCAACAACTTTGTTGTGCAAAAACTCGCCGACCTGCTCGGCTGCCAGGTAGACCGACCGCAAATTACCGAGACCACAGCACTTGGCGCGGCCTATCTGGCCGGGCTGCAGTGCGGGTTCTATACGACACTGGACGATATTACACGCCTGTGGCAGCTTGAACGCTCATTCATGCCGACACAGGACAAAGCCTGGCGCGATCATCATTACGCGCGCTGGCTCGATGCGGTGCAACGCACACGAAGCCATGCCGGACCAGCGGAGGCGGAGCAATGAGCGCGATACGGCAAGTTCATCTCATTCGCCATGGTGAAACCAACTGGAACAGGGAACGCCGCGCACAAGGTCAGCAAGAGTCGGTCCTCACCGAAGCTGGCAAAGCGCAAGCGCAGGAGCTGGCGTCAACGCTCAGGGATATCGAGATCCACGAAGTGTATTGCAGCAGCAGTGTTCGCACGCGAGAGACTGCTGCCATCGCTTTCGCCGATCGCGCATTACCCATGATGTACTGCGATCAGCTCCGCGAAATCCATATGGGCCCCTGGCAAGGCCGACTCTATGATGAACTGCGACAAGTGTATCCGGAGCAATTCGATGCCTTCTGGAACCGGCCAGACAGCTTTATACTGGAAGGCGCTGAAACCTTTGAACAGGTTCAGCGCCGCGCGATGACACGCCTGAACCGGATTCTTGATGAAAGTCAGTCGCAGAGTATTGCCATAGTCAGCCATGGCCTGCTGATCAAGACCATCCTCAGCTTTATTGAACGACGCCCTCTGGCACAGGTGTGGGAACCACCGGCCATGCACAACTGCGCCCTGAGTACGATTGAAATCCACAAGGATGGTAATCAGCGTATAACTCTTTATGCCAACAAATCTTACCCATTAATCACCCGAACGGGTGAAACCGGAGTCTTGCATGAACAATAACAATCTGGGTACTTCCCAGCGATCGACCCCTCCTCTTCTGCTGATATTGACCGCGTTGGCTGCGTTGACGGGCCTTGGACTGGCGCTGTTCGCCCTGATCGCGCCGGTGGGCGTGTGGACCGGATGGTGGGATTTCCGTCAGGGTTTCTCAATACTGCGCAGTGCACAACCATTTGTACTGTGGATTACGCTGGGTTGCGCCGCCATCACCGCCATTGTTCTGGTGGTCGGCCGCCAACGTGCCGCTGCCGGCACTACCCGACTGGCGGGAGTCGCAGCGCTGGCAACGATTGCCGCCGGCATCGCCTGGTATGTGCCACAATCGTATCTGCCGGGAGAGGGCGTCAATATCCCGCCGATTCACGATATCAGCACAGACATTGCGGAGCCCCCGCAATTTGTCGATGTCTTGCCCTTGCGCGGCGACAGCAGCAATCCGACGGTGTACGGCACTGGTAACCCGAATATGACGCCTGAAGAGCACGCTGAGCGCCAGCGGGAGGCCTACCCTGACCTGACTACCCGGACTTATGATGAACCCGCCAGCGCCGTCTTTGAGCGCGCACTGGCAGCCGTTGATATGCTGGGCTGGGAACTGGTCGCACAGGATGCCAGCGAGGGCCGGATCGAAGCGACAGACACGACTTTCTGGTTCCGCTTCAAGGACGACGTGGTTATTCGCATTGAGCCAACAGCCGCTGGCACCGTCGTTGATGCGCGCTCTACCTCGCGTGTCGGCCTGAGCGATGTTGGCAAAAACGCCGAACGCCTGCGCGCATTTTTCAACGAGCTCTGACGCTCCTGATTGCAGACTCGCTGCCGGACCGGCAGGGAGCTTTTGCGTGACAACCGGCGGCGGCTTCCGTTAAGCTTGCCGCCGGATATCAACAGCATGCCGCTGCTCGCAACTCACGCCGGGCGACTGGAGACATGAATGTCAGGCAACTCACCCCTACGCTCGTTTCTGACGGCACAAGTCGCTGACCAGCGCGCACCTTACCTGGTTTATTTTGCCATGATCAGCGCCGCCTGCCTGGCGCTGTCACAACTCGGCAGCTATCTGGTAAACACCCACATTCCACTGGGTAGCAGTGTGCAAATAAGTCCGGTGCTGCACTTCACCCATATCCGTAACCTGGGCGGCGTGTTCGGTCTGGCTCAAGGTCAGGGCTGGATTTTTGCGGTGTTCAGTGTGGTGCTGATCGGCGCACTGGTCTGGTATCTGCTTCGAGGCCGACAGGTACGGGTATATGAGTTTTTGTGTTTCGGCTTTATCGCCGGCGGCGGCCTGAGTAATGTCCTCGACCGCCTGCTCTACGGCAGCGTTATCGACTTTATCGATGTCCGGGGCATTCCGTTCTGGCACTATATCTTCAATACCGCAGATACTTTTGTACACATCGGATTGTGGCCAATGCTGTTCATTGGTCTGCTGTGGCACCGCGACTGAGCCCGGCACTTTGCTATGTTGCGTAAACTGCCTGCGCTGCCTTGAGCCCGGCCTCCGGCATAACCGAAGCCCCCATGGACCGCAGGACAGTACCTAACGCCGTGAGACAGAGCAGCACATTGGTCTGATTGGCGGCATGACCCATCAAACCGACACGCCAGACTTTCCCCGCCAGAGAACCCAGCCCGGCGCCTATTTCGAGATTCCAGGCCTGTAACAGCTGTTTGCGGACAGCCGCCTCATCAACACCGGCGGGAACCTCGACTGCATTCAATTGTGGCAGGCGAGCATTTTTATCAACGATAAGACCCATACCCATCGCCTGTATACCCGCCGCAAACGCCGTGTGGTGATGCTCATGCCGGGCCCAGGCAGATTCCAGCCCTTCTTCTTGCAACATGATCAGCGACTCATGCAACGCATACAGGGCATTCACCGGAGCGGTGTGATGATAGCTACGCTTAGAGTCACCGCCCCAGTAATCCATGATCAGATTCATATCCAGAAACCAGCTTTGTACGCGATGACTGCGCCGGCGTATGCGCTCAACGGCGCGTTCGCTGAAACTGACAGGTGACAATCCGGGCACACATGACAGGCACTTTTGCGTGCCTGAGTAGATCGCATCAATACCCCAGTCGTCGACGCGCAGCTCGTTGCCGGCCAACGACGTCACCGCATCCACAATAGCCAGGCAATCGTACTGATGCGCCAGAGCACACAGCGCTTTGGCATCACTACGGACACCGGTTGAGGTTTCCGCGTGCACGAATGCGACCGCTATGGCGTCCGGATTGGCCTTTAATGCTTCTTCCAGCTTCTCCTGATCAACCGGTTTGCCCCAGTCGTCCTGCACCAGGATCGCCGTCGCGCCGCAGCGCTCAACATTCTCTTTCATGCGGCCACCAAAGACCCCATTCTGACAAACGACAACCCTGTCACCCGGCTCCAGCAGATTGGTGAACACCGCCTCCATACCGGCCGATCCCGGCGCCGACACCGGCAAGGTCAGTTCATTGCGGGTCTTATAGGCGTATTGCAATAATCCCTTTATTTCATCCATCAGCTTGATGAACTCGGGATCCAGGTGGCCAATCGTCGGTCTGGCCAGAGCTGCAAGCACGCGAGGGCTGACATCAGACGGACCCGGACCCATCAGGGTACGTTGCGGCGGATAAAAACTTTGGGTCATGGCGTGCCCCCTTTACTGGTGAGATAGACAGAAACAAAAAAGCCGGGACAAGCCCGGCTTTTTTGTTAATTCGGTCAGGTCATGCCAGGGCATGATCTGTATACCAGAGCATCAATCTTCTGCATTTTCCGTTGCCGCATCAGCGCCGGTCGGGCGACCTACCAGTTCCACATAGGCCATCGGCGACTTGTCGCCTGCACGCAGACCGCATTTCATGATGCGAATGTAACCACCGGGACGGTCCTGATAACGCGGGCCCAGATCGGTGAACAGTTTACCGACGGCTTCCTTGCTGCGCAGACGTGCAAATGCAAGACGACGGTTGGCAACGCTGTCGGTTTTAGCCAGCGTGATCAGAGGCTCAGCAACCATGCGCAGCTCTTTGGCTTTGATGACGGTAGTCTTGATCAGCTCGTGCTCTACCAGTGAGGTCGTCATGTTACGAAACATGGCCTTACGGTGAGAAGAGTTTCTGTTTAGCTGACGTCCACTATGACGATGACGCATATCTACTTTTCCTATTCCAACAGCAGCCTCACGGCTGACTAACTTTGATTAATTGGCTTTGTCTTCTGTGCGCAGGCTGGCAGGTGGCCAGTTCTCCAAACGCAGACCCAGGGAAAGCCCACGGGTCGCCAGCACATCTTTGATTTCAGTCAGCGACTTTTTACCCAGATTCGGGGTCTTCAGCAGCTCAACTTCTGTGCGCTGAATCAGGTCGCCAATGTAATAAATATCTTCAGCCTTCAGGCAATTTGCCGAACGCACAGTCAGCTCCAGATCGTCTACCGGACGCAGCAAAATAGGATCAATCTCGTCTTCCGGCTCTTCCGGAGCTGCCGCTTCCTGGCTCTGCAGGTCAACAAACACTGCCAACTGGTGTTGCAGAATCGTTGCCGCGCGACGAATAGCCTCTTCCGGATCGATAGTACCATTGGTACGCAGATCGATAACCAGCTTGTCCAGGTCAGTACGTTGCTCGACACGCGTGCTTTCAACCGCGTACGAGCAGCTCAGCACCGGGCTGTAGGATGCGTCCAGCACCAGACGGCCAACGGCACGGGTTTCATCGTCATCACGCTTGCGGGTATCAGCCGGCACATAACCACGGCCTTTACGGACTGTGATGCGCATATTCAGCTCGCCAGCGTCATTCAGATTGGCAATCACGTGCTCGGGATTAACAATTTCGACATTGTGGTCACAAACGATATCACCGGCCGTCACCACTCCCGCACCTTTACGGTTCAGATCCAACACGGCTTCGTCCTGACCATTCAATACAATGGCCACACCTTTCAGGTTCAACAGAATCTCGATGACGTCTTCACGTACACCTTCAATGCTGCTGTATTCGTGAACAACACCGTCGATTTCAACCTCTTCCACTGCACAACCGGGCATGGAGGACAGCAGGATTCTTCGCAATGCGTTGCCCAGTGTGTGGCCGAAACCACGCTCAAGGGGCTCAAGCACCACTTTGGAGTGATACTTGTCAAACTCTTCGACTTTGATCAACTGTGGTGTAAGAAAATCCGACAACGAAATCTGCATGGTTTCACCCTTAACAATTAGCCTGGTAATGTTCTTTACTGCCTTATCTGTTTAGCCCTGGTTTGTCAGGACTTACTTGGAGTAAAGCTCTACGATCAGGTTTTCGTTAATATCCTGAGACAAATCAGCGCGATCAGGCTTACGGGTAAACTGCCCTTCCTGTTTCGTTGAATCCACAGTCAGCCATTCCACTGCAGTACGCTGGCCAGCCAGCTCCATCGCTGACTTGATACGCAGCTGCTCTTTCGCTTTGGGGCGAACGGAAACCACATCACCGGGCGCTATCTGGTAAGACGGCACGTTAACGACTGCGCCATTGACCAGAATTGCCTTGTGAGACACCAACTGGCGGGATTCCGCACGCGTTGAGCCAAAGCCCATGCGATAAACAACGTTATCGAGACGACATTCCAGAAGCTGCAGCAGGTTTTCACCGGTTGCACCCTTACGACGGGCGGCTTCCTTGTAATAGGAGCTGAACTGACGCTCCAGGACACCATACATACGACGTACTTTCTGCTTTTCACGCAGCTGCACACCGTAGTCGGACAGACGGCCGCGACGCGCACCGTGCTGACCGGGAATAGTTTCTGCCTTGCACTTGCTTTCCAGCGGACGTACGCCGCTTTTCAGGAACAGATCTGTCCCCTCGCGTCGAGCTAGCTTGCATTTTGGGCCTAGGTAACGGGCCATAGACTGACTCCTGTATTCTTACTCTCGGCATAAAGCCTTGATGAGCGATAACTGATCCGGTGATTAAGCGTCAGACTCGGCGCTTTTTCGGGGGTCGACAACCATTGTGTGGAATCGGGGTAACATCAGTGATGTTACCGACTTTCAGGCCGCACGCATTAAGCGCACGCACGGCTGATTCGCGACCCGGGCCAGGACCATTTACCTTGACATCAAGGTTCTTCAGACCGTACAACTCGATCGCTGTTTTACCGGCACGTTCAGCAGCAACCTGCGCAGCAAACGGTGTGCTTTTACGTGAGCCACGGAAACCCGAGCCACCAGAGGTAGCCCAGCTCAGGGCGTTACCCTGACGGTCTGTGATTGTCACGATAGTGTTATTGAAGGATGCATGGATAAATGCAATCCCGTCCACAACCGCTTTTCGCGCCTTTTTCTTTGGGGCTGCTTTAGCTGCTGGCTTTGCCATAGATAATTCCTGAATCAGATTAAAGCGTTTATCTCTCGAACCCGCGCACTGTTGCCCGGGTCATTACAACTTATTTACGAATCGGCTTCCGCGGACCTTTACGGGTCCTGGCATTCGTTTTGGTACGCTGACCACGAACCGGGAGCGAACGACGGTGACGGATGCCACGGAAGCAACCGAGGTCCATCAAACGTTTGATGCTCATCGACACTTCGCGACGCAGATCACCTTCAACTATAAACTTGCCAACTTCCGCACGAATATTGTCCAGTTGTTCCGGTGACAAAGAGTTGGTCTTGGTCTGGGGAGCAATACCGACACGTTCGCAAATCAATTTGGCGCGTGTCGCACCTATCCCGAAGATGTACTCTAGGGAAATAACGAGGTGCTTGTTATCTGGTATGTTGACACCGGCAATACGTGCCATAGTTTAACTCCAATCTTGTAAATTACTCATGTACCAGAGACCCAATGCCCCTCGAATTCAGGGGCGCAAAGGATATACTCTGGCGATATAAAAATCAACCAGATACTTAGCCCTGACGCTGCTTGTGTCTGGGCTCCGCCGAACAGATCACCCGCACAACACGGTTGCGTCTGACAACTTTGCATTTGCGACAGATTTTTTTAACTGATGTTCTGACTTTCACGTTTTTCTCTCCATTCAGCGGCCGGGGCTTTAAGTTCCGGTACCGCTAGTCAATCTTCAATTGCGACCAAAGGTGCCCAGGTTGGACTTCTTCATCAAAGAGTCGTACTGGTGCGACATCAGGTGGGATTGCACTTGCGACATAAAGTCCATGCTCACCACCACAACAATCAAAAGCGCTGTGCCACCCAGATTAAACGGCACATTGGCCATCATCTGGAAAAAATTCGGCAACAAACAAACAATGGTGATGTAAATCGCACCAAACATTGTCAATCGAGTCAGAACCGCATCAATGTATCGCGCGGTCTGCTCACCCGGACGTATACCCGGAATAAAGGCACCTGAGCGTTTCAGGTTGTCTGCCACATCACGGGGGTTAAACACCAACGCCGTGTAGAAGAAGCAGAAGAAAATTATCATGGCACTGAAGATGATCACGTACAGGGGCTGGCCCGGACCAATCATCAATGCAAAATCCTGTAACCATTCAGCCCCTTCGGACTGACCAAACCATTGCCCGATTGACGCCGGGAACAACAGGATGCTGCTGGCAAAAATCGCCGGTATCACACCCGCCATGTTCACCTTCAGCGGCAAGTGGCTGGACTGCGCCTGGTACAACTTGTTGCCCTGCTGTCGCTTGGCATAATTAACCGTGATACGACGCTGGCCTCGTTCGATGAACACAATACCTGCGATAACGATGACTGCGATGATACCCACCACCAGCAGCAAAAGACCGCTTATCTGTCCTTCGTACGCCTGCGACAGTGAGTTACCTACTGCCGCCGGCAAACCGGCCACAATACCGGCAAAAATCAACATCGAAATACCGTTACCCACGCCGCGCTCGGTGATCTGCTCACCCAGCCACATCATGAACATGGCACCCGTCACCAGCGACACGATGGCCGTGAAGGTAAAACCGAGGCCCGGGTTGTACGCCATCGGTGCGAGCAGGCCCACGGCCATGCCAGTACCCTGTACCAACGCCAGCAACAATGCACCGTAACGTGTGTACTGCGTAATCTTGCGACGACCTGATTCGCCTTCTTTCTTGAGTTGCGCCAGATGCGGATTCACCGCGCTCAACAGCTGCATGATAATCGAGGCCGAAATATAGGGCATGATGCCCAGGGCCACAATACTCATTCGCTCAAGTGCACCACCGGAGAACATGTTAAACAGGCCAAGGAACGTGCCCTCGTTCTGACTGAACATATTCGCCAGCTGCGCCGGGTCGATACCCGGCACCGGGATATGCGTACCAATCCGATAAACCAAAATGGCAAACAACAGAAACAACAGGCGTGCCTTAAGCTCGCCGAGACCTGCGCCTACACCTTCACCGCTCATGTTAGGTTTTTTTGCCATTTTGTTTGTATCAGCCTTGCGCTACCGCTTTTTTGGTCTTTTTCTTGCCAACGTAATCAGGTACTACCGCGTCAATTACCTTGCCACCAGCCGCTTCGATCGCCGCACGAGCACCTTTGCTCACACGCAGACCTTCCACCGTCACTGCCTTGGTAACATCGCCGGACAACATAACCTTAACGCGCTTGATGCTGCCATTAATAATATTGGCCGCACGCAGCGAATCTATATTGATCACATCTGCTTCAATGGCGTTCAGTTCGCTGGTGCGAACTTCACCGGTCATACGTCCTACGCGCGAAGAAAAACCGAACTTCGGCAGTCGACGCTGCAAAGGCATTTGACCGCCTTCAAAACCCGGACGTACTGTGCCGCCGCTACGTGATTTTTGACCTTTGTGACCCGTACCGCAGGTCTTGCCCCAGCCGCTGCCGATACCACGACCGACGCGCTTGGGAGACTGTGTGCTTCCGGGTGCTGGACTCAGAGTATTCAATTGCATGACTTATCCCTCAACCTGCAGCATATAGCTGACTTTGTTGATAATGCCGCGAACTGAAGGAGTATCCTGCAGTTCTACAGTCTGATGCATACGACGCAGACCCAGGCCTACCAGGCACTGACGATGTCTTGCCATCGTTCCGATGGGGCTGCGAACCAGTGTCACCTTCACGGTGCCCACTGTATCTTTAGTTGCTGATTTCTTAGCCATAGCTGCTTAACCCAGGATCTCTTCGAGTGTTTTGCCACGCTTTGCCGCAACACTTTCGGCAGCACGCATTGTTTTGAGGCCTTTGAATGTCGCGTTAACCACGTTAACCGGGTTAGTCGAGCCATAGCACTTGGCCAGTACGTTCTGAATGCCGGCCAGTTCCAGGATAGAGCGCATCGCGCCACCGGCAATAATACCGGTACCTTCAGAAGCTGGTTGCATATAAATCTTTGAGGCACCGTGACGCGCTTTCACCGGATACTCCAGTGTGTTGCCGTCCAGAGACACAGAAATCATGTTTCTTCTGGCCGCTTCCATCGCCTTCTGAATAGCCAGCGGCACTTCACGCGCCTTGCCACGACCGAAACCTACACGACCATTGCCGTCACCGACCGCGCACAGTGCAGTAAAGGCGAAAATTCGACCACCCTTAACTACTTTGGCGACACGGTTTACCTGGATCAACTTCTCCTGTAAACCTTCTTCGTTTTTTCTCGCCTCGTCTCTCAGTGCCATATTCTTAAACCCTTAAAATTCCAAGCCGCCTTCACGAGCCGCGTCAGCCAACGCTTTAACGCGACCATGATAGTTATAACCGGCACGATCAAATGCCACTTTGTTCAAGCCGGCCTTCTTGGCCCGTTCAGCAATCAATTTACCGATCTTGCTGGCTGCTTCAACATTACCTGTGGCGCCGCTGCGCATATCTTTCTCTACCGTTGACGCGCTTGCCAACACCTGATCACCCGTTGCCGAGATGATCTGTGCGTAAATATGACGCGGTGTGCGATAAACACACAAACGGTTAACACCCAGCTCACTTATCTTTGCTCTGGTTCGTCGTGCGCGACGAATACGAGCCTGCTTTTTCACATTCATCATGTCACGCCCTATTTTTTCTTCGCTTCTTTTCTGTAAACATTCTCGTCCGCATACCGGATACCTTTGCCTTTGTAGGGCTCTGGTGGACGGAAATCACGAATGTCTGCCGCTACTTTGCCAAGCAATTGCTTGTCCGAGGAACTCAACACGATCTCGGTCTGAGTCGGTGTGTCCGCCGTAACGCCTTCAGGCAGTTCGTAATCGATCGGATGAGAATAACCAACCGTAATATTCAGTGTCTTACCCTGGGCCTTGGCACGATAACCAACGCCCTGAAGCTGCAGTTTGCGCTGAAAACCTTCGCTCACACCCACAACCATGTTATTGATCAGGGCGCGGAATGTTCCAGCCAGGGCATTTGCCTGCCGTGAGCCGTTTTTAGCCGACACCTGCAGAACATTGCCATCCTGTTGAATTTCAACATCGTTGTGCAGGTCGATGTTCAGACTGCCTTTGCTACCTTTTACGGTAATTGCGCTTCCAGCAATCGCCGTCTCTACACCTTTCGGCAATGTAATCGGGTTTTTCGCTACTCTGGACATAATCGTGCTCTATATACTGTGTCTAAGAATTGTGTGTATCAGAATACGGTACACAAAACTTCCCCGCCGACGCCGGCGGAACGGGCCTGTTTCTCTGTCATCAGCCCCTGATTTGTGGAGACGATAACGATACCGAGACCTTGACGGTTGCGCGGCAACTCTTCCTTGCCCTTGTACTGACGCAGGCCAGGCTTGCTTACGCGCTTGATCTCTTCGATCACCGGCTTGCCCTGGAAGTATTTCAGGTCGACAGTCAGCTCGCGCTTGGTGCCGTGTTCCTGAACATCGAAGCCAGTGATGTAACCTTCATCCTGCAGAACGCGGCAAATAGCCACTTTCAGCTTGGAGGACGGACAGCTCATCGTGGGCAAACGCGCCATTTGTGCGTTTCGAATACGCGTCAACAAATCTGCAATTGGATCTGACATACTCATAATAAAATTCTCCGCTTACCAGCTAGCCTTTGTCAGTCCAGGCACATCGCCACGCATGGCTGCTTCACGCAGCTTGTGTCGGCACATTCCGAACTTGCGGTACACCCCGTGAGGGCGACCGGTGATACGACAACGCCTACGCTGACGAACCGGGCTGGCATCACGTGGCAACTTTTGAAATGCAATTTGCGCTTCCCACTTCTCGTCATCGCTGGCATTTACGTCAGCGAGGATCGCTTTCAGGGCGGCACGCTTTTGGGCAAACTTGGCTACCGTACGGGTCCGCTTTTCTTCGCGTGCAATCATTGAAGATTTAGCCATTTCAGGACTCCTTCGCGGCAGACTTGGCTGCCTGTGCTTTGAACGGGAAACGCATGGCAGCTAACAGCGCCCGGCCTTCCTCGTCATTCTGCGCAGTCGTGGTAATGGTGATATCCAGACCGCGAATCTTGTCTACCTTGTCATATTCCACTTCCGGGAAAATGATCTGTTCATTCACGCCCATCGCGTAGTTGCCACGGCCGTCAAATGCTTTCGGGTTCAAACCACGGAAGTCACGGATACGCGGGATCGCGATGTCAACCAGGCGATCCAGGAAGTCGTACATACGCTCGCCACGCAAGGTGACTTTGGCGCCAATGGGCCAGCCCGCACGAATCTTGAAACCTGCGATGGATTTGCGTGCATTGGTGATAATCGGCTTCTGACCACTGATCATGGTGAGATCAGCGACGGCGTTATCGAGCAACTTCTTGTCGCCCACAGCCTCGCCCACGCCCATGTTCAACACCACCTTGGTGATGCGGGGAACGCGCATAGGATTATCAAACCCAAACTGTTTGGTCAGCGTGGGCACTACGTCACTTCTGTAAAATTCTTTCAACTGAGCCATGTTGGCGACCTGAGTTTCCGTTAATCAATGACTTTGTTAGAGGATTTGAAAATCCGCTTTTTCTTTCCGTCTTCCACCAGGAAGCCAACACGATCGGCTTTACTGGTTTCCGGATTAAAGATGGCAACATTGGAAACATCCAGCGCAGCCTCTTTCTCCACGATCCCACCAGTCACGCCCGCATTCGGGTTCGGCTTGGTGTGACGCTTTACAATATTGATACCACCGACAATCACCTTGTTCTCGCCGACCAGACGGGACACCGTTCCACGCTTGCCCTTGTCCTTGCCGGAGATGACTATCACTTCATCGTTACATTTGATCTTACGCATAATTCGCGGCCTCGATTTCTATCACAGCACTTCGGGTGCCAGGGAGATGATTCGCATGAACTTCTCGTTACGAAGTTCCCGAGTCACCGGCCCGAACACACGCGTCCCGATGGGCGCTTGCTGATTATTGAGCAGAATCGCAGCATTATCATCAAACTTGATAAGCGAGCCGTCGCTTCTGCGAACACCTTTCTTGGTTCGAACGACCAGTGCTGACAGCACCTGGCCCTTCTTCACCTTGCCTCGGGGAATCGCTTCCTTCACTGTCACTTTGATGACATCCCCGATGCGGGCATAACGACGATGCGAACCGCCGAGTACCTTGATACACATTACTCGTTTGGCACCACTGTTGTCTGCCACATCTAAATATGACTGTACCTGAATCATCGATTCTCTCCGAACCCTTTAAACTGTCGCTTTAGCAACAACGCCAAATGGCGCCAAAAACCAATTTACTGTCAGAATCAGATCTGCGTAGCTCTTTCATCAATCGATACCAGAGACCAGGTTTTGGTCTTGGACATCGGTCTGACTTCTTTAACAGTAACCTTATCGCCCTCTTTACACTCGTTGTTCGCGTCATGCGCGTGGAGCTTGGAGGAGCGTGTAATAAATTTGCCGTACACCGGGTGTTTTACCCGACGCTCAACCAGCACAACGATGGACTTGTCCATCTTTGAGCTGACGACTTTACCGGACACCAGGCGCCCGGTTTTTGTTTCGTTAGTTTCATTAAGCGACATAATCAGGATCCACTTTTCTGCTTTTCAGTAATGATCGTCTTAACCCGGGCTATATCATGCTTAACAGATGACAGCAGGTGCGTCTGCCCGAGTTGTCCTGTCCGCTTCTGAATCCTGTAGTTGAACTGGTCACGATACAGGCCGTTGAGTTGCTCGTTGAGCTCCGCAACGGATTTTTCACGCAATTCATTGGCTTTCATTACATCACCGTCCGTTTAACAAAAGTGGTCTCAAACGGGAGCTTGGAAGCCGCCAGCTGGAACGCTTCACGTGCCAGCGTCTCGTCAACACCCTCGATCTCGAACATAACGCGACCCGGCTGAATCAGAGCTACCCAGTATTCTACGCTACCCTTACCTTTACCCTGACGCACTTCGAGAGGCTTCTGGGTGATTGGCTTGTCCGGGAACACGCGAATCCAGATTTTACCGCCACGTTTTACATGACGGGTCATTGCACGACGGGCAGATTCGATCTGACGTGCAGTCAATCGACCACGGGAGACGGCCTTGAGGCCGAATTCGCCGAAATCTACCTTGCTACCGCGATGAGAGAGTCCGCGGTTACGGCCCTTCATCATCTTGCGAAATTTGGTACGCTTTGGTTGTAACATCTTGGCCTATCCTCTACTTGGACGCTTTCTGTGGAGCCGTAAAGGCTTCCTTCAGGTCCAGGATTTCACCTTTGAAAATCCAGACCTTCACGCCAATAATCCCGTATGTTGTGGCTGCTTCGGACGCCGCATAATCGATATCCGCACGCAGGGTATGCAAAGGTACTCGTCCTTCGCGGTACCACTCACTACGCGCGATTTCTGCACCACCAAGACGACCACCGACCTGTATTCTGATGCCTTCCGCGCCCTGGCGCATGGCGTTCTGTACCGCGCGCTTCATGGCACGTCGGAACATCACACGACGCTCGAGCTGCTGAGCGACACTGTCCGCTACCAGCTGTGCATCCAGATCAGGCTTTCGAATCTCTTCGATGTTGATGTGAACAGGAACACCCATTTTTTTGATCAGGGTATTGCGCAGCTTCTCGACGTCTTCACCCTTCTTGCCAATCACAATGCCTGGACGGGCAGTGTGAATGGTAATACGGGCTGTCTGCGCCGGACGTTCGATCTCAATCCGGGATACAGATGCACTGGCAAGCTGCTTGCGGATGTAAGCACGAACCTGCAAGTCTACCAGCAAATGCTCAGCATAATTTCGACCTTCAGCAAACCATACTGAAGTGTGTTTTTTAACTATACCAAGCCGAATTCCGGTTGGATGTACTTTCTGACCCATCCTGATCTCCTACTTATCGGCTACTTTTACGGTGATGTGGCAGGTACGCTTGACGATGCGGTCGGCGCGGCCTTTGGCTCGCGGACGAATACGCTTCATGCTCATACCCTCATCTACAAAGATAGTGGAGACTTTCAATTCGTCCACATCCGCCCCTTCATTATGCTCAGCATTGGCAATCGCTGAATCCAGCACCTTCTTGATGATCTCCGCACCCTTTTTGGGGCTGAAGGCCAACAACTGAAGAGCTTCTTCAACTGCCTTGCCTCGAATCTGATCAGCTACCAGCCTTGCCTTCTGGGCAGAGAGCCGAGCGCCGCGCAATCTTGCTACAACTTCCATCTCATTATCCCCGCTAATCAGCGCTTGGCTTTCTTGTCAGCAACGTGGCCACGGTAGTTCCGTGTCGCCGAGAATTCGCCCAGCTTATGGCCTACCATGTCTTCGGAAATAGACACGGGCACATGCTGCTGACCATTATGCACGGCGATTGTCAGGCCGAGCATATCCGGAGACACCATTGACCGACGCGACCATGTCTTGATTGGACGCTTGTCGTTGGCATCGCGCGCTGCCTGCACTTTTTTCATTAAATGAAGGTCTATGAAGGGACCCTTTTTCAGTGAACGTGGCACTTTTATTTCCTCTGTTATCAGGCCTTATCGGCTTGCATTTCTGCGGCGTACGATCATGTTAGAGGTACGCTTGTTTGTCCTGGTCTTGTAGCCCTTGGTAGGCTTGCCCCATGGCGTCACCGGATGACGACCACCGGAGGTACGACCCTCACCACCACCGTGCGGGTGATCTACCGGGTTCATTACCACACCACGAACTGTCGGGCGGATACCGCGCCAGCGCGTCGCACCAGCTTTACCCAACGATCGCAGACTGTGCTCGGAATTTGACACTTCACCCAGCGTGGCACGGCAATCGGCCAGTACTTTGCGCATTTCGCCAGAGCGCAGACGCAGCGTTGCGTAAGCACCTTCGCGAGCTACCAACTGTGCAGAGCCACCGGCGCTACGTGCAATCTGCGCACCCTTACCTGGCTTCAGCTCGACACAATGCACGGTGCTACCCAGTGGAATGTTGCGCAATGGCAGGCAGTTACCTGTCTTGATCGGCGCTTCATTACCTGACACCAGGGAATCACCGGCACTGATCTTTGCCGGCGCAATGATGTAGCGACGCTCGCCATCGGCATACAGAAGCAACGCAATATTGGCGGTACGATTCGGATCGTACTCCAGGCGCTCTACTGTCGCAGCGATGCCATCCTTGTCGCGACGGAAATCTATAATCCGGTATTTCTGTTTGTGACCACCGCCAGCGTGACGACGCGTAATACGACCTGCGTTATTACGGCCACCCGTCTTGGACTTGCTTGCCAACAAAGGGGCGTAAGGCTCACCCTTGTGCAGCTCAGGGTTCACAATCTTGATGACGAACCTGCGCCCTGGCGAGGTGGGTTTACATTTTACAACTGCCATAACCGCGACCCTTCCTTACGCCATTTCCGCAAAGTCGATTTCCTGACCTTGCGCAAGCTTAACGTAAGCCTTTTTCCAGTTTGATTTTTGTCTCAGTTTACCGCGGGCCGTACGCTTGGTTTTACCCTTTACGTTCAGCACCTGAAGCTCTTCAACAGTCACTTTGAACAGTGTCTCGATTGCTTCGCGAATCTCTGGCTTGGTCGCATCATTGGCAACGACAAACGCTACCTGATTGTGACCTTCGGCCATGATTGCCGCTTTTTCCGACACATGAGGACCAACAATAATTGAATACAGTCTCTGCTGGTTCATGACAGCATCTCCTCAACTTTTTTGAGTGCAGGCACAGTCATCATTACTTTTTCGAAACCAATCAGACTGACCGGATCCAGACCCGCAACATCCAGCACATCAACGTTGTGCAGATTGCGCGCTGCGAGGTAGAGATTCTCTGCCACTTCTTCAGCTACGATCAGCACGTTGTCCAGTGCAAACTCTTTCAGCTTGCTGGCCAGATCCTTGGTTTTATGTGAATCAAGTGCGAACTGCTCAACAATGATCAGACGATCCTGACGCAGCAGCTCGGACAGGATGCAGCGCATGGCGCCGCGGTACATCTTTCTGTTCAGCTTTTTGCTGTGATCCTGAGGACGCGCAGCAAATGTGACACCACCGGAGCGCCAGATCGGGCTACGTGTAGTACCGGCACGGGCACGACCGGTGCCTTTCTGGCGCCATGGCTTGCGGCCACCGCCTCTGACATCCGAACGGGTTTTCTGCTGCACGGTACCCTGACGAGCGCCTGCCATATAGGTGACAACCGTCTGGTGAACCAATGCTTCATTGAATTCTTTTCCGAAAGTCTCATCTGATACCGAGACTGTTCCGTTACCGGCCTGGCTACCGGGTTTTGCGAGATTAAGTTCCATCGCTGATTACCCCTTGGATCCGGCTGATTTGACAGAAGGACGCACAACTACCCTGGAGCCAGTAGCACCAGGAATTGCACCCTTGACCAGCAACAGATTGTTATCAGTGTCGACCCGTACCACTTCCAGTGACTGCGTAGTAACGCGCACATCGCCCATGTGTCCGGCCATCTTCTTGCCTTTCCACACGCGACCTGGCGTTTGACACTGACCAATGGAACCCGGCGCTCTGTGAGACAGCGAGTTACCGTGGGTGGCATCCTGCATACTGAAGTTGTGACGCTTGATGGTACCGGCGAAGCCTTTGCCTTTGGAGGTGCCAGTGACATCCACCTTCTGGCCCGCTTCGAAGAGGGAAACCGTGATCTCGCCGCCGGCAATGAAGTCGGCAAGCTCTTGCTGGGCAGCGCGGAATTCCCACAGGCCTTCGCCTGCTTCCGTGCCCGCTTTGGCAAAGTGACCGGCCAGCGAACGGGTAACACGGGACGCTTTGCGCGCACCCACTGTTACCTGAACAGCGCTATAGCCATCCACTTCCTCAGTTTTAAGCTGAGTAATTCTGTTGGGGCTGACCTCAACCACTGTTACCGGGATAGACTCTCCGGCCTCAGTGAATACGCGGGTCATGCCGCTCTTTCGACCGACCAAACCAATCGACATTTTTTGAACCTCATCGTGTACGGGGCTTGAACCCGCTATGGCTGCTATCGCATTACACCATGTTTGCTGTGGGACACTATCTGCCCCCTGAGCTAGCTGTTATCAGTCTTAAATCACTGAACCATTTCTCGCATCAATTTAAACAAACCGGCCTAACACAAAAATTCTGGAATATTCAGCCCTTACCCAAGACTGATCTGCACTTCAACACCTGCCGCCAGATCCAGTTTCATCAGTGCATCCACTGTTTTTTCTGTTGGCTCTACGATATCCAGGAGACGCTTATGCGTTCTGATTTCATACTGATCGCGCGCATCCTTGTTCACGTGCGGCGATATCAATATGGTGTAGCGCTCCCTGTTCGTCGGCAAAGGGATGGGGCCACGCACTTGCGCACCTGTCCGCTTGGCAGTATCGACTATTTCCTGAGTAGACTGATCGATCAGCCGATGATCAAAGGCTTTAAGCCGGATTCTGATACGCTGACTTTGCATCTACTCTGCTCTCCAAAAACTTTTTAAATTAATCAGTTACTTCTTGAACCGCCCCAAAAAACACTTTCGGGACCGGAAAAAAGGAAGCGGAATTCTAAGTCCGAAGCACCCCGGTGTCAAGCAAAACTCTCAACTATCGGATATTCTTCTGACCTGCTCTTATTAGCAAAAGAGGCGGCCTGAGGCCGCCTCTTCGCCCAACGTCTACAAACTTACTCGAGAATCTTCGATACCACGCCAGCGCCTACGGTACGGCCGCCTTCACGAATCGCGAAACGCAGACCTTCGTCCATCGCAATCGGAGCGATCAGCGTCACCAGGAACTTCAGGTTGTCGCCAGGCATGACCATCTCAACGCCCTCTGGCAGCTCTACAGCGCCAGTCACGTCAGTGGTACGGAAGTAGAACTGTGGACGGTAGCCTTTGAAGAACGGCGTGTGACGGCCCCCTTCTTCCTTGCTCAATACGTACACTTCGCCTTCAAACTTGGTGTGCGGCGTGATTGAACCGGGCTTGGCCAGTACCTGACCACGCTCAACGTCTTCACGCTTGGTGCCACGCAGCAGAACGCCCACGTTCTCACCAGCACGGCCTTCGTCGAGCAGCTTGCGGAACATCTCAACACCCGTACAAACGGTCTTCACGGTGTCTTTCAGGCCGATGATTTCCATCTCGTCGCCTACTTTGACGATACCGCGCTCAACACGACCGGTTACAACCGTACCGCGACCGGAGATCGAGAACACGTCCTCGATTGGCAGCAGGAAGGGCTTCTCAATGTCTCGTACCGGATCAGGGATGTACTCGTCCAGCGTCTCAACCAGCTTCTGTACCGCAGGCATGCCGATATCAGAGGTATCACCTTCCAGCGCCTTCAGCGCAGAACCGATGATGATTGGCGTGTCGTCGCCCGGGAAGTCATACAGGTCCAGCAATTCGCGAACTTCCATCTCGACCAGCTCGAGCAGCTCGGCGTCGTCTACCATGTCCGCTTTGTTCATGAACACAACGATGTACGGTACACCAACCTGACGTGACAGCAGGATGTGCTCGCGCGTCTGCGGCATGGGGCCGTCAGCTGCAGATACAACCAGGATCGCGCCGTCCATCTGCGCAGCACCGGTGATCATGTTCTTCACATAGTCAGCGTGGCCGGGGCAGTCAACGTGCGCGTAGTGGCGCTTCGGCGAATCGTACTCAACGTGCGCAGTGGAGATGGTGATACCACGCTCACGCTCTTCCGGTGCGTTATCGATCTGGTCGAATGCACGTGCTTCGCCTGAACCCCAAATATCAAAACAAACGCGCGTCAAAGCTGCCGTCAGCGTTGTTTTACCATGGTCAACGTGACCAATTGTGCCAACGTTGACGTGTGTCTTCTTACGTTCAAATTTACCCTTCGCCACAATAACACCTCACGAAACAAGTCTTAAAAATTAAAAATCCGGTAGCTGAACAATCAGCCTTTGTTCTTGTTGATGATGCCTTCAGCAATGTTCGACGGCACCTCACCATACTTCAGGAATTCCATCGTGTATGTTGCACGACCCTGAGAGATGGAGCGCAGATCGGTGGCATAGCCAAACATCTCTGACAACGGCACTTCAGCGTCAATGACTTTGCCACTGGAAGTGTCATCCATACCCTGGACCATGCCGCGGCGACGGTTCAGGTCACCCATGACGTCACCCATGTTTTCTTCGGGCGTAACGACCTCGACCGACATGATAGGCTCAAGCAGAACTGCATCAGCCAGCAGAGCGCCTTTCTTGAGCGCCATGGAGCCGGCGATTTTGAACGCCATTTCACTGGAGTCAACATCATGGAAAGAGCCGTCAAATGCGGTCACTTTCATGGCCAGCAGCGGATAACCCGCCAGACAGCCATTTTTCATCTGCTCCTGAACACCTTTGTCTACCGCAGGGATGTATTCACGCGGAATAGCACCACCAACGATCTCGTTAACAAACTGGTACTCTTCATCAGCTGGCAGCGGCTCAAGACGCAACCAGACATGACCGAACTGACCACGACCACCAGACTGCTTGACGTGCTTGCCTTCGACTTCCACTTTCTTGCGAATGGTCTCACGGTAAGCAACCTGCGGCTTGCCGATGTTGGCCTCAACACCAAACTCACGGCGCATACGGTCAACAAGAACGTCCAGGTGAAGTTCACCCATACCGGAAATGATGGTCTGGCCTGACTCTTCGTCAGTTTCCACACGGAATGACGGATCTTCCTGAGCCAGCTTGCCCAGTGCGATACCCATTTTTTCCTGGTCAGCCTTGGTTTTCGGCTCAACAGCCACGGAAATAACGGGATCCGGGAAGTCCATCTTTTCCAGCACCACAATACGGCCCGGATCACACAGAGTTTCACCTGTGGTGACATCTTTCAGGCCAATCGCGGCAGCGATATCGCCCGCCATAACCTGCTTGATCTCATCGCGGTTGTTGGCGCGCATTTGCACCATACGACCAACGCGTTCTTTTTTGCTTTTTACCGAGTTGTATACCGCATCGCCCGAATTCAGCGTGCCGGAGTAAACACGGAAGAATGTCAGCGTACCCACAAACGGGTCAGTAGCAATCTTGAATGCCAGTGCCGCAAATGGCGCTGTATCGTCAGACTCACAACGAACAATGCTACCGTCTTCCAGCGTGCCCTCGATGTCCTTCACTTCGGTCGGGGACGGCAGGTAGTCAACAACCGCATCCAGCACGGCCTGTACACCCTTGTTCTTGAACGCCGAGCCACAGAAAGTCGGCACGATCTCGCCGGCCAGTGTGCGCTGACGAATACCGGCCTTAATCTCTTCTTCGGTCAGCTCTTCACCTTCGAGGTATTTGTTCATTACCTCTTCGTTGGCCTCAGCCGCTGACTCAACCATGAACTCGCGCCACTTCTCGGCATCCGCCTGCATACTGGCCGGAATATCTTCATAGGTCATGGTGATGCCCTGGTCAGCCTCACTCCACACGATACTCTTCATCTTCACCAAGTCGACGACGCCACGAAAATCCTCTTCAGCACCAATCGCCAGCTGCATGGGCACCGGGATTGAACCCAAACGCTCCTTGACCTGCTTAACGACTTTAAGGAAGTCAGCGCCGGCGCGGTCCATCTTGTTAACGAAGATAACGCGCGGAACTTCGTAACGATTAGCCTGGCGCCATACCGTTTCAGTCTGCGGCTGAACACCCGATGAACCACACAAAACAACAACCGCCCCATCGAGAACCCGCAGCGAACGCTCCACTTCAATGGTGAAGTCAACGTGGCCGGGGGTGTCGATAACGTTAACGCGGTGCTCTTCGTACTGCTGATACATGCCTTTCCAGAATGTGGTCACGGCAGCAGAAGTAATGGTAATACCACGCTCCTGCTCCTGCTCCATCCAGTCCATGGTTGCAGCACCATCATGAACCTCACCGATTTTGTGGTTCATACCTGTGTAAAACAGCACGCGCTCAGTTGTTGTGGTTTTACCAGCATCAACGTGAGCAACGATGCCGATGTTTCTGTACCGGCTTAACGGGGTTCTTCTGGCCACTATTGCACCTATATCTTTAACTGAATGAGTTTACTGGGACTATTAGAAACGGTAGTGCGAGAACGCCTTGTTGGCCTCAGCCATACGATGCACATCTTCACGCTTCTTGACGGCACTGCCGCGGCCCTGTGCCGCATCAGAGATCTCGCCAGCCAGGCGCAGTGCCATGGACTTTTCACCGCGTTTGCGCGCGTGCTCTACCAGCCAACGCATGGCCAGTGCAGTGCGGCGCTCCGCGCGCACTTCAACGGGTACCTGGTAGGTTGCACCACCTACACGACGCGACTTCACCTCAACCATCGGTGCAATCGCATCCAGCGCCTTCTCGAAGGCCTCCAGGGCATCGCTGCCAGTATTTTTTGCTACCACGTCCAGCGAACCATAAACGATTTTCTCGGCAACGGACTTCTTACCATCTTCCATTACGTGGTTCATGAACTTCGCCAGCACAGTGCTGCCGTACTTTGCATCAGGCAGAATTTCACGTTTTGCTGCCACTCTTCTTCTGGGCATAAATCACCTCATCAATTCAGGTCGACCTGCGATTCACCCCGGCACGTCTGTACCGGCATCACGCAGCCTTACTGGAAAAAAAATAAACTTTCTTTAAATCAAGACTTTGGACGCTTAGCACCGTACTTTGAACGACCCTGACGACGCGCCGCAACGCCAGAGGTATCCAGGCTGCCGCGAACCGTGTGGTAACGCACACCGGGAAGGTCTTTTACACGACCACCACGAATCAGGACCACCGAGTGCTCCTGCAGGTTGTGACCTTCACCGCCGATATAGGAAGTGACTTCGTAGCCATTGGTCAAACGCACACGGCAAACTTTACGCAGTGCTGAGTTTGGCTTTTTAGGTGTTGTTGTGTAGACGCGGGTGCACACGCCACGTTTTTGCGGGCAACCTTGCAGGGCAGGCACGTCACTTTTGACGACCTTGCTCTGTCTTGGTTTACGAACCAACTGGTTGATAGTTGCCATTCATTACTCCTGGACTTGTTGTATCGGACTTGGCATATAAATTCAGTTACTCTGGGGTGTAGCCCCCTGCTGCGAGCTTATCAAGCCACAGTTCGGGACAATCCCCAGAGTAAAGGATGCGAGAGTTTAAAGATCTCGCATCCTGTAGTCAACTTAATTAGCCAACTGGTTTAGCAAATCAGATCCGGGTGGCGGCTGCCTAGACCCCGGTTTTCAATGCTTCGGTCAATGCCGCTTCAACTTCGCTTGCTGTTACACCAGGACTTTCTTCGAAAGCCTTGTTGGCAGCAGACGCCTGTCGACGCGCTTCGTGATAAGCCAGGCCCGTACCCGCAGGTATCAGTCGGCCTACTACCACGTTTTCTTTCAAGCCGCGCAGGAAGTCACGCTTCCCGGTAACCGCAGCTTCGGTCAGAACCCGTGTTGTTTCCTGGAACGACGCCGCAGAAATGAACGACTCCGTGGCCAGTGACGCTTTTGTGATGCCCAGCAACTCGCGCTGATATTGCGCCTCGATCTTGCCAGCCGCACGCAGCTTGTCGTTTTCTTCCAGCACCTGGGTGATCATCACCTGCTCGCCACGAATCAGCCCGGAATCACCCGGCTCCCTGATTTCCACTTTACGCAGCATCTGGCGCACGATTACTTCGATATGCTTGTCGTTAATGCGCACGCCCTGCAGACGGTAGACTTCCTGCACCTCATTGACGATATATTCGGCCAGCGCCGATACACCCTTGAGACGCAGGATATCGTGCGGTGAAGGCGGACCATCGGAGACCACTTCACCTTTTTCGATAAACTCGCCTTCGAATACAGTCATGGCACGCCATTTCGGAATCAGCGCCTCATAATGCGAGCTGCCGTCCGGCATTGAATCGCCTTCTTTCGGCGTGATCATCAGGCGGCGCTTGCCTTTGGTTTCCTTACCAAAGCTGACGGTACCGGAGATTTCCGCCAGGATAGCGGGCTCTTTCGGCTTGCGCGCTTCAAACAGGTCGGCAACACGCGGCAGACCACCGGTGATGTCACGGGTCTTGGAACCTTCCTGGGGAATACGGGCGATAACGTCACCCACATTCAGGTCAGCGCCATCCTGCACACCAATAATGGAGTTTGAGGGCAGGAAGTACACCGCCGGCATGGAGGTGCCGGGAATGTTGATTTCCTTGCCTTTGGTGTCGAGCAGATTCACTGCCGGACGCAACTCTTTCGCTGCCGTCGGACGCTCGGCCGGATCAATAACAGACAGGCTCGACAAGCCAGTCACTTCATCCGTCTGACGACGGACCGTCAGGCCTTCTTCCATACTGGAGAATGCCACTTTACCCGCCACTTCCGAGATAATCGGGTGGGTGTGCGGGTCCCAGGTAGCCACGACCTGGCCAGATTCAACCTTGCCGTCGGCTGCCAATGTGACAACAGCACCGTAAGGCAGCTTGTATTTCTCGCGCTCACGACCCGATTCGTCATTGACGATCAATTCGCCGGAACGGGAGACCACTACCAGGCCACCTGCAACATTTTCTACTGTCTTCATGTTGTGCAGGTGCACGGTACCGGTGGTCCGAACCTGAACGTTATCTGCCGCTGTTGCCCGTGATGCCGCACCACCGATGTGGAAGGTACGCATGGTGAGCTGTGTACCCGGCTCGCCGATTGACTGGGCAGCAATAACGCCGATCGCCTCGCCGACGTTGGCCAGATGGCCTCGCGCCAGATCACGACCATAACACTGCCGGCAGATACCAAAACGGGTATCACAGGTAATTGCCGAGCGTACATATACTTCGTCAACACCCATGGTTTCAAGACGGTCAACCATTTTCTCGTCCAGCATGGTGCCGGCTTCGATCATGACTTCGCCAGTCTGGTCATCAATTACGTCACGGATCAGTACACGACCCAGCACCCGCTCACCCAGCGCAGCAATAATGTCGCCACCCTCAATGATCGGACTCATCACCAGGCCTTCCTGAGTACCACAGTCTTCTTCAGTGATTACCAGATCCTGGGAAATATCAACCAGGCGACGGGTCAGGTAACCCGAGTTAGCCGTTTTCAATGCCGTATCCGCCAGACCCTTACGGGCACCGTGCGTCGAGGTAAAGTACTGTACAACGCTCAGACCTTCACGGAAGTTTGCAGTAATCGGCGTTTCAATAATGGAACCATCCGGACGCGCCATCAGGCCACGCATACCGGCCAACTGACGAATCTGCGCAGGCGAACCACGGGCACCGGAGTCGGCGTAAATATAAACCGAGTTAAACGATTCCTGACGCTCTTCCTTGCCTTCTTTGTTGATCACCGGTTCGGTCGACAGACCTTCCATCATTGCCTTGGCGACCAGGTCATTGGCGCGCGACCAGATGTCGATAACCTTGTTGTACTTCTCGCCCTGGGTAACCAGACCGGACGCGTACTGGTTTTCGATTTCTTCCACTTCCGACTCTGCCTGACCAATGATCTTGGCTTTGGCTTCGGGAATGACGAAGTCGTTAACACCGATAGAAGAGCCGGATACAGTCGAGTAGCGATAACCGGTATACATCAGCTGGTCAGCGAAGATAACGGTTTCTTTCAAACCAACATTTCGATAACAGGCGTTCAATATTCCGGAAATCTGCTTTTTGGTCATTTTCTGGTTGACCATGGAGAATGGCAGCCCGTCCGGCACAATGGCGAACAGCAGCACACGGCCGACTGTGGTATCAACCATACGGCGAACCTTGGTCTTTTCGCCGGCTTCGTCCAGTTCGTAATCTTCAACGCGCACCTTGATACGTGCCTGTAGACCAGCATGGCCGGTATCGTAGGCGCGTTTCACTTCGCTGACGTCAGCGAAAATCATGCCCTCGCCTTTGTCGTTAACACGTTCACGGGTCATGTAGTACAGACCCAGCACCACGTCCTGTGACGGCACGATGATAGGATCACCACTGGCAGGTGCCAGGATGTTGTTGGTGGACATCATCAGCGTGCGCGCTTCCAGCTGGGCTTCCAGCGTCAGCGGCACGTGCACAGCCATCTGGTCACCGTCAAAGTCGGCGTTGTATGCCGCACAGACCAGCGGGTGCAATTGAATTGCCTTGCCTTCGATCAGCACGGGTTCAAACGCCTGGATACCCAGACGGTGAAGTGTCGGCGCTCGGTTAAGCATGACCGGGTGCTCACGAATAACCTCTGCGAGGATATCCCACACTTCCGGTGTTTCGCGCTCAACCATCTTTTTCGCCGCCTTGATGGTCGTGGCCAGACCGCGACGCTCAAGCTTGCCGAAAATAAACGGCTTGAACAGCTCCAGCGCCATTTTCTTGGGCAGACCGCACTGGTGCAGACGCAGGGTAGGACCTACCACGATCACCGAACGACCGGAGTAATCCACACGCTTACCCAGCAGGTTCTGACGGAAACGACCCTGCTTGCCTTTGATCATGTCAGCCAGCGACTTCAAAGGACGCTTGTTGGAACCGGTGATGGCACGGCCACGGCGGCCGTTATCCAGCAGCGCATCGACCGCCTCCTGCAACATGCGCTTCTCGTTACGCACAATGATATCCGGCGCGTTCAGATCCAGCAGACGTTTCAGTCGGTTGTTACGGTTGATCACCCGGCGATACAGATCGTTCAGATCAGACGTCGCAAACCGGCCGCCATCCAGAGGTACCAGCGGACGCAGGTCCGGCGGCAATACTGGCAGAACAGTCAATACCATCCACTCCGGCTTGTTACCGGATTCGGCAAACGCCTCCAGCAGCTTCAGCCGCTTGGACAGCTTCTTCAGCTTGGTTTCGGAGTTGGTCGCCGGGATCTCTTCGCGCAGACGGTTAACTTCTTCCGTCAGATCGATGTCACGCATCAACTGCTGGATCGCCTCGGCACCCATCTTGGCGTCAAATTCATCGCTGAACTCTTCCATCGCCTCGTAGTATTGCTCGTCCGTCAGCAGCTGACCTTTTTCCAGCGTGGTCATGCCCGGATCGGTCACTACAAATGATTCAAAGTACAGAATACGTTCGATATCACGCAGCGTCATATCCAGCAACAAACCAATGCGCGACGGCAATGATTTCAGGAACCAGATGTGCGCTACCGGGCTGGCCAGCTCGATATGGCCCATGCGTTCACGACGCACTTTGGACAGGGCAACTTCAACGCCACACTTCTCGCAGATAACACCACGATGCTTGAGACGCTTATATTTGCCACACAGGCACTCATAGTCTTTTACCGGACCAAAGATCTTGGCACAGAAAAGACCGTCACGCTCCGGTTTGAACGTACGATAATTAATGGTTTCCGGCTTTTTGACTTCGCCAAATGACCACGCGCGAATCATCTCCGGAGAGGCAAGGCCGATGCGGATCGAGTCAAATTCATCGGATTGTGATTGTGACTTCAGTAATCCCAGCAAGTCTTTCATTCTACTTTCCTCCGCCTGCTGTCTTGCAGCAGGCATCACAAAATCAGCGATTCTTTATGGTGCTTGTTTCCGATCCTTACTTACCGGAGACTTCCAGCTCCATGTCGATACCCAGTGAGCGGATCTCCTTGAGCAGCACATTGAACGACTCTGGCATACCTGGCTCCATACGATGATCACCATCAACGATGTTTTTATACATCTTGGTACGGCCGGCCACGTCATCAGATTTAACTGTCAACATTTCCTGCAGCGTGTACGCAGCACCGTAAGCTTCCAGTGCCCACACTTCCATCTCACCAAAGCGCTGACCACCAAACTGGGCTTTACCACCCAGCGGCTGTTGTGTAACAAGGCTGTAAGAACCGGTCGAACGGGCATGCATCTTGTCATCAACAAGGTGATTCAGTTTCAGCATGTACATAATGCCCACTGTTACCTTGCGATCAAACGCATTGCCGGTCCGGCCGTCGTACAGGGTTACCTGACCACTTTCATCGATTCCGGCCAGTTTAAGCATTTGCTTGATCTCGCCTTCATTGGCACCATCAAAGACCGGTGTCGCCATAGGCACACCAGACTTCAGATTGTTTGCCAGCTCCATGATTTCTTCATCGCTGAATTCGTCAAGGGCTTCCTTCTTGTTGCCAACCGAGTTGTAGATCTCGTCCAGCAGTTTGCGGACTTCCTCAACCTTGCGGCGCTCTTCGAGCATTTTATTGATGCGCATGCCCAGGCCTTTGGCGGCCGCACCAAGGTGCGTTTCCAGTACCTGCCCCACGTTCATGCGTGAAGGCACACCCAGCGGGTTAAGCACAACATCGACCGGGTAACCGGTTTCATCAAACGGCATATCTTCCACCGGCATAATGGCAGAGATAACACCCTTGTTACCGTGACGACCAGCGAGCTTGTCACCCGGCTGAATGCGACGCTTGATAGCCAGGTAGACCTTGACGATCTTGAGCACACCAGGCGCCAGATCATCACCCTGCACCAGCTTGCGTTTCTTGTCCTCAAAGCGCTCATCCAGTTCAGCACGACGTCGCTGCAACTGCGCCTCTGCCAGCTCCAGCTGCTTGTTCAGCTCTTCATCGGCCAGACGCAGTTTGAACCAGTCATCGGCCGACAGCTTGTCGAGATACTCTTCGGTCAGCTCAGCGCCTTTCTTAAGCCCGGGACCACCGGCAACGGCTTTACCCAGCAGTGCGCTCTTCAAACGATAGAAGGTCGCGCCCTGCACAATGCGAAACTCGTCATTGATATCCTTGCGCACCTTGTCCAACTGAGATTTTTCAATCTCTTTCGCACGCATGTCTTTCTCAAGACCGTCGCGGGTGAACACCTGCACATCGATAACAGTACCTTTCACACTGGAAGGCACACGCAACGAGGTATCCTTCACGTCGGATGCTTTTTCACCGAAGATCGCACGCAGCAATTTTTCTTCCGGTGTCAGCTGGGTTTCGCCTTTTGGCGTCACCTTACCAACCAGAATATCGCCGGCGCCAACTTCCGCGCCGATGTAAACAATACCGGACTCATCCAGCTTGCCCAGTGCACCCTCGCCCACGTTGGGAATATCGGAAGTAATCTCTTCCGAGCCCAGCTTGGTGTCGCGCGCCACACAGGTCAGTTCCTGAATGTGAATCGTGGTCAGTCGATCTTCACTGACAACACGTTCGGAGATCAGAATCGAGTCCTCGAAGTTGTAACCATTCCAGGGCATGAACGCGATACGCATGTTCTGACCCAGAGCCAGCTCACCGATGTCGACAGACGGGCCATCAGCCAGAATGTCGCCACGGGCGATACGGTCGCCTTCCTTCACCAGCGGCTTCTGTGTAATACAGGTATTCTGGTTAGAGCGGGTGTATTTGGTCAGGTTGTAGATGTCGACACCGGCTTCGCCGGCGCGGGTCTCTTCATCACTGACGCGAACAATAATGCGCGAGGCGTCAACGCTTTCGATAACACCACCATTGTCGGCAACCACACACACACCGGAGTCATGTGCCACATTGCGCTCAAGACCGGTGCCGATCAGCGGGGTTTCGCCGCGCAGAGTCGGGACCGCCTGACGCTGCATGTTCGAGCCCATCAGTGCGCGGTTCGCGTCATCGTGCTCAAGGAACGGAATCAACGCTGCAGCCACGGACACCATTTGTTGCGGTGACACGTCCATATAGTTGATCTGTTCTTTCGGCATCAACGTGGTTTCGCCGTTGTAACGCACCGTCACCAGGTTATCGACAAACTGCATTTTCTTGTCGAGGTTGGCACTGGCCTGTGCGATGACATACTGGCCTTCGTCAATCGCAGACAGATAATCAATTTCCTTGGTAACTTTGCCGTCAATGACTCGACGGTAAGGGCTTTCCAGGAAACCATAACTGTTGGTTCGGGCATACGTGGCCATGGAGTTGATCAGACCAATGTTCGGACCTTCCGGCGTCTCAATCGGGCACACACGACCATAATGGGTCGGATGCACGTCGCGGACTTCGAAACCGGCACGCTCACGCGTCAGGCCGCCTGGCCCGAGCGCAGACACACGACGCTTGTGCGTCACTTCCGACAGCGGGTTGTTCTGGTCCATGAACTGGGACAACTGACTTGAGCCAAAGAACTCCTTGATGGCAGCCGCAACCGGTTTGGCGTTAATCATGTCCTGTGGCATCAGACCTTCGGAATCAGCCATGCTAAGACGCTCTTTAACAGCGCGTTCAACACGAACCAGACCTACGCGGAACTGGTTCTCGGCCATTTCGCCGACCGAACGAATACGACGGTTACCCAAGTGATCGATGTCATCCACAGTGCCGAAACCATTGCGAATGGCAACCAGGGTTTTTAGTACATCAACGATATCGTCGGTGCTGAGTACCGCATCGCCGGTTGTCTCTTCACGACCCAGACGACGGTTAAATTTCATACGGCCAACGGCTGACAGGTCATATCGCTCCTGCGAGAAAAACAGGTTGGCGAACAGGTTCTCTGCTGAATCCTTGGTGGGCGGCTCGCCCGGACGCATCATGCGGTAGATTTCCACCAGCGCGTCGAGACGCGAGCTCGTGCTATCGATACGCAGTGTTTCGGATACGAAAGGTCCGCAATCCAGCTCGTTGGTGTAAATGGTTTCGAATTTCTTGATGCCAGCAGCGAGCATCGCAGCCAGCACATCGGCGCTGACCAGCGAGTTGCACTCAAACAGCACTTCGCCAGTGTCAGGATTGACGACATCGTGCGCCAGTGACTGACCCGCCAGGAACTCGGCGCTCACTTTCAGCTCTGTCAGCTTGGATTTTTCCATCTGACGAATGTGTCGGGCGGTAATACGGCGTCCGCTCTCAACAATAACCTCGCCTTTTTTATCGACGATATCGAAATTCAATACTTCGCCACGCAAGCGCGAAGGCACCAGCTCCAACATCAGCTCGTCGGTGCTCTTGCCCAGACGGTAGCTGTTGTTGTCATAGAACATGGCCAGGATCTGTTCCGCCGTGTAGTCCAGGGCGCGCAACAGTACGGTGGCGGGCAGCTTGCGACGACGGTCGATACGCACAAAGACCAGGTCTTTGGGATCAAACTCGAAGTCCAGCCAGGAACCACGGTAAGGAATAATACGCGCAGAGTACAGCAGCTTGCCGGAGCTGTGGGTTTTACCACGGTCATGGTCGAAGAATACACCAGGTGAACGATGCAGCTGGGACACGACAACACGCTCAGTACCGTTAATGACAAAGGTACCGCTGTCGGTCATGAGCGGAATCTCGCCCATGTATACTTCCTGCTCTTTGATGTCCTTGATCGCCTGGGTTGTGGATTCCTTATCGTAAAGGATCAACCGCACGCGTACACGGAGAGAGGCAGAATAAGTCGTACCACGCAATTGACATTCCTTTACGTCAAATACCGGTTTCCCCAGCTCATAGCTGACATACTCGAGTATTGCCTTGCCCGAGTAGCTGACGATGGGAAACACCGATTTGAATGCCGCGTGCAAGCCCTGTTCCTGGCGATCCGCCGGGGATACTTCTGCTTGGGCAAACTGCCTGTAAGAGTCAATCTGCGTTGACAACAGATATGGAATATCCATGGCAACTGGCAATTTACCAAAGTCTTTACGGATACGTTTCTTCTCTGTATACGAATAGGCCATTAGTGTTTTCCTAGCAAGTATGTTCTCTATGTCAGCTAACGACGAACCTGCGCAGCGCTCGTGAGCTGACTTTCTGTGTCCGTGCGCGGTCAATTTGTCGCCGCACAGATACACCCCACTATCCAATTCTTTAATCGATCTCTTTTTTTTGACAGCTTGAAAGAGGAAAATGCTGTTGGCCAAACACCAAAACATTAAACACCGACAGAGAGCGTCGCTCCCTGCCGGTACTTAATTCATACTGCTATGAAGCGGATTACTTCAGCTCAACAGTAGCGCCGGCTTCTTCCAGCTGCTTCTTGGCTTCTTCCGCGTCAGCTTTGCTTGCTGCTTCCTTGACAGTAGACGGCGCGCCGTCAACCAGGTCTTTAGCTTCTTTCAGACCCAGACCAGTGATTGTACGAACAACCTTGATCACGTTAACTTTCTTCTCGCCTGCAGCAGTCAGAACGATGTCGAACTCGGTCTTCTCTTCAGCCGCTTCAGCAGGGCCTGCAGCAGCAGGGCCGGCAGCAGCAACAGCTGCAGCAGCAGAAACACCGAACTTTTCTTCCATAGCGGAAACCAGTTCAACCACGTCCATTACTGACATTTCAGCAATTGCATTCAGAATATCGTCTTTAGACAGAGCCATGACTCACATCTCCTAATAATAAATTTAAATAACTGTATCGTTTCGGTTTTATGCTGCTTGCTTCTGGTCACGAACGGCGGCAACCGCGCGCGTAACCTTGGTGGGCACTTCATTGAAAGTACGTGCAAGTTTGGTAACAGGCGCCAGCATGACACTCATCAACATAGAAACTGCCTGATCGTAAGTAGGCAGACTTGCCAATGCGTCGAGCTGGTCGGCACCCAGTAACTTGCCACCAATTGACAGTGCTTTTACCTCAAACTTGTCATTGCCCTTGGCGAAATCCTTCAGCACGCGTGCAGCGGCGCCCGGATCTTCCATGGAAAATGCAAGAATGGTCGGACCTGACAGTACCGGATTAAGGCACTCATAATCGGTGCTCGCTACCGCACGCTTCAACAGGGTGTTGCGCACAACGCGCAGGAACACACCATTTTCACGAGCGCTTTTGCGCAACGATGTCAGATCGGCTACAGACACACCGCGATAATCGGCGAGCACTGCAGACAAAGCACTGGTAGCAGCTTCATTGACTTCCGAGACGATTTGCTTTTTGTCTTCAAGCCTAATAGCCACTAGCTTTACTCCTGATAGGGGCCTCCCGAAGGTTGCCCTTGTTGTTTTGCCCTGTCTTGACCCGGGTTCAGAACTACAAACCTGCATCAAGTCAGGATTAACTGGTGAAATGTCCGGACGCATCCGAACGGGTTACACCATCTGCGTAGGGAATTAAGTCACCGTGCCTGCAAACATCACAAAGCGCGAAGACACCTACGGTCTTTGACAGCCCTGCCTGCTACGGGAGCAGACAAAACCCCAAAGTCTTGAACACCGGATCCGCAAGAATCCGGTGTCGCAATTCAAAAAATCAAGCTTTCAGCGCGGCGTGATCGATAAGAACGCCCGGGCCCATCGTTGAAGACAGAACCACCTTCTGAATATAGATACCTTTTGACGAAGCCGGCTTTGCCTTCTTCAGGTCAGCAATCAGCGCCTCCAGGTTGCCTTCGATCGCATCAGCGTTAAAGCCGATCTTACCGATAGCACCGTGGATAATGCCTTTCTTGTCAGTTCGGTAACGAACCTGACCAGCTTTGGCGTTTTTAACGGCTGTTGCCACATCGGCGGTAACCGTACCCACCTTGGGGTTTGGCATCAGACCGCGCGGACCCAGTACCTGGCCTAGCTTACCCACAACGCGCATAGCGTCAGGTGTAGCGATAACAACATCAAAGTCCATGTTGCCGGCAGCAATGCTTTCCGCCAGATCATCAAAACCGACAATATCAGCACCGGCATCTTTTGCCTTGGTGGCGTTGTCGCCCTGAGCGAATACAGCTACACGTACATCCTTACCCGTGCCGTTCGGCAACAGGGTAGAGCCACGCACTACCTGGTCGGATTTACGCGGATCCACGCCCAGGTTGATGGAAACGTCAATCGATTCCTTGAACTTGGGGGAAGCGAACTCATTCAGCAGAGCGACCGCATCAGAGATAGCGTAACCGCGAGTGCTGTCAATCTTTGCAGCAATAGCCTGCTGCTTCTTGGTCAGTTTAGCCATGATTTATTCCACTCCTTCCACATCGATACCAGAACTTCTGGCAGTGCCCGCCAGTGTGCGAACCGCTGCATCCATGTCAGCTGCAGTCAGGTCAGGCATCTTCTGAGTGGCAACTTCTTCGAGCTGCGCGCGCGTAATTTTCGCGACTTTCTCGGTATTCGGACGTGAGCTGCCCTTGGGGATACCCAGCGCTTTACGCAACAGTACTGACGCGGGAGGCGTTTTGGTAATAAATGTGAAGCTGCGGTCAGCATAAACCGTGATCACAACCGGAATCGGCAGGCCCGGCTCGACACCTTGTGTCTGCGCGTTGAACGCCTTACAGAATTCCATGATGTTAACACCATGCTGGCCGAGTGCCGGACCTACCGGCGGGCTTGGGTTGGCTTTACCTGCAGCCACCTGAAGCTTGATATAAGCATTGACTTTCTTCGCCATGTTTACTCTCCTGATGGGTATTAACGCTGCTGCGGATTCAAAGAATCCCTGGCAGCTCCCCGGTTAAGCTGTTTGCCCTGGCAGGCAAACAGACAGTGTCTTGCAAACCTTTACTACTATCTCTTATCTCTACAACGCTTCCGGCCTGTTTACAGCCCGGACCGAATCAGCTTTTCTCTACCTGGCTGAACTCGAGCTCTACAGGCGTCGACCGTCCGAAGATCAGCACCGCAACACGCAGCCGATTCTTCTCATAGTTGACTTCTTCTACGGTACCGGTGAAGTCGTTAAACGGACCGTCGGTAACGCGAACCATTTCACCCGGCTCGTAGATAACCTTGTGCCGAGGCTTGTCCACACCCTCTTCCAGTCGCTGCAGAATGCGGTTGGCTTCGCGCGCAGAAATCGGGGCCGGCTTGTCGGCCTTGCCGCCGATAAACCCAAGCACACGCGGCGTATCTTTCACCAAGTGCCAGGTATCATCGTTAAGCTCCATTTCCACCAGCACGTAACCGGGGAAAAACTTCCGCTCACTCTTGCGTTTCTGTCCGGCACGCATTTCCAGAACTTCTTCAGTCGGCACCAGCACTTCGCCGAACATGTGTTCCATACCGAACCGGGCGATGCGGTCTTTAAGCGCCAGCATCACTCTTTTTTCATAGCCCGAGTAAGCGTGAACCACATACCAATGCATTGCCATCTGAAATCCTCTGACTAGCCAATTATCCTTGAGATGATTGCGCCCAACGCTGTATCGAGCAACCAGAGCACCAGGGCAACAATTAACACAACCACCAGCACAATAATTGTCGTCTGGGTTGTTTCCTGACGCGTTGGCCAGACCACCTTTCGTATTTCTGTTCTGGCCTCAAGGCACAGATTCAGAAACGCAGCGCCTTTGACTGTCTGCACTGCAATCCAGCCCGCCAGTCCGGCGAGAATCAACAACCCCACCACACGAAGCAAAATGGATTCCGCCGCGAAATAGGCGTTAGCGTACACACCTCCACCGACGATGACTGCAACAGCTATCCACTTCAGCAAATCTTGCTTTGGGGCCTGTGTAGTAGATTTATCCGACATAATATTTTGTCTCAGCGCTGCCATTTAATGGCAGGCCAGGAGGGAATCGAACCCCCAACCTGCGGTTTTGGAGACCGCCGCTCTGCCAATTGAGCTACTGGCCTATACTTTTTCAAGATGCACAAGCCGAAACCCCTGCGACGGATGTTTCGGCTTGTGCTGTTCCTGCTATCTTACTTTTGCAACTACCTGTTGTGCTGACATCAAAGATTACTGAAATACTTACTCGAGAATCTTCGATACCACGCCAGCGCCTACGGTACGGCCGCCTTCACGAATCGCGAAACGCAGACCT